>Ga0307379_10000595_pt1 | contig 60494 bp, 52 predicted proteins | sample UN2MG_FD_202237 | JGI IMG/M metagenome (GOLD analysis project Ga0307379, IMG submission 202237) | Soil microbial communities from Risofladan, Vaasa, Finland - UN-2 | ecosystem: Environmental > Terrestrial > Soil > Coastal area > Acid sulfate soil | place: Finland: Risofladan, Vaasa | collected... | reverse complement strand
TGGGCTATCAGTATGGTCCTCTCGGCGTACCGGGGCTAGGGTTGAGGCGCAACCTGGAAGCGGATCTGGTGATAGCTCCCTACGCCTCTCTGCTTGCTCTGCCATTCGAGCCCGAGCAAGTGATGAGGAATCTCTCCCAGTTTATCAAGCTGGGGATGCTCGGTCTATACGGATTCTGCGAGGCCATCGACTACACGCCCTCGAGAGTTCCCCCGGAGCGAAGCAGTGCGATTGTGCGCTCCTACTATGCGCATCACCACGGCATGAGCCTCCTGGCCATGACCAACTATCTCCAGCACGAAGTGATGTTGGGGCGCTTCCATGCTGATCCTCGCATCCAGAGCGTGGAACTACTGCTGCAAGAGAAGACCCCTCGGCAGGCACCGGTCGAATACGTTCGGGCGGAGGCAGCCCGGCCTGCTCGCCGGGCCGAACCCGGAATGGCGAGCAGACCATGGAGCGTACCCGTGGGCGGACCGTTGCCCCAGGTTCGTCTACTCTCCAACGGCCGGTACACCGTGCTCGTGTCCAGCACCGGCGGGGGCTACAGTCGTTGGCAAGAGATAGATCTCACGCGTTGGTGTGCCGATGCCACCATGGACGACTGGGGAACCTGGCTGTATGTGAAGGACAGAGAGAGTGGTGCCCTCTGGTCGGCCGCCCGTCAGCCGATCGGTTCTGCGGCGGAGGACGAGGAGGTGGTCTACTACGCCCACAGGGCGGAGTTCCGCCGCCGACATCACGACATCGACTCTCGGTTGGACATTATCGTGGCACCCGATGACGATCTGGAGATCCGTCGTGTCATCGTGACCAACCACAGCGCACACCGGCGCCACCTGACACTCACCAGCTACGGCGAAGTCATCTTGGCCCCTCAGGCACACGACCGTAGCCATCCAGCGTTCAACAAGCTCTTTGTGGAAAGCGAATATCTCCCAGAACTGCACGCCCTGGTGTTTCGCCGCCGTACGCGTGCTGCCGGCGAAGAGCCGGTCTACCTCGGTCATGCGTTGTGCACGAAGCATGGGGGAAGAAGCACCGATGCTCACGAGAGCGACCGTGGACAGTTCTTGGGTCGAGGCCGGACACCCCTCGATCCCGAGGCCCTCAGCGACGGCAGTTCCGGGCGTTCAGGGACCACGGGCGCGACACTGGACCCGATGTTCGCCCTCGGGGAGGACATCGAGTTGGGCCCCTACGCCACCCGGGAGGTCGCCTACCTCACCCTGGCTGCGAGGTCCCGAGAGGAGGTGCTAGCCCTGATCGAGCGCTATCAGGACTGGTCCCGCATAGAACTGGCCTTTGACCAGGCGCTGTCCCGCACCGACCTCGAGTTGCGCCACCTCGACCTGACCCCGGCGGACTTGCAGCGATTCGATCAACTGCTCTCCGCCCTTCTCTATCCTCACGCTGCGCTGCGTGCTGACGCCTCCGTCCTGGCGGCCAACACGAAGGGGCAGCCCGGCCTATGGCCGTACTCGGTTTCCGGCGATGCTCCGATACTGCTGGTGCGTATCGGCAGCGAGGGAGGACTGGCCCTGGTGCAGGAGCTGCTCAGGGCCCATGCCTACTGGCGAAGCCGACAGATGGACGTCGACCTGGTGATTCTCAACCAGCAAGACATGGGGTACGACCAACCGATGCACGGTCAGTTGCGATCGTTGATCAGCCCCCTGGGCAATGAGGCCTGGCTGAACCAACGTGGAGGGGTGTTTGTCCTGTTCGCTGAGCAGATGGATCAGCAGGATCTTATCCTGTTCGAGACTGTCGCCCGAGTCATTTTGGATGGGGAAAAGGGCTCGCTTGCCCAGCAACTGGGCCAGGTACCCGCCGAGCCCGCGCGTCTGCCACCGCTCTACCCGACCCTGCCCAAACCTGAGGACGTCGAGCCCACACCGCCGCTGACCAGGCCGACACACCTTCTCTTTGACAACGGTCTGGGCGGTTTCGCGGCCGACGGGCGAGAGTACGTGATCTATCTTGAGCCAGGGCAGAAGACGCCGGCCCCGTGGATCAATGTCATCGCCAATCCCAACTTCGGATTCCTGGTCTCCGAATCGGGCAGCGGCTTCACCTGGGCGGAGAACAGCGGCGAAAACCGGCTCACCCCTTGGCGCAACGACCCAGTGAGCGACGCACCGGGCGAGGTACTGTATCTACGCGACGAGGAGACGGGGATCGTGTGGTCGCCCACACCCCTGCCGTCGGGCGCTCGAGCCCCCTACATGATCCGTCACGGCGCTGGCTACTCCGTATTCGAGCATCACAGCCATGGCTTGAGACAACACCTGCGGCTTTCCGTGGCACCAGACGCGCCGGTGAAACTGGTGCACTTGCGCCTGGAGAACGTGTGGAAACGCCACCGCCGGGTCACCGCAACCTTCTACGCAGAATGGGTACTTGGTACCCACCGTGACAAGACCCAGCAGTACATTGTTTCGGATTTCGAGGCCGAAAGCCAGGCCCTCCTGGCACGTAACCCCTTTGACGAACGATTCGGGCGTCGTGTCGCCTTCCTGGCAGCGAGCCAGCCACTCCACGGCCTGACCGCCGACCGCACCGAGTTCCTCGGCTGTCAGGGGAGTCTGAGTAGCCCCGCCGCCCTGAAGAGGATCGGACTGGCCAGCGCCGTCGATGCTGGTCTCGACCCCTGCGCGGCCATCCAACTGCACGTCGATCTGGCTCCTGGTGAGGCGAAAGAGGTGTTCTTCCTGCTGGGCCAAGGTGCTGACCGGCGAGAGGCTCTGCATCTGGTCAAGCGCTTTCAGGATCCAGCTCAGGTGGAGACGGCGTGGGCCACCGCTGGCGAGTATTGGGATGGTCTGCTGGGCACCGTCACGGTGGAGTCGCCCGATCCAGCCATGAACCTGCTCTTGAACCGTTGGTTGCTCTACCAGACGCTGGCGTGTCGCCTCTGGGCGCGTTCTGCGCTCTACCAATCGAGCGGCGCCTTCGGCTTCCGGGATCAGTTGCAGGACGTGATGGCCTTGGTGTATGCCGCTCCCCAGTTGGCGCGAGCACATATCCTGTTAGCGGCTGGCCATCAGTTCGATGAGGGAGATGTGCTCCACTGGTGGCACCCACCTTCCGACACTGGAGTGCGGACCCGCATCTCGGATGACCTGCTGTGGCTTCCTTTCGTAACCGCCCACTACGTAACCAGCACCGGGGATGCCTCTATCCTGAACGAGAGAGTGCCCTTTTTGAAGGGTCAACCTCTCGAGCCAGAGGAGCAGGAGCGCTACGGCAGCTATGAGAGCGCCGCGGAGAGCCACACCTTGTATGAACACTGCCGCCGGGCCCTGCAACGAGGCACAACCTCTGGGGCGCACGGGCTGCCACTCATCGGGACCGGGGACTGGAACGATGGCCTGAACCGTGTGGGCATCAAGGGTCGAGGTGAGAGTGTGTGGCTGGGCTGGTTCCTCTACGCCACCTTGATGTCTTTCTCTCCCCTCTGCGCCTTGATGGACGATGAGGGACAGGCCGCCAAGTATCGCGAGCAGGCGGAAGATCTCCGCCAGGCTATGGAGGCCAACGCCTGGGACGGGGACTGGTACCTGCGCGCCTACTACGACGATGGAACGCCCTTGGGTACGGCGCAAGACGTTGAGTACCAGATCAGCTCCATCGCTCAGGCTTGGGCCGTCTTGTCGGGGGCGGCGGACCCTGCCCGCGCGGCGCAGGCCATGGAGGCCGTGGCCGAACGCCTCGTGGACAACGAGGCAGAGCTGATGTTGCTCTTCAGCCCACCCTTCGACAAGACGCCGCGAGATCCGGGCTACATCAAAGGCTATCCGCCAGGGGTTCGGGAGAACGGAGGGCAATACACCCACGGAGTCCTGTGGACCGTGTGGGCCTTCGCGCAGCTAGGCCAGGGAGATCGCGCTGAAAGGCTATTCCGGCTGCTCAATCCCATCTATCACGGCGCGAATGGGGACCACGTCGCTCGCTACCGGGTTGAGCCATACGCGGTGCCGGCAGATGTGTCAGGAGTGGCTCCCCACGCTGGCCGCGGCGGCTGGACCTGGTACACAGGATCCGCTGGCTGGATGTATAGACTTGGACTGGAGGCCATCTTGGGTCTGAGACGGGAGGGGGATGCTCTGCACATCACGCCCTGCATCCCCAAGAACTGGCCAGGCTACGAGATCCAGTACCAGAACGGCGAAACGTCATATCGGATCTCAGTGCAGAACCCGCGCGGCGTCAACCAAGGCGTGAAGCGCGTTGTGCTGGACGGAGAGGTATTGCCCGGAACGGATATCCCTCTGCTCCGGGACGGCGAGACCCATCAGGTGCAGGTGGAGATGGGTTGAGCCGTTTCCAGTGCGGCCATCACGCCCAGCCCAGCAGCCAACAACCTTTGACCGGGTCCCCGACTGGCTGCGCCACACTGTACCTGGGCCACGCGATAGGGCGGGTGGGAGTCGAACCCACACCCGGGTTACCCCGGAACGGATTTTAAGTCCGTAGCGTCTACCGTTCCGCCACCGAGCGTCGTTTGTGGTCGAATCTGGGTGTCAAACCGCAGGAATCCGTTGGGTGTTTTCCCCATGCTCGGCGGAGAGAGTCTACCACCCTTCCCCTTAGACTGCAAACCGACCACTGCTCATGGGTCACAGTTCCCTCGCCGTCTTGCAGAGATACTTGGCTCTGGCAGGGTTAGACATAGAGAGAGCACACAGGCTGCATTCGCCAGTTGACAATCTGCTGAAGTATTGTCACCTCCCGCGCGAACAGAAAAGGGCCATCTCATCAAGGGACAGCCCTTCCAGTGGCCGGGTTGGCTTCAGTGGACTAGTCTCTCGTCTTCCAGCGCAACGTGGCATAACCTGCCAAGCCGACCAGGCCACTGCCCAAGAGGAGTACAGTGCCTGGTTCCGGGACGAACTCGACCTCGCACACATCTGTGAGGAGGAAGGTGAAGGAAGGTTCGAAGGGGGGCGGTAACGGTTCCGCGGCGCATTCACCCTGATACACCCACCACTGCCACTCGCCGAAACAGGCCGCGACCTCCTCGGCGACGAGTCGCTGGACTTGAGGTTCCAGGTCGGTTGCGACATTGAAGCAGTCGGTGGCGACAAGAAGTTCCGACTCGCAGAAGATCGTGAAAGCCATCCAGCAAGATGAGCGAGTCGGATAGCCCATACCAACTATGGCGTCACAATGCGGGAAGTTGGATTCCTTGCGCCCGTACATGCAGATATCGTCTCCCGTGCCAAGACCTGAGACCTGCACATCCATCCTGTACTCTTCTGGCGGCAGGTGTAGGTCCCCATAAGCGCCGCCATAGCACGGGAGGCAATATTGGTCAGGCTCCGCAAGGACTTCAATCGGTTGGCGCTGAGCCAGTGCCACGCCGCCTGCCAGAAGCAAGGCCAAGCTCACTCCCAGCAGCACACCTCTGAGCCAATGTCTCCTCATCGCCTTCACCTCCTTATGTCCTCTGCTGCCTTGTAACAGCCCGTAGACAGGATAGCACAACTCTGAATCCGTGTCAAGATGCTTGGGACATTCCTGAGATTGGTTGCCGCTGCTCTGCCCTGATGCTATTATCCGCTTCAGGCCCTGCTGAGAGACTCGAAGGTACGCCGAACCTTCTGGTACATTCTCCTCCTGAACAGCGGGGCCTCTTATCGTTGCCAAGAACATGTGTTGCGCCGCCTTCACCTTTGTGGTACACTCCATTAACTTCGATTCCCCTACTTCGTCGACCTGCTGACATGCGTTACCTCGTCTTGACAACTCCTCGATCAGGAGCTAGCTCTGACAGTGGGAGATGGGAATGGGCAGCGATAGTGACACGCAACGAAGAAGTCTCGGGTTCCCTTGGAAGCAAACCCCCGTCGTGTTGACCCTCCTATACCTGTACATGTCTGCTGTTGGGGTGATCTACACGTGGAGTCTCTTGAGACAGTTCGGCATCAATGTCATGGACTTCGCCGAAGCCACTGACTTTCTGCTCGCAGCCTTGAGGCAGCCCGCCGCAGTTGTGCAGTCATCCATAGCATTGGTGGCGTTCTTATGGATCACCGCAGGCGCGACAGTGGCGTACAGACGAGTTGCCGGCCTCTCCAGCGAACCAAAACTCGTCACCGTCGGACAGTTGTCAAAGGCCTTCAAGGGCGCAGTGAACCAAACAGTGCTTGCATTGGTTGTCGCAGTATTGGTGTTCATGCTGCCATTTCTGTTAGGCTGGGTAGATGGAAAGCGAGCAATGAGCGGGAGCGGGCACAAGGTCGCGGTGGAGCTTAGGAGCGGCGGGGAAGCATCAACGCCGTCGTGCCTGGACGGCGACCTATTGCTCATTGCGACTGCTGGTGACTTCGCTTTCTTCCATGAACAAGAGAGCAGCCACACCTACGTCATACCCGTCTCAAACCTAGCCTATGTGCGGTACCTTCCGGAAGGTGCGCTATGGGCTTGTCCAACCCCCACTCGGACTGCTGGCGCCACGCCTACCCAGGCACCCTCGGCACAGGAATAGAGGAATCAACCATGACTCTCCAATCCAACGCAGAAGAACTAGCCCTCATAGCTCAAGAGATAGGCGCTGAGGCGATAGGTGGGCCGGTACGTTCTGCAAGCCGTGAGTGAAAGGGTGGTGTGAGTGCATGATTTACGAGTCCTACGCCCACCGATTCGCGGACATAATCCTGAATGCTGACTACGCACTGAAAATGCAGCTTGAGAGCGTTGTCCACGCTATCGGGTTCGAGGAAGTTCAAGCCAGATTCGAAGAAGAAAATCTGCGGAGGAAAGAAGAGGGCAAGAAACTGCGTGTGGGCAAACAGTCAACAATCAACAAGATGTTCAAAGCAGAGTTCCGAAGCGCAGGCTGGGAGCTTGAAAAGAACGTCTTCAACGACCCGGACAACGACCTCACGATAGACTTCTGGAAGGGGAAGGTCGGTGTGGACGTTGCGTTTGTCCATAGGTCATCCGTTGGAGGAGATTTGCTCCGCCTTCAAGCTGCCGCCGAAGTCAAGAACGTCATCAACGTCGGAGTCTACATCTGTCCAACGAGAACCTTTGCGAAGGAAGTCTCACCCAACTCGCAGAACATGGTGAACTACGAGAGAGCAAGATGGTATCTGAGAAACTTCTACGCTGTCCTCACCGCTCCCATCCTGCTCATAGGATTGAGAGGGTGATTGAGGGTGATTCAGGAGAGATTGCGCAGAGATAGGGAAGAGAAGGACCGGCTGATTAGGGAGGTAGAGAAGTGGTTGCGGGAGGGATAACACCCCGCCGGAGGAGATCAAACCTTGATTCCTTACGAAGCGCCAGAGCATCTGAAGGAAGCTTTCAATTGTCCCCTATGCGGGGCATACGCCTCTCAGCAATGGGTGGATCTCGTCCAGGACCCAACCGAGAGCCGAGGTGGCCGCCTGCAAAGCTGCGTGTGCCGCCGCTGCAAAGAATACTCGATCTGGCATCGGCGGCGCATGGTCTATCCAACGAGCGGAGCTGCACCGTTCCCCAACACTGACCTGCCCGATGAGATCCAGGCCGACTACGAAGAGGCCCGCTCCATCGCGTCCTTGTCTCCAAGAGGCGCAGCGGCTTTGCTCAGACTCGCAATTGAGAAGCTGTGCAACCACCTTGGCGCGAAGGGAAAGGACCTGAACGACCAGATTGCCTACTTGGTAAAACAGGGTCTAGACCCGATGGTCCAGGAATCACTTGATAGCGTGAGGGTGATCGGCAATGAAGCAGTCCATCCAGGGCAGATTGACCTGAAGGACGATCAGGAGACTGCGGCTAGGCTATTCGAGTTGGTCAATCTCATTGCCGAGAGGATGATCACGTACCCGAATCGGGTCAAGGTGATGTATCAGCGGATTCCGGAGGCAAAGAGGAAGGCGATCGACGACAGGGACAAACCGAAGACTCAGACGGATGCCTGCCCATAGTTGGTCGGTGACTATTCTGTGAAAGGAGGAGAGAGAGTGCAGGAGGGCGCATCGTGGGAGATCACGGCATGAAGGACGATGACTACTATACGGCTCAGGTGTGTCTCAATGGGCACGCCATCAATGAAGTGCTAGAGTCTGTGGACGACAGCGACCAGCGATTCTGTGACACATGTGGAGCGCAGACGATCACAGCCTGCCAGACGTGTGGTACTGTCATCAGAGGCCGCTACCGCCACCTTGGATTCACGCCTGCTCCCGCGTACTCACCTCCCAGCTACTGCCACGGTTGCGGCAAACCTCATCCCTGGACGGCGTCCAGTCTTCAGGCGGCAAGAGCATTGGCCGATGAGCTTGGTGAACTGTCATCCGATGAGAAGGAGCTTCTTAAGGGCAGCCTCGATGACCTTGTCGCAGACACACCTCGGACTGCCTTGGCCGCAACCAGGTTCAAGAGACTAGTCGCAAAGGCAGGTCCAGTGGTTGCAGACGGGTTCAAACAGATACTGATAGATGTTGTGAGCGAGTCAGCAAAGAAGATGATGTGGGGCTAGATGCTGGCAATGTACACCTAGCCCCTCAACGGACAGAATCTATGAGTCCTGGGGGCCGTGATGGTAGGACCTGCCAGCGACTTCCTGACCGAAGACGTCGCGTGTGCCAAGCCGTGACTGGGGGCAGGGATGACTCACGGACAAGGAAACCAGGGGAGCACACCACTGCGGACTCGGCCAAACTGCCGTCGAAGCGCCAGTCCTCGTTGCCGGGACTTGTCTACTCTGTGTCTCCCATCTGGTAGGGCGGGTGGGAGTCGAACCCACACCCGGGTTACCCCGGAACGGATTTTAAGTCCGTAGCGTCTACCGTTCCGCCACCGCCCCGCGCCTATTGTAGCGGACTCCTCGCCGCCCACGCAACCATCGTGTCGGGGGACCGCACCGCCCTCCGTGGGAAGGTGCCGGAGTACTCCTCAGGGAGTCTTCATCCAGGCGAAGAAGACCACGAAGAGCACGCTCGCCACGAAGCAGGTCACGATCATCACCGGCAATCCGGCGCGCATCCAGATCTTGGACGTGATGGGAGTGCGGGTCTTCTCACTCAGCGCTACCGTGACCACGTTCGATGCCGAGCCGATGATGGTACCATTGCCACCGAATCCTGCACCGAGAGCCAGCGCCCACCACAGCGGTGACGTCGCCACACCCAATCGGCCGAGGCGCTGAATCACCGGGATCAGGGCGATGGTGAGGGGTATGTTGGCCACGACTGCCGACACAACGGCGGCGATCAACAACAGAGCTATGCTGGCTAGCAGCAGATTAGCCTGCGCCAGGCCCGCCACCGCCCCGGCGAGCAGGTCCAACACGCCGGCTGCCTCCAGGCCGCCCACAGTGACGAACAGACCAGCGAAGAAGACGAGTATACTCCACTCCATGCCCTTCAGCGTTTCCTCCACGCTGGGACGGACCCACAGCAGCGCCCCGGTCGCGCCCCCCAGTGCGATGAAAGCAGGCGTCAGGCCACGTTGGCCTTGCACGAAGAACAGCAAGATCACAGCCCCCAGGACGATGAGCACCTTTCTCATGCCGATAGGGTCGGTCAGAGCCTCGAGTTCGTCCAGGCGCATCAAGGCCTCGATGTTCTTCGGGCTTTCTCTCAGCTCCGAGCGGAACACGATACGCAAGATGATCAGTGCCGCCAGCCAGGCCATGATCACCAGCGGCGCGGTGTGCGTGAGGAAGTCGTTGAAGGAGAACCCGGCGGCGGAGGCGATCATCACGTTGGGGGGATCACCCACCAGCGTTGCCACGCCGCCGGTGTCGGAAAGCAGAGCCTCCCCGATGAGCAGAGGGACGGGGCTGATGCCCAGGATCTCGGCGATGAGGATGGTCACCGGTACTATAAGCACGATGATCGTGACATTAGGCAGAACCGTCGAAAGCAGCGTGGTGGTGGTTCCCAACATGATCAGCAGAAGCCACGGGTCCCCACGGGAGAGCTTGCCCGCCAGGATGGCCAAGTACCGAAAGAAGCCGGTCTTCTGCAGCAGAAATGCCAGGATCATGATGCCCAGGAGCAACCCCAGCGTGTTGAAGTCCACGGCACGTAGCGCCTGCTCCTGGGAGTAGAAGCCCATCACTGTGCCCATCGCCACCATCGCCGCCCCGCCCGTCATGGCCACGATGGTGCGGTCGACACGATCAGAGAGGACCATAGCGAAGGTGGCTACGAATAGAACACTGGCCACAACTTGCTCGGCGGTCACTCCGTCGCCTCCTTCGTCGTCCAGGCGGCGAAGAAGGCAGCAGCGATATCCACGCGCGAAGCGATGCCCACGAGTCTTCCAGTCCTGTCCACGACGGGAAGATCCTGCAATTGGTGCTTCATCAGCGTGGCCAACGCGTGCATCAGACCCGAATCCTCCTCGACGGTCACGGGAGGACCCGCCAGCTGACTCATGGTCAGCCCCGCTATCTCCGAGGCAAGCCGTGGCTTGGCCCGCTCCAGTGCTCCGAAATCATGCACGAAGTCTATGTTGTCCAGCAGAGTAACAAAGTCAGGCATGAACACTCCCAGCAAGTCATTCAGCCGAACCACCCCCAGGAGTAGGTCTGTTTCGTCAACCACGGGCAAGGTGCCCACGTGCTCCTCCACTACCAGGCGGGCCGCGGCTTCCACCGTCGTAGACGGGGATACCGTCACCACGCGGCGCTTCATACAGTCGCCAACACAAACTTTAGTGAGCATCCTCCACCCCCTTCACGGCCCCCCCAGGAGCCGCGCGCATCTTTTCAGCCGCTGACCGGCTACCCGCGACAACACAAAGGCCGATAACCGTCTCCCGGCTATCGGCCCGCACAAAACCCGGCGATGTCGGCGGGACATCAGGCTTCTCTGACTGTCAGAGCCCCCTCATGGGTCACCAAGCCACGGCCCCGCCCCTTCGCTGTCCATTCTCTATTGACAAGACAAGAGGCCGACAGAATCTGCTCCGCCCTATCGGCCACTCTCGCCCAGAGGTGACGGCCGGATTCGAACCGGCGATGGGGGTTTTGCAGACCCCTGCCTTGCCACTTGGCCACGTCACCAGAAACTATGGAGCGGAAGACGAGATTCGAACTCGCGACCCTCTCCTTGGCAAGGAGATGCTCTACCGCTGAGCCACTTCCGCCTAACCCAAGGTGCCGAGGAGCAGAATCGAACTGCTGACACCATGATTTTCAGTCATGTGCTCTACCAACTGAGCTACCTCGGCAGCCTCACACGCCCCATTCTACACTACCTCGTTTTCTTTGTCAAACACTGGGGATCTGCATGACGAAAAAAGAGGCGGGGGGCACTGGGCTCCCCGCCTCTCGTTCCACGTTAGCTGCTCTTGAGTTCGATCTTGACGGCCTCTGGCTGCGGCTCCTCGGCAATCGGGATGGTCACAGTCAGGACACCGTCCTCGAAAGCGGCCTCAGCTTTGTCGCCCTCCGCTTCGACCGGCAGTGCCAGCGAGCGGGAGAAGGAACCGTATCTGCGCTCTCGACGAACGTAGTTCTCTTCCTCGACCTCCTCCTCACCCTTGGTCTCACCGGAGATGGTCAGGACGTTGTCCTTGACGGTGATGTCCAGCTCATCGGACGTCACGCCCGGGACCTCCGCCTTGATGACCAGGCTGCCGTCTTCCCTGTAGACGTCCACGGGGAATACGGAGCTCAAGGTCGGCATGGCCCAAAGAGTCCTGGGGCCGACGAACCAATCGTCGAAGAACCGATCCACCGACTCGCCGAGGGAGAGCAACTCTCTCCTAGGTCTCCATAGTGTAATGGCGCTCATCTTCTTGACTTCCTTCCTTCATGGTCTTTGTTGACTATATTATACTCCATTTTCGAATATTTGTCAAGCATACGACTAAGTAAAGATGATAGTGCTATTATCAACTTGCCAGGAAGGCCCTTCTCCCTTGCTAGGGCCAGCATCCATGCGCTATAATCTATAGGCCCCTCTCGGACGTCGAGCAGCAGGAGATCACCATTTGACCGTCGGATCGGCCGGCAAACGGCAAAGGCCAGTCCCCCTGGAAGACGGACCTGCACCACCAAGAGTAGGTCTGTTTCCAGCGCCAAGCGCAGACGGCAGCAGCAGGAGGCTGAGATGAACACTATCAGCGCCAAGGACGTCCTCGTGCCTGCGGACATCCCTCCGGAGGCCAGGGACGTATACCTGGGCAACTACCTGACCATCACCAGGAACACCGGGCATCTGATGCTCTTCGCCGCCGACCAGAAGGTAGAGCATCTCAACGACGACTTCTACGGCGAAGGCATTGCAGAGGACGCCGCCGATCCGGAGCACCTCTTCAAGATCGCCTCGCAGGCAGAGATCGGCTGTTTCGCCACTCAGCTGGGCCTCATCGCGCGTTACGGGGGTGACTACCAGTCGGTGCCCTATCTGGTGAAGCTGAATTCCCGGACCAATCTCCTCAAGACGGAGCAGATAGATCCCTTCAGCCAGCAATGGTACAGCGTGGATCAAGTGGACGATTTCGCTTCGTACTCTGGGCTGCAGATACTTGGGGTCGGTTATACGCTGTATCTGGGGAGCGAGCTCGAGCACGAGATGCTATACCAGGCGGCCCAGGTCGTGAACGAGGCTCACCAATACGGGCTGATCGCCGTCCTCTGGATCTATCCGCGCGGCCGAGCGGTGAGGGACGAAAGCGATCCCCACCTCATCGCTGGGGCCACGGGCGTGGCGGCCTGCCTGGGGACGGACTTCGTCAAGGTGAACTACCCCAGGCGAGAGGGAGCGGAATCGAAGGAGATTTTCAAAGAAGCGGTCCAGGCAGCCGGGCGCACCAAGGTGGTCTGCGCCGGTGGATCGAGCGTTGACGTGCGGCCCTTCCTCCAGGACCTCCACGACCAGATCTTCGTCAGCGGCGCCGCGGGAAACGCCACAGGCAGAAACATCCACCAGAAGCCCCTGGGCGAGGCGGTGAGGATGTGCAACGCCATCTCCGCCATTACTCTCCGAGGCTGGAGTGTGGAGCAGGCGATGTCGGTGTATGAAGGCCAGAAGGATTTGGAGATATAGGCGCTCCCATGGCACGAACCGAACCTCCTATCCATCTCCTTTCCATTCCCACCCCCTTCCCAGTGGGACCGGTCAACGTCTACTTGTTAGAGGGCGAACCGCTGACCCTGATCGATGCCGGACCCCTCACCGACGAGGCCTTCGAGGCGCTGAAGGCGGGCCTGAAGGAACTGGGGTATTCTCTGAAGGACATCGAGCAGTTGGTCATCACCCACGCTCACCACGACCACTTCGGCCAGGCGGGCAGGATCGTCGAGGAGTCTGGCACGCCTGTTCTCTCCTTTCGAGAGAACAGGTACCCCTTGGAGGAGTTCGACACCTGGTGGGACAAGAGGATGGACTACGTGGCCGACCTGATGGTCAAAGAAGGGGCGCCGCGGGAGTCCCTCCACGAGATAGACGCCGTCCGCGGCATCGGCCAGTACGCTGCCCCGGTCCCAGAGCTCACCCCACTGGATGACAACGACGAGGTGCACATGGGCGGCTCGACCTGGCAGGCCTTGCACACCCCGGGCCATGCCGTGGGCCACCTCTGCTTCTATCACCAGGAGAGCGGGTTGCTTCTGTCGGGCGACCACCTCCTCAGAGATATCACCTCCAACCCTGTCCTGGAGACGCCCAGGCGGGGGATGAGGGAGCGCCCTCGCAGCCTCCCCGACTACGTGCAATCCCTGCGCCGCGTGCGCGACCTGGATGTCGAGAAGGCGCTGCCCGGCCACGGCGAGCCGGTCTACGACCACCGTGCCCACATCGACTCCATCCTCACCCACCACGCAGTGCGCGAAGGGCTGATCCTTCAGCTCCTCAGGCAGAAGGACAGCACGGTGTACGAGTTGGGAGTGGCTCTCTTCGGAGGGGAGCTGCCGGGGGTCGAGCTATTCCTGGTCATGTCCGAGATCATGGGGCATCTGGACCTGCTGGAGCTGGAGGGCAAAGTTGCTCGTTTCGAAGAGGACAGCCGCGGAGTCTGGACGGCACTGGGGAAGGAATGAACCCGTGCCCTCTTCAACACTGAGGGAAGGTAAGGAATGAGCATCACCATCGTGGGCCTCGGTCCCGGGGACGGATCTCTCCTCACCAGAGAGGCGATCGAGTTGCTGCAAGAGACAGAGGAGATCTATCTTCGCACCCGCCATCACCCCACCGTGGCCTCGTTACCCTCGCACCTGCGCGTGCATTCCTTCGACAACCTGTATGAATCGGAGGAAGAGTTCGAGGCCGTTTACGAGAAGATCGCGACGGAGGTTCTCCAGTTGGGGCAACGGCCGGAGGGTGTCCTCTATGCCGTGCCGGGCCACCCCCTCGTCGGCGAGGATACGGTGCGGCGGATACGGGAGTTGGCGCAACAGGCAGGCGTGGAGGTGCGCATCGTCTCTGGCCTCAGCTTCCTCGAAGTTGCCTTGCCCTTCCTGGACATGGATCCCCTGGACGGGCTACAGATCGTGGATGCCACCATCCTGGCGGAGCATTTACATCCCAGCCTGGACCCCGATCTGCCGGCCCTGGTAGGGCAGCTGTACAGCCGTCCGCTGGCATCGGAGGTCAAACTCACACTCCTGAACCTCTACCCGGCCGAGCATGGGGTGACCCTTCTCCGTGCCCTGGGCACCCCCCAGGCCGCAACGGAGAAACTGCCGCTCTACGAACTCGATCGCGTGGAGAGTTTCGATCATCTGACCACTCTCTTCGTGCCTCCCCTGGACAAGGCCAGTTCCGTATCCACCTTCCACGACATCGTGGCCCGCCTCAGGGCCCCCGGTGGCTGTCCCTGGGACCGCGAGCAGACCCACTTGACCCTCCGGCCGCACCTCCTGGAGGAGGCCTACGAGGTCCTTCGAGCCATCGACGAGGAGGACGACGAGGCGCTCCGGGAGGAACTGGGCGATCTCCTGCTCCAGATCGTCCTGCATGCCCAGATCGCGGCTGAAGAAAGCTCCTTCACTCTGGCGGAGGTGGTTCAGACCATCATCGAGAAGATCATTCGCCGGCATCCCCACGTCTTTGCCGGGCTGGAAGTGGCAGATGCCAACGAGGTGCTCCGCAACTGGCAGGCCATCAAGCGCGAGGAGAAAGAGGAGAAAGAGGACCAGCCCCTTTGGGACATGCCCTTGAGCCTGCCCGCGCTGACCCTGGCACGAAGAGCACAGGAAAGGGCTGAGAGAGAAGGGTTGCTGTCCACAGCCAGGGAGTCTCTCTTGACCGAGGCCCAGAGCAAGTTGCACCACCTCCGCGAGACCGCCAGCGAAGAGGAAAGCGCGCAAGTTATGGGCGAGCTGTTGTTCGCTCTGGCGGATCTGGCCCGTCACCTGGGGGTTGATGCCGAGAGCGCCCTCCGCACCGCCACTATGCGCTTCGGAGAGCAGATCGCCTCCGATCGCTCAGTGGACCGCGGCATGGGGGATCACCGCTGTTCTAGCGAATGATCGTTTCGTCAGGAACCCTACCGTCCTCGAAGTGCTTGTCCACCCACCCGGACTTGACGTTGTCCCTCCGGTCGAAGTGCTCCACGTGAGGTTTTATGTCAAGCAGCGGCGTGCCATCCAGCATGTCTACCTCGGTGAAGTACACCCGGTTGCCTTCGATCCGCTGCAACTGGACGATGGACAGGCCCAGGTGGTTTGGCCGGTGTGGGCTCCGGATGGCGAAGATGCCGTGGGTCTCGTCCTCCAGGTACGGCCTGCCCTGAAGTTCCTCCCTATCCGATCGGTGGAAGTGATAGATGAGGATCAGATGGCTGAACCCATCCAGGTCCTCGAGGCCGGGGACGTATTCCTCGTTCAGCTCGATCCAGCCCTCCACGTCGTCCCTGAACCGCCCCTGGATGGGCATGTCCTTGGGCTCGGCGTACGGGGTGCGGATGATGCCGATGGGCTTGAGTTCGATTGTCTCCATTGTGCACCCGTCGGGTATCGTCCAGTGGGCACAGTGACGGCGCTTTTCGTACGCACCAAGACCAGGTGAAGCGCTTACCGTTCGATGGTCACGTCCAGCAAGATCGGCTCCGTTCGGTGGAGCGCATCGCGGACGCGCCCGCTCAGTTCTTCCGGTTCGGTCGCCCGGCACGCCTCCACGCCAAGAGAGCGGGCCAGGCCAACGAAATCAACTTCCGGCCCGACGAGGTCCATACCAAGATACTTCCCCTGCACCACCTGAGGCAACTGCATCTCGGCCCCTATGACCTTGAGGATCTTGTACTGAGCGTTGTTGGCGATGAGGAAAACCACGGGGATATGATGGTGCGCCGCTGTCCACAGCCCCTGGATGCCGTAAAGGGCCGCCCCATCCCCCAACAGTGCTACCACCGGTCGATGGGGCCAGGCCAGCTTCACGCCCACGGCAGATCCCAGCCCCCAACCCAAGCCCCACCCTCGGTGACCGATGTGACCGGTGGGGTCTCTGAACACACCGAGTGTCTCTAGTAAGTGGCCGTCCCTACTGGGGGCCTCGTCCACCAGCGCGGTGTTTGGTGGCAGCACGCGGGACAATGCTCCCATGAGGGTCGCGGCCGTCATGGGTCGCTGGTCCCATTGTGTTTCGATGTCGGCCAGCAGCGCCTCCCGCTCGGCTGCGCGTCGAGCGGAGTGCTCCACCCTCCGCTGCGCCGCCGCCCTGACCTGATCTTCAGACTGTTTCTCCGACACCCTTTGGGCCAGCTCCGCCAGACCTGCTTTGGGGTCGCCCAGCAGCCCGATTTCCACGGGGTAGTTCTTCCCTATCTCCCAGGCGCGGTCGTCCAGGTGGATCAGGCGGACGTGCTCCGGGAGCGGGCGGGACGGCTCCCGATAGATGAACTGACGCAACAGATTCATGCCCACCACGAAGATCACGTCGAAATCCGCCAGGCGCTGGCGAACGTCCGGCGCCCGGAGGGGCAACGCTCCTGCGTAGAGGCCATGATCGGCAGGCATGGGCAGGCGTGCATGCGAGCTCTGCTGTTCGGACAGCACCGGGGCGCCGAGCCGCTCAGCCAGCAAAACCAGCTCGGCCACACCGTTCGCCTCCGTGACCCGGCTCCCCGCCAGGATGGCAGGGTTTCTGGCCTGAGCCAGGAGTTCAGCAGCCTGGTGCAGGGCATCCAGAGGGGGGCGAACTCGTCGATCAGGTATGTGAGGCGCGGAGAGGTCGAGGTTCTCAGCACTTTCCAACTGCACATCCACCGGCACTGACAGAAAGACCGGCCCGGTGGGCGGGGTGAGTGCGGTCTGAACTGCACGGCGTACAACCGTCGGCACGTCCTCGACGCGCAGGACTTCGACCGACCACTTGGTCCACGGGCGGGCCACGCTGACCATGTCACCCGCCAGGGCTGGCTCGCCGACCAGCAGCCGCCGATCCTGCTGACCTGCCAGGAGTAACAGCGGCGTTCCAGCGCAGTAGGCGTTGAAGAGCATGCCCATGGCATTACCCAGCCCAGGGGAGATGTGCACGCACACCACGCCCAGTCCCCCGGAAGCCTGGGCATAGCCATCGGCCATGGCCGTCACCGGCAGCTCATGCAGGCCCAGGATGTACTCGAATCGCCCATCCCCCACCAGTACGTCGTTCAGGGACAATTCCGTCGAGCCAGGATTGCCGAAGATGTGCCGCACACCGGAAGCGGCGAGGATCTCCAGCAAGGCCTCCATTCCTAACATGGTTCTCCTCCGGATTCATAGTCACGCTCGGGTAGACGAGTGATGGTCACCGGCCTCCGATGCACACCGGCCAACCCTACCTGCTGCCCCGTTGTTTCCGAGCTCCATACAGGTCGCTGAGTTGGTGATGAAGGCCGTGTCCCTTGTGCGTGCTCAGTCGGACGCGCCAAGCACGTGAGCACTGTACCACAGTCTGGCGCCGGAGCCAAGGCCGAGGTAGGAGTGAGTCTGACCTTCTTGGGTAGGCCGGTGGAACTGGAGAGTCGGGGCGAGAGGACTTGAACCTGCGACCGCACGGACCCGAACCGCGCGCGGTAACCGGACTGCGCTACGCCCCGATCACTGCTGGATCTTTCAGATGGCTGAAGAATGTGTGCCTTCGATGTTCAATCATCTTGTGCGTCTGTCTAGAAGAAGTCTACCCGATAATCCACACGACAGTGCTTGACCCATACGGGATTTGAGAACCCGGTAAGCGACGGGCCGAAGCCCAACTTCCCGACCACCGAATCGGTTGTGGCACTGAGGCTGACTTGGGCATCTCCAAGGAAGTGGGATTCACACTTGCCATATGCCTCCGATTCACGCACCCCATACTTCCTGTAGAACCGCTGACTTCCGGTCACGATGTCTGGCGCGGCATAGAGCTGGCTCGTCTCTGTCCAGGTATACTTCGCTTCGGGGGCATCCCTCTCGATCACCTCCCCGGATCGAGCGCCACCCGGGTCGCCGCCCAGCGATACCTTCTCCACGAACTGGGCGTCGACACCCACCAGGCCGAAGAGGATACGGGCCAAGCGATTGTCGAGCTGGTGGGGCGCAATGAACCAGTACCTGGTGGGCAGGGACCTCGTGATCCCGGGCAGCGGAGTGACGACCTCCTGGGGTCCCTCGAGCTCAATCCAGACATGGGACATGCCCACTGGACCCACATCGATCACGTTGTCCAGAACCATCTTGTCGCACTCCTGTACCATGACCAGCAGCAACGCCTGGCCATTGCTATGGATCTTGACCTGCCACTTCGAGGGCACATTCTGCCGCGCGACGTCGGGATCCACGTGGTATTGAGAGAATGTCTCACTGCAACCATAAATATCCATCACACTGGGGATGGACGGCGGTCGGGCGATCAGAGTGACTATCGCCAGAGCCAAGACTACTAACAGCAATCCAGCGATCAGTTTCTTTCTCGTCACTGTTCTCCCCTTTCTGCCCTGCTTTCGTGATCGTTGATTTTCGCAAAACTCGCCTCTGCGCCGCTACACCTTACGGCTTCCCCACGGGCGAGTAGCCCCGCGATTCTTCTTGCCATACGTAGAGACCTGACCGGTGCCCAAAGGACTTCCAGATACACGACAGACCCTGACCTCTGTGCGCTTGACGCCCAGTGTACTCCCAAACCAAGACGGCATCAACCCTAACAACTGCGCCTGGAGCCAAGGGGGAAACTGCGGGTGATTCCAAGCTTCTTGAGGAGGTGAACCGAAGTGGAGAGTCGGGGCGAGAGGATTTGAACCTCCGACCTCACGGACCCGAACCGTGCGCGCTAACCGAACTGCGCTACGCCCCGAACAACGGTATTATATGTCCACTGCTCCATCTTTACAAGCGCAAGATGGTGGGCTATAATGGGGCAATAGACGTGCCCCTATAGCTCAGTTAGGATAGAGCAGCGGTTTCCTAAACCGTGTGTCGCAGGTTCGAATCCTGCTAGGGGTACTATTCTCCAACCAAACGAGCCCGACCTGGGTCGGGCTCTACTGTGTCACAACGGCTGTAGACGCTCGCCTGACGCCACAATTCACCTGGCCGGCAGGATGGCGCCTGTGGCCGTGCCAATGAGAATGGAGAGGGGACTAGCTCTCCTTCTCTTCTTCCTTCGTCTCTTCCTTGGCCTCGGCCTTCTTGCTGTCTCCCTCGGCCGGCGATTGCTGAGCAGCCCGGAACTCCCTGATGCCCTTACCCAGTGCACCACCGATCTCCGGCAGCTTACCCACGCCGAAGATGATGATGATAATGACCAGGACGATGAGCAGCTCTGGCAAGCCTATGGAACCCAACCCAGGCATGTTGCCCTCCTTAGTCAGCGAATCTTCACGTTATTATACCACAAAGCGGCAGCACAAACAAAACCAGCCGCCGCCAGTGCACAGACAACTTCCTCAAGCCGAAGTGCTCAGCGGCTGAGGCGGTCCCACAGCGCCTCGGCCACGTCGAAGGGATCGCCAAACAGAACGCTCGAGGCATACAGCTCCATCGCCGCCACGTCCACCGTCCTGTTGAAGGGGTCACCGCGATCCACCACGCGCACCACCACCGGGAACCCGCTCCAATCCTCCTGAGTCGTCCCAAACGGAGGCAACAGCACGGCCACGTTGAAGCTGCTGACGTCCAAATCCTTAACGTAGCAGTCCAGCACCCAGTAGAGCGATCGCTGCAAAGCCTGGTCCAGGGCGTCTGAGAAAAGCAGCACCTCCTTGTCCTTGACCGGACTAAGGTAGACTAGCATGCGGGTCCCATCGACCTCCGTGGCCAGACCCAGGCGTTCATGCACCTGGTACAGATCATGGAAGTAGTTCTCACCGGTCTCCCGCCGGTAGGCCAGGGCCGACCTCCTCAAGCTTTCCACCTTGGCATAGTGCATCTCTTTGCCCAGGACCACCTGCGCATGGCCGTGCACGATGGAAGCGCCTGCTCTCCACAGGCAGTTCCACAACATGAAAGGGTAACTGGCCTCCTCATCCGTCTCGTGCGCCTTACGAAGCCAGGCCATTCCCGTGTCGATGTAATCCGCGATGGCCTCCTCCGAGAAGGCCAGAGGGTTGTGCTCGTCGAAGATGACCACTCCGGCGTGCCCGTCGAATTTGGCGATGTTGCTGGCCGTCACCGAGTGCTTTCCTTTGATGCGACCGAAGGTATCCTCAGGCGTGCGCTCCAGGGGCTGGCAGAAGGCTCCGCCACGGGCTTCCTCAATGGTCTTGGCCAGGTTCTCCCGGCTTTCCTTAGCCATGGGGCGGAGCGCACGGAGCTGGTTGAACAGCGAGCCCTCCATGGTCACCACGTTGGTCACCCTCACCACCCTCTGCTCGCGCACCGCCTCTACTGAGCCGAAATACTTCTCGATCCACTCCCCCATCGCCGGGGTGGGGTTGAGCCTGCCGACGGAGGTATTGACCAGAAAGATGCGCTCGAACCGCTGCCTGTCCTTCACGGGCAGCGCAGCTACGATCTCGGCCAGATTCGTAATGCGCTTTGCTTCCTCCACAGGCCCCTCTTCTCTCTCCGGCCCCCGCGGGAGATTCGACTCCGTCGGTCACAGAAGGCACCGTCCCCTATGTGGGGACGGCGCCCAAATCGACTCGCCACCTCCTGCTCGCCCTGCCAATCTAACACATCAAGGCCGAAAAGGCAAAGCCCTGAACTGAGGATCTGGAAAAAGGGCGTGACAACCGCCGCTGGACTGCCCACCTTCGACTTCTGACCGAGGCCGTCCCAACAGCGTCATGCTGAGGGAGCGTCGCGACCGAAGCATCTCTGATACCGTACAGAACGCGTGGAAACGAGATGCTTCGCTTCGCTCAGCATGACAATCCTGTGCTTTTGAGACACCACCGACTGAGGTCTTGTGACTCGTCGAAGGCAGGCGTATAATACCGCCGAGCCGGCACCAGCAATTGCAGGAGGGATACAGTGACTGTCACTCTGACCTACCACGGACATGCCTGCTTCAGCGTGGAAGGAGCGGGCAACACCATCTGGCTTGACCCTTTCCTCAGCGACAATCCTCAGGCGGACGTCGGTCCAAACGACGTCACCGAGGCGGACTACATCCTGGTAACTCATGGCCACGGAGATCACCTGGGCGACGCCGTCGCCATCAGCCGCCAGACGGGCGCCACCATCATCTCCAATAACGAGATAGCGGCCTACTGTGAAGAGCAAGGGGTAAACGCTCACGGTCTGCACATCGGCGGCGGCTGGCAGTTCCCCTTTGGACGAGTGAAGATGACCATAGCTCACCACGGCTCCTCCCTGCCCGACGGCGGCTACGGGGGGAACCCCGGAGGGTTCCTGTTTGACGTGGCTGAGAAGAGGATCTACCACGCCGGCGACACGGGTCTCTTCTACGATATGAAGCTGTTGGGCGAAGAGAAGCCCATCGACGTGGCCCTGCTCCCCATAGGCGACAACTATACCATGGGACCCGATGACGCCCTAAGGGCGGTGCAGCTTCTCACCCCGAGGCTGGTGGTGCCTATGCACTACGGAACCTTCGACGTGATCCAGCAGGATCCTCGTGCCTTTGCCGACAGGGTCATACAGACCACGGGAATCGACGTCGTGGTCATGAGCCCGGGGGAAAGCCTCCATGTCTAGGAATATGAAAGGAGGGCCAAGGTCGTAGCGACCTCGACCCCCCTTCTCGAAAGGAGGAGGAAGATTTCTTCTGTCTATATTATACTCCTCCGCTACGATCCATTCAGTAATGGTCCCTACATTCGGGGGCAAATGGGGTCGACCACTAGGCACCGGCGGCGGCTTGAGCTATAATCGTCAGTGGGTCACCGAGCCGATGGAGACGGCATGCAGAAGATCGGACTGCTGTATCATCCCAAGATAGACCGGTCCCTCCGCCTGGCCACGGACCTGGACACCTCTTTGAGGTCCAGGGGTCTCTCCACATGGGTGGGCTCCGCGTGGGAGGACGAGGAAGCCAGGAAACACGTGGCCACACTGGACCTGATAGTCACCTTTGGAGGCGACGGCACCATTCTGAGGGCGGCCAGGATGGCGGCGCTGCACGGCACGCCAATCCTGAGCGTAAACATGGGACGCTTCGGATTCCTCGCTGAGGCGCAACCCGAGGAAGTAGAGGACGTGATGGACACCGTGCTCTCCGGCAACTACTGGCTGGAAGAGCGGATCATGCTTCACGCCGAACTTCACCGGGGGAAAGAAGAAGAGGGGTCCTACGATGCCCTCAATGATGTGGTGATGGGCCATGGCACCATCTCCCGAGTGGTGCGACTGGGAGCGTACGTCGATGGCGAACACGTGGCCGACTACGTAGCGGACGGATTGATTGTGGCCACGCCCACAGGCTCCACTGCCTACTCCCTGGCTGCCGGCGGCCCCATTCTCCACCCTCGTTTGGAGGACATTCTGCTGACCCCCATCGCGCCGCACAGAGCCCTCGAACGGTCACTGGTGCTTCCCCCCAGCTCCACCATCGAGATACAACTTTCCAGCGAGTACCCCGCCGTTCTCACCATCGACGGCCAGATCGAGACACAACTGGAGGACGGGGACAGAGTAACCGTCACGGTGAGTCCTCACCGCTGCAAGCTGGTCAGGACTCGACCCGCCAGCTACTTCGGCCGCAACTTGCTGGAGAGACTGAAGCAGTAGGTATGGCTGAACCGCTGAATTGCGTCAATCACCCAGACCGGGAGACTCTGCTTCGTTGCGGCAAGTGCGGCCAGCCGATCTGTACCGAATGTGCAGTGCGCCACCCGGTTGGTCTGCGCTGCCCACAGTGTGCCAAGTTGAGGAAGGCGCCGCCGTACGATGTCCCAGCCAGCTACTACCTGCGTGCCCTGGGTGCAGGCCTGGGAACCTCCCTCCTCTGCGGGATAGTTGCGGAGGTACTTCCTCTCTTTTTACCCATATTCATGGTGTCGTTCTTCCTGGCTTTGGCGGCCGGAGCGATCATCGGCGAGGCCATAAGTCGAGTGACTGGATACAAGAGGGGCAGAGGCCTGCAGATCGTGGCGGCCGCCTCCGTGATCCTGGGATCCCTGGCAGGCACTCTCGTCGTCGCCACGTTCAGATTTGGCGCGGCAGCCTTACTCGTCCTGCCCGCCTTCATGCTCAACCCCTTCTACTGGCTCTACCCTATCGTGGCCACAGCAGTGGCGGCCATGCGTCTGCGCTGAGGGAGCAGCTGCCTGGGGAGGACCTCTTGCTCACGTACCTGACGATCCGCAACTTCGCCATCATAGACCAGTTGGAGCTCAGTCCATCCACCGGCTTCAACGCCCTCACCGGCGAGACCGGCGCAGGCAAGTCCATCATCATCGACGCCGTCAGCACCCTCCTGGGGGGAAGGGCCGAGACGGACCAGATCCGGGCCGGCACCGAGCAAGCCTTCATCGAGGGCGTCTTCTCTCCGTCCCAGGCACTGTATGAGGAAAGCGTGCTCCCGCTGCTTCAGGAGCACGGCCTCGCTGACCACGATCGAGATGCGCTGATCCTGACCAGGGAAATCAACCGCGGGGGCCGCAACATCTGTCGGGTGAACGGGAGGCTGGTCACGTTGGGCGTGCTGCGGCAGATTGGACAGAGGTTGGTGGACATCCACAACCAGGGAGAACACCTCTCCCTGCTACGAGTGCGGCAACACATAGACTTTCTGGACAGGTATGCTGGTCTTCAAAGTCCGCGTGCAGAGACCGCGGCCAGGGTGCATCAGCTCCACGAGACTCGCAGTCAGCTAGGGTCTCTGTTGAAGGATGAGCGCGAGCTAGCCAGGCGCATAGACCTGCTCAAGTACCAGGTTCAGGAGATAGATGCCGCGAAGCTCCAGGTTGGGGAGGAAGAGGAGCTGGCCACGCAGCACAAGATCCTGGCGAACGCCGAGAAGTTGATCACCCAGACCGACCTCCTCTACAACACGCTCGCGGAAAGCGATGATGTTCGAGGGTCAGTTCTGGACCTAGTCGGGGAAGTTAGTGCCGGCCTGGCCAGACTTGCGGAGGTCGACCCCAGGCTGGAGGAGCAACACAAGACCCTTGAGGCCATCACCTATCAACTCCAGGAGACGGCAGGCGCTCTGCGTTCGTACCGCGAGGGAATCGACTACGATCCAGCCAGGCTGCGACAGGTCGAGGAACGCCTCGACCTGATCCACGATCTCAAGCGGAAGTACGGGGATTCCATAGAGGAGATCCTGGCCTTCGCTGTCTCAGCGGCCGACGAATTGGACGGCCTCGCCCACAGTGAGGAGCGCATAGAGGAGCTCCACGATCGCGAGAGAGCACTGCTGGGTGAGATTGCACGCCTGGCCAGCCAGCTCTCCCAAGCCCGTCAACATGCCGCGGAGTCACTCGCTCAGGGAATAGAGGCGGAGCTGAGAGAATTGGGCATGGAGAAGGCCCGTTTCGCGGTGTCCATCGCGCAGCGGGAGATGGATGACGGAGTCCAGGTGGATGGGAAGCGATACGCCTTCGATTCCACCGGCATGGACCAGGTGGAATTCATGATCTCTCCGAATGTGGGTGAGCCTCTGAAACCCCTGTCCAGAATAGCTTCAGGCGGTGAAACGGCGCGACTGATGCTGGCCGTGAAGACCGTGCTCTCCAGGGCGGACGACGTCCCCGTGCTCATCTTCGATGAGATAGATGCGGGCCTGGGAGGCCGAGCAGGGGCGGTGATAGGCCGGAAGCTCTGGGCATTGGCCAGGAACCACCAGGTTTTGTGTGTGACGCATCTGCCCCAGATCGCGGCCTTTGGCGACACTCACTACAGAGTGGCCAAGGAAGTGCACAGTGGGCGCACCACTACCTCGGTGGACAGGCTGGAACCGGACGGAAGCACCGAAGAGCTGGCGCAGATGCTGGGAGCCGACAGCGAGGCGACGTTTCTCAGCGCAAGGGAGATGCGCGCAGAAGTGGAGAAGTGGAAAGCCGCTCACGCACCACAATGAAGACGAGCGTGGTCGACTTGCCTATCCCCGCGCCCGGGCCAGACTGCCCGCGAAACACGACAAGTCAGGAACTCGCCACGAACCGGCGGACACAGTCAGTGCCTGCCGGTCACACTACATACCACACCAGCTCGATGGCAACGACAACGCGCTAGCACGATCCGGCACCGCCCAGACAGGCGACAGTCCCCATCGAGAGGTGGCGTTGGCGGACCAGGAAGCCAAGAATCTAATAGGTAACCTTTGGCGGTAGGACCTTGGCCTGTTGCACCCAGCCCCTGACCATACCCAGAGTGGGAAGCCGGCGCACCAGTCTCTTGGCCTCGTTGGCCTTCACCAGCGCCCCATAGAGGTTCTCGGGGACACGGTTCCGTAGCTCCTTGATCGTGTCTACCCCGGCTTCCTCCAGGAGATCGGAGTACTCCTCGCCGACACCCTTGATGCGCATCAGGTCAGCGATATTGACCCACTCCAGAGTCAAAGCGTGCCCGATCCCGCTCCTCTGTTCCAGCTCCTGACGCCCCCGTGGGGTGGCGCCAGCCGCCAGCAGGGCCTCTACGGTGGCGATCCCGGCCGCCCTGAGTTGGCCGGCGTATACAGGGCCGATCCCCTCAATGGTCTCCAACTTGGTCATCAGTCCCTCCCATTTTGGTATTCTTAGGGCGAGGCCTATCTGTGTCCTCCATCGCCGCGGACAGCAGTTGCGTCAGCTTCTCCATCATTGCTACGCGGCCAAACTCGTCCCATCGCTCCACCATATCGTTGACCAGCTCCATAAGACGGCGCACCCTGTTTACGCTGTGCATGATATGGCTTCGAGCTTCCTTGTCTCCCATCTGCCGACTGGAGAGCGCATACTGGCTCACTCGAGCCAATGCCCAGTCCAGAAGCACCTCGGCTTCATCGTAATCCAGCGCTGGGGTCACAATCCCGCTCTCCAGAATCATCTGGACGGCCTGTCGTCTGCGCGCTTCCAGCTCTGCTTCTGAGACCATCGCCGGACTCCTCCTTTCTGGGCTGTCCCATTATAGCAGATTGCTTTGGCAAGCGTCAAGGATGGTTATGGAGGCTTCAGTTCCGTCAACCTCGCCCACCTCCCGACGAGGCCCGCGCCGATCACAGATCTCAGGCAGAAGGTAGCTTCGTCCAGTTGAGGCCCAGGCGCGTAGGTGCTATCATATGTCACGTGAGCGGACAGGAGACAGGATTCTGACGGGGGAGGAGTTACCAGCATGATTCCGGTCAAGTTAGCGATGCGCAACTTCATGTGCTACGGGGACCAGGTGTCGACGCTGGACTTCTCCGGCATCCATCTGGCCTGCCTGGCAGGCGACAACGGCCACGGCAAGTCCGCCATCATAGACGCCATGACCTGGGCGCTGTGGGGCAAGGCGCGCACCCAACGAGACGACGACTTGATCCACCTGGGCGCGAGGCACATGGAGGTGGACTTCGAGTTCGTGCTGGCGGAAAACCACTATCGTGTCCTTCGACAGCGAGCAAGGAATGGAGCCAAAGGACGCACCACGCTGGAGTTCCAGATTCAGGACCACGGCGAGTTCCGGTCTCTAACGGGCAATGCCATCCGCCAGACGCAGGCCGCGATTATCGAGACCTTGCACATGGAATACGAAACCTTCATCAACTCGGCCTATCTCCTGCAAGGTCGGGCCGACGAGTTCACTTCCCACGCTCCCGCTGATCGCAAGCGGATCCTTGGTGAGATCCTCGATTTGAGCCACTACGACAGACTGGAGGAAAGAGCCAAGGAACGTGCCAGCGAGGCTGAGGTTCGGTTGCGCGAGATCAAGGCGGCCCTTGGCGAAGTAGAGAGGGAACTTGCCCACAGGCCGCAGTATGAGCAGGACTTCAAGGAGGCAGAGGAAGTCTCCTCACACCTTCGGGCGAGACTGTTGATCGAGGAGGACAGACTCCAGGACTTGCGCGAGCAGAAGAAGGAACTGGAACTCAGGCGGGATCAGTTGAGAGACCTAGTGACCGAGAAGGAGCAACAGGAAGCAGAACTAACCCAGACCAGCGAGGACGTAGAACTCACAAAGCAAAGGATCGTCGCCTACCAGGAGACCGTTGACCGGCGAGAGGAGATCGAACAGGGCTACGCGGCACTGCTTGCGGCCAGGAAGGACGATGAAGAGCTGTCCCGCCAGCTTACCCAGCGGTCACGTTTGAGCGAGCAGCGGGCGGAGGTTGAGCGAGCCCTGGACACAGCCAGGAATGAGCTCGTTTTGGAGCGAGAGCGCCAGGCTTCAAAAGCAGCCGCTCTGAAGGGGACCCTCGCCCGAGCGGAATCGACACAGAAGAAGCTGGCAGAAGTGCGTGCCAGGCTCGCTCAACTCGACGAACGGAAGGAGGCCAGAGAGGAACTGCTCCGAGAGGAACAGGAACTGTCCAACCAGATAGCCTCCCTGGAGGCACAGAACGAGCAACTCAGGTTGGAGATGGATCAACTGAGGGACAAGCTAGCCCTTCTCCAGGATGCAGAAGCCACCTGCCCTCTGTGCGGCTCGGAGCTACAGGCGGAAGAGCGGGAGCACATCGAGCAGAGCTACGCCACTGAAGGAAAGCAGAAGGGAGACCTCTTCCGTGAGAACTCCGCCACCATCAAGCGCCTGGACCAATCCATGCGCGAGACCCATAAGGCGAGAGAGCAATCCGACGCCGACCTGAGGAAGCTCTCCTCCCTGCAGGGCGAGGAGGCCTCACTGTCCAACAGTCTGGAGGGTGCACCGACCACCAAGCCGGAGCTGGAGGAGGTCAAGACCACGCTGGTGACCCTCGACCAGCGGCTGGAGAACGACGACTTCTCTCACGACGCACGCCAAGGACTGGCTGAGCTGGAGCGTGAGATCGCACAACTTGGCTACGATGCAGATGAGCACGAGAGGACACGTGAGACACTGTCCAGGATTGCCCCCTTCGAAAAAGAGAAGCGAGATCTGGACGCCGCCAGCGAGGGTATGAGAGCAGAGAGAGAAAGGCTGCGGGAGCGAGAACAACGCGCTGTGAATCTTCGCAACGCCCTGCAGACCCTCTTACAGAGAACGCAGTCTCTCAGCGAACAGGTGGCCCAACTGGAGGAGGCCAGGAAGGGCCTCGAGGCTCAGATCCGTCTGGTGAAGGATCTTCAGGTCGATGAGGCCCATGCCCGTTTGTCTCTGGGCGCAGCCCAGCAGAAACTGGACCACTGCTCCTACCTGGAGCAGCAGCAGGAGAGCAAGATTCTGGAGGAGCGAGAGTCTCAGGAAGAGAAAACGATCTACGACGAACTGCGCCTCGCGTTCGGAAAGAAGGGCATCCAGGCCATGATCATCGAAGCCGTCATTCCGGAGATAGAAGAGGAGGCGAATCGTCTGCTCGGTCGCATGACCGATGGCAGGCTCAACGTACGCCTGAAAAGCCAGCGCGAGACTCTCGAGGGCAAAGCCGTAGAAACGTTAGATATCGAGGTGGCAGACGAGCTCGGTCCCAGGAGCTACTCTCTCTTCTCCGGAGGCGAGGCCTTTCGCATCAACTTCGCCATCCGCGTGGCCCTGTCCAAACTACTGGCACGGCGGGCCGGAGCGAGGCTCCAGACGTTGATCGTGGATGAGGGCTTCGGCACTCAGGACGCCCAGGGCCGGGAGCGGCTGGTGGAGGCCATCGGCTCGGTCCAGGACGACTTCGAACGCATCCTGGTTATTACCCACATTGAGGAGTTGAAGGACTCCTTCCCCGTGCGCATCGACGTGTTCAAGACGCCGCAGGGGTCGCAGATTGCCATGGCCTGACCGCCCGACTAGGTACTCCTGCTCCGCCCCCGGGATGACTCACCCCTCAACTGCTTTGCTGGCCGCCCGCCAGCGGATCATGGCCTCGTCGATCTGACTCCGAAATGTCCTGTGATCCTTCACCAGCAGGACCAGCGCGCCCTTGAGGATCATGCGCGGGTCCATCCACAGCCTCAGCTGCCACCTCGGCTGCGGCAGCCATTCCACCTCCACCACCACCGCCGGCAGCTGCCAGAGAGGGTTCAAGAAGGCACGAGACGTGAACGGCTGTCGCGAGGGAGGGAAGAGCGTGCCCAGTCCTGCCGTTCGAGTGGTAGTGATGGTGTCGTAGGGCACGCGCACCCGATAAAGGGGCAACTGGACGAGCAGGCCGTCCTCCCCGCACCGCACAGAGGCCAGCCTGCTCATGACGAAGGTCAGCAGAAGCAGGGTGAGTGAGAGAAGTACGGCCAAGGTAAGGGCCAGCCGCAGGCCCTCAAACGCTGGGTGGTCCCATACCAGCAAGCCCCCCGACACCACCAGCAACCAGAGGGAAGGCCACCCGTAGTAGCTGGCCAATCGTCTGTATATCACCAGGGGGTGACTCGTTCTGGCAGTCTTGTCTCTTCTACTCATCTCGGCTTGTGCAGGTAGTCACAAAGAGGGGCCAGGGAACAGGCATCGCACCGCGGTCGCTGCGCGTGGCACATCTGGCGCCCGTGGGTCACCATGTTGACATGAAAGTCATAGACCGCTTCCTCCGGCAGCACGTCCCGCAGCACGATGTGGGCTTTCTCGGCCGAGTCGCGAGGCCCTATCAGCCCCAATCGCCGACTCACGCGAAGAACGTGTGTATCAACTGGTAATGCCGGTCGCCCCAGTGCGAACAGCAGCACACACGCCGCAGTCTTGGGCCCCACCCCTTCCAGAGAAACCAGCCAGGCGTTCGCCTCTTGGATATCCATGTCCTTGAGAAAATCAAGACTCAGCTCTCCCCGCTCCTTCAGGATCGCCTGCAATGCCTTCTTGATGCGAGGAGCCTTGATTCGCGCCAGGCCACCAAGCTGGATGGCCTCAGCGATCTCCTCCGCGTCCGCCAGAAGAAGCTGTTCCCAGGTGGCAAACCTGCTCTGAAGGCGGGCAAAGGCTCGATCGCTGTTCACGTCGGAGGTATTCTGAGAGAGAATCGTACGCACCAACTCGCTGACGGCATCATGGTGTGGGCGCCACTCGTGATGCCCGTACTCTTCAAGAAGGAGCGCGTGCACGGCCACCGCTTTGTCCTGTGAGCTCAGCATGCCGCCCTTCTCCACCAACTGGCGGTCGCCACAAAGGGCACGGACGAGATCCGGCGTCCCGAGGACCAACTGGTCTCGAGGATACCTGCCCCCGACTCGGCGCTGTGGACGAAGGTCTGCTCCGCGATCTGCGTCCCTCACTCCGCTTCTCCTGCGCCGACAGGTCGCCATGATGCGCAAGAGGCGGGACATCCGGCGGCCCGCCTCTTAGGATTCTACTGGATGTGGGTCTGTCAGGCAAGATCAAGAGCACTACATGTGGTCACCTGCTCAACGCCGGCTTCGCGCCAGCTTGGGGTCGAGTATATCCCTGAACGCATCCCCGATCAGATTCCAACCCAACACAAACAACAGTATCGCCACCCCAGGATACACTATGATGTACCAGTAGTCCGCCAGACTAGGCATCCAGTTCCTCGCAAAACTGATCAACTGCCCCCAGTCCGCATACCCAGGCTCTGCACCCAACCCCAGAAAGCTCAACGCCGCAAAGTTCAATACGTACGACCCAATGTCCATCGACGCTACCACCAGCGTCGGAAAGATCGAGTTCGGGATCACGTGCCTTAACATGATCCGCGAGTGACTCGCTCCCAAAGTCCTCGCGGCCATCACGTAGTCCCTCTCCTTCACCGACAGAATGTCCCCGCGCAACAACCTCGCGTACGTCGTCCACCCAAACGTAATCAACGCAATCATACCCGTCGTGATCCGGTCAAACCTGGGACTCGACCCCAAGACAGCCGCCAAGGTGATCGCCGCCAGCAGGAACGGAAACCCCATGAAGATCTCCACTACCCTCATCAAGCCCTCGTCTATCCAGCCCCCAAAGTATCCAGCCGTAGTCCCCACCAGCAGGCCGATGATGATGGTCGCAATGGTGATCAGCACCCCTACCCTGAACGCCGTCCTGGCACCCCAGATCACCCCGTAGTAGATGTCGTACTGCCCTTCCGTGGTCCCAAAGCGGTGCTCCGCGCTCGGCGGCTTGGGCTCCGCCAGATACCCATCCCGCGGTATTCGATACGGCTCCGCTGGCCTCTCCGGCGGGGCCAGGACCGGCGCCAGGATCGCTATGGCCACGAACATCAACACCAAGACTATCCCCGTCACCGATACCGGGTTCTTCAGCATCCTCTGTACGACCTGCGGAGGATGCCTCACACTGTTCCACATCTTCCGCAGGCTCTGCCTCCCTCCGCCCTCCAAGTCCGTCTCAACTGCCCGCTCCGCTTCCTCGAACTTGATCATCGCCATCCCCCGTCTGGTTACTCGAGCCTCACCCGCGGATCGAGATAGGCATACAGTACGTCTACGACCAGATTACCGCACACTACCAGTATGGCGTAGAACAATGAGAAGCCCAGCACGGCTATCACGTCCAGTTGCGACGCCGACGTGGCCACCCACCACCCCAACCCATGAATGTTGAACACTGTCTCCGTGATCACCACGCCGCTCATCATCCAGATCATCACCAGACCAGATACTGTCGCCACCGGGATCAGGGCGTTGGGTTTAGCGTGCTTATCGATCACCACCCCTTCGGCCAACCCCTTCGACCTGGCCGTAGTCACGTAGTCCGCCCTCAACACCTCCAGCATCGATGACCTGGTTACCCTCAGGATCAGTGCCCACTGTACGTACGATAGGGTGATCACCGGAAGGATCAAGTGCCTGATCGAATCCCAGAAAATGTCCAGCCGCAAGTTCAACAAGGAGTCTATGGTGTTCATGCCCGTGTACTGGGTGAACGCCGGCGACAACACCACCTGGTTTGCCCAGTCCGATAGTCTCCCCGCTGGGAACCACTGCAGCTTCGCATAGAAGATCATCAACACCAGCAACCCAAACACAAACGTTGGAAACGACCAGCCAATGATGGCAAATACCCGCAGCAGCTGATCGATCACCTTGTTGTGATTCAGCGCCGAGATCACCCCCAGTTGTATGCCTATCCAAACCAGCGGTACTGCCGACAACATAGCCAGCTCAAAAGATGCCGGTATGTACCTCTTGATCGTGTCCAGCACAGACGCCTTGCCCACCCTGGAGAATCCCAGGTCCCCGTGCAATACCCCGTTCAGCCAGCGGAAGTACTGGACGTAGATCGGGTCATCCAGGCCGTACTTCTCGATGATCTTATCTATGGCACCCGCACCCCTGGGGATGGCCGCCACGTAGAGACTGGCCCGCTGGCCTGGGCTCAGAAAGGACATCATGGCGAAGATGAGAATGGTTACCCCCAAAATGATGATCGGCAGAATCAATAACCTGCGGATGACATACGCCACCATGTTGGCCACCCCCTTCCTGACTCACGGCGCCCAGCGGCAAGCGTCTCGACTCGCCAACGCCGGCAATACTTGTGCCACGTGGTGGGCAAGGACCGGGTTCCCCGGTCCTTGCCCGAGAGCGTCCGCCAAGGTTGCTCAGCCTAGAGCGACTTCGCGTACCGATAGATCCACTGCTGCGTGGGATAGATCGGGTTGTAGTAGTAGCCCTGCACCCAGTTCTGGAGGTACTCGCGACCTAGCCCCTGGGTCATGAACACATCGATCACATCCTCAACCGCCATGGCCTGCAACTCGAAGTAGCAAGCCTCCGCCTCCGGTCCGAACGGCAGCTCCAGACACTCGGCGATCTTGGCATCGTACCGGTCATACTGCTCCTGGGGCAGGCTCTGGAACTGGGCCCACGTGCCCGAGGAGCTCATGTACGGAACCACCCAGTTGTGCGGGTGGTGGTAGTCCTCGATCCAGCCGATGATGAACAGCGGCATCCGGGCACTGGTGATCTCGTCCAGGACCGTGGCAAAAGGCACGTCCAGCACGGCTATGCTGAAGCTGTCATTGATCGATTCAATGTTCGCCTCCAGGATCTCCGCTGCGGTGCGCCTCTGGTCGTTGCCGGAATTGTACACCGCCACCAGGTAGAACCCCGTATCCCACAGCGCACCGTCCCAGGCCAGCTGGAACTCCTCCTCGCACTTGGCCAGGTCATAGCTGAAGACCTCTTGATCCGGGTTGAAGCCCAGGATGCCGGAGATGATAGGCCCTCGGCGCTGCATGGCCTCGCCCAACCAGGCCTCCTCGATGTAGGTATCCCAGTCGAAGCAGTAGTTGAAGGCCTTCCTCACGTGGATATCCGAGAAGAAGTCAGGCGGGATGCCGCCGCCGTCCAGCTCGCCGCTGCCCAAATAGGCATTGCCGCCCTCCACGTTCACATTCTGATTCATGAAGATGTCGGCAGAATTAACCGCCGCCAGGTTGATGAAGGACCTGGCGATGCCATTCTCATTGAGGATGGTCATCTTGCTGGGATCGGACATGTCCAGGGCATCCCACTGCTCCCTGACCAGCCCGTCAGCCTGGCTGACGTACTGCCTCGGTACCCACATCTGGTCGCAGTCCTGAGCCTCGAACGCCGCGTATCTGGTGCCCCACTCGGTAACGTACTTCCAGACCGCGCGCTGCATTGCCGCAGGGCCGGTCGGCGCACCTTCCCACAACGGCTCGGTCATCCAGTAGTCGTCATTGCGGACGAGCACGATCTCCTCGCCCGGTGTCCAGTGGTCGAACTTGAACGGGCCGGTGCCGTTCATGGCGCTGTACAGCTCACTCTCCACGTCCTCGGGGTCGTGGTAGTCGCGCCAGGTGGCGCAGTCGCCATCCCAGCCGCCCATCTCCGCCACCCACTCCTTGTCGGCCGCCACACCCCAGCCCGTGGCCAGCACGTTCAAAAAGGCGCCGAAGGGCTTGGCCAGATGGAAAGTCACGGTCCAGTTCTCGTCGTCTGGCACCACGCTGCTCTTGATGAACTCACAGGCCGCCTGGTCGCCCATCTCGTCGGCTATGTCGTTGATGGCATATTGGCCGGTCAAGGGCTCCAGAACCACCCAGGCCGGTCCACCTGAGCGGTCCTGAATCATCGTCCGCCAGAAGCTGTAGGCCACGTCCTCAGGCGTCATTTCACCGCCCTCGTGGAACTTTACCCCCTGACGGATGTTGAAGGTGTAGGTGAGCAGGTCGTCGGAGACCTCTGGCATGTCGGTAGCCAGGACAGGCACGAACTCGGTATAGCTCTCCCGCGCGTACCATATCAAGCCCTCGTAGACGTTGAAGAGGATCTCGTAGCTGGCCGTGTCATACTGATAGGCCGGGTCCAGCGAGTCCGGCTCCCCGATGGTGCATTCGATCAGAGAATCGGGGTTCTTGATCTCCATCGGCGGAGGTGGCGCAGGCGTCTCCTCCGGAGGCGGAGGGGCCGGCGTCTCGCCAGGGGCAGGTGTCTCCGCCGGAGGCGGAGCCACAGGGGTGCCGCATGCGCTGGCGACCAACATGAGTACGATCACCACGTTCGCCAGCAACAGCCATCTCTTGTTCTTACGCATCTCTTTCCTCCTATTGAACGCTTGATTTGTATAAGTACCGATCACCAGGCCATGGTTATGTGGCTGTACTCACCTCCTCTCTTCGCATGCATGTCAATGCCAGTAACCCAGAGAGGGCGCAGAGACACGCCTCTCAAGACCAAGAGAGACCGGAAAGCTCCCTCACGCAGGGTACTGCTAGAGTCCCGGATGACCAGTTCTTGGGGATGGCGTCTCCATTGTCGGTCATCTGCGAGGGCGTCTCCTCGCGTCTTTGAGACTGCTACGCTCTTTCCACACCCTCCCTGGGTAAAGCAATTATAGCACGAGTCAGCGCGAGTGTCAAGTCAACCAGTTGAGAGTGTTCCAGAACGATGTTGGACGCTCCTACGCCGCCGTTACCATGGCCTTCGCCGCTGGACGCACCCTGAGTAGTGACCGCGAGTTGCATTCACAGCCAAGGACGAAAATGGGCATAGTCCGAGCAGCGGAAGCACTATCCGTGTCATTCTGAGCGAAGCGAAGAATCTCCTCTCAGATTCTTCGGCGCTTCGCGCCTCAGAACGACAGTGCAAGATCAGAGCGCCGCCTTTTTCGAAGCCTGCCCTGAGCCGGGCCGAAGGGGGGCAGCCCAGTGGCGCTTGCCACGTTCTTTTTCCACATCCTCCCAGTTGGGCCGCTACCTCATGCACGAGCTTCGCCACGGCCATCATCGCACCTTGGCACTCTTCTTCTGCGGCAACGTGCGGTGCGGCACACGCCCTCCCTGCGACTTGCCAGCCCTGGCTTATGCCAGCAAGGCCAGACCAGGACCGTAGGCCATCAGAGTCAAGAAGGCGTCTGTGAGGACGAAGACCAGAGTGATGGCCAGTAGATTGCTTGTCCCGGTACGAGCCAGAGCGAGAGTGGCTCCCAGGGTGGCCAGACCCACTATACCCACAGGGGCGAGTACACGCAACACAGCAAACAGCGCCACGGGTAGAAAGGGCACCGACGCTGACAGCGGCACATATTCCATCAATCCAGGGCTGAAGTACAGCTTGCTCGCCTGGTAGATGACGACGGCGAAAACCAGCGCCGCGTACCACCTCGCACCCCTGGAACCCTGCCCCCCGGTGAAGCGGCCCGCGACGAAGGCCCAGATGATGGCCGGCAACACCCACGATACCGCCAGAGGAATGGCAGTCGCGGCGGCCACCGTGCTGAACACCGTATTCAGGCCCGCCGATAGCAGGTCGTCTCTGGTCAGGCCGTCCACACGTTCCCGGACGGTCTGCGCGGTGGTAGCATAGTACACTGCGCTCGGCCCTGGCTCCAGCCCATCTACCCAGCTCAAATGCAGGTTGCCCTCGGCATCAACGACCAAACTGGACAATCGAGACCAGTGAGTGGTGTTGCCGGCCACCTGGTATCCCAGGAGTCCCCCATCGCCGAAGATGAGGTTGACAATCTGGTGTTCGAGAGAGACTCCCCGCATCATGGTCATGCCGCAAGTCACTACAGCCTCATCGTGACCGCCCAGGGCAAAGGGAGACGTGACACGCTCGCTACCGAACTCCGCCTCCCCTGTCGATGGCACCAGATACTCGTACTTGAAGGGTGAGTCGTGGGCTTCGTAGGAGGGGTTCTCGTCCATGGGCAGGTAGAAGGATCTCGCCGATGCGGACGACGGTGAGGCCAGCGGGAAACTGCTATACCAGCCTGCTGAGATAGCCCGCGCCGACATGTCCCTCCGGTACTCCACGGTCCACACCAGATAGGCGTAGTCCGCGTCGAAAGCAACTACAGGACCTGTGCGGAAGAACAGACTGCCCGTCGGCAGGTCCAGGAGCTTTGGTCCCGACAAAGTAGCAGGCACTGTGCCCTCCACTGCCGCGTGGTGCAACTCCGCGGTATCGTCATTGACGCCGGGCTCTTCCCAGAACACGTGGAGCACCTCATCTGGGCCCGTCGCTGCCACAGGACGGGACACGCCTCGCCCCACCATCCTCGGAGGCAGTTTGGCCTGCCCTTCCGGGCCAAGGTCCAGGTAGTACAGGTCCCGCTGGGCGCCAGCCCCCTCCGTCCAGAAAACGTGGATTGGCCCGGACGAGTCCGCTGCAATATCGTATTCGAAACACTGATCTGTTTCCGAGGACAGCATGGAGGGCGCAGTGCTCAGTTGACCAGCGTCAGTGAGGGTGAGATGGAACAGGCTGGATGGCGCGCCCTCCGCAGCGGAGGCCAGGAGAAAGGCATGGATCAGGCCGTCGCTCCCAGACACGAGTTGCACTCTCCGCGGTTGATAGAGCGGAAGGTTCAGGTCATGCTGGTCCTCCACCAGACCCTGCGGATCGAGCCGGAGATAGCGAAGATCGTAGTTGCGTGCCTCGAAACGTAGCGCCCAGACGAGGTGTACCCGACCCTGGTCGTCAACTACCAACGGTGCCCCACTGTCCGCACCGTAGAACTCGCCCCCCACCGGCAGCGCACGGCTCCAGTCAGGCGCTGCCTTCTGCCCAAGGCTGGTTCCAACCTGGACTGGACCAATCAGAGCGCAGACCAGGAGAGGACCCAAGCTGAGCAGCGCCAGTATGATCCATGGAACCAGGCCCCTCAAGATGGAACGCACTTCGCCGATCAAGCCTTTCCCCGAGCCCTCAACTGACCGTTTCTCGCCCACGTTCGTGCCTCATCCCACCGTTTCGACACTAAGGGCGCCAGCGCCAAGCGGAGAGCACCAGTCCAGGAATCCTCGTCACCAGCCTGCGCAAGACAATGGGTCGCAGTGTGCCCCAGGCCCGTTCTGCGGCCATCTCTCCCTCTCTGGTTACCGTGGGAGGGCCAAACCGATCGCGCACAAAGGCGGTGGCAATCTGCTGCACGTAGGGCGTCGTCTGTGGTATGCGCTGTGCCACCAGTGCTGCGTACTCGTAAGGGGTCTGGTGTGCCGCGCCCTTCGCGCCTGCCAGGCGGGCGTAGTCGCACATCCGCCGGTAGATCCTTCCCACCCTGGAAACGTCCTCCGCCCTCCTCCTCTTCAACTGCCGCCAGGTGACTGCACCTGCGCCAACACCAGCTGCCAACACGGCGATGGCTGCCAGGGGCCACGCAGACCTTTGGCCGATTGTAGTGGCCACTGGGACGCCAGGCAAACCCGTCTCCTCGTTCTCTAACCTATCCAGGTCACGATCCAGACGCGATTCGATCCCCCCGCCCGGCGTCTCCAACCGCTCGTCCTCGCGGCTTTCCGCGCGAATGATCGGCGGCTCGCTGGCCGTGGGCTCGAACTCCACCCAACCATAGCGAGGGAAGTAGACCTCCACCCAGGCGTGGCTGTCTCGTTCGCGCACCGCCCACCGCCCGGACTGTTCGTCTGGTTCCCCCCCCGCATACCCTACAGCCAGGCGCGCGGGGATGCCCACCGCCCGGGCCAACACCACCATGGCCGAGGCATAGTAGTTGCAGTAGCCCTCGCGACTCTCGAACAGCAGATAGTCGATGGCATCTCGGTCCTGGGGAGGTGCCTGGATGTCCTCCCGGTACCTTATCGTGCGTCGGAGATAGTCTTGGATGGCAACGGCTCGATCATAGGCGTTCCTGTCCTTGGAGACGATCTCCTGGCCGAGGATCTTGACCCGTCCGGTGACGGTAGCCGGAAGCTGCAGATAGCGCCTGGTAACCCACTCGGGATAGGTGCTCCCAGCTTGCCTGAGACTCTCTATGTCCGCAATGGACATCGACGAAAAGACCCCGTAGGGCCTGCCAACGTTGACCGCTATGCGAGTCTTGATTAGGGACACCGACGCCGGCGTAGACCAAGGATCTCGTCCTTCGTCACCGGTGGCGTCGACAAAGTCAAAGCTGACCTCGACGGGTACGTCAACACTCACGGGCTGCCCTGCGTAGAACACCTGGCTCACTCCCGACCGACTGGGAACCACGGTCTGCTCCACGATGTGGCGCAACTCGTACAGCGCGTCGACTGGGAGATCGCGGTTGGCCGGGACGACAGCGCTTTGGGAGTCGGTGTTCGCCCAGGAAGTGCCAGAGTACATGTCGTAGATGGCACCTCGCCAGTAGCGACGTCCGTTGGTCTCCACCCACATCACAATGTTCTCGCCCAGGTCAATGGGGCCACCAAGGGCTAGGTGGTCACCAAAGGGGACGTTCTCATAGCCTCTGTTGTAGCCAAGAACGCCCGAGAAGAGTCGGTTCCACTCATCCCCCACCGTACGCCAGGGACTCTCGAAGCGTGCCCAAAGGTCAGCCAACGCTGAGCTCGACGACAGCAGAGGCACGATCCACACCGCCACCAGGATCGCCAGAACGAAGACCCCTCCGTCGCGCAAGAAAGCCAGAGAGATATCGCGGTCATAACGCGCTCGGTGCCGCGTCCAGGACTGTTCCTCAGTGAAGACGTACAACCGGATGGCCAGCAGCAGAGCGCAGAGAACGTATAGCGCGAAAAAGGGAGTTACTTCCGGTGGGCTGGCGTAGGCTACCAGCAACATGACAGCTCCGCTGAGCACCAGCGCCTGCCACACCTTATGGGCTCCGAACACCATCCAGGCGCTGGTATACCCAATCCACCACCCCAGTAGAGTCACCAACAGCACAAAGGTCACGGCGTCGGTGCTGGATTTCCCGGATAGTGCTGCCCCCAGCCAGGCGTCAAAGTGATATGCCACCGTGCTGACGCCGTCTCTCCAACCAAGTGCCGGGCCCGCGAATTTGCCCACGACGGCCAGTACTAGCAGTGCGCCGACTATCGAGCTCACCAGGTGCCCCAGCAACCTCGGCCAACCAAGCCTGGTCATGAGGAACCCGAGCGCGAGCCCGCCCAAGGCTGTCCACTCCACAACGTACAGGCCCTGCACCCAGTCTGCAAGTTCTATGCTCCAGGCGATGCTCAGCATCATCACCATGAGCAGAAAGAACGCCAACTTGCCCTCTTCGGTCCGCAACCTGCTCACTCTAGGCTGACTCCTGCGTACAGGAAGGGATGGAGTAGTAAGTGCAGGCAGGATATCCACGGACAACGCGCCTTTGACGACGCTCCTGCCGAGTGGGCATGCCCTTGTGATAACCGCACAGCCCCGGGAGCGCCTTCACCGCGGCAGGGCAGGGGCAGCATTGCCCTCCACTCACAGCCGCGACTATTCCGCCCGCGGATCCAGCGCATCCCGTAGCCCGTCGCCAACAAGATTCCATCCCACCGAGAACAGTACAATGGCCGCTATCGGCGGCAGGTAGGTGTACCAATACTGGAAAGCGTTGGAGGGCGTCCCTACGATCCAGTTTCGCCCGATGTTTATCATCCAACCCCAATCGGCAAGGCCTCGACGACCCGACAGGCCAAGGAAGGTGAACACCGCAGACAGCACCACCATCGCCCCGATGTCGGAAGCTATGAGCACGAAGAGCCCTTGAGGCACGTTGGGCAGGATGTGCCTTCGCATAATGTGCACACCCCGGGCGCCAATTGTGATTGCTGCTTCCACATACTGCTTGGAACGTTCGAGGAGAACGTTTCCTCGCACGAGCCTAGCGTACTGCATCCACCCAAACACGATCAGCGAAAGGACAATGATCGAGTCAACGCCGCTACCGGCACCGACTCTTCCGAGCCGCAAGGGCCCGAAGAAGGTTAGCATCACCAGGGTCGCAGGCACGACAGGAAAGGCCAAGAAGGCATCTGTGACGCGCATGATCACGGCGTCCAGCCAGCCGCCATAGTAGCCCGCGATCAGTCCCACGAGCACTCCTATGATCGCCCTGCCTATCGTGACGGAGAGCCCTAGCCGAAAAGCAACGTGCGTGCCCCACACCAAGCCGTGGAACACGTCAAAGCTCTGTTCTGTCGTGCCCAGCGGGTGCCCTGGACCAGGCGGTTCAGGCTGAGCTCGGAAACTGGACCTGGGCATAGTATATGGGTCGTCTCCCTCGGGAGGAGCGAGAATGGGCGCCGTGATGGCCACGGCCACGAAGAACATGATTATCACTGTGCCCAGCAGCAATCCAGGCCTCAGGAGGCGCTTGGCACGCCAGCGAGGGACAGCACGAAGAACTGGGACAGACACCGGCCAAAGAGTCTCCGCCTCTGCCGCCATGACCTGGCCTTGCCGCCCAAAGCCTGGTGCGAACGGTGCAGCCCCGGTCCCAGCGGCGGGCGCGTTTCCGGACGCAGCTCTCTCTGCAAGAGTCGTGTAGCCATACTTCAAGGCAACCGTATCGAGCAACTTCTCCACGGCCTCAACCACACGCCAGACATTGATCAGAAACTGCGTATGTCCCTTCGCCTGGGATGCTCTTTGCACTGCCAAGTCGATCATCGTGAGGGCGGATTCACATGAACCCATGTCCTCGGGCTCCAGACGCTCCCTCACACGTCGAAGGGCCACTGAGCAGTCCGCGCCAAGCTGAAGCGACCGCTCGTATAGCGTGCCTGAGGAGGAAGTGGAATCGGCATCGCTGCTCGACACCAGCTTCTGGCCCAGGAGCCGCAGAGAATGGTGGTAGAGATCAAGATGTGCTAGACGACTATGCAGGTCCCCGTGACGCCGCCTCTCCAGTCCCTCCATACGCTAGTGGCGCCCCCTCTAGTAGAGCCTGACTCTTGGATCTGCGAGCGTGTACAGCAGATCAGCGACAAGGCTGGCCACAATTGTCGCCGTACAGGTGAGGACCGCAAAACCCACGGCGACTGGAATATCAGTCGAGGCCATAGCATCTGCCGCTGCGCGTCCGATGCCATTGATACTGAACACGTTCTCCACGACGACCACCCCGCTCATCAGCAACCCTACGGCCACGCCACCAGTTGAGATCACTGGCAGCAGCGCGTTGCGCCGCACGTGGCGATCAATAACCTGGCTTTCGGGCGCCCCCTTGCTTCTGGCTGTGGTTACATAGTCCTGCCTCAGGACATCCAGCATCGAGGAGCGCATGATCCTGGTCAGCAAGGCCCATTCCGCCAAGCCCAGAACGAAGGCAGGCAGGATGAGGTGCCGGATGGCGTCCCAGAACACCCTGAGGTCCAGATTCAGTAGGGCGTCGACTGTGTACATACCGGTGTAGCTCTGGAACTGAGCGGAGTGCACGACAGCCCCGGCCGAGACACTCAGCCGCTCGGGGGGAAACCATCCCAGCCAGGCATAGAACACATTCATCAGGATCAGGCCCAGGGCGAACGACGGGAAGGCCCACCCCAGGAAGGTGGCTGTCCGGATAGCGTGGTCGGGCAATCGCCTGCGGTAGCGCGCCGCCGAGCTTCCCAGAAAGACAGCCAGCGCGATACAGGGTACCATGGAAGCCAACAGTAGCTCAACAGTGGCAGGCGCCCGCTGGAGCAGACCCTCGAGCACCGGCTGTTGCCAGACCGGCGAATACCCCCAATTGCCTGTCAGGAGGAGGCGCAGCCAGGACACATACTGGACGGGCCACGGCTTGTCCAGGTCGTGGATGCGGATCGCCCTCTCGACCAGCGCTGCCTCTTCCTCTGGCAAGAGGAACCGGTTGGTCGTCGGTATGTAGACCCTGGCGCGCAACTCCACAGGGAGCTGCCACAGCAGGGAGAAGAGGATGAGCGTAACGAGGAAAACGACTACGGGAAGAATCAGCAACCTTCGGATCATGTATGGCAGCAAATCAAGATCCCTTCCGGTGCCCCCTCAGCGCGACAGGACGCCTACACGTCCTGCCAATGGGCAGGATCCCTCTCGTACCATACCGATCTCGTGGCCCGCAGGTTCACACGCTCGTCAGTTCACGCGCCAGCACGCCACCCAGTGATCCGGGGAAATCTCCTTGAACTCCGGCTCCTGTCCCTCGCAGACATCCATCTTCACAGGACACCGCGTCACGAAGTTGCAGCCTACCGGAGGGTTCGCCGGACTGGGTAGGTCGCCCACCAGGATGATCCTCTTCCTCGTCTCCTCCACGACTGGGTCGGGGATAGGGACAGCGGACAGCAGAGACTGTGTGTAGGGCTGCAGCGGGTTCTTGTAGAGCTCATCCTTGTCAGCGATCTCAAAGATCTTACCCAGGTACATCACAGCTATGCGGTCGCTGATGTGCCGCACCACGCTGAGGTCATGAGCGATAAACAGGTAGGTCAACCCCAATTCTGACTGGAGGTCTTCCAGCATGTTGATGATCTGCGCTTGAATCGACACGTCCAAGGCGGAGATCGGCTCATCCGCGACGATGAAACTCGGGTTCAGCGCCAGGGCCCTGGCTACCCCGATCCGTTGGCGCTGCCCGCCACTGAACTCGTGAGGATAACGATTGACGAAATATGGGTTGAGCCCCACGACTTTGAGCAGTTCTTGCACTCGCTCTCGCTTGGCCTTCCCCCTGGCCATGCCATGCACTTCCAGGGGTTCACCGATGATGCCACCCACCGTCATGCGAGGATTGAGGGAAGCGTATGGGTCCTGGAAGATCATCTGCATCTCGCGTCGCATCGCTCGGAGCTTCTGGCCCTTCAGCGTGGTAAGGTCCGCACCCTCAAAGATGACCTCGCCGCCGGTTGGACGATAGAGCTGCAGTATGCACCGCCCCACCGTGGTCTTGCCAGACCCACTCTCGCCCACGAGGCCGAAGGTCTCACCACGTCGAATGAAGAAACTAACATCGTCCACGGCCTTGACGTCTCCGACGCGCCTCTGGAAGACCCCGCGCTTGATGGGGAAGTACATCTTCAGGTTCTTGACCTCAAGCAAGATGTTGTTCTCGCCAGCCATTATCGCTTCCTCTCTTCTCTGACGTCGACCCAGCACGCCACCTCGTGTCGAGGTGTCACCGTTCTCAACTCTGGCCGTTCGACACAGCGATCGATCTTGTGGCCACAACGAGGCGCAAAGGGACAGCCTGTCGGCAAGTCGATGAGGTCAGGTGGAAGTCCGAAGATGGGCGTGAGCTTCTCCTTCTTCTTCATGTCGAGCCGAGGCACCGAGCCCAACAACCCCAGCGTGTACGGGTGCCGTGGATCTCCGTACAGATCCTTCACGTCTGCGGACTCGATGATAAAGCCGGCATACATGACACACACCCGATCCGCTATCCCGGCAACTATGCCCAGGTCATGCGTGATCCAGATGATGGCCATGCCGATCTCGTCCCTCAACTCCTTCACCAACTCGATGATCTGCGCCTGTATCGTCACGTCAAGCGCTGTGGTGGGTTCGTCGGCGACAAGGATCTGGGGATTGCACGACAGGGCCATGGCAATCATCGCCCTTTGCCTCATCCCGCCGCTGAATTGGTGGGGATAGTCGTCCAACCGATCCTCAGCCTGGGGTATCTGCACCAGTTGCAACAGCTCCGCCGTCCTATCCCGAGCCTCTTTGTTGTTCATACCCATGTGAAGCGTCAGAGCCTCACTGATCTGCTGGTTGATGGTGAGGACGGGGTTGAGCGACGTCATAGGATCTTGAAAGACCATGGCTATCTTGTTCCCTCTGATGGAGCGCATCTCGTTATCACTCAGCTTCATCAGATCCCTGTCTTCGAAAATGACCTCGCCAGCCTCGATCTTGCCCGGCGGTTGCGGTATCAACCGCAGGATGGAGAGCACGCTGACGCTCTTGCCGCACCCGCTCTCTCCCACCAAGCCCAACGTCTCCCCCTCATTGACCAGCCAGGACACCCCGTTCACGGCTTGCACGACACCATCGTCAGTATAGAATCGCGTTGTCAGATCTCGCACTTCAAGTAGAGCCACCTCTTACGCCTCCTTACAAGTGTCCTCTCCAGCAACGTCGCCTGCGCCAAACGCACCACCGCCACTCTCTCCGCACCCTGCCAACCGGAGCGCCGCGCCGACTTTCAACGCAACAATATAGGGCATTGAAAGCGAGTTGTCAAGTCGATGGAAGGCCGCTACTACGCGACGTCACGAGACCAGATGACCTCCTTGTCCGCAACAGGCGAGACGCTCACCCTGGGCATGTCCACCCAGCATGCGACCCGATGATCGGGACCGACCTTACGGGCTTCGGGCATAGTCTGCGAGCAGCGATGCATGACGTAAGAGCATCGTGGGTGAAAAGGACAGCCCTGGGGTAGATTCACCTGGTCCGGAGGAGTGCCCACAATGGGCGTCAGAGGTTTCCTCGCGTCGTCATCCAGCCTGGGCACCGACGACAGGAGACCCAGCGTGTACGGATGGCGCGGATCCCTGTACAGATCCTTGACCTCGGCCGACTCGACGATGTACCCTGCGTACATCACCAGCACGCGATCGGCCAATCCAGCAACAATGCCTAGATCGTGCGTTATCCACAGGATGGACAGGCCCCTTTCCTGCTTGAGTCCCCTCACCAGATCCAGTATCTGAGCCTGGATGGTCACATCCAGAGCTGTGGTCGGCTCATCGGCGATCAGGAGATAGGGATCGCAGGACAGCGCCATGGCAATCATGGCTCTCTGCCTCATCCCACCGCTGAATTGGTGTGGATAATCGTCGACACGTTGCTCGGCCTCGGGAATGCCCACAACTCTCAAGAGTTCGATGGTCCTCGCCACCACCTCCTTGGGTCCCAGACCCATGTGGAGTTCCAAGGACTCAGAGATTTGTTCACCTATGGTGAGTACCGGATTCAGAGACGTCATCGGATCCTGGAATATCACCCCTATCTTGGCTCCGCGTATCTCACACATCTCCTGAGCCCCGATGGAAAGTAGATCACGCCCCTGGAAGAGCACTTGACCACTGACGATCTCGCCCGGAGGTGCAGGTATCAGGCCCACGATGGACAGCGCGGTGACGGTCTTGCCACACCCACTCTCGCCAACGATGCCGAGAGTCTCCGCCTCCCTGATCGAGAATGAGACCCCATTCACAGCACGTACTATGCCATCAGCGGTGTGGAACCGAGTTCTGAGGTCTTTGACCTCCAGCACGAACGAGCCACTCACTGTCTACTCCCGCAGATAGCGCGTCAGACGGCTAAGTGTTCACGTAGAGACTCTGGGATACGCACGAAGACTGGGGATGACAAGACGCGGAACGAAGACTTCTCCTGGGGCTCCCGAGCAAGGGGCCGGACATGCCAGATGACGCCCAACGTGACCGCTACGCACCAGAGGTCAGTGTTGAATCGACAGATAGTACAGCGCAGACGACTGCCCTGCCAACACCAGGCGTCGCGTCCACCCGTTTTCGCCGCCGCTCAAGGATGGCGTGAGGATCATACGAGCAGACACGACGAGATCGACTCCGCAAGACAAAGCCTCAGTGCACCAAGTGCGCACCCGCCCGTACTTGGATGAATCCCGCCGGGACCGCTCCCGAAGACCGAGCCTGATGTTGCGCCACACCCGGTCCGGTGGCGTAGCGTCGGCCGCCCAATCCTGTAATGCCCTCTCCACCAACACGTCCAGTTCAGCTCTCGTCTTGTCACTCATCTTGCACCTCGCCTCTGTTCATCGTGGGTCACGACGACAGAAGTTCATATGCCACTTCTCTGGATGTCCTCAAGTCCGCGCTCAGCTTGCGCCGGAGAGCCTTGCGCGCGTTGTGCAGTCTTGACTTGACGGTTCCCACGGGACAGTCGAGAATGTGCGCGATCTCGACCAGGCTGAAGCCCTGCATATAGAACAGCACCACCACGACACGCTGAGCCATGCTGAGCGACCTGATCGCCTCATCCAAGACCTGCACCAGTTCGTGCCTCTCGAAAGCCCGCTCGGGCGAACTGCGAGGCAGAGATAGCAGACGGTCAAACACTTCCTCGAAGGACACCAACGGGAGGCGCTTCTTCGCCGACCAGTTGTAGCTCAAGTTCACGATAATCCGATGGAGCCAGGGTCTCAGAGAAGAGCAGGCGTCGACGGTATCGATGTGATCGTATGCTCGGAGAAAGCAATCCTGGAGAAGTTCCTCTGCAGCGCCCTGGTCCCTGGCGATGGCTAATGCCGTCCTGTACAGCTCATTCTTGTACTTGTTGTACAACGCCTCGAAGGCTGCCAGGTCGCCGCTCTGAATCCTCGGCACGAGCTCTCTATCGTCAAGCATGAGGCGCCTCTTCTATACACTCACACCAGAAACGACCCCACAAGGTTCACTCTTCCAGAAGGTGGTTCCCATGCCATCGCAGGTTGGGCTTGCGCGCAGCCCCTACTTCATCAAGCCTTCCCACAGGCGTGGTTCGAGGCGCGCCCAGTACCCCCTCCGGATCCCTCTCCGCCTCCACGGCTATCTGGCGCATGGCCGCAACGAAGGCATCAAGGGTCGCTATACTCTCCGTCTCGGTAGGTTCGATCATCAGAGCCTCGTCCACGTTAAGAGGAAAGTAGACGGTCGGAGGATGAAAGCCCAGATCGATGAGCCTCTTGGCAATGTCGAGCGTGTGAACGCCAAGCTTCGCCTGTACTTTACCAGAAAAGACGCACTCGTGAAGGCAGCTACGATCATAGGGTAGGTCATAATAGCCCCTGAGTTGATGGAGTATATAGTTCGCGTTCAGAACCGCGTTTTCCGCCACCTCCCTAAGCCCGCTTTCCCCCAGGGACCGAAGATAAGCATAGGCCTTGACCATCACTCCGAAATTGCCGTAGAAGCCGCTGACTGGTCCTATCGACCCGGGCCGATCATAGTCGAGGTAGTACTTCACATCTTGGGCGTCAGCCCCTCCTGGTTCCCGACAGGCAACTACTGGCGTCGGCAAGAAAGCGCTGAGCTCGTCAGTCACGGCCGTGGCGCCGCCCCCCGGTCCGCCACCTCCGTGTGGAGTACTGAAAGTCTTATGCAGGTTCAGATGCAAGACATCTGCGCCCAACTCCCCAGGCTTCGCGATTCCGAGCAAAGCGTTCATGTTGGCCCCGTCACAGTAGATCAACCCCCCTCTGCCGTGGACGATCTCAGCCACCTGGAGGATGTGCTCCTCAAACAACCCCAGCGTGTTAGGATTGGTGAGCATCAGGCCTGCAACACTTTGATCCATGAGCCTGTCCAGTTCGCAGACATCGATGTTCCCGCGCTGGTCCGACAGAAGGGTCGCCACCCTGTAACCACACATGGCGGCACTGGCTGGATTGGTGCCGTGGGCAGAATCCGGCACAAGAACCGTGGTCCTGCTCTCCTCTCCGCGAGCCAGGTGATGGGCCCGGATGATCAACATGCCGGTCAGTTCTCCATGAGCACCAGCCACCGGCTCAAGACTCACCGCAGGCAAACCGGTGATCTCGGCCAGGTACTTCTGCAACTCATACATCAGCTGCAACGCTCCCTGCACAGTCGATTCGTGCTGCCAGGGGTGAATCTGGGTGAATCCGGCGTAGCGGGCTACCTCTTCATGCATCTTGGGATTGTACTTCATCGTACATGAGCCAAGCGGATAGAATCCGGTGTCAACGCTGAAGTTCAACTGGGAAAGACGAGTGAAGTGTTGGACCACCTCTCTCTCAGTCAGCTCCGGCAGGGGCAGCTCCTCACGCAACAGATCTAAGGGCAGCCCGCTCGCTGGCACGTCCAACTCCGGCAGGCTATAGCCCGCTCGCCCGGGCGAGCCCAGCTCGAACAGAAGTGGTTGCATCATCCCTCTTCGGCGATCTCCTTCAGTACCTCAACCAGGCCGTCTATTTCATTTTTGGTGTTCATCTCGGTGACGCAGAACAGGAGGCAGCCGGTCAGGTCTGGATACTCCGCCGTGAGATCGTAGCCACCGATAATGCCGCGGTCCCATAGTCTTCCATTGACTACGGACGGAGACACGGGTGTCCGGATCACGAACTCTTTGAAGAAAGCCCCCAGAAGCCGCTCATATCCAGGAACAGCAGCAATTCCCTCAGCAGCATAGTGAGCCTTGTGGTAGCTCAACTCGGCGACCTGGCGAAGTCCCTGCTTGCCCATCACGGCCATGTAGACGGCGGCCGCCAGCGCCACAAGAGCCTCGTTAGAACAGATGTTGGAGGTGGCCTTCTCCCTCCGGATGTGCTGCTCCCGCGGTTGCAGTGTGAGCACGAATCCCCTGCGCCCCTTCGCGTCCGTGGTCATGCCCACCAGTCGTCCTGGCATCTGGCGCAGGTGCTTCTCGCGGCACGCAAAGAGCCCCAAACAGGGGCCTCCGTAGCTTGGGGGACTGCCCAGGCTCTGGCCCTCGCCCACCACGATGTCGGCGCTGAGATCGCCTGGGGCTTTGAAAAGCCCCAGGGCAACGGGATCTACGGAGACCACGAGAAGCGCACCCACAGCGTGCGCCAAGTCGCTCAGAAGAGCGAGATCCTCGAGGCAACCAAGGAAGTTGGGGTTCTGAACCATGAGTGCCGCCACCCCATCATCGAGTAGTTCCTCGGCATGAGAAGCATCGATGCTCCCGTCTTCGGAGCGTCGGACTTCCTGTATCTCGATGCCCATTCCCTGGGTGTAGGTTCTCAGCACACGCCTGTGGGTGGGATGAGAGCTCGCTGCTACCAGTAGCCTGTACCTGCGCGTTACGCGAGCGGCCATGAGACCAGCTTCGGCCAGCGCCGTGGCTCCATCATACATAGATGCGTTGGCCACGTCCATACCCGTCAACGCGCAGACCATCGTCTGAAACTCGTAGATCGAGGTCAACGTACCCTGGCTGACCTCTGGCTGGTAGGGCGTATAGGCGGTGTAGAACTCCCCTCGTCTGACAATGTGATCCACAACCGAGGGGATGAAATGGTGGTAGGAACCTGCACCGAGGAAACACGGGTGATGGTCGAGGTCAGCATTCTTCTCAGCCAGGCCCCGAAGCAGCCGCCTCACCTCGATTTCGGACAGAGGCCCCGGCAGAGCAAGCCCCGGGTATCGCTTCTCGGCGGGGATGACATCAAAAAGCTCCTCCACAGAGTCAACCCCCATAGCATCGAGCATGCGGGCCCGATCAGCGGCAGTATTGGGTATGTATGAGCTCATGATTCCTACTCTAGGGTCTCGAGGTGGGCAGCATACTCCTCTGCCGTCAGCAGATCATCAATCTGCATTTCGTCTTCCGGCTGTACTTTGACCATCCACCCACCTTCGTAAGGATCCTGGTTCACCAGTTCCGGCTTGTCCACGAGTTCTTCGTTGATAGCCACGACCTCTCCGCCGATGGGGGCAAACAGGTCAGAAGCGGCTTTCACCGATTCTATGATACCGAACGACTGAGACTTCTCCACGGTGTCGCCCGGCTGCGGCAGTTCCACGTAGACTATGTCGCCCAACTGCTCTTGGGCGTAGTCGGTGATGCCCACTACGGCAAGCCCTTCGTCCAGCTTCGCCCATTCATGGTCCTTGGTGTACTTGCGATCTGCCGGATCCATACTCTACGATCTCCCTTCCAGCGAATGAGAGCACCCCTTCTTCCCGTAGGGGTCCCTGTCCTAGGGACTGTCCATCCGTGCACTAGCAGCAACGAGGCCCAAGATACTCTTTCCGTCACATATCTCGCCAGCCGCCACCATCTCCAGCGCTCTCTCGAGTGGTACCTTGACGACCTCGATCAACTCATCGCTCTCCACGTTCTGGGATCCTGGACTCAAGCCGGTGGCCAGAAACAGCCAGATACGTTCGTTGGAGAATCCAGGCGACGAATAGAAGGCGTATAGAGGCTCCATCTGCTGCGCCGAGTACCCTGTCTCTTCGTGCAGTTCTCTGAATGCGCAGGCACGCACATCCTCATCCGCCCCCAGCGTCCCAGCAGGAATCTCCAAAAGCTGCATTCCCAGCGCTGAACGGAACTGCCTCACCAGCAGCACATCTCCATCATCGTCGAGCGCCACGACGCCTACTGCACCTCCGTGCTCCACGATCTCCCTGTCTGTGACGCGACCATCGGGCAGTCTCACGCGGTCAACACGCAGACTGACCACCCTGCCCTCGTACACGTGTCGAGTGGAGATCGTCTCCTCGCTCATACCACTCTCCTACAGCAGAGACGGCCACCGGACAAAGGGCCGACAGCCATCCCGCGCTCGCCGAGACGTGCTAGAACACCACCTAGACCCTCAAACGTGAGCAACCCACACTCCAGCGCATCGAGTACGCGCCGCAACACGCACTAGCGCGGGCTGGAACAGACTCCCGTCTTCCTCCGGCCAGCTACGGTATGCGCAGCGTCTGCCCCACGTAGATGGTGTTCACGCTAGGAAGGTTGTTCTCCACGGCAATCGCCCACGCTGTGGTGCCAAATTGCACGGCAATGGACGACAGAGTGTCCCCTGATTGCACGACGTAGGTCTGCCCCGCAGCCTCGCTTGTGCCGCCGCCCAGGATGGTCAGCCGTTGACCCACCCAGATGTAGTTCTGGTTGATTATCCCGTTGGCTCTGGCTATGGCATCGACCGTTGTGCCATACATACTGGCGATCGACTGCAATGTCTCCCCTTGTCGCACGATGTGCACCCCTGGCTGCGGAGCTGGCGCAGACGCGCCAGGTATGATCAACACGTCCCCCGCTCTGATGAGATCCGGATTGGCAAGGTTGTTCGCCGCCACAATGTCCTCAACGCTGACCCCATAACGAGCGGCGATGATGTTGATGGTCTCCCCCCAGGCCACAACGTGCTCTACGCCCTCAGAAGGCACGGAGGGGGATGGTCCCTCAGGAGTTGGCGTCGGTTCAGAGGGAACGGCTGTCGCCGTCTCTCCGGGCGACGGCACTTCGGTGGCAGATGCTGACGGCTGGGGAGAAGACACAGAAGATCCGACAGGCGTTGCGTCTGTCGGCGAGGCTGACGTGCCGGTCGGCTCCTCCGGGCGCGCTTCTTTGGTGGGCGTCGGAGCGGGCTTCGCTCTCTCACAGCCCGCGAGTCCAATAGCCAATGTCAATGAGACCAGCAGCACGCCAGTCAACCACAGTTTCCATCTCATCGGGTGGCCTCCTCACAATCGCTTCGCATCGGCACGACCAACATCATACCACGACACTAAGTACGCGTCAAGAAGCGGTAGCGACGCATGAATGGTCCGAATCGAAAACGATGAGCAATCCTCCTCATTCAGCTATGGGAATTCGTATACCACTGGATTCGCAGGAGCTCCCGCATCGAGCCCCCTCGCAGTCCTCGACCAGTCCCGGCAAGGGGCCGGGCCCTCGCCCTTGGACCGCCGTGCCTGGCTCTCTCAGCTACCCTCAGCCGCTTCGGAAGGTCCCAACCTCTCGCTTGCCACGCGCGACCGCTGGGCCTGAAGGCGCGGGGGTCAGATCGCCCTCTCTGCTGGACTGCTCAGTCCCCCCAGATGTTTCTCAAAGGCCTCGAAAGCTTCGTCGCCATACAGTACGAAGAGCACCTCTTCTAGGCAGCTGTCACCAGCCAGGTGCTCATTCACCGCGTCTATCATGACCTCCGCCGCTCGGCTATAGGGGAATCCCCCAACGCCGGTGCCCAGGGCGGGGAAGGCTACGCTCTTGAGCCCCAGTTCCTCAGCGCGCAGCAGGCTGTTTTGGGTAGCAGTTCGGATCTTGTCCGCATCCGTTACCATGTCGGTAGCCATCACCGCAGCATGGATCACATAGCGCGCCTTCAATCCTCCAGCGCCAGTGACCACAGCCTCACCCACTGGGATTGGGCCCTGCTTGACGGCCTCTTCCTCGATCTCCTTGCCCCCCGCCCGCTTGAGTGCTCCAGCCACCCCACCACCCATCCACAGCGCATTGTTGGCTGCATTGACGATGGCGTCTGCGCTGACACGTGTCAGGTCGCCCTTGTGGAGAGTGATCCTCGACACTCAGTTATCCTCCTCCATGCTGGCCAGCACCTTCGCCACAGCATCAACGGCCGCTCTCTGCTTCCTGTACAAGTCCGACTCACTCACGGACAGGCGGGTGGCGATTTGAGTGATCCGCAGACCCCTGATAAACTTCATCTCCAGTATGTTGTACAGAATCCACTCCTTGGTCGTGAGAGTCTGTTGGCCCTCCGGTGGCTTGAGTGCCTCGATGGCCTTGTACAGCACAGAGCGCAGCGCCTTCGTGGGCACCTGGCCGCTCTCCTGTGCGTATTGCCGCACGATCTTCATCCTCAGGAGCGGACTTTCCGTCAGACCCGGCCCGCCCCAGTAGTGGCTCAGCGCTTCCTTGACCGCCCTCGGAAAATCCGGAGCCTGTGCGGGACTGTGCTCTAGGGGCTCCAACATGGGCGACCCGACGTAGCGCGGAAGGCTTTGCCAGCGTTGTATGGACTCGATCTCCGGGGTCAGCTCCCACAGCAGTGTGAAGATGCCTCGTTGCAGCTGCCAGTCCTCGAGCGCCAGCGCTGCCTGATCGATCAGGGTCAACGCGATCTCGTCCTCCCTGTCCGTCAACTCCAGCTGATCCAAGCTTGTTCGGATGCCCAGTATGCCGAGGATCTGCTCACGCGAGCGAGTCCGCAGCGGCAGCAGCCAGTAGTCGCCCTGTTCGGTGAACAACTCCTCAACACGCTTGGGCTCCTCCGCTCCGTTCTCTCCCGCCACTAGCTGCGCCATCTCCTCCAGATCGCACTCCCTGATGAACCGCATGGCCGCCATGCGCGAGCCACAGACCGCCTGCATCTGAGCCATGCCCTCCCGCTTCGTCACCACGAACCCGGTGTTGGCACGCAGTAGGTCGCAAAACGCGGCCAAGATACTCTCCAGAAGCTGGGATAGGTCTGTGGTGGTGAGCAAACGCGTGTCCAGCTCTCTAATCCAGGTGATCTCAGCGCTGTCGCGCCGGTAGATCAACAGATCGATGAACGGGGCAGCGGCGCTGATGAGCACTTGTAGCAGTACTATGCCCACGACAACGGCGAAGACGAGCACCGTGTCACGCGGCAACCCGAGTATGCTCTCCACCCTCGGAACCACAAGCATAAGTGCCAGCAAGCAGATACCCACCAGGGGTCCGCGCAGCAAGTAGTTCACCAGGCTTCGCTTGACCACTCTGTCCGGCGTCAGCGCTCCATAGAAAGCGACGCTGTAGGCCAGAACGACGGTCATGAAGGCAATACCAACATTGCCCACAAGCGCGATGAACAGCAGAAGGTTGGGCGTGAAGTGATTGGGCAGACTAGCGAGTAGCATATACGGGAAGACGCCCAATGCGGGTGCTACAAATGACATCGCCAGGTACGTCATCCTGCGCCTCGACGTCGAGGTTACTGTCCTGCGACGGGCCCTCTCGATATTGAGGACACCCATGCCGGTGACGAGGAAGAAGTACGCGGAGAAGATCCAGAACAGTGGTCCAGCCTGAAAGTAGACTGCCCAGGACGCGTCCACGCCGTCTTGCACAAGCAAAGAGGTGAACAGTGTGAGCAGCACGAGTATCGTGCCGAACAGATACGTTGTCGCCACCAGCCCCCGACGCACACGCGAAAACGAGTTCGTGGTTCTGAGCAAAGTATCAGAGAACTGGAGGTAGGCAGCCGGTATGAAAGCGATACCCAGCCACTGGAACTTGAGCCACATGAATCTCGTGGCTGGTTCGTGAACGTTGATGAGCACCACATCAGCCGCGTGGACAACCGTGACGAAGGCAAGGAGAGCGCAGAACGCGCGCCCCACGGAACTGCGCAGGTTGTGGCTGAGAATGTACACCAACAATGAGAACGCCACTATGACGTTGGTGGCCGCCAGTATGAGATTGCCGAGGGAGAGGACGCCGGTAAGCGTCACACCTTGCATCGCGTCCCCCCCATCGCGTGAACAAAGCCCTCCCGATGGACAGTGGTTTGCATTCTCCCACCATCGTGACAATTACAGTGCATTCCTGGACTACACTCCGGGTACCAGGGCGACGTAGAAGTATGCGACAACAACCACGAAAAGCAGACTGTCCACACGATCTAGTACGCCACCGTGACCAGGCACCAGCCCACCCGAGTCCTTCACCCCCATCTGTCGCTTGATCATCGACTCCACCAGGTCGCCAGAGATGGCAGCCAGTGAGGCAGCGAACCCAAAGCCCAAGGACCAGGGAAGGGGCAACCCCAGCAGACGACCCATCAGCGCCACGAGAACCGTAGCTCCCAGCCACCCTGCCAGTGCGCCCTCCCAGGTCTTGCGGGGGCTGACGCTAGGAAAGAAACTGCGCCTACCCCATAGCTTGCCAAAGGTGTATGCGAAGCTATCGCAACTCCAGGAGGCGGCCAACGCCAGAATCATCCAGTTCAGCCCGCCAGGCAAACCCCTGAGCTTCACAAAGTAGCCGGAGAGACAGCCTAGGTATAGTGATCCGGACAGGCTGAGAGTCCAATCCAAGAATGGCTGCTCCGACCCACGTGTGCGGATCAGTTGCCAGGCGAGCGATGAGACGAGTATGAGCACAAGCCCGCCGAGCACCTGGTCTGATGTCAGCGCCGCGGCCCCAAGAACCAGGAACGCAGTCAGTCCATACTGAAGGACTGGGAGCGGCCGGAATCCACCGTGGGCGATCATCCGCTGGTACTCGCGTCCGGCCAAGAGAGACATGGCCAGCACTACACCAACAAAAGGCACCGCGCCAAGATACACCGCCGCGAGGCTTATCAGCCCATATGCCACACCACTTATGATGCGACGGCGGAGAACGGACAATCTACACCTTCAGCCTGCCAAAGCGCCTCTCTCTTTGGGCGTAAGCCCGCAACGCCTTGGTGAGTGCCTCCTTGTCGAAGTCCGGCCAATAGGTGGCCGTAGAGTAGTACTCCGCATAGGCAGACTGCCAGATCAGGAAGTTGCTGAGCCGCATCTCGCCGCCAGTGCGGATGATCAAGTCTGGATCGGGCAATCCCTCTGTATAGAGATAGTGGCTGAACAGTTCCTCGCTGATGTCCTCCGGGCGTACGCCGTCCTCAAGCATTCTCCGGACACCACGAACTATCTCCGCTCGCCCACCATAGTTGAACGCTACGTTGAGAGTCAACCGATCGTTGTTCTTCGTCAGCTCGATAGCGTCCAACACCGCCTTTCGCAACCTGTCAGAGAGTCCTTCGAGGTCTCCGATGTGGCGCAGCTTCACACCCTCGCGATGAAAGTTCTCGACCTCGCTCTCCAGGACCCTTTCCAGAATCCCGATCAGCCCCCGTACTTCGTCGGTAGGCCGGTACCAGTTCTCCGTGGAGAAGGCGTAGATAGTGACGACCTTGATGCCCCACTCACCGCACGCCTGCAGTACGCGTCGGATGTTCTCCGTGCCCGCGCGATGACCTTCCAGCCGCGGCAAACCATGCTCTTGCGCCCACCGCCCGTTTCCGTCCATGATGATGCCGATGTGATGGGGTACGGATGATAGAGGCTCAACGGAGTGCATGTTTCGCCCTAGACTTCCATTATCTGCCGTTCCTTAGCTTCCCCGACCTCGTCTATCTCCTTCACATAGAGATCTGTCAGTTCCTGCATTCTGTCTTTGCCACGGTAGTGGTCATCCTCGGAGATGAGCTTCTCTTTCTCCAAGTCTCGCATGTCCTGCAAACCGTCGCGTCTGCAATTACGAACGGACACTCTGGCCTCCTCGACTCGCTTCTGGACCATCTTGACCAGGTCGAGACGGCGCTCCTCCGTCAACCGAGGTACGGACAGGCGGATGACCTTGCCGTCGTTCCCGGGGGTCAGGCCCAGGTCGGATTTGAGGATAGCCTTCTCAATCTGGGGCAACGAGGATGGATCGTACGGACGAATCACCAGTAGTCGCGGCTCGGGAACCGAGATGGTGGCTAGTTGATTCAGGGGAACGTTTGTTCCATAGTACTCAACCTGAAGACGCTCCACCAGCGCAGGCGACGCTCTGCCAGTCCTGATGTTGACCAGGTCGCTCTCCAGAACCTCAACGCCCTTCTTCATTCGCTCTTCGGTTTCCCGCAACACGTCTTCAATCATCGCGGACCCTCCACGCTTGAAGCCAACGCTACTCAAACAGCGGACACGAGGGTGCCCAGACGCTCCCCGCGCACTACTCTCAACAGAATGTCAGGCACCCAGAGATTGATGACGACTATTGGCAAGTTGTTTTCCATACATAGGGAGATGGCTGTGCTATCCATCACTCCTACACGCAACTCCAGCGCTTCGAGGTACGTCAGACGCTCTAGCTTCCTCGCCTGGGCATTGACCTTGGGGTCGGCATCATATACGGCATCCACCTTTGTGGCCTTGATCAAGACCTCGGCGTCAACTTCCATCGCTCGCAGGGCCGCCGCGGTGTCAGTGGTGAAGTATGGATTCCCTGTTCCAGCACCCATGATCACCACACGGTCCTTCTCCAGGTGTCGAATCGCTCGCAACCTGATGTACGGTTCGGCCACAGCGCGCATCTCGATGGCTGTCTGCACGCGCGTGGTCACCCCGACGTTCTCCAAAGCATCTTGCAGCGCGAGGGCGTTGATCACGGTGGCAAGCATACCCATGTGATCAGCCGTGGACCTGTCCATTCCGTTGGCTATGCCGTTCTGACCACGCCATATGTTCCCTGCACCGATGACGATGGCCATCTCGACGCCGGAGTCCTTGACCTCCTTGATGATGGATGCGACTTCTCGCAGTCTGTTGGCATCAATGCCATAGCCATCCACCCCAGCAAGCGCTTCGCCTCCCAGCTTGAGAAGTATTCTCTTATACTTCAACGCACCCTCGTCCACAGCAATCCACTGCGGTCCCAGTGCTAGGCGGCCATTGCGTCAGGTTGGCCCGACACCTAGACATCCCAACGCCGACTGACTCGCCAGATTCCTATGCACCTTCTAGCTCGAATCGTGCGAAGCGCCGGACCTTGATGTTCTCTCCCAACTTCGCTATCTTGGCTGTCATCAACTCGCGAATGTTGACACCCTCGTCCTTGATGAAGGGTTGTTCCAGGAGACAGACCTCCTGGTAGTACTTCTTCAGCTTTCCCTCCAGGATCCTCTCCGCGACCTCTTCTGGTTTGTCGCCGCCCACCTGCTCGCGCTCCCGCCGTCGCTGCCCCTCCAGGACGTCTGTGGGTATGTCCTCTGGTGTGAGATACTGGGGGTTCGTGGCCGCTATCTGCATGGCCAGATCGTGGGCCAACTCCCGGAAGTCAGCCGTTCGCGCCACGAAATCGGTCTCGCAGTTCAGCTCCAGCAATACACCAAGCCTGCCCCCGCCGTGGATATAGGCCTCCACCAACCCCTCCTTGGCTTCACGCTCCGCTTTCTTCGCCGCGATGGCCAAGCCCTTCTTCCGCAACAACGTCGCCGCCTTGTCGAAGTCCCCCCCCACCTCCTCGAGGGCGTTTCGGCAATCAAGAACCCCAGCGCCGGTGCGCTCTCGCAGCTCCTTTACCATGTCAACAGTGATCGCCATCTATTCTCCCTCGTCAATCTGCTCCGCATTCTCATACTCTGCCCTCACATAGGCGCCCTCTGCTCGATCGGTCACTTCCTGATCCTCGGCACCCTCTAGGTCATCTTGCCCCGGCTCAACGTCTGAAGTCTGCCTTTCCCCTGCCAACTCCTCTACGGCAACCGGCACTGGCTCGTCTTTCGCGAACTCGCCCCATTCCTCTGCCGGCCCCTGCGTTTCCTCCCCTTCCTCTACCAACAGAGCTGCTCGGACCTGCTGTCCGTCGACGACTGCATCAGCCAGCTTGTTGGATATGAGCTTGATGGATCTGATGGCGTCATCATTAGCAGGGATCACGTAGTCGATGGGATCCGGATCGCAATTGGTGTCCACCATGGCTATGATGGGAATACCGAGTTTTTTCGCTTCTTTGACAGCGATCTGCTCGCGCCGCACGTCCGCTATGAAGACCAGGCTAGGCAAACGATCCATGCTCTTTATGCCCCCTAGCCTTCGATTCAGCTTGCTCATCTTCCGCTCCAGGCCAAGCACCTCCTTCTTGGTCATCGTCTGGAACTCTCCACTCTCTAGTCGCCGTTCAAGGTCGATGAGGTAGTCGATCCGCTGCCGAATCGTGCGGAAGTTGGTCAGTGTGCCGCCGAGCCAGCGCTCATTGACGTAGGGCATTCTGCACCTCTGCGCTGCCCCGGCGATGTTCTCCTGCGCCTGCTTCTTGGTCCCCACGAACAAGAGCATCCCGCCGCCACTGATGTCTTGTCTGATCAACTCCGTCGCGGTCTCCAGCCGCTCCACTGTCTGCTGAATGTCGATAATGTGGATACCGTTGCGCTCCGTGAAGATGTAGGAACGCATCTTGGGATGCCACCGCTTGACTCGGTGCCCAAAATGCACACCCGCCTCAAGCAACTCCTTCATCTCTACCACTGCCATTGTCGTACTCCTTCTCTTGTTTTAGACGTCCGTCCCCTTCATTCCGTGCGGGAACCTGGCGCGCACGAAACACGGCGCGACCTGGCACTCCCCGCCCGGTCAGAGGACGTGTTTTATCTGCCTATCCATCAAATCATAACACACTGCGTCGCCGCAGGCAAGCCCGCGAGGTGCTGCCATGTCGACACGCGCATCCGGAGTGCACCGGGCCCGTCTTGCACAGTTCGTTCCAGACAGCGGCCGAGACTTCAGCGCCCAATCCGGCACACCACCACTCCACCTGAGGGCGCAACGGTTGAGCTTCGACACGGGAAATGCTATACTAGGTATGATCGACATACTGCGTCGGAGACAGAGAGGAGACACGGAAATGATCAGTGACGATTTGTTGCGCATTCTGGCCTGCCCTGCCTGCAAGGCCAAAGTTGAACTGGTCAAGGAGACCTGGCTGGTCTGCACCAATGACGACTGTCGCCGCAAGTACCCCATACGAGACGGCATCCCCATCATGCTCATTGAAGAAGGGGACAAGTACGTGGACACCAGCGTTGACGACCTCGGCACACCGTGAGGAGAGCATTGCCGGTCACGGCTAAAGGTTCGCCATGGTCATGGCAGATGGCTACAAACGTGAGACGCTGAGGACCATGGGCTAGCAGTGCGCACAGGGGGCTGTGCTCACTTACGAAACGCTCCTCCGGAACAGGCAAGATGCCTGGATTCGGGAACAGTGAGTGAGCTACAGTTCAACGCGAAGGGAGGCTGATCGCAATGGCGGAGAAGGAAATCGGCACAGTTACGAACTACTTCTCGAAGATCGGAGTGGCTGTCATCCTGCTCACTGCGCCGCTTCAGCTGGGAGACGAGATTCGCATCGCCGGAGGCGAGCGTGACTTTCAGCAGCAGGTAGGCTCCATGCAAGTCGAGCACCAGCCCATCGAGAAGGGCGAAGCTGGCCAGGAGATTGCGCTCAAACTCGACGAGAAGGCACGCCCCGGCGACAAGGTCTACAAGGTAGAATAGGACCCGCGCGCTGGAGTCACCAGTCTAAGGATCAACGTAGACTCGGCGCAGAGCGCGTCCAGACTGGACATAGCAGAGAGGTGGCCTGGACCGGCGAATCGCCGCCTAAGAAAGCATCAGGAGAGTGATCGGTGGCGAGCGCGTCAGGCCGCAACGCCAGATGCACCAGTGGACAAGTGCCCGAGGTGGCCCCAAGCCGTTGAGGAGATTGATCGCCACGGCGCGTCGACAATCGCCCAAAGCCACAACCGGGTCCGCCCGCAGCAGGGAGAAGCAGCAACAGTAACCCCGCCACAGTACCGGAGCCAAGCTTTCGGCACGTCATATCCTGGCCGAGGAGGATAACGCAGCAGCTCCAATTGTGGCGAGGTGCTATGTGCCAAGTCCATACCACGCTTTCCCCTGTTATGCATTCTCCAGGGATGAACCGCGGCACGACACCGACGAACATGGAGGAGATCGTGGCCCAAGCGATAGTAAAGTGGACAGGTGGTGGACAGTTTGTGGGCACCGACAGCACCAAGCATAGCTTGGTCATGTCCACTCAGGACGAAGAGAACGGGA
>Ga0307379_10000594_pt1 | contig 60516 bp, 73 predicted proteins | sample UN2MG_FD_202237 | JGI IMG/M metagenome (GOLD analysis project Ga0307379, IMG submission 202237) | Soil microbial communities from Risofladan, Vaasa, Finland - UN-2 | ecosystem: Environmental > Terrestrial > Soil > Coastal area > Acid sulfate soil | place: Finland: Risofladan, Vaasa | collected... | reverse complement strand
AAATGGTGGTGCAGGCACCGCCAGTAGCATCAGCGGTTCTTCTGTAACCTATGCTGGTGGTGGTGGCGGCGGTGGACTGCATACTGGATCTACCCGTGGGACAGGCGGCGACGGCGGTGGTGGCGATGGTGGCGACCACACTACGAGTTCGGTTGGTGAGAATGGGGACGCAAATACTGGTGGTGGTGGCGGTGGTGGATGTGCGTCCAATCCGGGAGATGTACGCAGAGATGGTGGCAACGGTGGCTCAGGCATCGTAAGCATCAGGTATCTGTAGGATGGCGCAAGGAGCTGAACGATGAGCAACGCAAACGGCGAGGTCACTCAGGCGGAATACATCCGCTACCTCGAGATCGAGATACCGGTGACGGGTTCGCCCGCGACGCTGTGGTCTCTCATCGAGGGCCTTCTCGCCGACGCCGAGAAGAAGCGCGTCCTGCAGGTCGTGATCAAGGATCACGGCGCTTCGTTCGTCGTCGGAGACACCGACGACCTGAGCGGGAAGAACGAGACCGTCGAGGCGACTGGCATCTACACGGAGCCGTGTCTCGGCGATCCTGACGGCTGGCTCGGCAGGACGTACGTCGCGGCCGTCGGTGCGGCTGTGCTGATACCGCTCTGCAAGGTCTACATCGGTCATGCGCCGAACACGTCGGCGCTGACGTAGTCGGACGAGAGAGGGGGACCGCGATGGCACCGAACGAGGGCGAAGCGGTCGAGATGACGCCTGGCGACATGACGCCTGGCGACGAGGCTGCTCGGCTGAAGGGCGAGGCGGTCGACCCGCTCGCGGGGAAGACGCCCGAGGAGCGCGCCGAGATGCTCGAAGAGGCTCGGCTGAAGGACGAGGCGGCTCGAGAGGCGCCGGAGCCGGAGCCGGAGCCCGAGCCGGAGCCCGAGCCCGAGCCCGAGCCCGAGCCGGAGCCGGAGCCGGAGCCCGAGCCCGAGCCCGAGCCGGAGCCGAAGTCGAAGCAGCCTGACAAGCGCAGGCCGGCGGGAGCCGACGCGATCACCATCGCGAAGGGGCGCGTTGGCAAGTCGGCCGTCGTGCTCACGCTTCAGTCGACCGTCGACGCCGTGCTCTCGTTCGGGGGGAAGCGGCTCGTGGTCGAGATGGACGGCCGCAAGGTTTCCATCGACGTCACGAGGCAGACCATCGACGGAGTCGCCAAGTCGCTAGCTGAGCTGAAGAGGTTCACGGTGAAGGCGCTTCAGCCGTTCGGCAAGGCTCCGGCCGCGCGTCTCGCACACCTTGCGCGCGTGATCGTGGGGCCCAAGAAACCTCTGCGATGGAAGGCTGGCATCGACGCCAAGGACATCCCGGCGCCGAACGTGCAGTACCTTCAGGTCGTGACGTTCGGCGACACAGACGAGGGCGATGAGATCATGACCGTGGTCGTGCCGAAGTCGTAGAGGCGAGGGGCAGATGATCGACCGGAGTCGGGGAAGAGACGGAGAGCGCGGCTCAGCCGGCGGTGCTTCCGTCATCCTGGATCATCGTGGTATCCCGTGGACGGGGGACGGGAACGGGAACGGCTATAAGACGGACCGCGCAACCGCTCTCGGGATGCTCAAGTCATTCTCGGGATACGTTCAGAGGCTCTACGGGCTCGACAGCGCGCCGATCATCAGGGCTCAGGAGCCGTACCACAACCACGCGTGGGTCTACGCCGCGGCCACCGTCACCGCGAGGAACGTGGCGCAGGCTTCGCTCGGCGTGTGGATCGAGACCGAGGACGAGATCGCCTCGCGCGCTATGAGGGCGAAGCGCGCAGGCAGGCCGTGGACGGGACCGAGGGCCGGGCGGAACCGCACGGCCGTCGCTCGACACCTCCGGTGGAACGCCAGACGCCACGGCGTCTCGCTGTCGCGCAAGGGGCTGGAACAGGACCCCGAGCACGAGATATCGCTCCTCTTCGCAAAGCCAAACCCGGTCATGACAGGCCAGCAGCTCGTCGAGGCGACTGTGCTCTGGCTTCAGCTCAGGGGGGAGTCGTTCTGGATTCTCTCCGGAGAGGACGGGAAGAGGCTGAACGCGGGCGAGACGGCGGCCGAGATATGGCCGGTCAACCCGGACCGCTTCACGCCCATCAAGAAGAACGGCCGGCTTGTCGCCTGGAAGGTATCGAAGAGCGGCGACATATGGGGGCTCGGCGCTCACGTCGTCACGATCCTTAACCTCGACGAGGTGGTGCAGTTCAAGTTCACGAATCCCGACGATCCGATACGCGGGATGAGCCCCATCACCGCGGCAGCGGCCGGGATCACGATAGACATGCTGGCGACGTCTCACAATAAGTCGATCCTGTCGAACGGCGCGGAGCCGTCCGGTCTCATCGCGTTCGAGGGCGACTTCGCCGACGAGGCCGAGGAGGAGCGTTTCAGGGAGCGATGGGAGAATCGCCACAAGGGTCCTGGCAACCGGGGACGGCTCGGAATCCTCCCCGGCGGCAACGCCAAGTATTTCCAGGTAGGACTCTCGCCGGCCGACATGCAGTACCTCGAACAGAGGCGGTGGGACCGCGACGAGATACTCGCCGTCGAGGGCGTGCCAAAGGCCATGCTCTCTATCACCGACGACCTGAACTATGCGACCGCGCTCGGGCAGAAGAGGACGTTTTGGGACGAGCTCCTCTTCCCGATCATTCGGATGATGGAGGACGTGCTGGACGGCACGATGCTGCTGCCAGAGACGGACAACATAGTCGCGGCGTTCGACCTGTCGGGCGTGGAGGCTCTCAAGACCGGCCTCACCGCGAAGGTTCTCGACGCGCGCGGGCTCGCCGGGAACGAGCTTCACATGCCGCCGTCGATGGCGTTCGAGCTCGTCGGGGTTGACGTGGGTGAGTACGAGGGCAGCGACATCGCTCTCGTCAGTCCGCTCCTCGCGCCGGTGGGTGACGTGATCGGAGGACTCGGGCCCGCGCCCGCTCCGGCTCCCGGCGAGCCCGGCGCAGACGACGACGAGGATGAGCCCGACGTCGACGAAGAACCTGACATGGTTAGGCCCAGCGCGAAGCAGTCGAGCCGAGGACGGAATCTGGCGCGGTGGAACGCGCTCATGCGCGGCGTGCAGGTTCCGCTCGAGCGTGTGTTCGCGGCGGCGTGGAAGAAGTGGCTGCGCGTCGAGCGCGCCGAGCAGCTCGAGCTCTTCGACGAGGTGGCCGGAGCTCGCCGGGCGATCATGGAGGCCGTCAAGCAGGACAAGCTCGACCTGCTGGCCGCGCTCGTCGACGTCGGAGACATGCAGCATCGGCTCGGCGGGACTGTCCGTCCGATCTACGCTGGTGGGCTAGACGCGGTGTTCAGCTTCACCGTTCAGGAGCTCGGAGGCATACCAGTCTTCGGGATCGACGACCCGCGCATCATGGCGTTCTTCGACGCGCACCAGCGGAGGCTCGTCGGGACCACGCCCGTCACGATCCAGGCCAACCTCAGGCGGTCGCTGTCTGAGGGACTGCAGGAAGGCGAGACGCTCGGGCAGCTTCGCCAGCGCGTTGCAGAGGTCTACAACGTCGCCGGCTCCGACTGGAAGACGCTTCAGGTGGCTCGGACGGAGACGGCCGGCTTCATGAACGGTGTGCGCGAGTCGATGTTCGAGGCGCAGGGCTTCAGGTACGCAGATTGGGTGACGGCCGGCGACGAAGAGGTCAGGGTGAACCATCAGGAGTTCGGAAGGATCGGCTCACGTCCCTTGACGCACGACTACCTCGCGGACAGACTGGACTCGACGACCGGATTCGGACGTCTCCTGTATCCGAATGACCCGCTCGGGCCGTCTGCGGAGGTCATAAACTGCCGGTGCATACACATCCCGTCGGCCGAGTGAGGAGAGCACGATGAAGGTCACGAGGGAGTTGATGGAAGCCGCGCCCGGCACGTTTCGAGTCGCCGACACCGGCGAGCTAGTCGAGCGCGTGAGGCACGCGCTGGACCGCGCGAGGCTCCTCGGCATCCTGTCTCAGACGATGGTGCGCGATGGCGACGCCGGCCCGATGATCGTGAAGATGGGGACACGTCCGCTCTCCGTCAAGGAGCTGTCGGCCGAGCAGATGATGGCGTGGGCCGACGAAGTCGGCATGCCGTGGCAGGAGGGGTACGAGAAGCGCGTCATCCAGGTGTGGGCGAGCGACGAGCGCGTCGACCGTGACGGCGACATCGTCGAGCAGTCGTGGCGGTTCGACAACTACGCTCGCAACCCGCTCGTGCTGTGGGGCCACGAGTGGGGGGCGCCGCCCATCGGCAGCTCGATCCACTGGAGCGTCGAGGAACGCGCAGACGACGGCGACGACTACTCCGGCCCGGCTCTCCTGCTCGTGGAGCTCTTCGCCCCGGGCGACGTGTCGCCTCAGGCTGACTCAGTCCTCAGGCTTGCCAAGGCAGGATTCCTGCGCTCCGGCTCCGTCGGATTCTATCCGGGCAAGGTAGTCGTGCCTGAGAGCGACGAGGCGCGCGAGGAGCTCGGGATCCCGGAGGGCGGATACCTGTTGCAGGACAACGAGCTCATCGAGCACTCTCACTGCAGCGTCCCTGCGAACCCAGGCGCGCTGAACATCCTTGTCGCTGCGAAGGCGGCCGGCGGGCTGCGACCCACTGACGTCATCGCCATCCGCGAGCTCGCCCGGCAGGACGCTCTCATCGTCGGCCGCGAGGACGTGTGGTCGCGGATGGACTCCGCGATGCGTCGCATGTGGCGGGGGCTCTACCCCAACGTGGCGATAGAGGATCACAAGTCGGTGGCTCACCCCGTCGAGCCTGACTCGGCGGTGGAGCGGAGCTGTGCGCCGGCGGCGAAGACGGTGACGCTGGACGAGGTCGCCGATCCGGAGCCGACCGAGCCCGCCGGAGACGAGGGCGGGCGCACGGGGCCCACGCTGGAAGAGCTTCAGATGGTGATAGCGACAACCGTCGACACGCTCGCCGTCGTGATACGCGACGTGGACGGCCTCAAGAGTGACGTGGCGGACCTCAGGAGCGATCTTGACGGGGCTCGCCGCGAGCACGAGCAGGACAGCTCTCAGGCGCTGTCGGCGCTCCTGAGCGATCTTAGGGAAAACACCGGAAAAGCTCTTGCAAAGCGGGCCGGTGGCGGCTAGATTCCAGTGGCTGATGCACGCTGACAAGGGCTGACAAGGAGGGCGTCAGATGAACCTCAACGAGCAGGACGTGGCCGCTCTGCGCGAGGGCGTTTCGAGCATCAAGGGCATCGCGGAGAAGCTGCCGTCGCTCGAGGCAGACATCGCTGCCATCAAGATGGCCGTCGGCGAGATCGACGTCAAGGAGCTCGCGGCGCGCGTCGAGCGGTCCGTCGCTCAGCAGGATCAGCTCGTGAAGCGCATCCGCAACTGGAAGGGCGGCCTGTACGTCCCTGGGCTCGAGGAGGACGCCGACAAGTTCAGCATCCACCGCGCCGCAGTCGCGGTGGCTTCGAAGAACTGGGCCAAGGCCGGCTTCGAGAAGGAGATGTTCGACGCCGTTCGCGCGAAGGGTCAGACGATGGGCGTCGACTCCGAGGGCGGATACTTCGTGCCGGACCAGGTCATCCCCGAGGTGATCGGCGCGATCTACCGGCGCAGCGTGTTCATCGGACTCGACGCCGAGGGCACCACGCGCGTATCCGTGATCGACGGGCTCGTCGGCAACCCGGTCAAGATCCCGGCCTTCGAGGGAGGGATGGTCGCGTTCTGGCTCGGCGAGCAGGACCCGTACGTCGAGTCGATGGTCAAGGCCGGCAACATCAGCCTGGTCCCCAAGAAGCTGACGGTGCTCGCCAAGCTGACGGAAGAGATGCGGAAGTTCAGCTCGTTCGGCTACGAGACGCTCATGCGGAACGACATGATCCGCGCGCTCGCCGCCGAGCTCGACCGCACGGTGCCCTACGGGAAGGGCAACGAGAACGAGCCCCGTGGCCTCATGAAGATGACGATGGGGACGGGCCCGAGGGACATCCAGTTCTTCAGCGCCGAGACGGGCAAGCTCGTCACGGAAGCTCCGGCCGACGCTGCCGGCGGGGAGCTCGACTACGACGGCCTGATGGAGATGCAGGGCGCGCTCGAGGACGCGAACGTCACGCCCAACGAGTCGTTCGCGACGATCAGCGCGCCAAGGTACTTCCGGCGCCTCAAGCAGCTCAAGATACAGAACTACTCGGCCCAGGTCGACCAGAGGCCGTACCTTATCGGTGCGCCGATGCTCAGCGACGCGCGGCTCGCCGAGCTCATCGGGGCGTTCGACAAGTCGACGATGGTCCCGACGTCTGGCGTGCCGGGTGCGAGCGCCGGCTGGCCGACCACGGAGACGGACGGCTCCTACGGCGACGTCTTCATGGGCAACTGGTCGGAGGTCATCCTCGGCCGGTGGGCGGGCATCGAGATCGCCGACGACGATGGCAAGGGGCTCGGCTTCGCCACCGACAACATCTTCGTCAAGATCAGGATGTGGGCCGACATCCAGAAGCGCCAGGGCAAGGGCATCGTCGTGTGCCCCGACGTTCAGATGCGCGACTAGACTGCATAGCCGCATAGCGCGCGCCGGTCAGCATGAGTGGGCCCGACCAGCCAGGCGAGGACGAGGGAGCCGTCGGACACGGAGGAGCCTACAATGGACCGCACGTTCCACGAGAAGGTCGTGCAGGCGCTCGCGCTCATGCCGCAGAGCATCGCGGGCAACGGAGTCGCCGTCGACGGCGTGGCGGTCGTGCCGGGCGCGAACGGGCGCGCGCTCGTCATCGAGGTCGCCCACGGCGATCCGGGAGCCGCGGCCACGTCCGAGCTCTCCATCGCCGTCGAGGGCTCCGAGGACGGCGGCACGACCTGGGAGGCCGTCGAGGACGTGGACGGGAACGACCTCGTCTTCGACACCATCACCGTGACGGGGACGGCAGACGAGTCGGGCGCCGGCGTCGTGCTCGGGACGCTGCCGATCGAGCGCCTCAAGTACAACGCCTATCGCCTGAGCATCACGAACACGAACGGGCAGGACGCGGTGATCGTCGGCGCGACCGCGCTCGTCGTGGACGTGATGGACAAGCCGACGGCGCAGCTCGACGGGCTGCTCGCGAAGATGTTGCCCGTCGGGACCGTGCTCTAGCGAGCCGTGCTGGACCGGACTCGCCTCTCTCTGTGCGGGCTCGGCGGGCCACGGCCCGTCGAGCCCGTAGCTTTCGGGGGATGAGGGATGCCAGACTTCAGCCGCGGCCCGCGCGCCGGATTCGACGGGCCCATGCTGTTCGACTCACCGGCCGATCCCATTCAGACCGATCCTGATGAGCCGGCCGAGGTCCGCGTTGCACTCGCGCGCACTCGTAGCGTGCGAGCCAGGCTGTCTCACAGGAGGCTCGCGGAATGAGCTACGCTCCCGAGACGATCCCCGACGCGCTCTCTCTCGTGAAGGGTGGGGCCCGCGTCGTTCGCCTGTATCTTCTCGACGAGAATGACGCCCCCGAGGATCTGTCCGGTGCCAGCGTTCCGAAGGTCGACATCGCGGAGGCGGCCGGAGAGACGCCCATCATAACGAAGTCTGGAGTCGAGGTGACAATCGAGCCGGGCGGCGACAAGGGCGTGCTTCAGTTCACGCTCTCCGCTGTCGATACCGCGAAGCTCTCCGTCGGCAGCTACGTCGCTCAGGCTCAGGTCACAATCGGAGGCAACGTCTACGTCACCGACAACATGTACGTGAAGGTGACAGGAAAGGTGACAGCGTGATCAGCCTGAAGGAGCTACGCGACAGGCTGAAGCTGAGCCCTACTGACGACGACCAGCTCTCGATCATCAGGGCGAACGTGATCGGGCTATGGGAGGTGCGGACGAATCGCCTCTGGAACTACCGTGCGGGGCACGTTCAGACGTTCATGCTTGACGAGAGTTGGCAGAGGTTCGCTCCGGCGTGGCTCTCGCTGACTCCTGTCGACGAGACCGGCACGGTGACGGTGGAGGATTGGGACGACGGTGACGATCCCGAGGCGCTGGACGAGGATGAGTTCACGCTCCTGGCGAGCAGCGGGAAGCTCGTGAAGCTCCCGCGCGTGACGCCTTGGCTCATGAACGTCCGTGTCACGTACTCCGGTGGATTCGACGAGAGCTCCTGTCCCGAGGACGTCCGCGAGGCGCTCGCGATTCAGTGTCAGTACGCGCTCCTCAGGCATCGTGGCGAGAAGTCGATCCTGAGCGGGATCACGGGGCCGGCCGGCGGGGTCTCGTTCATGGTATCGGCGGACGTCCATCCGCACTTCAAGGCTCAGGCCGCGCTCCACAGGAGGCACCGCTGATGTACGAGGTTCGCCTCACGGAGGAGTCGATCCGAACGCTCGACGAGCTCGAGCGCAGATGGACTCCTGAGCGGTTCGCCGCCGAGCTCATGACCGAGCTCTCCCGTCTTGCGACTGAGGCGGCGGGGGCCGTTCAGCGTGGGATGGCGGGCCAGTTCATCGCCACGCGGACCGGCAACCTTCGCCGGTCTATCGTCGGGCGCGCCGAGCAGACGCGGTTCGGCCCGGCGATCAGGGTCGGAGTATTCAGCGGCCCGGCTCTCCCGTATGCCGGCGTTCAGGAGTTCGGCACGCGTGGATACAACGCGGCATCGCCGTATCCGACGATCAAGCCGAAGACGGCCAAGGCTCTCGCGATCCCGACCGACAGGGCAAAGACTGCCGCCGGCGTCGCTCGCACGGCAGGCTTCGGGCCGCGTCAGTTCACCGGCGGAGAGCTCGTGTTCATACCGTTCCGCAAGGGGAAGCTGGTCGGTGGCCTGTTCCTGAAGGAAGAGATCAAGAATGGGGTGCGCGGGGGGGCCATGTTCCTCCTGGCGACTGAGGTCGACCTGCCGGAGAGGGCCTATCTCAAGCTCGGCTTCGAGGGCTACCTCCCGACGCTCGTGGACCGCTTGGGGTCATCCATAGCGCGGTGGGTGGCGGGGGCCGCGCGAGACACGCATTAGTGGCGCGTGGATGCCCTGAGCTGCGTGGAATCGACAGGAGAGGTGTGGCGGGGCTTGGAACTGTCGCGCATCGCTCTGAAGCGATCTGTGAGGCCGTTTTCTGGAAGCCAGTATTGTGGCTTCTGTGGCCGATCCTGCTGGATATATTCTGCACGGGTTTGCCGTAGCGGGATATGTGCCACTTGGGAGTAAAGATGTCCATTCGTGAGGTCCTCTGCCACTCAGAGCCAACCCGGCTCGTCGGCGAGACGAGCGAGGTCACGCCCGCGCACAACGACGACACGCAGTCGGGCGCGCCGGCGGGGCAGGTCGTGACGCTTGTCACGGGCGGGCTAGGGACAGCCGACGCATGGAAGGGTACGCGCCACCTTGACCGATAATATGTGGGAGGAGAAGGCTCCGCAGCTCGGCGCGGAGACCATCATCTACGCTCTCACCGTCTTCAACGACAAGCTCTACGGCGGGACATATCCAAACGGGAAGCTGGTCGAGTGGAACGGGACGGATGCGTGGGTAGAGAAGGCTCCGAAGCTCGGAGCGGAGACCTCTATCCTCTCTCTCGCCGTCTTCAACGGCAAGCTCTACGGTGGGACAGGAGTTCTTGGCGGGAAGCTGGTCGAGTGGAACGGGACGGACGCGTGGGTAGAGAGGGCTCCTAAGCTCGGCGGAGAGACCGGCATCTACTCTCTCGCCGTCTTCAATGGCAAGCTCTACGGCGGGACATATCCAAACGGGAAGCTGGTCGAGTGGAACGGGACGGATGCCTGGGTTGAGGTAGCTCCGCAGCTCGGATTGGAGACCGGCATCTACTCTCTCGCCGTCTTCAACGGCAAACTCTACGGCGGGACAAACCCGAGCGGGAAGCTGGTCGAGTGGAACGGGACGGACGCGTGGGTAGAGAGGGCTCCTAAGCTCGGCGGAGAGACCCGCATCTACTCTCTCTCCGTCTTCAACGAGAAGCTCTACGGCGGGACATATCCAAACGGGAAGCTGGTCGAGTGGAACGGGACGGACGCGTGGGTAGAGAAGGCTCCGAAGTTTGGACTAGAGACCTACATCTACTCTCTCGCCGTCTTCAACGGCAAACTCTACGGCGGGACAAACCCGAGCGGGAAGCTGGTCGAGTGGAACGGGACGGACGCGTGGGTAGAGAGGGCTCCTAAGCTCGGCGGAGAGACCCGCATCTACTCTCTCTCCGTCTTCAACGAGAAGCTCTACGGCGGGACAGGCCTTCTCGGGAAGCTGTACGAGTGGGGGATACCAGTCCTGCTGGCTCCGACGATAACAGGCGTGTCAGCGGTGGAGAAGATCGTCACCGTGACGGTGGCAGGAGAGGTCGGCATAACCATCCGCGCGCGTCTTGCGGCCAGCAACGGCGAAGAGATCGACGAGCAGGAGCGCGTTGGATCGGGAGACATCACGCTCACAGGCGTCGAGTGGGGCGTCCACACCGTCGTGGCGTGGGCCACCGTGGGGGACTATCTCTCAGAGCCGTCGGCTCCGGTTCAGGTGACGATGGCAGCAACTCCGAGCCGGGAGGTTCCGACGCGCAGGCTCAGCAACCGTGCTCAGGTCGCAAGGGCCTTCGCCGATGCACTCGCCAAGGTTCGCAACGGGGCCTATCGCGTCCACCGCGGACCCGTGACGTGGGTCGCATTCGACTTCGACGCGCACCCGCTCGGAGCGGCCGTCATCCTGGCCGAGACGCCGCTGGAAGACTCCGGCGAGGCCACCGTCATCCTCGAACTCTTCTCGAAGTGGCGCGAATCGCCGGTCGAAAGAAACCGTCCGCTGAGCGATTTGACGCTTGACGACCTGTACGAAGACGTTAGACTGTCTGTGATGGCAGTCCGAAGGATGAGACGCGGGGACGGAGAGGCGATGCTGGCGGGCGTGAAGACTCAGCGTTCTACCGTCGAAGAGGTCTACGTGCAGGGCATCATAATGGGGGTAGTGGCGACGATTCCAGTCGCCTTCTAGGGTCGTCGAAGGGAGCTCGTGATGGGCGTCACCGGATTTCAGGACTTCTGGATCGCGGGCTCTCGCATGTACTTCAAGCGCGACCCCGTCCTCACCGTCGACCAGCCGCTCCTCGACCTGGGCGTGCTTCAGCAGGCGACGCCCGCGCTCGAGGTCACCGAGGTTGAGCTCAAGGACGCCGACTGCGGGCTCCGCAGGACCGTCGCCAAGCAGGTGACGGACATGACGGAGACGTTCTCCGTCGAGTGCTCCAACTTCAACCCGGAGAACCTCTCGCTCCTCCTGATGGCGACTCCGGCGGAGGCCTTCACGCAGAGCGCGACCCCGCAGACCGACGTGACGCAGGACCCGGCTCACGTGGGCTACCTCCTGAAGATCAAGGACGCGGCCGGCGATCCGGTCTACAACCTGACGTCCTTCGACGCACTCAAAGACCCGACCGCCGTGACCACGTACGTCCTCGACACGGACTACGAGATCGTGAGCCTCGAGCGCGGCCTCATCCGCATCATCGGGGTGACCATCCCGGAGGGAGAGCTCGTCAAGGCGTCGTTCACGCCGGTCGCGCTCACCGGCAAGCGGATGGTGAAGCCGCAGACCACGAACAACATCGAGGGCGAGCTGTTCCTCTTCTACTCGCGCGAGGGCTGCGCCGAGCAGAGCGTGCGGCACGCGCGCTGCAGCATCACGCCGTCGGCCGCGGGGATCAGCTCAGAGGACTTCTCCTCTATGACGTTCAACGTCACGATCCTCGCCGACGCGACGGCCGACGTGCCGGCCGGCGAGATGCTCTACTTCGAGGGCACCGTCCCCGACGCGTCGTAACTGCGGCGCCGAGTGAATCAACTGGGGCTCGCGCCGCGCAGCGCGAGCCCCTGTTTTCTGAGGGGAGAGGGGAGACGACATGGCGGAGAAAGAGGCGAGACGAGACGCCGAGCCGGCGAACGTCAGGGAGGACTTCGCGGTCCTGTTCCCGGGGCAGCATGTCGAGATCGAGACTCAGAAGGGCAAGATCGGATGGACCGTGTACCCCGTGGCGTTCCGTCAGATGCAGAAGTTCTCGAACGAGGTGGGACGCGCCATCGTCGCGCTCAGCTCCATGCAGATCAGGCGCGGCTCCACCATCGAGGAGCACGCGAGGAGCATCCTGCCGGCGGTTATCCCCATCATCCTCGAGGACGTGCTGGACCTGGTAGCGGACTGCTGCCAGCCGGATACCGGCATCAAGCTGGACGTCCGCGATCTACCGCACTGGCACATGGCGCCGATAGTCGAGGCGTGGTTCGACCAGTCGTTCGGAGGGCCCGAAAAACTGCGCCCTTGGGTGGCGGCGTTCGAGCGCGCGGCGAGCAGGCTTACAGGGAGGCACGTAGACCTGTGGGCCGAGCTCTCCAGACTCTCGTCGCCGCCGGCCACCGCCTGAGCGACATCCTTCACCGTCGCCAGCCAGGATTCCCGTATCGAGGGTGGAGCAAGCCGCAGTTCGACATGATGCTGCGACTCGCCCGAGCCGAGCACGAGCGCAGGCAGCGCAACTTCATCGCCGGCGTTCACCTCGGAGCCGCTGCCATCTTCGGCAAAGAGGCCGGGGCGCACTACAAGCGGGCCATGAAGGAGCTCGGAGGGGACGATGCCTGAGCGAACGGTCAGCATCCTCGCCATTCTCAGGGACAAGCTCTCCCCAGGTCTCTCCAACATCAGCAAGAACTTCCAGGGGCTCCGCACAACCGTCGGCACGCTCGGAAAGCAGTTCTCGTTCCTGACCAGCACGGCCGCACGATTCATCGGGGCCTTCGCAGGCATTCAGGGCATTCGCAGAGCGCTGGACCTGGCCGAGAAACAGGTCGAGGCCACCACGCAGCTCGCGTTCGCGCTCGAGGGCCTTCCGGACATCTACGCGGACATAAACAAGCAGGCCAACGAGTTTCAGCGGAACACGACCGTCGGGAACGAGGAGTTCCAGCGGCAGGCCGCGATCCTGAAGGCGTCCGGCGTGGCGGCCGAAGACCTGGCCGAAGCCACGAAGGCCGTCTTTCAGGCGGCGACCGCGCTCGGCAGGCCTGTCGAGTCGATCCGCTCGCAGCTCGTCGCGATCACCGCGACTGGCACCGCGCGAGGAGAGCTCAAGGGTGCGCTCAGCGGGATCACCAAGGAGGCGCTCCTGCAGGGCGCGGCGTTCAAGGTGCTTGGCGAGCGATACGCAGGCGCGGCCGAGAAGCTCGCCGAGACTCCGTTCGGCAGAGCGAAGCAGGAGGCGAACAAGCTCGGCGACACGCTGGAGGAGATCGGCAAGACGCTGATAACGCTCAAGGTCGTAATCCTCGAGGCGGCGAACGACGCGGTGGCGAAGCTGCTGGAGCTCTTCCAGTCATCGACGTGGAAGGTGTACTCCGCCATACTCTCAGAGGTCATCTCGTTCGCGATCAACATGCTCCCGACCATCCTGTCGCTCGTCGTCGCCTACAAGGCGTGGCGGCTCGCCGTGTGGGCCGTGGTCACCGCGAAGCTCGCTCTGCTGGCGGTGTGGAAGGCGCTCCTCGTGGTCGGGGCGCTGTTCGCCCCGCTGCTGGCTCCCTGGATTCTCCTCCCGGTTCTGGTCGGAGTGGCTCTCGTGGCCGTGAGAAGCTTCTTCGGCGTCTTCAGCGGAACCTCGAAGGCGTTCGAGGACGCAGGCAAGAAGTCGGCGGTCCTGTGGGACGGCATCGCGTCCGGTGCCATAGGGGTGAGCGACGCGCTCGCGGTGGTCAAGAACACGTTCATCACACTGTTCCTCGAGATCGGCGTCGGATTCTTCGACCCCGTCGAGTCGGCGTTCAGGAAGCTGTGGGCGATCATCGTCGGTGGCTGGCAGAGGATCAAGTCGACTACGAGCCTGATCTTCTTCGGGATGGCAAAAGTCATCGGCGACGCGTTCTTCAACCTCGTCACGTTCATCGCGGAGAAGCTCGACAACCTGACGGGGACGAACCTCGCCAAGGCCACGCGTGGCGGCTTCACCGCTCTGGACTCCCAGCTAGAGGATTCCAAGCGCGCAGCCATCGACGCCGTCTTCGAAACGAGAGACGCACTCGACAAGATCGACGCCGACATGGTCAAGTCTGCCAAGACGGCAGCGAGTGCAATCGCGATGCTCGCCGCCGAGACGGAGGCCATCCTCGACAAGGCTCGGGCAGGTGCCGGTGCCGGTGCCGGTGGCGACACGATCCCAGGCGTGTCCTCCGATCAGCTTCAGCGAGAGATCGAGCTCGCCGCTCAGATAGCGGCCGTTCGCACAGGGACGAACAAGGAGGCGCTGGACATCATCTCGGCGCAGGAGGCGGAGGCGCTCGACCGAGACCTCAAGCTCGGGCGAATCGGCGAATCCGAGTTCGCCGCCGAGCGTCTCAGGATCGCGAAGGAAACCGCGGACGCCGAGGCCGACATCGTCCGCGAGCAGATAGCTGCTCTGGCTGAACTCGCGCAGTCGAGGTTCGAGTCTGGACAGGCGTCGGGAGACGTACTGCAGAAGCAGCTAGTACTCGAGCAAGAGCTGCAGGCCATGCTGGGGGAGCAGGCGAAGGGCGTCAGGGCCATAAGCGACGAGATCAACGTGCTGTCCGCAGCGCTCTCCGGCAAGGCAGCGATCGCCCAGGGCGAGCTGAACGCCGAGCTGCAGAAGACGGCCGAGCTCGTCGAGAAGGGCACCGTCACGTACGAGGAGGCGGCGGCCCGCAACGCCGCGGCCGCGAACGTGTTCAGGGAGGCGCTCACGGATATCGAGGTCGAGCTGCTGGCTTTGCAGACTCAGGGCGGCGACACCGAGGCGTTCGAGCTCGCCGCCGAGAAGATCAAGGTGATATGGGGCAAGACCGCGGACGCCATCGGGAACGCAAGCGACGCGCTCGCCAGGCGGTCGCGGTCCACATGGACGGAGTTCGGCGCCGCGTTCCGGCAGCAGCTCGTGGCTCCGCTGACCGAACTGATGGACGGCCTTGGAGCGAGCCTCGTCGGGGTAGTCGACGGAGCCAAGGACGCCAACGACGCCTTCAGGGACTTCGGCAAGCAGGCCATTCAGGTTCTCTTGAAGCTCATTCAGCAGTGGCTCATCGCGAAGGTACTCGGCCTTCCGACGTTTGGATCGAGGGCCGGTGCGAACGCCGGGGGGCTCGTTCACGGATCTGGGCTCGTGTTCGCCGGCGGCGGACACGTTCCAGGCCCAGCCTCCGTTCACCGCGACACCGTTCCAGCCATGCTGACTCCTGGCGAGTTCGTCGTCCGTGAGTCGGCGTCGTCCTACTACGGTGCCGGGATCATGCGCGCCATGAACAGGATGCTGTTCCCGCGGGAGCTCTTCGGCAACGTGCCCGGCGGCGCTTCGCGCTACGCGCTCGGGGGCTTTCAGGCCGGCGGTGAGATCGCGGCCGGATCGACGCGCGACGGCGCGGAGCCCCGCGAGGCAGTCGTCGTCGCCAACGAGGCGGCGTTCGCTCGACTCCTCACCGGAGGTTCTGGTGCCATGCTCAGGTTCTTCGAGGCGCACAGGAACGAGATCGGTGGCATCTTGGGAAGCCGAAGATGAGCATACTCGTTCCGTCTTCGCTCGTCGACGTCGAGGACTCTCCGCTGTCAAGCGAGCTGTGGGCGCTGGCGTACCTGTTCCTCGCTGACTGGAAGCTGGAAGCGTCCCTCGAGACGGCCTACTCGACCGACGTCGTCTCAGCCGAGACGGTCTCCGAGAGCCGCGTCGGACTCATCAACCGTCCATACCGGACGATGGCCGTCAACCTGATGGGGCTGAACCGCGACGAGGGCCTGTCGCTCAAGATGGTCGCTAGCAGGCTCGCGCAGGCCGCCAACCTGATCCCCGTCTATGTGGATTCGTCGAGGCTGCTCTCAGCCGCCGACGCCGAAGACACCGCGCTCGCCTGCGACACGACGAATCGACGCTTTCAGGCGGACGGGAGAATCGTCGTCGCCGAGCCTACGAACGGCGACGGGATGTTCTCGCAGTTCGAGGTCGCTGAGATCGAGTCCCTGACGGACTCTGAGATCACACTCAAGGCACCGCTCTCCGGAGACTTCCCGGCCGGATCGAAGGTCATGCCGCTGATGGAGGCCAGGCTCAGCCTTCAGAACTCCGGCATTTACCTGACCGCCGACACCTTCGAGGCGCAGTTCGCGTTCATAGAGAGCACTGGCGAGCAGACGCTGACTCCGACCGTGGCGCCCGGCACAGACCCTGCCGGCTTCCCTCTTGCAGAAGACGGCATCCCGATCATGGATCGCCGGTTCAACTGGAATAGCGACGTCACCGGAGGCATCCAGCGCGAGGGGGGCTACTCTCAGCTTGGGCGTGACTCAGTCGTTCAGGCTCACGGAGAGAGGGCGCGCGCCGTAGTCGGCTTCGCGGTCACGTCTCTCAACCGCGACGACGCGTTCGAGCTGCTGCGGTTCTTCGAGTCTCGCGGGGGCCGCCTTCACCCCTTCTGGATCCTCTCGCCTATGTGCGACTATGAGGCGAGCGAGATCACGCAGACCACCGTCACGGTCCGCGCAGTCGGCCCGGAGTTCGATTGGGCGTTCAGGCCGCACGTCGGGATCACGCTCAGCAACGGCACGATATACGTCGCGGAGGTCTCCGGGACCACTCGCATCGGCTTGAACGACGTCGTGACGTTCGCGGACCCGCTCCCGTCAGCTCCTCTCATTGGAGACGTCCGAAGCGTCAGGATGGCACACAGGGTGCGCTTCTCATCCGACGCCATGCGAGAGGCGTGGATCACCGACGAGACCGTCAGCGTGTCCCTGTCTGTCGTCGAGGTGCTTCAGGAGAAGAGCGTCGAGGTCGAAGGACTCCTGTCTCAGCCGAGCGGCCTCAGAGACCTGCGAGTCGAGGGGCAGAGGATCGGCGGCGGATTCGTTTGGCCGGCGCGCCCGTGGGACACCGCGCAGGTCAGCTCCGGCAGCCCTGTCCTGAAACTGTCTGCGCCGGCAATCACGGAGTTCGTGAAGGGCGGCTCGTCCGACAGGATCGGGAACAGGGTCCTCATGCGGGCGTTCGGCGTTGTCGTGGTGCGAGGCGTGTGGGCGAAGTTCTACACGGACTACGCAGGCAGCTTCGACCTCACGTTCCGCCTCGAGCGCGAGGAGGACGACGAGGTGCTCGCGGAGGTCACGCTGGACGAGACTATGCTGGGCGTGGCACACGGCACGGTGAACAAGGAGAACTTCGCCTACGTTCAGTTCGTGGCACCTGCCTTGATAACGCGTGACCGATGGTACAGGATAACGGTCGAGGCGAACCCGTGGGCTGACCTTCACATGAGTCAGTGGGCGGACCGGGGCCGGGAGGAGTTCCACGCCGCGGAGCGCGCCTCTGGCGAGTGGGTCGACGTGCCAGACGACGTGCTGGCGCTCGCGCTGCTTCTGGACGCCGGGGACTCTAGTCCGTGACGGATCGACGGGGTGAGCGATGGGCGTGACCAAGGGCGGCATCCTCGTTCCGAGCCCGCTGTCGTATGACTACGATACCATCGGAACAGGTGTAGCAGGAAGTCTGACGTGCTCGGCCTCGTCCGTGATACGCATCGTGACCAGAGTTCCGTGCAATGCCAGGATAGACGACTTCGAGGCGTTCTACGCGATGCTGCGGGTGTCCCCGGCGCTCGGCTACATCACCTTCACGATCAAGGTGACGAACCTCAGGACGTCTCAGGTGCTGTCGACGTCGTCGCACACAGTGCTCGCTCCGATCTTCACCCCACATAGGTACGACATCTCGAAGGGCAACGAGCTTCTGCCGGGCGATCCTATAGAGGTGCTGATCACCAGGACGATCGGAGACGAGCTCCGGATGATGGCCTGGCAGAATGGCGCGTTCTTCTCCAGCGCGGTGGTCGGACAGGCGTTCCCGTCAGCGTCGGATTCGTTCCAGAGATTCACCACGCCGGCGATGTTCTTCTCGTGGCTGGACTCCGACGACGCTGTGCTGGTCGAGTGGATGCCAGGGCTCCTGCCGGCATCCGCGCTTCACTATTCAACCACCGCCGCGCGCGCGTTCGTCGGAAACCTGATCACGATGCCGTTCGCCGACAGGCGGCCGTCCGGAATATGGCTCCGTCAAAATGGCGGCACCGCGCGCTTCAAGGCAAGCATCTATCGAGAGCCGACCGGCTCGAGCGACTTCACGGAGATGTACAGCATCTTGTACCCGGACGAGTACCCAGGGTTCGTGTGGTACAGGATATTATACCTGCCATTCGACGGTGCTCAGCCCATCCTGGAGCGAGGCAAACGCTACGTCGTGGGAGTCGGCGATGCCGTCGGGCCCCAGTACTCTGGCAGCGTATACTACAGTGAATGGATCGGCTCGTCGTTTCCATCACCGTTGGACCCGGTCCACAGCGGATTCAGCTTGCTGGCAGAGGCCCGCGAGGTTGTACCGTCCGGTGCGTGGATCGCCACGGCGCGGAAGAGGTTCGAGGTCGGCCTGGTGTTCGAGGAGAGCGAGACGTGAAGCAGAGCGAGCTCGACACATCCTCCGCGAGGCTGTACGCGACTCTCCTGACCTTCAAGTGGAGTGATCAGGTCAGGCGATACGCCGCGTTCAACGAGCGCGTGGTTCGAGCGACGTCCGATTGGGGCGGGCTCGTCACCACATGGGACGCGGCTCCCGCCGTCAAGGTCGAGTTCCAGCGACAGCACGGAGGCGCCGAGGACGCTCCCATCTCGATCCTGATGCCGGCCGCTCTCGAGCCCGCCGGTGCTCTCGTGACCGGGCTCCCGCACGCAGGCGTCGATGTGCTCGTGGAAGAGATCGAGCCCGGGAACGACGGCACGCTCAGGCCAGTCTTCTTCGGACGCGTGGTCGAGGCCACGTACAACGCCGCGGGGCTCGAGGGCGCTGTCAGGCTCCGCGTCGCCGGCCTCAAGGACAGACTCAGCGTCCAGTGCGGGATCGCCATCACGAACGCATGTGTGTGGACGTTCGGCGACGGGAACTGCGGCGTCGACGTGGAGTCCCTGAAGGTCTCTGCGACCGTCGACGCAATCGCTGGGAGCGTCGTCACGCTGGACGTCGCAGGACCGAGCGCGCGCTACTATCACCGCGGATGGATCATGCGCGATGGAGCTCGCATCATGATCAGAGAGTACACGACAGGGAACGACTACACGCTCGTCAGGCCGCCGCCGCCGGGGTGGAGCGGGCAGCAGGTGACGCTCGTGCCCGGCTGCGACAAGACCAGGGATGTGTGCGACACGCGATGGAGCAACCTCCTGCGCTTCGGTGGGGCTGGGCTCGGGATTCCAGCCTACAACCCTGTCTTCGAGTCGGCGTCCTGACGGCTCTCGGCCGCGTCCTCGAGAGCTGGCGGGGAACCCGCTACATGCACGGACAGTGCTGTCGCGGGGCCGCCGTGGACTGCATCCGGTTCGTCGTCGCCGTCCTGGACGAGCTCTACGGGATGAGCCCCGAGCCAGTTCCAGTGTTGCCACCGGACACGAGCTGGCACAACCCGCGCGGCGCCTTCGAGGTTGCAAGGATAGTCGAGAGACGATATCCTCACGACAAGGTTGAAGGCGACGTCGTGGAGCCAGGCGACGTGATAGTGTTCAAGATCGCTGAGAGCCCGGGGCACGTCGCAATCGTTGGGCCCAGGCCTGGCACCATCTGGCACTCGAATCCTGGCGTCGGCGTCGTCGAGGCGGGACTCGGCGAGGTCGGCACGATGCTGCTGCACGCGTGGCGGCTGAAGGGCAAGGATCAATGGCCAGCGTTCTAGCCAGCCTCGTGGTGTCGGCTGGCATATCAGCCATCTCGAAGGCGCTCGCTGACCCCGAAGCCGCCTCTCCCTTCGACGACAAGCCCACTCCCAGCGTGCGTCACGGCTCGTTCATGCCGCTCGTGTTCGGGCGTGGCAGGATAGCTCCGCTGTTCGCGTGGGTCGGAGACAGGCAGGTCGTCATCACGAAGGAGAAGGCTCCCGGTGGGAAGAGCAGCGTGTTCGGGAGCGGCCCGATATCCGTCTCGAGCTACTTTGAGCGCGCGTGGCACGCGCTCTGCGTCGGACCCGGCAGCGCGGTCGAGGGCATCTTCTCCAACGGCGAGCTCGTCTACGGGACCAGGATCACGCCGACGTCTCACCCGTCAGGCACGACCATCAGCGTCGCCGACTACGGCAGCTTCAAGCCCTACTGGGGTGAGATCGACCAGCCGGTCGACCCGCTGATATCGGCGAAGGTCGCAGCGTCGCGCTTCCCGCATGTGATGTCACTGGTGTGGGGCGCACCGGGCCCACCGGAGTTTGGCGTATGGGGTGGGGCGAAAGGCAAGTACCTGGGACAGTCCGCCAACTGGCCGGCGATGGAGTACACCGTCGAGGTGCGCGTGAAGGACTCGCCTCTCCTCGACTCGCCGGCGTGGCTCGACGAGACAGGCGTCGACAAGGGCGACGACGGAGTGAACCCGGCTCATGCGCTCTGGCAGCTCCTGACTCAGCCGTATCCACACGGGGCCGGGATCGGCGTCGAGCACGTAGACGTGGGGGCCTTGGAGCGGCTCGGCGCGCTCTGCGCCGAGGAGCATGTGCCCATGAATCTCGTCGCTGGCGGAGGCATCGCCATCAGCGGAGTGATCTCTGCGATTCTCACCGACCTGAGCGTGACGCTCCCTCAGATCGGAGAGGTGCTGAGCGTGAACCCCATCAGGGAGGACGACCCGGCGATCACGCTCCCGAGCGACATCGTGATCGCGCCGCTCCCTGAGGTCACGATCCAGCATGAAGGGAAGCGTGCGGACAGGGTCATCTTCATCTTCCGGGATCAGACGAACAACTACAACGAGCAGGACATCGCCGTCGACGACGACGGCTCCGCGGATCAGTACGGCGTCCCCAAGGTCCGCAAGATACCCATCGCCATCGTGACGCATCCTGAGGTCGCGGCCGCGGTCGTCGACAGGCGTCAGCAGGAGGAGCTCGTCAGCGTGGCGGTCGTCACCATCAAAGCCTCCCGCGCAGCGAGGGTGCTCGTCTCCGGCCAGCCCTTCGTGGTCGCGGGGGTCGGAAAGCTCCGGCTCATGAGCACCCTTCTGGACGACCTGTCGAACGAGGTCTCTCTCGAGGCGATGTTCGACAGGTTCTCTCCGTCGCCCACGGCCTATGAGCCGCCGGCGCCCGACATCAACATCCCTGAGTACGACGCCGAGGAGGACTTCGCGTTCACGTTCTTCGAGTTCCCACTCTCGGTGGTGCCGGAGCTGAGGATCGGCGTGTTCCGCATACGGGCGAACAGCGCGATATCGAGTGCTCCGGTGTGGCTCTCTGCCACCGGCGCATCGTATCAGCAGAACCACATGCAGAACGCGGCCTTCGCCGGCGGCGAGCTCACGTCCGAGTTCGACGTCGGGATCGACACAATCGTCGAGCAGGGGCCCACGATGGACGCCGCGAACGACGACATCGCGTACGTCCTGAACCTGACGGGCGACGACGAGAACTGGCGGCTCGGACTTCAGGTGTGCATCCTTGAGGACGAGGTGTCAGGCGAGCACGAGATCCTGTTCCTTCGGAACGTGACCGCGCTCGGCGGCGCGTCCTACCGGCTGGACGGTCTCATCCGCTCGAGGTACGACACGCTTCGCAGGACGTTCCCTGTCGGGACGAAGGTCTACGTCTTCCGCTGGAACGACGTCGAGCGGATCGAAGACCCGCTCGTCGCGCTCGGCATCGACCTGTGGCTCAAGACTCAGCCTGGCACGAGCCGTCGGATCGTCGACGTGTCGACCGTGACTCCCGTGGTCAAGACGATTGTCGGCCGCGGAGCTCGCCCGCTCCCGCCAGACAACTTCAGGGCCAACGACGACGGATCGCATCCCGTCGACGAGTACGGAGCCGGAGGCGACGTGCTCTTCGAGTGGACATACAGGGTCAGGAGCGGCTCCGGGGCCGCGGCCGGCGAGCAGCGCGCCGGCATCGCGATCACTGGGACTCCGTCTCACGACGGCGTGTTCAAGGTCGAGATCATCGACCCGTCCGGGCCCACCGTCGTCAGGACGTTCGAGATCGACTCGGACGTGACGCAGCAGAGCTACACCAACGCTCAGCTCGTGTCGGACTTCGGCGGCGAGCCTGCCACGTTCGACGCTCGGCTGACGAACGTCGACGGGGCCTACGTGTCAGACGACCGCGAGATCAGCGTAGTCAAGGTCTAGGGGAGGGTGAGATGGCGAAGCGAGCATTCAACCGTCTGAGCGTTGACCCGGGGCAGGCCGGGTGGGACGCCACGGTCAACACAGACTTCGAGCGCATCGAGGACCTGATCGAGACGTATCCGTTCCCAGTCTTCGAGACGACCGGCGCTCTCCCGGCCGCCGGCGACAACGACAGGTCGCTCGCGTTCAAGGACGAGGGCGCCGGCAACTGGTCGCTCTACTTCTCGAACGGCACGTCGTGGATCAGGCTGGCGTCGGGGGCCGACGACCTCATCCCTGCGCTCGCCGACATCACGAAGGGTGCGGAGTCGGCGGACAACATCGACTTCACGATCCAGGTGCAGAATCCTCGAGCCGAGAACATCGCACGCAAGATGCTCGTCGACGTGTGGATCGGCACCGGCAGCTTCGGAGCTCCGGCCGGCACTCAGACCGTGACGGTCACGACCGGCGTCCAGATCGACGCCCCGCTCGTCAATCAGCGCCTCAAGGTGCTGACGGACGCGACCGGCAAGGCCGTCGTCAGGGTGAACGTCACGGGGGCCGGGACTCGGTGGGTCATGGCGGCCATCGCCGCGAGCTCGAAAAGCCTTGACGGGACGTGGGCCGCCTGATACTCTTCGGCTCTCTTCTCCCGTCTCAGCGGCCGGCCGGGGAGCGCGGCTCCGGCCGGCCGTCTTCATCTCGGAAGCGATGCTGTATCTTTCTCAAGCGAAAATCGATCCCGGATTTTTCGCAAAGCCGCTACGGTTTCGCTAATGAACGAGTTTGCGCGGGAGGGTGGTGCTCATTTTTTTTCAGGATTTCTGGCTGGCACGGAGCTTGAGTGCGCTCAAACGCTGTGCCGACGTAGCTGGCACGAGACGTGCTGCAGGATGCCGAGCGTCACGACCCGCCAGACAGGTATAGCGATCCCTTCAAGGAATAGATTATCCTCCGCTGGCATTCACCGTGAACGCTGGAACGCCACGGATCGCAGCATCCGGCCCGAATACGTCATCGCAGAAAACTGCCCTCAGGATCGCCTCAGAGCGATGTGCGGCGAATAGCAGGGTGACAGCGCCTGGCCTGCCGGATTCACGCCTCCGGGGGGCTCCGTGCGCGTTACCATGCGGTAGCAAAACGGCCTTGTACCCCATGACCGCATAATGCTCTCGTAGCGTAAACCGCGGCGGGATACGCTTTTATTCCTGGTCGGAGTTATCCGATCACGGTACATCGCTCAGGATGGGCGATCCTGCCACGCGGATGCCCGAGAAAAAACCTGAAAAGAAAATCGCTTTTTCTAGCGTTTCCGCTAGACATCGCGTGCGCCATAGTCTATATACAGGTAGACGGAGAGAGGGGCGCGGGGATGACTCTGGATCAGATAGCGGCGGACGAGAGGCGCGGAGTGGTGGCGGCGCTCGCTGCCTTCGACCGCACGTTCGCGGACGCCGGGCCTGGCGCCGACGAGTGGGCGACGACTCGCAGCGCGGTCGTCGCCGCACGCGCCGCTCAGCGCGTTCACGGGTGGAAGAGCGAGGCGGACGTCAGCTCGGAGCGCGCGCGCCTCAACGCCGTTTACGGGCGACAGTCGGTCGCGGAGATCGCCGAGAGCCTGATGAGCGAGAGCCGGGCCGCCTCAGGGGCGGCCCACGGAGGACGCTGAAGATGCTGAGGGTCATCGGACTGCTGTTCGACTGGATTCACGGCGATGCAGCGCGCGCGGAGGGGCTGAAAGCGGGGCCGGCGCAGGGCCGGCCCGAGGAGGACGAGGCAATGCCGAGGTACGAACAGCGGACGTTCACGGTTCGGGACGGGATTTTCGGGGAGCTGCGCGAGCTCAAGGTGAGGGACAGGATAGACTCCCGAGTCGCGCGCGTCGTCGATCTACCCGATTGGGATCTCGTCGTCATCTTCAATCACGGGTCGAGGACGCCGACGAACGTCTCCTGCAGCATTCAACACGAGATCAGGCGCGCGGTGTGGGCGCGTCAGGACGGGTACGGTCAGGCAGGGTACACCCCGGCGCAGGGGTGGGACTGGTCGGGAATCCGCGACTCGTCGCAGGAGGCGCGCGCCGAGATGGGGCGGGCGATCCGCGCGACGCTCACGGTCAATAACATCGCTGTGCTGGAGTGGGACGAGCGGTCGCAGGCGTGAGAGAGCGGGGCCGCGGTGGGCGCGGCCGCAGGCGTGAGTGCGGAGCCCTTCGGGGCGGAAAGGTGGGTGCCGCAATGGTGGAAGTGCGCTTCGAGGTCGGCAATTCGTACTTCGAGGGCGACGAAGAGGGGACTGTGCGCATGGATGTCATCGCGCAAACGCTGCGCACCGTTGCTGCCGCTATCGGCGGCAGGGGCAACCTCCGCCCCAACGCCACGGTCTCGGGCGACATTCGTGACGGCAACGGGAACGAGATCGGCACGTGGGTAGTCAGGCTCTGACCGCTTCCTGCGCCGCTCCCTGCAATGCGGGGGGCGGTCAGGACGCCGTTGGGGTGCCTGAAGGGAGGACGGACATGGAAAGCATCGAGAGGCCCGGCGTGGACATCTGGAAGACCGATGGTCGCAGCAAGACCGGGCGCGAAGCGATTCTCGAATTCGTCAAGACCTATTGGGCAGACACCCGAAGCGTCAAGACGGTGCATGGCGACGGGACTTTTACACTACGCGGAGGAATCGCCACGTATCTTCTGGTGAACACGGACCCGCGCTGGTGGATCGTTCGCCGACTGGACGCCTAACCGACGCGCCTCAAGGAGTGGCTCTCGGGAGAGGCATTCAAGGACTAGAAGCGGGGCCGGCGCGGGGCCGGCCCGAGGAGGATCGCGGGATGAACATCGTACACGTCATGCGGGGTCTCGAGCGGTCGCGCAGGCTCGCCGAGTCGATGGTCGAGCTCATTCGGCACGCCGAGGTCGAGATCGGATGCGACGAGGAGCACGCCGACTGGCCCGAGGCCGACGCCTCGATCTCGCTCGCGCGCGGCGAGCTCCTCAAGCTCGCGGCCGTCACCGTCGGACAGCCTGATCCGACCAGCCTCACGCTCCACGACGTCCACCACGAGGTCATGCGGCGCGCCGTCGACGCGGCCGACCCGGACGGCGAGCGGGGATGAGGGTGTCCAAGCGCGCGTCCGAGGAGGCCCGCACGGCCTTCAGGGAGTATGCTCAGGCGAGGAACGAACTCGAGGCCGCACGAAGGGAGAGGGGACGATGAGAGAGAAGCTGGTCGAGATCACGCCGGAAGTCGAGGCCGTCCTGATCGCCGCGAGGTGCGAAGGCGAACGCCTCACGCTTCAGGGCCAGCTCGACCGCGCGCTGTACGTCCAGGTCGACAAGGTCTTGCGGGCGTCTCGTGGCACGCGTTCACCGGATTCTCGTGGGGCTATTGCGGCGAGGGGCCACGCGGCCTGCGCATGTTCCTGTCGTCGGTGGGAGTCAAGATCACGTTCCAGCGGATCGCCACTATGTGGCGGAGCAAGCCCGGCACGGTCGCCGAGATCAACCGGCGCGGCAAAGGCTGGCACATGGCTGTCGAGGGGGAGGGGAGCGCGGCATGAGCAGTCTGAATAAGCGTCAGCGTGAGGCGCTCAGTTGGGTGGGACGAATACGCGCTGCGCGTCGCCTGCGGAGCGACGGAGGATGGGGTGACGACATGAAGAACGAGGTGATCCCCGTCGAGGCTGCCGATACCGTCCGGGTGCCCAACTTCGAGCACCTGGCGCTCGGGGCGTGGGTGTGGGTGACCGACGAGGACGACGAAGATGGCGGAGAAGCCGAACGCTGGTTCGGCTGCATCACGCACGTCGGATCGAACTACATCAGGGTGGAGTCGCCGGGAGGGTCTCGCGTTAGGATTCACTCCGACGACATCGCTGACTCCGTGAAGCTCGAGAAAGATCCTGACTCGATCATCGTCGGTGAATGCCAGAAGGCTCAGCTCATCGTCCGCACGCTGTTGCGGAAGGTCAGGAGCATCCTATCCAACCTCGGAATCGAGGACAAGCGGATGCTTCAGCAGCAGGCTCCCGAGGAGACGACTGCGCTGGCCGTAGTGTCATCAGCGAAAGACCCGCGAGACCATGAGCGCGCTCTCGTCAAGGCGCAGGACAAGACGCTCCCCGAGCTGTTCAAGCAGGTGAAAGAGGCCAACAGGACGCTTGCTATGTGGGCCGGAGCGCGTGTGCTTGAGATGACTGCGGCCGTCGAAGCGATCGAGGAGAAGGTCGGAGAGATCGCTGGACGCATCAGGACGGTGCGACTGTACGCCGGACTTGCGGAGGACATCAAGCTCGTCCTGAAGGGCGAGCCGGCCGCGGCCGACGAGAGGCTCCGCATCATGCAGCGAAGATGCTACATGGACGAGGAGAGCCTGCTCGACTACACGCACGGCGGGATGGAGTTCAAGAACATCGACGGCTTCGACAGGTGGCTGTCCAAGAAGCACAACCTCAACCGAATCCTCCCGTTCCCCAGGTGCATGGTCGCGTTCCGAGTTCGCAGGCACGTAAAGGAGCGCGATTGGGACGGCAGCTTCGCCGGAGTCTTCTGGATCATGCACCAGGAACAGGCGGACAAATTCACCTACATGTACATCAGGAACGGCGACAGGCTCCACCGGCTCACGACCGATCTAGAGTTCGGTCCTCGACTCTTTCCCAGCAAGACGGAGCTCGTGATCGGCGAGAAGATGTGGGGCTCAGGCTTCACCGGGATCGATGAGCTGATCACGGACCGCGAGTATCAGGAGATCGTGAGGGAGCGCAGGGAGGCGCAGAGAAAGGCGAAGGCGTGGGATCGAGCTCACCCGAAGAAAGATCACTGGCGCAATCCTCACAATGGACACCGCCGCGACGACGACCATCACCCGTACGACCCAAGCAGCGTCTACTTCGACGACATGGACAAGATCATGAAGGACCGGATCGTTGACTACAACCTCATAGCATACATCGTCCAGGGCCTGTTCGACAGGTCTGAGGTCCTGCACCCGCATCCTCAGGCTCGACTCTGGACTCAGGATGGATTCGACGCGGCCGTCGAGCTGGTCCACGACGACGACAACGTGCTGGCTCCTTCGGCCGCGCCTCCGTCTTGGGAGGAGTACCGAGCCGCCTGCAACGTATCGCTGTGGATCGGCTCGGTCACCATCGGTCAGGAGCGAGCATGGCTTCAGCGCGAGGCCCGGAAGTACAACGCTCTGGCTAGCAGGGATCGGAGGCACACCTCGGAGCGCGAGCTGGAAGAGTACAGTCCATACGGTGACCCGGGCCCAGGTCGAATCGGGACTGTCTCCGAATGGATGCCGAAGGCGAGGAATGCCGTCTTCCGCTGGCGTCGGGAGCGTAGCTGGCACTCGAAGCAGCGCGTGTGGGACGCGAGCGACTACATCGATGAGAGCATCCGAGTGGGGGCGGATCAGCTCTTCAACGTAAGCGCGTACAGGCCGGGTGACTACCTTCAGTTCTTCCAGGACCCGCGCACGAGGTCTCAGTATCTTCGGTGGGCGAACTACCTGCTGTCGGCAGAGGAATACCACTCAGGCAACCCGAAGTTTCAGCCAGAGGCGACGCTGGGTTCCGGTGAGGGCAAATGAGCGACGCAGAAAAAAGCAGAATACTCCCGCTTTTTCGCTGGACATCGCATTCGCGGGAGTTAGTATCTAAGGAAAGACGGGCGCCCGGGAGGGCCGGGCTCCCGCACGGAGGACGCAAGAAGATGAGTCACGAGATCAGCACGGAGTCGGGACGCGCGGAGGCCGTCTACGCCGGGAGGCCGGCGTGGCACGGGCTCGGGACGGTCGTCGAGACTGCGCCGAACAGCCGCGAGGCGATCCGGCTCGCGGGGCTCGATTGGGAGGTCGAGCAGGAGCGGATGTTCCTCTTGTCGGGTGACGGCGTCGCAGAGCAGGTTCCCACATTCCGCGCGAACGTCCGCACTGACACGCGCAGGGTGCTCGGTGTGGTGACCGAGAAGTACACGCCGGTTCAGAACGCGGAGGCGTTCCGGTTCGTCGACGCGCTCATCGACTCCGGCGAGGTCAGGTACGAGTCGGCCGGCGCGCTCTTCAACGGTCAGACCGTGTGGCTCCTCGCGCGCCTGTCTGGCATCGACGGCGAGGTCGTCCAGGGCGACGAGCAGCGCAGCTACGTCCTGTTCGCCAACACGCACGACGGCTCCAAGGCCGTCAACATCATCCCGACGAACGTCAGGGTGGTCTGCTGGAACACGCTGAACTTCGCGCTCAGCGACGGGAGCCCGGGCGAGCGGCGCTACTCCGTCCGGCACGTCGGCAACGTCATGCGGCGGATCGACGCCGCGCGGGAGGCGCTCGGGATGGTCCGCGATCACTTCGTCGACTACCTCCAGCTCGCCTCGCAGCTCGTCCGGCGCAGCATCCACGACGGCGAGTTCACGGCCTACCTCGATACGCTCTTCCCTGTCCCCGAGTTCAAGGAGGCGAGCAGGCCGCTCATGAAGACGCGCGCGACGGTGTGGAATAACTTCCACAACGACGAGCGCCAGAAGCTCGGCGGCCGGATCAGCGGGACGGCGTGGGCCGCCCTCAACGCGGTCACGCAGTACCACGACCACGACCGCCGCGTGGTGGGGGCGGACGCGCGCGCCAAGCAGGAGTCGCGCGTCTACGGATCGTGGATGGGCGAGGCCGGCAAGGCGAAGGCGCGCGCGGCGCGCGTCGCCGTCGAGATGTTCGCGCCGGCGATGCTCGGCTAGATCGCGGAGCGCGTGGCGGGCGCCGGTGCCCGACGCCAGGGGCCGGCGCCCGACGCCAGGGGCCGGCGCTCGCCCAAGGAGGGTGACGATGGGATTCAGGATCGCGACGCTGACACGAGTCAAGTCTATATCCATCGAGCTCAGCACGCTGCTCACCGTAGGATACGACGGAGACGACAACGAGATCGAATCGGCCGTCGTCGTCGCGCTCGACTGGCATCCTGCCGATCACGAGGCCGGTGTCAGTGTCGGCTCGTGGGAGATCAGCTCGGTCAGGTACGCAGGAGACTCTCGCAACGTCGCAGGCTATGGTGTTCCCAAGTGGCTCCTCCCCAAGTCACTCCTCGACGAGTGGAAGGACGAGGCCGAGCGTGTCACGTTCGAGCGTGAGCGAGACGCCAAGGATGCGGCCGGCGACGACAAGGATCACGCACGAAGGGACGGGGAGAGATGAGGCTCGCATACGCCATGCACCCGGGGCCGGGCGAGGACGGGGGCCGCGTGATCGTGGTCACGGACGAGGAGCGCGGCTTCAGGTTCGTGACTGACTACGACTGTTCGCCACTGAAGCGTCGCCCTGGGATCGTCGAGCGCCTCAACGCGCGCGCAGGAGTGACGCCGAGGCAGGCCATCAGGCTCGTGGCGGCATCGATGAAGAGTGGGCCCGTGAGAGCGCGCTCAGGCGCGCAACCGAAGTCAGGGGAGAGGAGAGGCTAGATGGCGGCGAAGAGGGCGAAGACGAGGAGCGACGGAGACGAGACGCTGAGCCTCACGAGCCTCGAGGTCGAGAACGTGCTCCGGATCAAGGCGGTCAAGCTCGTACTCGAGCCAGGCGGTGCGGTGCTCATCGAGGCCCGGAACGAGCAAGGGAAGTCGAGCGTCCTGAAGTCGCTCGAGATCCTGCTCGCCGGGATGAGCGAGACGCCGGACGAGCCGCTCCACGGCGACGCGAAGAGCGGTGAGATCGTCGCTCGGTTCAACATGCTGGCGGACGAGGACGACCCTGACAGCGAGGTCGTCGAGAGCATCCTGGTCTCGAAAGTCTTCCGCAAGGGGCGCTCTCCGGCGCTCAGCATCCACCGCGAGGGGGAGAGGCAGACGGCTCCGCAGACTCTTCTCAATGATCTGCTCGACCACGTCTCGCTGGACCCGCTCAAGTTCATGGCGATGGACGATCACGAGCGGCTGCGGGCGCTCTCCGACCTGATGGGCTTCGACTCGGCTCCGTTCGACCTTCGCCACGATCAGCTCTTCGGCCAGCGCAGGGACGCGAACAGAGACGCGAAGCGGCTCGAGATCGAGCTCTCGGCAGTGCCGACACACAAGGACGCGCCGGCGATGCCGGTCAGCGTCGAGGAGCTGTCCAGGGAGCTCGCCGTCAGGAGGCGCGCGAACGCCGACGTGGACGAGCGTCAGAGGGCCGCCGCAGAGCTCTCGACGAAGGTCAAGAGTTTCGAGGACGAGGTCCGAGACGCCGAGGAGGACGCCGAGGCGATCAAGGAGAAGATCGCCGAGCTGGAAGCTGCCATCGAGCTCGAGAGAGAGACGCTTGTGCGGGCCGTCGCAGTGGCGGCGAAGCATCGCGTGGAGCTCGCCAAGAAGCAGGTCGACGCGAAGGCCGCCGTCAAGGCAGCGTCCGCGCTGACGAGGGCCGACGAGGACGCCGTCGTGAGGCAGATCGGCGGCGCGGAGGAGCTCAACCGGAAGTACCGCGAGAACCTCAGGCACCACGAGCTCTCCGCTCAGCTCGTCGAGACCTGCGCGGAGGCCGCCAGGCTCGACGAGGCGCTCAAGGTCGTCGAGTCGGAGCGCGAGCAGGCGCGGCTCGCCGCGCGCGAGCGGCTCCCCGTCCCCGAGCTCGACATCACGGCAGACGCGGTCCTGTACCGCGGCTTGCCACTCTCGCAGGCCGGGAGCTCCGCGCAGCTCCGCGTCAGCGTGGCCGTCGCCATCGCGCTGAACAAGCGCAAGCGCGTCAAGCTCCTGCTCGTCGACGACGGCGAGAAGCTGGACGCCGACGGCGAGCGCATCGTCCTTGAGATGGCACGGAAGGCCGGCTTCCAGGTCATAATGACCCGGGTGATCAAGCGAAACGAGGACGCCGACAAGGCGAGCGTGCTCATCGAGGACGGGGAGGTGAAGGCGTAGGGTCAGGCGGCCGGTCGTCGACGGCCGCCGCCCGGCGCTCCGGCTCGGGGCGCCCGGCCGCGGTCGTGGGTGCGGTTGCCCTTCGGGGCGGAAAGGTGGTGACGCAATGGATACGCCCGCTGGAGTGCCGTGCTGGCACATTCACCATGATACGCTCCTGGAGTGGAGCACCGAACCGCTGTTGGAGCGCACGCATTATATCTACGCGAACAAGCACAAATCCGAGCACGAGACCCGCCTGCGCCTCATGCGACCCGTGTCAGGCGAGCTGCCGAAGACCGTGGTCGCGGCCGGGGATAAGCTCTACGCGACCCGGGAGGTGTACCACACGAACTGGAAGGTGTATGACGCGGCCCGAAGGGCGTTCGAGCTGTCCCTAAAGGCACACGAGACCGAAATCCAAGCCCTTCACTCCCAGGAATGCCCCGACTGTCCCTGGGACGGTTACACGATCTTCCCGTAGGGAATTGCCGGCGCCCTTCGGGGCGGAAAGGTGGGAAGCTATGAGCGCAAAGGAACCACGGCATGGCAGAGAGTTCCGTCAATGCCACGCTAGGAGTTGTCCGCATCTCGTCGGGCGCTGGTGCAACAGGACACAGGGTTGCGTTATTTCTCGGGCGGGCAAGTAGACCCGAGAGGGCGGAAAGGTGGTGTAGGATGTGTGAACACGCAGCTGCTATCGTGACGAAAACGAATGTCCACTGGTGCGAGACGCCCTCGCATACGGACATGATCAAGAAGCTCGGCCTTCGCGACGACACGGAGTCGCCGGATTTCGTCCGGGTGCAGATCGTGCCGCCAGACGACCTCGACTACCGCCTGCCGTGCGATCGGTGGCTGTTTCATCTCGACCAGGATTTCAGGCCGGACTGGTACAACCGCGAGGAGGTCGAAAGCGCCGTCAGGGCGAAACTCCCTGAGTGGCGCACGCGATCCGTGGTCATGCCGGGCGAGCGCCGTGAGAAGCATGACGGCGGGCTGATCGTCGCTTGCTACGGCGAGATCGGCCGGGTCATCGGCAACGGGCGCGTGGACGTGGTCGTCGACAACGGGCGCGTGAACGGGGTCGTCGACAACGGGCGTGTGGGCGGGGTCTACGACAACGGGCGTGTAGACGGGGTCCACGACAACGGGAGCGTGGGCGTGGTCATCGACAACGGGCGCGTGGACTGGGTCTCCGACAACGGGCGCGTGGACTGGGTCTCCGACAACGGGCGCGTGGGCGTGGTCTACGACAACGGGCGCGTGGACTGGGTCGCCGGCAACGGGCGCGTGGACTGGGTCGCCGGCAACGGGCGCGTGGTCCGTGTCGCCGGCAACGGGCGTGTGGACGTGGTCGACGACAACGGGCGCGTGGACGTGGTCGTCGACAACGGGCGCGTGGGCCGTGTCGCCGTCAACGGGCGCGTGGGCCGTGTCGCCGTCAACGGGCGCGTGGACTGGGTCTCCGACAACGGGCGCGTCACATCATACTGTGATTCCGGGTGCAGCGCAAAGCTCGCCGACAAGGGCCACATCATCGACATGCGCGGAGACAGGCCGAGGATCATCGTCGCGCAGTAGCCCGCGAGGGCGGAAAGGACGGGACGCGATGGCAGCGAGCAGGCTTCTCCCAGCTCAGGCGGAGGGCGCCGAGTGAACCTCACCGCTGAGCTCGCGCGCAGGCTCGACAGCTACCCTTGGCGGCCAGGCGACTGCATCGTCTGCCGCGACCGCCCGGTGGCAGGCGGCGACTCCCCTACGTCGAGGTGCGCTCGCAAGATCGACCTGTGCGGGCGATGCTACAATGACACTCCGACGCGCACCGCGCGCAGGCGCGCGCTCGGGCTCTCGCCGACGAGGAGGAGACTATGAGCTGGATCACGCTCGAACACGGTGTCGTCAAGACCCGCAAGCCTCACGAGTGCCAAGGATGCAGGCGCACGTTCCCGGCTGGCGTCGAGATGGTCTCCACGGTCGGCATGTGGGAGGGCGATCCGCCTGGGAGGGCGCACCGCTGCATCGTGTGCGAGGACTTCATACGCGACGCTCGACTTCTGGAGGAGAGCGAAGACGAACTGCCGGCCGAGAACTGGGCCGCGTCACCCGAGTACCGAGATGGATACGCCGTGACGGAGGCGCGGCACACTGGCTACATCCGCGAGGCAGGCGTGCCGACGCAGCGGCAGTGGATCGGTCTGCTGGACATGTACAGGGACCTGTGGTTCGGCGCTCGTCTGCGCGAGCTCCGAGGCGAGGTTCGCTCATGAGTAAGCGCAGGATCGGAGACGGCATGGCGGCGTTTCAGGCCAGCGACGTCGGCCTCAGGCGCTTCAAGCCTCGTCGCCGGTCGATCCTTGAGCCTCAGCGCCACGTTCAGTGCGAGTTCTGCGGGCGGCAGTACATCGGATTCCGCGGGCACTGGCGCTGTCCGTGGTGTGGCGTCAGGAACGCTCCGCCGGACGGACGGACCCTGAACATGACCGTCGCCGAGTACAACGAGCAGCGACGCTTCACGACGGAGGAGTGGGCGCTCAGGAACGAGCGCGAGGACAGGATCGCGGGGGAGTAACCATGCCCGACAAGGAGGCTGTCCGTGTCGCATGAATTCTCCGAAACGATGTACGCGGAATACAGGCGCCTACTGGCGCTCGCCCGGCGTCGGGACTGGTGGGATCAGCAGTCGACAGAGCCCGGATGGGGCGTCGCGCATGTCCTCCGCGTGCTGGCCGCACGGCTGAGTGGTCCGTGCGCGCAGCCGGAGACGCATCGGCCATGCACGTGTGAGCGGGCGTGGCCCGGCCCGGATGGGGTCAGCGACCAGCGCCTGCAATTCAGTCACGACGAGAGCACAGGCCTACATCACATGCTCAAGGTCGGATTCCGCGCGCTATACCAAGACGATGGATTCGGCAATGAGGGAATCAAGGGTGCCAGGAGTGGCCTGACGCACATTCGCGGCGGGAAAGAGATGCCAGAGCCGTGGTGAGCAAAAGGCGAAGGGGGAGTGAGATGGGCGATTGGAAATGGCAACGAATGCATGTACTCAACCGGCGGAACTACGGCACGCTACCGGAAGGAGCGATCCCGGTTTCGCGCGGCACGCCGTTCGGCAACCCGTTTTTGATCGGGTGCGACTGCGACAGGGATGCGGTCATAGACAAGTACCGCGCCTGGTTCCATCGGCGGATCATGCGGGACAAGCAGTTCAAGAAGGACGTGATCCGTCTCCTGGGACACGACCTGGTGTGCTGGTGCGCTCCGCTCCCGTGCCACGCACAGGTTATCATCGACTGGCTGCGCTCGCGCGAGGAATCCGTCGCGCGGCTGGCACGCGCGCACACGCAGGAGGAGACGAGCGATGGGTGACAAAAAGGGTGTAGACCTCATGCGTGAAGACGCAGACGTGCTCTGTGGCATTGCGGTGATGGCGACGCTCTCGGGCGACGATCAGGTGGCGTCGATAGTGCGACACATCGCAGAGCGGTTGCATGCAAGCGCCACGGAGAGCGTCGCCCTATTCGCGGCGCTCCGGCGCTCCCACGCACACAACGACGAGTTGCGGGGTCTGCTCCAACGCATCTTCGACGGGGACGCCTGTGCAGAGCATGGCCGGTTCTGTGCGCCAAATGACGAGATCGGGGCACTCCTTGATCGCCAGACTCCTCCGGAGGCGAAGGATGCCGAGAACGCGCGGCTGACGCGCGCCATCGAAGCCAAAGACGCGAAGCTCGAAGATGCCAGCGACGCGTACTCCGCACAGAAGGATACCATCGCGCAGATGACCGCCGAACTCGAAGACCACAAGCGACGCCTCGCCGAGAATGGCGAGCGCACCGCGGAGCTGCTAACCGACCACGCCCTCAAGGACGCCGAGATCGCGGGGCTGAAGGCTGAACTTGCCAAACACATAGGCAGTAACGCAACAGAAGGTCCATCTCGGTTCTGGCTTGAAGGTCAACTAGAGAAGGCCGAGGCCCGCGTGGCGACGTTGAGGGTTTGCATAAAATCGCTGGATGGCACCTACATGAGGGCCGCGAGGGAGAGGGAAGCCGCCGAGGCCCGCGTCGCAAAGCTGGAAGAGGAACAGGAGCGTCGCTTCGATATATCCAAGAAGATAGTCGAAGAGCGCGAAACGCTCAAGCAGCGCATCGCCAAGATCGCTCCCGTGGTGAAGGCGGCGAAGGCGTGGTGGTGGAATGGCCTTGCGAGAGACAAGTGGGCCACACCAGATGCGCTTCGCCCGATCAACACAGACTTGGCGAAGCTGGCCGAGGCGGTCATCGCGATGAAGACGAAGGAGGCGCCGGATGAGTAAGCACCAGCTGCACCTGCCGTGGCGCAAGGGATACTATTCTTGTCCGATGTCCATGGGCCCGAAGCGGGATATCCCCTACCAGCAGCTCGTGGACGCTGACGGGGAGGAAACCCTGTGCATTATTGATCAGGGGCCGAGCGAGTCCAGTGCCGAGCGCCACGAGATCATCGACGCGATGCTGGGCGTGCTCAACAGCAGAGCCGGCAAGAGGCGAGCGAGGGCCGAGCGTGAGTGGGACGATGCGGTGGTCGAGATCAAGAGTCTGACGGCCGAGCGCGACGCATTCCGGGCTGGTGTCGTGGCGCAGGCCGACTCGGCAGAGCAGAACCTGCGCGTAGTCTGCCAGGGTGACGCGGTCATCGCCGAGCTGCGCGCCGAGAACGCGCGGCTGACGCGCGAGCGAGACGAGGCGAGAAAGGCTGGCACGCCATACGCAGTCGAGAGGGACGCGATCAACGCCCTTGTGATTCGCGTGAAGGAGCTCGAGGCGCACGAGAGGGGGAAATGATGCGCTGGCTCAAGGTGATCTTCCTGCCTTCGATGGACGAGAAGGAGCACCCAGACGTTCGGAGGCTGTACGTCAAGGGGGACTGTCTGAATGTCGAACTGCCCGACATGGACGCGGACGGGCGGCCGAAGATCGTGTCATACCCGTTGTGCAACATCTTCTCCTTCTCGCGGCCACACATGGAGCATGATGGGGCGCAGCCTCGAGCCGACCTCGAGGCAGAGAGGGGCGAGTGAGATGGAGGGAGGCGCAATGAAGGCAGTCATCACCGCCGACGACGGCGAGCTCATCGTCCGAACGCCATACAGTGAGCGTGCCAAGGACGCCCTCAAGGCCGTCGACGGCCGCCGGTGGTGCATGGATCGCAAGGCGTGGGTCTACCCAGCCACGAGCGCGTCGGCCGCGACGCTCGGGGACGTGGTCGAGTACCTCGGGATGGAGCTCGAGGGCGACGCCACGTTCGACCGGCTCCTGAAGCAGTGGGATCGAGGAGCCGCCGTCCTGTCCGAGGTCGTTCCGCTCGTACCCATCGACGAGCAGTGCAAGACGAAGTGCTTCGACCATCAGACGCTCGGATACAGGCTGATCGAGGTCCGCGACGGAGTGTACCTCGCGTGGGACATGGGCGTCGGGAAGAGCAAGACCGTCGTCGACGCCGTCTGCCTGCTCGGACTCCGTCGCACGCTGATCGCGTGCCCGCCAAACGTCATGTCGGTTTGGCCGGGGCAGTTCGCGGACCACGGCAGCTCCGACGTCCGCATCGTCGTGCTGGACTGCAAGTTATCCGTCGAGCGCAGGGCGGCGCTCCTGGTCGACGTGTTCGACAACGAGCCCCGCCCGGTCGTGTTCGTCGCGAACTATCAGGCCGTGTGGCTCCCGCCGCTCGGGCCCACGCTCAAGAAGACGGACACGAAGCGCAAGAAGCGCATCATCCTCGAATCCGGCGAGATACTCAGGCGGCGTTGGGACCTGGTCGTCGCCGACGAGGCCCACTGGATCAAGGGCGAGCAGAGCTCCGTCTCGTGGTTCTTCGGGCACCTCTGCAAGCGGACCACGCGTCGCGTCGCGCTCAGCGGGACTCCGACGGGGAACGGGCCGCTCGACCTGTGGGCGCAGATGCGATTCGTCGACCCGGGCCTGTTCGGGACGTCGTTCGTCACGTTTCGCTCGCGCTACGCGCTCATGGGCGGCTTTCAGGGCCGTCAGGTGCTCGGATTCCGCAACGTCGAGGTGCTGAACAAGAAGTTCTACATGGTCGCGCACCGCGTCGAGCGTCACGACGTCCTCGACCTTCCGCCGGTCATGCACGAGAAGATCGAGGTGGAGCTCGGGCCTGAGGCGCGCAAGCTGTACGACGAGATGGCGGCCAGCTTCGTCACGCGAGTCGGAGACGGGACCATCACGACGTCGAACATCCTGACCGAGCTCCTCCGCCTTCAGCAGCTCACGGGAGGAGCCGTCGGCACCGATCAGGGAGACGTCGTCGTGGTCGACCACGCCAAGGAGAACGCCGTCGAGGAGCTCCTGTCGAGCCTACCGCCGGACGAGCCCGCCATAGTCTTCGGTCGATACGTCCACGACGTCGAGACTCCATGCGCGCTTGCCAGCAAGCTCGGGCGAGGCGCGTTCAGGCTCCGCGGAGGGTGCAACCAGCGGGACGAGTGGGCGGCCGACGACGGTGGCTCTATCCTGGCGGTTCAGATTGACTCTGGCGGAGAGGGGATCGACCTGACACGCTCGAGGTACTGCATCTACTGGTCGGTCGGCTTCAGCCTGCTCAAGTACGAGCAGAGCCTCGCCAGGACCGACCGGCTCGGGCAGACTCGGCCGGGGATATTCTACCACATCATAGCGCGCAACACCGTCGACGTGAAGGTGTACGCGTCGCTGCGCGCCAAGAAGCAGGTCTCGGACGCGATCCTCGACGACGTCGTGGCCGGCGGGATCGAGGCGCTTCACGGAGGGAGGATGGGATGAGGTATCCGAGCGCGAAGCACGTCAGGGGCTCGCCCGACGTGGGTCAGGCGTACGTCTGTCCGGGCACGCCGTCCTATCCCAAAGGGATCAGGAGGATGATCATAGGCGTGCTCTCGCCGGCGTACCACAACACGTACGGTGAGACGGCTCCGCGCGGCATCCGAATGACGCTCGGACAGGCGGAGGCGTTCGGCCGTGCGATCATCCGGAAGGTCCGCGAGGCCGAGCGGTGGAACAGGGAGGCGGAGCTGTTCTACTCCCCGTCGGACATCGGCGAGCGGAGTGCGAAGGGGAGGCGCAGGACATGAAGCGGCTCTGGCGACTGCTGACGCGCGACTGGCTCACGCCGAGCACGGACAGACGTCCAGTCTGTCTCCTGCTCATGTTTCCTCTGATGATGGCCGGGAGCGTCGGAGGATCGCTCGCCCTCATGGCGGACGGCTGGGTCAGGCTCGTGGCGGTCATGACGGCCACGATCCTCGGAGCGTGGGTCGTGATCCTCTCGGAGTTCCCTGACAGGGAGGACGAAGACGGCGACGGCTGATGCGAACAACGGGTGACGAGATCATGAGAGGGGCTGTCATGGAAGGCGGACCACACGAGCCGATCACGGCGCAGCCGGCGGAGACGTTCCCCAAGATAGTCGGACCGATCATCCAGCGCGCGATGCAGCGTGGGTGGGAGCTCGTTCAGGAGGGCGTCGACGGCGCGAAGCTCTTCAGGGACGACCGTCAGCGGGCCTTGTCGGTCCAGGCGATAGTCTCCGCGGCCAGGGAGCTCGACGGCCGTCCGTGGGTTCACCTGAGCGTCTCCGTCATTCACGGCACGCCGAAGTCTGTGCTCCTCCCGCGGTGGAGCACGCTGGTGTGGGCGCGCGACGAGTTCCTCGGGCCCGCGGCGAAGTGTCTGCTGGTGATACCGCCGCATGACGAGCACGTCAACATCGCGGAGGTTCACCACCTGTGGCACTGTCCTGAGGGCGACGGCCTGCCCGACTTCACTAGAGGGAGCGGGAGCCTGTGAACGGAGACCCGAGGCGCGAGGAGTTCAAGCGGCGCGGACGGTGCGCAGTCTGCGGGGTCCGCAAGCCGGCGCCTGGCCGTGTGACGTGCCGGAAGTGTCTCGACCGTCAGGCGGGCTACAACTGCACATGGTTGCGGCGCAGGCTCGACGCCGAGGAGAGGATGCTGCACGATGCCAAAGATGAGAATGGGACGCAGGCAGCCGGACCCGGTTCATAGGTGCTGCCTGTGCGGCGTGCTCAAGCCGTCGCACGAGCTCGTCCAGCTGTACACCGGAGCTCGAGCCTGCGCGCACCACCCAGGCGTAAGGCGGAACGAGATCGAAAAGAAAAAGCCGGACCGTTAGGGCGTTTTCGCTGGACAAGCGAAGGCGCGGAGGATAGAATCGGAGGCCTGGCGCGGGGAGGGAGGAGAGGGCTTCGGCGCCCCGGCGTAGTATATTCCAGGGGAGAGGAGAGACGACGATGCCGAAAGACGCGACGGAGAAGACGGGAGAGGATGCGGAGGGAGGCGGGCTCGACTTCGACCGGCTCCGCGAGTTCGTCGCGATGAACACGCACGTCAAGGCGCTGGACGAGGAGCTGACGTGCGCCAAGGCGTCTCTCGAGGAGCTCAAGCAGGGCATCCTCGACAGGTTCGCCGAGGCCGGGGTCGGCTCAGTCAGGATCGACGGCAAGACCGTCTACACCCACAGGCAGCTGTGGGCCGGCAGGGCTGACGCGGTCGGCCCGAATGGCAGGCCCATCCTCGACGAGAAGGGGCGTCCGATGAAGGTCGGCGACGAGGAGTTCATCCCGGCGATCCGCGATGCCGGGCTCGGGCACTTCGTCAGGGAGACGGTCAACACGCAGACTCTCTCCGCATGGGCCCGGGAGCTGGACGAGGACGAGGGCGGGATGCCTGTGCTACCGCCCGAGCTCGTGGGCAAGGTGTCTGTCACGGAGAAGTTCGACGTCCGCGTACGCTCGAAGTGACGCAGCTTCGGCACGACGGACAATGATCGAGGGGACCGACTGGACATGGCGAAGAGGACTGACGCAAAGCCGGTGGCCGAGGCAAAGCCGGCGACGGTGTCAAAGCCGGCGGCCGAGGCGAAGCCGGCCATCGACGGGAGCTCCGCGAAGCTGCCGGCCGTTCGCAAGGACATGTCTCCGGTGCTCGCCGGCGAGTTCGGAGCGTTCGCCGTTGTGCGGGCTGACGCCGGTGCGCTCGCGGCCGTCCGCGAGAACATCGGAGACGGGCAGCTCACGAGGTTCGACCTGGACAGCGTGAAGATGCCGGCCGGCGGTGGGATCGCGTGGGAAATCCCAGGCGAGGCATCGGATGGCGGCCCGGACGTGTGCAAGGAGTTCGCCGCGCTCATCATCCACGCCGCCGACCAGAGGGCGTACTGGAAGAAGTCCATCGACGAGAGCGGCGGCGGATCGCCGCCGGACTGCCAGAGCTCCAACGCCCGCGAGGGGCACGGCAATCCCGGCGGCGAGTGCGCTCTGTGCCCGTTCAGCAAGTTCGGGAGCGCGAAGCCGAAGCCGGGGCAGGACGAGGCGAAGGGTCAGGCCTGCCGGCAGATCAAGCTCCTGTTCCTGATGCGGCCAGTCGGCATCCTGCCCATCGCGCTCGCGCTCCCGCCGACGAGCCTCAAGCCGGCCAAGATGTACCTGCTCAGGCTGGGCTCGCGCGGGCTCCCGTACTACGGCACGCTGACGAAGTTCTCGCTGGCCAAGACGTCCAGCGGCGGGAACGACTACAGCGTCGCTCAGCTGACTCAGGGCGAGGTGCTCTCGGATGAGCAGCTCGCGTTCGTGCGGGGCCTTCGCGCTGAGATGCTCCGCACGATACAGACGGAGCCGATCAGGTACGAGGACTTCCTGGCCGGCGGCGACGTTCCGTCAGTGGAGGCAGAGCTCCCGGCGATGTAGCATCGCCCTCATCGGTGGGGCGCCCGCTTTGGGGAGGGCGGGCGCCCCGGAGTCACCGTGACAGGGAGAGGCGATGCCAGACTCAGTTCAGGCCGAGCAGTTTATCAGCTGGATGCACGGGCCGGCCGCTGCGCTCGGGCATCAGATCAGCGTGTGGTTCTTCCCAGGCAAGGACGTCATGTTCTGCAAGAGCTCAGACGACGCCGCCAGAGCTGCGGTCGCTCGCACAATCGACAAGGAGAACGCCTACGTCTGCATGGGGCAGTTCTCCAAGCCTCCTTTGTCTGGACGCGGGAAGGCCGCCAACGTCACCGCCATCGGAGGGCTGTGGGCAGACGTGGACTTCGGACCGCCTGGCGAGTTCCACTCCAAGGGCAACCTTCCGCCGACGGAGGACGCGGCACGCGATCTTCTGACGCACGTCGGTGCCATGCCTTCGGTGATAACCCACTCTGGACACGGGCTTCAGGCCTTCTGGCTCTTCAACCAGCCTCTCGTGTTCGAGGACGCTGCTGGCCGAGCTGACGCCGCGAAGCTCTCGAAGCGGTGGGTGGACACGATCAGGGCGATAGCTGGAAGGTTCGGATGGGACGTCGATTCCGTTCAGGATCTTGCCAGGGTGATGCGCATCCCGGGCACGACGAACTGGAAGGGCGAGCCCGTCGAGGCCAGCATCCTGTGGCCCAAGAAGACGGACGGCGTTCATGGATCGCCGCGGCGATGGACAGTCGACGAGCTCTCTGCGCTCGCCGTTCCGGAGGAGCTCGGGCCGTCCGCCACTGCGATGAAGCATGCGAAGGCCGCCATCACGCAGGTCGACCCCGTCACGCCCAGCGAGGACGGTTCGACGCCCGCGGCCGTCGCGGCTCTGGTGCAGAACGACCCCACGTTCAAGCGGACGTGGGAGCGGAAGAGGACGGATCATCCTGAGTGGACAGGTCACGAGTACGACCTGTCGATAGCGTCCATGCTCGTGCAGGCCGGGTGCAAGGATCAGGTGATCGCCGACGCGATCCTGGCCAGGCGCGAGCTCCACGGGGAGAATCCTGAGAAGGCCCGGCGTCGAGACTACCTCATGCGCACCATCTCGCGTGCGAGAACGAATCAGGAGTCGGACGGTGCGCTGAACGTCGTCGCGTCGATGACTGACGCCCCGCAGCCTAACTCCCCCGAGGAGACGAGCGACGAGCGCGCGAGGGCCTTGGACAAGCTCAGCAAGGCCCTCAGGGTGAATCTCGTGAAGGTCATCAAGCACGGCCGCGAGAGCTCCATATACTCGCTCGAGCTCTCAGACGGAGGCGCGGTGAAGGACGTGCACCTCGGCGGCATCAGCTCGATATTGGATCAGATGAAGTTCAAGGCGGCGCTCGCGGACGCCACCGGCGTGGTCATAAGCAGGATCAAGAGCGACAGGTGGGACAAGGTATCGGAGCTCATGCTCCGCGTCGCCATCCTCGTGGAGAACGAGGACAGCGGTCGGTGGAGCACCATCGTCTCGTGGCTCCGCGCCTACGTCGTCGAGGGTCACTCCGCCCTGTTCAAGGACAGCGACTGGAATCGTGCTCTCGTCAACAGCGACCCGTTCGTCAGGGACGGCAAGCTCGGGGTTCACGTCACGTCGTTCCGACGATTCTTGCGGTACACGGAGCCTGAGCGCGTGGACCGACCGATGGTGTTTCACCTGCTGAGAATCGCCGGCTTCGAGCCGGTCAAGATCACGGCCCGCGTCGACGAACGCAGGCTGTGCCGAAACTACTGGTGCGGGCCAGCTTCCGTTCTCGGCTCCGCGGACGGCGCGGAGAACCACAACGTGTTGGGGTCGGCTGCCGCCGCGGCACAAGACTCCGACGAAGAGGCGCCGGGGGCCTCAGAAACGGTCTGAGCTATGCGTGGCAGGGAAAAAACAGGCCCGAATCGCCCGAAAACGGCGTTTTGGGGGGAGCCTCGCGGAAAAAGCTATGATAAAAAAGCGCAACCTGTTGGGGGTGCGTCGGCGTTCACCGCAACATGTCGGGGTGGCCCTGAACGGAGAACCCCTATATATAAGGGGGGGGGACGCCCGATTTATAAAAACGTCCGAAGCAATATGACAGTTATGACAAACCGAAAGATTCAGTTTATGCCGCCGGATCGGCTTACCTGGCCCTCAAACGTCATAACTCCAAGTTATGCTGTCATAACTTTTTCTATGACAGGAATCCCCAAGTCCCGGGCGCCAAAGGACTTGCGGAAAACACGGTATTCTAGTGTGGTGGCCATTATCCTAGATTGGTCGGTCTCTAGACTACGCGAGGATATCAAACGGCGTGTCAGACTCTCGCGTAAGATTCCACGGCTCGACGGAGCTCGGGACCGGCGCGACGACGAGACGCTCGAGCCACAACTGACGATCATCAGCGAGGTTGCGACACGCTGTTACCGCTGCGACACTGAAAGTGCCGACGACCCGGCTTTTTCGTGTTCGAGAGAGGGCCACGCGCCCGCGCGCGTATAAGAGGGCGGAGAGGTTGTGGACGATGGAACGCTACGAGGGACGGTTTGCGATATGGGGCCCGCCCGGGACCGGCAAGACCACGTTCCTGGCTCGTCAGGTCAAGGAGATAGCGGCCAACATTGGAGACCCTGACGCGAGCCCGTTCGAGCACGGCGCGGCTCCTGTCGCCGTGTGCTCGCTGACGCGGACGGCCGCCGCCGAGATCGCCGGACGCGGGCTCCCGATCCCGAGGGAACAGATCGGAACCCTTCACGCGCTGGCATACAGGCAGCTCGGTCATCCAGACGTCGCCGAGGGAGAGCTGCAGGACTGGTGCGAGTTCGCGCCGGAATACAGGATGTCATGCGACAGGAGCAAGGGGGGATCGAAGGAGAGCCTCGCGGATCAGATGGGATGCGACTGGATGCCTGAACTGAACGGAGACATGCTCTACCAGGAGATGTGCCGCCTCAGGGCGCTCGAGACTCCGAGGCGGCTCTGGAACGAGTCGATAGTCGGATTCACGCAGAGGTGGGAGAGCTGGAAATCGAAGCGCGGGCTGATCGACTTCACCGATATGATCGAGTTCGCCCTGTCGAGCGTTGACGAGGCGCCGGGGTCTCCGAGCGTGATCATCGCGGATGAGGCGCAAGACCTGTCTAGGATGGAGCTGTCTCTTCTCATGAAGTGGGGCGACGCGGCTGGCGGTCTCATGCTCGCCGGTGACCCGTGGCAGGCTTTATACTGCTGGAGAGGAGCGGACCCGGGGGTGTTCACCGACGAGAGGATACCGCAGGATCACAGGCGCGTGCTCAGCCAGTCGTACCGCGTTCCGAGGGCCGTTCACCGCGCGTCGATGACGTGGATGCGCAGGTGGTACAGTGATTGGACTGAGCTCGCGTACGAGCCAAGAGGTGCAGACGGGATCGTCGAGAGGCACCCCGGGATGTGGCACGACCCCGGGTCGATAGTCGAGACCGCCGAGCGGATGGAAGCAGAGGGCAAGACGGTCATGATCGCCGCGACGTGCGGCTTCATGCTCAAGCCTGTGCTGACAGAGCTTCGACGCCGCGGCGTTCCGTTCTCGAATCCGTGGCGGACGTCGCGCGGGGACTGGAATCCGCTCAGGGTCTCTCGTGGCACGTCCATATCCAGCAGGATCATGGCATTCCTGCGGATCGACAGCAAGACGTACGGCGCATCGTGGAAGGCTGGGCAGGCTCGCCTGTGGACGTGGGGCGAGCTCGCGGCGTGGACGGCAGTCCAGAAGACGAGCGAGTTTCTTCGCCGCGGAGCCAAGAAGACGCTCCAGATAGTGATGGAGAGCACGGACTCGGAGGATCAGGAGTGCAGGCCGCACGAGCTGGCTCAGCTCTTCGACGCGGAGAAGCTCTCCGAGATGCTGGCGATGGGAGAGCGAGGAGAGACGTCGACTCTGCTGAGACTGTTCGAGGGACGCCTTCAGGCGTCGCGGTCGGAGTCGGCTCGTTATCCTGTCGTGGTGGCGGGCCTGCGCGGGGCCGCGGCTCTGGCAGTCGAGCCGCGCGTTCACGTCGGCACCGTTCACTCATTCAAGGGTGCCGAGGCCGATGTCGTGATGCTGTTCCCCGACCTGTCGCCGGCCGCGTCGCGGGAGTGGGGCAGACATGGCCGGGCTCGTGACGGTGTGGTGCGAACGATCTACGTCGGGATCACGCGCGCCAAGGAATCGCTGTTTGTGTGCCAGCCGTCATCGCTGTCGGCGGTAAACCTCAACGTGCTGGCGAGCTGAAGGGGGATGCGATGCGCGTCAAGAGGAGTCTCAAGCAGAGGTCGCTCATCCTCGCCGCGATCAAGGCGGAGCTCGAGCGGCGCGGGATGAGCGCGCTCTCGCTCGCGCGGAGGCAGCGCGGGGCGCACGAGGCCACCTGCCAGGCGTACCTCTACAGCGGCCGGGATGCCAGGGTGAGCACGGTCGAGTCTCTCATGAGAGAGCTCGGGCTCGTCGTCGTGTCGGCGGAGGAGCTCGAGAGGCTGCGGGAGAGGACCGGCACGCGATGAGCGTGAACAGCGGCATGTTCTCGTCCGCGCGCGACGATTGGGAGACGCCGGACGACCTCTTCACCGAGCTGAACGCGGAGTTCGGATTCACGCTGGACGTCTGCGCGACGAAGGCGAACGCCAAGTGCGCGCGGTTCATCTCGCCGGAACAGGACGCCCTGCACATGCGATGGGGGCGCGGAGAGGTCTGCTGGATGAATCCGCCATACGGTCGACAGATCGGGTGGTGGATGGACAAGGCGTGTGGGGAGGCGGCCGTGGGCCGCAACTGTGTGGTCTGCTTGGTGCCAGCGCGCACCGATACGTATTGGTGGCACACGTATGCCATGACCGGCGAGATCAGGTTCCTTCGCGGCCGTGTCAGGTTCAAGGGAGCGAAATCCGGTGCTCCGTTTCCAAGCGCGGTGGTGATCTTCGATGGAAGGAGTGGGAGACAGATGGCGAAGCCGATCAAGCGACGACGGCAGAAGCCGAAGCCGAAGCCGAGCGCCGGGGGGCGGTCGGACCCTGGCAGACTCCGGAGAGGAGCCGTGACGAAGTGAAGGCTGGGCTGGTCGTGAAGGCGTCGACGCTCTATCAGCCTTGGGCGACGCTCGTAGCCAAGGGGCTGAAGGTCGTCGAGACGCGGACGACGGATCGCTTCTGGCGGTCGATGCATGGGCGCCCCGTCGCAATCCACGCAGGGCGAGCTCGCGTCGACGACGCGTGGGGTGAGATCGTCGATTGGGACCGGGGGACGGCGATCACCGTGAAGGAGCGCGCGCATGAGTGGCCGCGCGGGGAGGTGGTGGCGGTCTCCCGCGTGGGTCGGGTGTGGCGCTGCACGGGGGACGACGGGCCAGGTGAGCCTATGGGGTGGCGCACCGCGTCCGAGCTCGCGCTCTGCGACGCCAGGCAGCGCGTGTGCGTCGAGCTCGATAACACTCGCGAGCTCAAGGAGCCAGTGCCGGCTCGGGGCTATCAGGGCCTTTGGGGCTGGCGTGTGCCGGATCACGTTCAGGAGGAGCTCGCCGGGACGGGGCTCCTGGACGGGCTCGGCTTCGCCGGCGGGGTGCTGTGAGGAGAGGAGGCGCAGCGTGTCGGAAGAGGTCAGGGTGAAGGTGAAGGATGTCGAGGCCAGGTGCGCGGCGATCCACAGGGCGGCCAAGGCCGCAGGGATCACGCTGGATCACGTCTCGATCTCGGAGGAGCGCAGCGTCAGACTGTGCTCGCACTCGGGGCACGCGCCGGATGTCGCGAATCGCTGGCGCGTCGAGATGCAAGCGTGCCACTCCACGGATCACGCTACGTGCGTGAAGGTGTCGGCGTCACGTCCGTCGTCCTCCACGCTCGACGGCGTCACGGTGCAGGCGATCAGTCTGTTCGTGGAGCTCTCCCCGGCGATGGCTGTCACTCCGCTCCCGACGGATGAGCAGTGCGCTCTCGGCGACGTCGACCCGGCCGACTTCGAGGCCGAGGCACTGGAAGCGGCGGCTGAGATAGCTGCCGGCGAGGCTGACGCGGCGGAAGAGGCCAGGGCTGACGCGCGAAGGGCCGGGGGATGATGGCGACGCGTGGCTATATTCGCGACGTCTCGTGCTATCTCACGTGGAGGCATCGGCCCGCCTTTCCGCAGGCGTGTCCAGTCTGTGGTGCCGATACCCGGTGCATGACTAGTCATTACCGCGATGGCCGGGACTTCAACGAATACCTTTGCGGCAGTGCCTTCCGGTGGAAGCACGCGACGCAGCGACGTGGTATCTGGCGGTTCGTCCGCGAGTGCAATGCAGGGAAGGACTCCAATGACAGGGCTCACCCTGATGCAGCCGTGGCCGTGGTGCATCGCTCGCGGGATCGCGACGGTGATCCCGATAGGTGAGACGCTCGCCGCCGAGTGGCGCGCGCGCGTCGAGAAGCGCAGGGTGGCGATCCGGTCCAGTGCGAGCGGGATAGACCACGCCGTGCTGGTCGCCATGAAGCAGCGCATGCCGTCAGCGGACTTCGACGCCTTCTGGCGGGACGTCCTCGAGGCTCCTCTCGGGGCCGTCATCGGGACGGCGCTTGCAGGCTGTCCGTTCGTGGGCGACGAGGTCAATCAGCGTGCGGCGCTCGTCAGCGTTCCGAAGGGGACGTCCTGCGCGTCGCTCACTGAGTTCGAGGCGCTCGGCAAGCCGTGCTTCGTCGACGGTCCAGACGTTCACCTGTCTCTGTCGGAGTGGACGTCTGTCGGAATGATCGGAAGCGCTGCCGCGAGCGATGCCGAGCGGCAGACGACGCTCTTTTGAGGGGGAGCCGTGGGACGCTCTGCTCAGGTGGCAGCGCGAGCTCGACAGTGCGATAGATGTCTCGGAAGGAGAAGGGCACGGTGAAGTGGTGGGACGAGTCGTGGAATCCTGTGGTGGGATGCACTCCTGTATCGCCGGCGTGTGACAACTGCTACGCCGCGCGAGACGCCTTCAGGCTCGCACGCGCCGGTGGGAAGTGCTCGAAGTACGCCGGGCTGACCGAGCTATCGGAGGTCTCCCCGCGAACATCGCCCGCAGAGTATCGAGCGAGGTACAACGGCAAGATCAGGTCCGTGAACGAGGACTCGCCGACGTGGACTCAGCCGACGCGGTGGCACAGGCCGCGCACGATCTTCGTCTGCAACATGAGCGACCTGTTCCACAGTGGGACGCCGGTGCCGGCTATCAGGCGCGTCTTCGAGTCCATCATCATGGAGGATCGGCACCTGTTCCTGCTCTGCACGAAGCGGATCGGCCGCGCGCTCCAATTCATTCAGGACGCCAAGATCGGACTCCACGGACAGATCATCGGGGAGCAGCTCGCGGTGCATCGCAGGATTCCGAACGCTTGGATCGGGGCCACCGTCGAGGACGGGCGATGGGCGGCGGTGCGTCTCCCTGGACTCCGCGAGCTCGCTCCGTTCTTCGGCGGTGCGTTCGTGTCGTACGAGCCGGCGCTCGGGCCCGTCGATTGGGAGAGCCACGTCGGACCGGCGGTCGACGACGTCAGACTGGTAGACGCAGGTGGTATCCGCACGCGCGAGCACTGGCTGAGCTGGATCGTCGCTGGCGGAGAGTCGGGAGCGCACGCGCGCCCGTCTCACCCGGACTGGATCAGGTGGACTCGCGAGTTCTGCAAGAGCTCTGAGGTCCGCTTCACCTTCAAGCAGTGGGGCAGATGGATGCCGGCTGACGTTCGCGGCGACACCGCTGCCATGTGGGAAGACGGAGAGATGCCGCTCAACGCGGACGGGACTGACTGCCGCGGGGTGGAGTCGCTCGTCTGCCAGGACACTGAACTGATGCAGGCAGTCGGGAAGAACACCGCGGGGCGCGTGCTGGACGGAGAGGTTCACGAGTGGGTCCCCAGTGTCGAGGGGGTGCTCGGGTGACCGACAGGCTAACGCGATACTCACGCCGAGTCGTGCTCATCGGGCAAGCCCCGTGTCGCAAGGGCGATCCGTCGAAGCCTCTGACTGGATCGTCGGGGCTGAAGCTCGCTCAGCTCGCCGGCGTCGAGTTCCCGGGCGAGTACGCTCGCCTGTTCGAGCGCGTGAACGTGCTCCGCGAATACCGTGGGCCGGCCGCCGGCGGCAAGGGTGACGCGTTCCCGCTGTCCGAGGCGCGAGCCGCCGCGAAGGCGCTGATGCCGGAGCTCCGCGGGAGAGTCGTCGTCGTGCTCGGGCGGAACGTCGCGCGTGCGTTCGAGCTTCATGGACTCGGATGGACGACGTGGTGGCCTGCCTGCGGCGTCGTGTGGGGTGTCATCCCTCATCCGTCTCCGCTGGTCAGGTGGTGGAACGACTCCGGCAACAGGGCCCAGGCCGCGAGCTTCATGATGCAGGCCGCCGAGCTCTCCCGCGGGATGCACGAGCGGTGGGTCAAGGAGTGCGCGTGGCTGCGCGCGAGTGCTCGTGTGCCGGGCTACGTGACGAATGTGGGATTCGGGAGGGGGACGCAGTGAGGCAGGATGAGCTGGAAGAGGCGGACGTGGCGAAGCCGGCGAAGCCGGCGAAGCCGGAGGAGCTGGACGCGGGCAAGGGGCGGTTCCTCGTGCTCTCGGCAGACGGGACGACGCTCCTGCAGTCTCACTGCTGGCACATCGCAAAGATGCAGACCGGCAAGTCCGCTGGGGCGACGTGCTGGCGGCTGTCAATCTTCAAGGGCGGTGGATCTGTGCAGGTGCTGCCTTGAGCGAGCGCGAGGTCATGTCTGCGGAGGAGCTCGAAGGGCTCCAACTCTTCAGGCCAGGGGAATCCCCCAATGGTGTCGAGCTGTGGGCGCCAGTCGTGACGCCTTCAGGCGACGTGCAGGGTAACTACATGGTCTCGACTCTCGGCAGGGTGGTGCGCATCGCCGGTGGATGCGGAACGCGGCCCGGAACGATCCTGCGCACTCCGCCGAGCAGGGACGGCTATCCAACCGTGTGCCTGACGCGCGGAGGAATATGCAAGACGTGGAACGTCCACAAGCTCGTCGCCTCGACGTTCCTCGGGAGGCCACCGGAGGACATGTACGGCCAGTTCCACGCGCACCACAAGAGCCTCGTCCGCTCAGACAACCGGGCCGTGAACCTCGAGTGGACGTCAGCGGAGGAGAACCTGAGCTCGTGGTGGCACAAGCATATGGGCGGGAGGTGACGCGTGCCTGCTGCGGCAGACGGGTGCATCAGGTTCGTGGACGTTCACCTTCGTCAGCACAAGTGATGGGAGCGTCATGCTGGGATGGTATGCAGCCGCGGTGCTGTACTGGCTCGGGGTGGTCATGACGGGCGGGGCGCTGTCGATGAGCGGCAGGCGCACCATGCACCCGGCTCTCGGACTGCTGTGGCCGCTGATGGCGGCGTTCGCCGCCTTCATGTGGTTCAAGCAGACTGGCAGGAGAAGAGGCGGCAGGCTCCCGCCGGCGTCAGGCGAGGAATAGCGAAGGGAGAGACGCGAATGACACGGATGAAGATCGTGGGCGCAGACGGCGACGTGCCGACGGAGGAGCGTCCCCGAGAGCTGGGCCTGTTCGTCGACCCGGGGTCCATCGAGACGGGCTGGTGTGTGGCCAAGCCCACGCCTGACTTCGGCCTGTCCGTGATCGCCGCGGGGACAATCAAGCGTCCGAAGGGCATGTCCCCGCTGCTCAGGATCGACGGCATCCGGTGCGACATGATGAGCTTGATGAATAAGCTTCATCCTGACCTTGGCGACTTCGTGGTCGAGGTCACGTCTGGCAAGGTGAACCGGGCTCGCCACGGAGGGGGAGGGGCCGGGCTCGGAGTTCACGGGATGGCCGTCGGCACGCTCTGGACGATGGGGCTCATGTGGCGGCCGGCCGGAGGAGCCGGGCCCACCGTGACTCCCGTCCCCGAGAACGTGTGGAAGGCTGGCTTCGGGAAGCTGAAGAGCGCGCACGTAGCCAAGAGGTATTTCGAGCAGTACGACCCGTCCACCGACCCGGAGTTCAACATCGCAGATGCGGTGGCGTTGGCGGTCTGGTACTACACCCTTTGGATGCGCAAGCGGGCGGAGAAGAGCGGGGGCGGCAGGTGATGGCGTCTGACGAGGTCCGCGGAGCGTACGACGCGCTGGCTCCGATCTACGATCAGGCCTACTCTGACGCCGTGTCGCTCGCGGAGGATCACGCGCTCGGGCTCGCCCTCAGGGTGGCCGTCGATGCATTCCACATCCCCGTCGTGGTCGACTTCGGATGCGGGACGGGGCACGCTCTCACGATCATCAAGCGATTCGGGGGGCTCCCGCACAGGTACACCGGGATCGACCTGAGCCGCGAGATGATCGTCCGGATGCTCCTGAAGCATCCAGAGGCCAGGTCCGTCTCCGGACCCGCTGGCCTGCGAGTGCTCCCGAGTGAGTCTGCCAACGTCGTCGTGTCGACGTTCGGGATGCTCAGCTACGTGTCGACTCCGCGCACGGTGATCGGGAACATGGCTGCGGTGCTCATCCCGGGGGGCCGGTTCGTGATTCAGGCGTACGGCAGACGATACCACGACGGCAAGAGCCTGTGCTCGTCGCTCCCGTGCCGGCTCTACTCGGTGGCAGAGCTCGAGGGGATATGCAGCTCCGCGGGGCTCGAGGTGAGCCGCGCGTGGAGCACGGGGGCGATCCTTCGGCGGCTCCCGTCCAGTCTTCCGGCGGCGGCTCTGAGAGCCGCGGCCGTCGCTGAGCGTGTGGCAGGCAGGGCGCTGGCGGACCACGGCAGGTTCCTGACCGTCGAGGGGAGACGAGTCTGATGGGGAGCAGAAACCTAGGCATGAACGTGTTCGACGCAGCCATGACGCGCATGCGGGAGCTCTACGCCCGCGGCGACAGGGTGGTGGTGTCGTTCAGCGCCGGCAAGGACTCCGGCGTGTGCGTCGAGCTGTGCGTGATGGCGGCCCGCGAGGAGGGCCGTCTGCCGATCGACGTCGTGATGCGCGATGAGGAGATCATGTTCCCGGGCACGTTCGAGTACGCCGAGCGCGTCGCGGCCCGCCCTGAGATCAACTTCCACTGGGTGATCGCCAATCAGCCCATCCTGAACGCGTTCAACCGGGCCGACCCATACTTCTGGACGTTCGACCCGGAGCTCTCGCCGGATGAGTGGGTCAGGCGCCCGCCCGACATCGCGAAGCAGATCGCGGAGAAGAACATCGAGGCGCTCGTGACGCCGGAGAAGTTCCCGATAAAGGACGGGCAGAGGCTCTTCGACGTCGTCGGACTCAGGACGCAGGAGAGCGTTCGTCGCAAGCTCGGCCTTCACTCCTCGGGAGGCTACCTCACGGGGGAGAATCGGTGGGGCATCCGGAAGTGCCGGCCGATCTACGACTGGACGGACGGAGACGTGTGGCTCGCGCATCAACGATTCGGGTGGGACTACAACCACGCCTACGACGTGATGAACAGGATGGGCGTGCCGAGGAACAACCTCAGGATCGCACCTCCCACGCTGAACGTGGCGGGGCTGAACACGCTGAAGGTGGCAGCCGCCGCATGGCCGAGGTGGTTCGAGCGCGTGTGCGCGCGGCTCGACGGGATTCGCTCCGCGGCTCAGTTCGGCCGTCGAGCGTGCTCCCCGATCAGGCGCAGCGGCGAGTCGTGGGAGGACTGCTATCGACGGACGTGCATCGAGGAGGCGCCCGACTGGATAGCCGAGCGTGCCAAGCACGCGGCCGACTACTACTCGAAGCGACATCCTGTCCACTCGACGGAGCCGTTCCCGCAGGTGAAGGCGTGCCCCAACTGCCCGGGCGGACGCTCGGTCGCATCGTGGCGTGCTCTTGCCAGCGCCATGTGGAGCGGCGATCCCTTCTGCATGAAGGTCACGGCGATAGGCCTGCCGTACATCGAGCCTGAGTTCTTCCGTCCAGGGGCCGGGACGTGGGGAGGCGGGAAACCATCATGGTAGTCGACCGCATGCCGGACGGCTCGTGGCGATACGGCGACGCCGGTGACCGCTTCCCGATCAGCCCAGGCGACGTGTGGGCATCGGGGGGCCATGTGCTCGCGTGCGGGGACATCGAGCGCGGCTCGGCGGATGAGCTGCTGAACAGGTTCGCCCCGCGCGGGCCAGCCTGCGCGTACACCGACCCGCCGTTCAACGCGGCTCAAGCGACGTCGTTCCGGACGAAGGCCGGGGTCAACCGGCGCGTCGACTTCGACGCGTTTCTGGACAAGCTCATGACAGCGGTCTTCAGGGTGTTCGGATTCTCGTGGGTCGAGACGGGGATCGAGAGCGAGGCGCAGCTCCTCGCCGCCGTCAGCAGGGTGAGCAGGGAGCCCGTCAGCGCCAGGCGCTTCGAGGTCACCTACTACGGCAAGGCTCCATCGCTGCTGTTCGCGTTCGCCCGCCCGGGCTTCGGAGATGCGCTCTTCTGGCTGCCAGACCTGAGAGGGATGGACGACGAGCGCACGCCGCGGGAGGCGATCTTGGCGTCGTGCGTCGAGGGGGCCACCGTCTTCGACCCATGCCTGGGACGAGGTCTCACTTGCAGGACGGCTCAGGAGAACAACCGAAAGTGCATCGGGATGGAGCTCCATCCGCGCCGGCTGGCGTGCGTGCTGGCATGGCTGAAGGATGAGCACGGGCACTCGCCGAGCAAGGTCGGCGAGCTGGAAACCATGAAGGGGGCGTAGCGATGCCTGACGATCAGAAGCAGGGAGAGGCCGACGAGGTGAACGCGAAGGCGCAGCGCACGAAGCTGAGCGCCATGAAGCGCAAGACCAAGAAGGCTATCGAGCGAAAGGCCACAAAGCTCGAGAGACTTGAGATCGCCTACGTCAAGGTGGACGCTCTCAGGCCGAACACGTACAACCCTAACAGGCAGAATGAGCACGACTTCGAGCTCCTGATGCGGTCGATGGAGGAGGACGGCTTCACCCAGCCTGTTGTCGCCCTCAGGGACGGCGAGATCGTGGACGGCGAGCACAGGTGGCGGGCCGCGAAGCAGCTCGGATACGACGAGATCCCCGTCGTCTTCACCGACATGACGCCCGCACAGATGAAGATCGCCACTCTCAGGCACAACCGCGCCCGCGGCTCCGAGGACGTGGAGCAGTCCGCTCAGGTGCTCCGCGACCTCAGAGAGCTCGGCGCGCTAGACTGGGCCCAGGACTCTCTGATGCTCGACGACGTCGAGATGTCGAGGCTGCTCGAGGACATCGGCGCACCGGAGTCGCTCGCGTCCGAGGAGTTCGGGGAGGCGTGGGCTCCGGAGCGCGGGATCACGTCATCCGATGGATACGAGGTCGGCGTCGAGGTGGCGGCTCACGACGACGGGGCAGGAAGCATCAACGCATCCGCCGCGACGACCCGCGCCAAGGAGGATATCAGGGAGCGCGAGAAGCGAATCGCAGCCGCCAAGACCGAGGAGGAGCGGCAGATGGCATCCCGAGAGATGAAGCTCTTTCGCCTCTCGTTGACGTTCGCCGGTGAAGAGGCTACAGTGATCAAGAGGGTGCTCGGCAAGAGGTCAGCTGAGCGCCTCTTGGAGCTCTGCCATGCGGAACTCGACAGGCAGGGGCTCGGCGAGGAGCCAGCGACGGCTGCTCTGGAAACGGAGAGCGAGGCGCAGAGTTCGGATTCGCAAGAGCCATAAGGATCGAGCGTTGTGACCACGAGTTACCGCACGGTTACGAAAAGTGCTGACGACCCGGCTTTTTCATGTTTGGGCGAGGAGCCTTCGCCCGCGCGCGTATAAGAGTGCGAGGTGCGGCTGTGGCAAAGAGCGATCACAAGAGCCGGGCAGTGAACAGGGCGCTCGGCGTCGCCCGAGTCCCGTGGGAGATTCAGGAGGGCGAGACGTCCAAGGCCTTCGAGGCATTCGTCGTCTACCGGGGGCTGCCACCGTCCGAGCGCAGCGTGGAGAAGGCCGGAAAAGTGCTCGGCAAGTCGACTGGCACTCTGGATCGCTGGACTGCCAAGTACGGGTGGGTCAGGCGTGCCCGGGCGTGGGACGACGAGCAGGACGCCGCGACTCGCAATGCCGAGCTGGAGTCACGGCGGAAGATGGGAAAGCGGCACGCGCAGCAGGCTCAGACCTTCGAGCGGCTCCTGATGGAGCCGGCTATGGCTCTCGCCGAGAAGCTCCGGGACAAGGAGTTCACGGAAGGCTTCAGGAACAAGATATCGGTGCTTGAGCCTGGCGACCTGCTCGCTCTCGTGCGCGCCTGCGCGGGCGCCTATCCGTCGCTGATGCGTGCCGAGCGTCTCGCCAGCGGAGAGAGCACGGAGAACATCGAGGGGCGCGTCGCTGTGCATCAGGTCAAGGCGGTCGCTGCGAGGATCGCGGCGAGGGCGGCCAAGTACATACCTGACGAGAAGCTGCCTGCGTTCCTGAGCGACCTGAAGGCGGACCTTGCGAACGAGCTCGGCGAGTGAGGGACTCGCCGAGCTCCAGATGAGGGGAGGCCAGCGTGGCAGCGTGACACAACGGGGGAGGTCGCCCGGCACCCACCCCAGTGACAGGAGCGTGCCGGGCGATTCCGTTGACCAGGCCTGCGCGGGAGGCGCGAATGTCGAAGACGTGGCCGAAGCCGCCGTCGAGAAGAGGACGGCCAGACACGCGGCCAGAGCAGGATCAGTTTGTCAACACGTCCGACGTCTTCGGAACGATGTTCGACGAGGTCGTGTCAGAGGTCGAGGGCTACATCGCTGGTCATCGAGAGTTCGATCTCGGATACGACAGCATCGAGGACTTCGCCGCGAGCAGGCTTCAGATCACCGACAAGCAGGCTCGTCTCGTGCCATTCGTCCTGAACGGAGTTCAGCGCAGGGTGATGGACGTGAAGCGGCGCACGGTCGCGGATGGGAGGCCGGCGAAGTTCCTGATTCTCAAGTTCCGGCGCGGTGGGATCACCACGCTCGAGCAGGCGCTGTCCTATCAGATGGTGGCCACGAATCACAACGCCAAGGTGGTGACACTCGCGCACACGTCGACTGACACGGGGAAGCTCTTCGCCATCCCACTTCTCATGCACCAGAAGGACTCGCAGGCTCCGTCGAGTCACCGGCGCGGGAACAGGCACGCCCTTGAGTTCCCTGGCATGAACTCGGCGTTCTACTGCGGGACCGCGGGGGCGTCGGGCTTCGGACGTGGACAGACGCTTCAGCGCGTTCACGGCTCAGAGGTCTCGCGCTGGCACGAGCGGAGCGGAGGCCGTCAGATCGACCTTCAGGACGAGCTGGTCGTGGGTCTCACTGAGGCCGCCTCTCACGGAGAGATCACGATGGAGACTACGCCGAAGGGAGAGGAGTGGTTCTCCACGACGTACCGAGAAGCCAAGCGCGGGCTGAACGACTGGACTCCGATCTTTCTGCCGTGGTTCGTGGACGACGACAACCGCGTCGAGATCACGCAGGAGGAGCGGGAGGAGATCGCCAGCACGCTGTCGGACGAGGAGATCGAGCTCGTCGCAAGGCACAAGCTGACTCCCGAGCAGATCATGTGGCGGCGCACGAAGAAGAGGGGCTCCCGGCTCTTCCCGCAGGAATATCCGGAGGACGACGAGTCGTGCTTCATGCGATCCGGCACGTCATTCTTCGACGTCGAGAAAGTGATCGGGCTCCTGAAGAGCGTTCCTGACTACGACAGGAGGCACACGGCGGGGGGCTATCACGTCGAGTGGGAGGAGCCTCAGGATGGCGTCAGGTACGTGTTGGGGGCAGATACGTCTGAGGGGCTCCCGGGGTGCGATTACAACGGCTACGGGGTCTTGAGACGCGACACCGGAGCTCAGGTGGCGTCCCTTCATGGTCTGTTCCGTCCGAAGGAGCTCGCAACGAGAATCTACGCGGCGCACCTGCGCTGGAACAAGGCTCTGGTTGGCATCGAGCGGGAGAATCACGGGCACGCCGTGCTACTCGCGGTGGAAGAGCTCGGGCTCAGGAGCCCGCGCAGGCTCTATCACTTCTCGAAGGATCGGTCGGGGTGGAGCACAAACGCTGAGACGCGTCCGGTCATGCTGGACGAGCTGGCTACGTGGATCGACGAGGCTGGGCCTGACAAGATCAAGGATCGTGACATGCTGTCGGAATGCCTGACCTTCAGACTTCAGACTTCCGGGAAGTTCGAGCACGACCCGGGGTGTCACGACGACACCGTGTTCAAGTGGGCGATAGCTCTTCAGATGCGCAAGGTCAGGACCCGCTCTCCCGAACTCTGGACGTGACTTATTTTCCGCTTGCGCTCTGACGCCTGCGCTGTATCATTCTGCCAGGAACGGGGAGGTGGGCTGTGGGAGAAGAGACGACGCCCGAGGTTGTCGTGCACGCGCCCGGCTACAAGTCGACGGAGTTCTGGCTCTCGCTCGCGGCGGTGCTCGCCGGCTTCATCCTCGCCAGCGGGGCCGTCGTCGAGGGGTCGCTCGCCTCGACCATCGTAGGAGGGGTCCTGACCGTGCTCGGCGTGCTCGGCTACACGAACGGCCGGACGGCCGTGAAGATCGCCGAGGAGCAGTGCAAGCGCGAGGAGGCCAGGGGCACCTCATTCGTCGCCTACGCGGCCGAGAAGGTCAAGGGAATGGTCGAGAGCCGCAAGAAGTCCGAGGCTGATGCAGCCGCGGCCAGGCTCACGGCCGAGGCCAAGGCGAACGAGCTGCCGGCTGTCGAAGACGGCGCTAGCGACGTCCTCCCGTAGGAGACTCCGTGGACACCGTCAAGGCCACCGTCCTGATGATCGTCGAGGTGCTCCTGAAGGCGATCCTTCAGGCGCTCCCGGCGATCATGCGGGACGAGGCCCGCACCATCGAGCCGGACGAGCGCGACGACGAGATGCGAGAGCGTGCGCTGCGGGCCTTCTCCGAGTTCGAGGGGGTGGACCTTGACACTCTCAATCCTTGAAGCGGTGCCGACGTGGGCTCTGGTCGTGTCCCTGCTCGCGCTGGCTCTCCTCGGAGGCTTCGTGATCGGAGCCGTCGTGTACCTGTACCACCGTCGAGGAGACCGGCGAGTCGGAACGCGTGACTATCGCTTCCCCAACGCGCACAGATTCTGGCCGTGGATGTTCTGCGGCGTTGCGCTGGCGCTCCTCCTCGGCGGTTGCATGGAGCGGGCGGTGATCGTTCCTCCCACCGTTCCGGTCCGCCTCGCACAGAAGCTGTACGGCGTTCACGTTTGGGTGAAGAGCCTGGACGGCAAAGAGGTCAAGGCCAGGGCAGACCTGTTCCCGGGCATGATCATCGTCACCGACCCGAGGGACTTTCCGACCGAGGCACGCGCCAAGTTCATGAACCTGAGGGGGGACGAGTGATGATCGGCGAGCGTAACGGCGTATGGCGGGTGCTCGCGGTCGCGCTCATCGGCGTGGTCGTGACCGGCGTCATCTCGTGGCTCGGCTTCGCCAAGGACACGCCTGGACGCACCGAGGTTGCGGCGATGATAGACCGAGGGGCCTGCCAGGAGCCCGAGGTCAAGCAGATCGTCGCCGAGACGTCGCCATACATTCAGGATCGCGCCGTGATCCGGAAGAGCATCAACAACCTTGAGAGCAAGGTCGTGGAGCTCGACGGTAGCGTGGACGGACTTCGGATGGAGCAGACGAAGCTGGTGGAGCGCATTGACCGCGTGCTCGAGAGACTTCCGCCGCCTCGATAGGGGATCGCCATGGCACTCTCAGGACTCTTCGGGACGGCGATAGGGCAGGACGCTCAGGGCGGCGGCGGCGGCGGACTCCACGCCACGACGCATGAGAACGGCGGGGGCGATGAGGTCGGAGTGGGCGGTCTGAGTGGAGAGCTCGCCGATCCACAGCCGCCCAAGGCGCACAAGACGTCGCATGAACCCGGTGGCGGCGACGCCATGACGGTTGATGCTGTTGCTGGTACGGGATCACTGCGCACGATTGGGACCGGCGCGCAGACCGCTTGCGCTGGGAATGACGCTCGGCTCTCCGATGCTCGCGCTCCGGTCTCCCATGAAAGCTCGCATAAGAATGGTGGGGCTGACGAAGTCGCGACTGTGACGGCTGCCTCCGGAGCGATCCCAAAGGCAGACGGTACTGGCAAGCTCCCCATCGAATGGATGCCTGCCGCCCTCATCGGCTCCATTAACTATCAGGGTACTTGGAACGCCAACACCAATACTCCGACGCTTTCCGACGCGACCGGCACGAAGGGTCACTACTATGTCGTGTCCGTCGCTGGAACACAGGATCTTGGCTCCGGTTCGGTCAGCTACAACATCGGAGACTGGGTCGTCCACAACGGAACCATCTACGAGAAGATCGACAACACCGACAGCGTGACTTCGGTCTTCAGCCGTACTGGCGCGGTGACGGCGCAAGCCAACGATTATACTCATGCGCAGCTTGCCAGCATCGGCGTGAATGACCATCATGCGCAAGTGCACGCCGCATCCCATCAGTCTGGTGGCGGTGACGCGATCAAGCTGGACGACCTCGCAACGCCGGACGACAACACTGACCTGGACGCGACGACCAGCATACATGGCCTACTCCCAAAGCTCGGCGGCGGCACCGCGAACTACCTGCGCGCGGACGGCACGTGGGCGGCTCCGCCGGGTGGTGGTGGTGGCGCGGTCACGCTCAACGAGCCTGCGGCTGATAACTCTGCAGGGACGCAGGCGATCTTCGACTCCGGGACCGTCGGCGAAGCAGTCGCACTCCCTGACCTGCTCTATCTGAAGAGCGACGGTAAGTGGTGGAAAGCCGATGCCGATGCGGCGGCATCTATGCCGGGCCTGCGGATGGCGCTTGAATCCAAGACTGCGGACCAGATATGTTCCATGCTGGTGACGGGGCGTGTTCGCGACGATGATTGGGCCTGGACCGTCGGTGGACTGATTTACGCCTCGACGACTGCGGGCGGCCTGACGCAGACCGCTCCCAGCGGTAGCGGGGACATCGTCCAGATAGTCGGCATGGCGTATCACGCCGACAAGATGATCTTCGATCCCAGCCCGGTGACAGCAGAGGTAGTGTAAACATGGCTAACATCGCTAAGCTGATGGGGGTCACCACCGCCAACATCGCGAAGGCGATGGGTGTCTCAAAATCTACACTCAGTAAAATCATGGGCCTTAGCCTTGCCAAGGCCACGGGTGGCACCATTAGTTACTCTGGTGGCTACACGATTCACACGTTTACGGCGGATGGGACTTTCACGGCTTTGGTTGCTATGAACGTGGAATATCTCGTCGTGGCTGGTGGCGGTGGTGGTGGTGAAGGTGCGGGTGGTGGTGGCGGGGCGGGTGGGTTTCGTACTGGGACAGGATTCGCCGTTACTCCTCAAGCCTACCCAATCACCGTTGGGGGTGGTGGTAACGGGGCTGTTGCGAATTCTGGATCAAACGGCGTCAATGGCGTAGATTCTTCTGCTCTTGGCGTCACTGCAACTGGTGGTGGTGGTGGCGGTAGTCGTAATGGTTCTAATGGAAGTGGGGGCGGTTCTGGCGGCGGTGCAGGAACTGATGGTTCTGCCTTAACTGGCGGTGCCGGTACCGGAGGACAGGGTAGCGACGGGGGCGATAATATCGCCTCTGGCAATTACGGCAACGGCGGTGGCGGTGGAGCTTCTGCTGCGGGTGGTGATGCAACTTCGTCGGTTTCTGGAAATGGTGGTGCAGGCACCGCCAGTAGCATCAGCGGTTCTTCTGTAACCTATGCTGGTGGTGGTGGCGGCGGTGGACTGCATACTGGATCTACCCGTGGGACAGGCGGCGACGGCGGCGGTGGCGATGGTGGCGACCACACTACGAGTTCGGTTGGTGAGAATGGGGACGCAAATACTGGTGGTGGTGGCGGTGGTGGATGCGCGTCCAATCCGGGAGATGTACGCAGAGCTGGTGGCAACGGTGGTTCAGGCATCGTGATTATCCGGTA
>Ga0307379_10000593_pt1 | contig 60633 bp, 53 predicted proteins | sample UN2MG_FD_202237 | JGI IMG/M metagenome (GOLD analysis project Ga0307379, IMG submission 202237) | Soil microbial communities from Risofladan, Vaasa, Finland - UN-2 | ecosystem: Environmental > Terrestrial > Soil > Coastal area > Acid sulfate soil | place: Finland: Risofladan, Vaasa | collected... | reverse complement strand
CAGTTGCGGCGTCATGACGAGGGTTTGGGCCTGTCTTAGATCGAGCCGCTGATTGAGAGCCATGAGGGGATATCTAGAGACTAAACGTTTCACCGAGGTAAACGCGGCGAACGTCTTCATTTTCAACGATTTGCGCGGGCGTCCCGTCCATCAGCACGACGCCCTCGTGGAGTATGTAGGCGCGGTCGACGATGCCCAGGGTCTCGCGCACATTATGGTCTGTAATCAGCACCCCGATGCCGCGGTGTTTCAGATGCGCGATCAGATCGCGGATATCGTTGACCGCGATCGGATCGATACCGGCCAGCGGCTCATCGAGCAGCACGAAACTCGGATCGGAGGCCAGCGAGCGCGCGATTTCCACGCGCCGGCGCTCGCCGCCGGAGAGCGCGATCGCCGCCGTCTTGCGCAAATGGTCGATGCCGAATTCGCCCAACAGTTGGTCGAGCTTGGCCTCGCGCGTTTCGCGGTTGGGCTCCACCACCTCGAGCACCGCGCGCACATTGTTCTCCACCGAAAGCCCGCGGAAGATCGACGGCTCCTGAGGCAGGTAGCCGACCCCCAGCCGCGCCCGCCGATACATCGGCAGATCGGTGATGTCCTGACCGTCGAGAATGACGACGCCGTATTCGGCGCGGATCAGCCCGGTGATGATGTAGAAGCAGGTCGTCTTGCCGGCGCCGTTCGGTCCCAGCAGGCCCACGGCTTCGCCGCGTTGAACCGAGACCGAGACGCCGCGCAGCACGGGCCGGCGGCCGAAGCGCTTGCCAAGGCCCTGGGCGATCAGTCCGGTGCCTGTATGTGCCGTCGCGGGCGGCGCTTGGGCGGCGGCGGCAATTTCGCGCACGGTGCTTTCGCCGCCACCGCTTTCGCCGCCATCGCGATCTTGAGCGTGGCCCGCGTAGTCCGACCCCGTCGTCGTCATTCGCCCTGCCTTAACCCCCGAACCGGTCGTTCTTAGGGCTACTTTCCACCCCTGGCCTTCTTCGTCTTGTTCTTGTTTGGCGCCTTGCCGCCGACGCCGGGAAGCACGCCCTTGGACAATCCACCGCCAACATCGCCGCCCGGCACCACCAGCACCCGGACCCGGCCGTCGCGTCCGCGTGCGGCGAGCAGTCGGCTGACGCCGGTCTTCAGATTGACCTCGGCGCGGTCGCCGTTCAACTGATTGTCACCGCGCGTCAGCTTGACCGAGCCGACCAGCTGCGCGATGCCGGATCTGTGGTTGTAGATGCCGCGGTCGGCCGTGGCTACTTCCGTCGGCGTGGTGATCACGACATTGCCTTCGGCGATCACCCGTTGGATCTCCAGCTTGCCGTCCTTGCCGTTGGCGAAGAAGGCGGTGAAGCGGTCGGCGCGGACCTTCTTGCCGTCCTTCAGCGCGATCGCGTTGCCGACGACGATCGCGATTTTCTGCTTCGTGCGGTATTCGATTTTTTGATTGGCCGTGATGGTTTCCTTGGCGGTCGCCATCGAGACGTGCTTGCCGGTGAGTCGGAAGATGCCGCTGTCGAGATCATAAACGCCGAAATCGCCGACGATTGTCTTGTCGGCCTGGGTGATGCGCACATTGCCGGCCGCGGTCACCTTGTAGACGTCGGCCCCGCCGCCGCCGAGCGCCCCGGCGAACCCAATGGGCTTGGCTTTGGGCTTAGCTTTGGGCTTGGCTTCGGGTTTGGCTTTGCCGTTTGCCGTGGCACCGGGCTTCGTCTGGTCCGTCTTGGTGCGGTAATGCGCGGTCAGCGTCTCGGCCCTGACCGTGATGTCCCCGCGCTTGACGGTGGCATTGCCGCGGGCGACGTAGACCTTTTTCTTCTGCCGCCACTCGATGCCCTTCTCGGCTTCGATATGAACGGGCTCGCCGCGCTTGCCGGGCACCGGCAGGCCCTGGCCGATTGCCGGCGCCGCTGCAACCATCAGGGCTGCGGCGCCCAGCAGGATGCCGCGCGCGCGCTTCAACTCGATCATTTGCCGCCTTTCGAGGTTGCGGTCTGGCCGCCGCCGCCATTTGCGTCGCCGTCGCCGAGGCCGCGGATCGCGCCGAGTTGTCCGGTCTTGCCTTCGTCGAGGTAGATGGTCAGCCGCGCCTTGCCGGTGAACAGCACGGTCTCGCCCTTTTCCAGGATCTTGAAGCCGCTCGCCCGCAGCAGCCCGAGCGGCCCATGCGCAACAACCGGCTTGCTGCCGGTGGCCGTGCCCTTCTTGAGGTTCATCTCGACCTCGCCGGTGCGTACGGTATAGCCGTCGTCGTGGAAGATGTTGACGTCGCCGAACAGGACCAGCGACTGCGCCTTGCGATAGAAAGCGCCGGCATTGGCCTGCATCGCGACCCAGTGGCCGTCGCCGAGCGAGACGTCCGCCTTGGGCCCTTCGAGCGCGACCAGGTCGCTTTCGGTGGAGACCTGGCGCGCGGAGTTGGCGGTCAGCGTGTAGGCGCGGTTCTTGTCGTCGGTGCCGACATAGCGCGCATTGACCATGTAAAGGTTCTCAAGGTCGTGGGCCTTGATCTGCTGGGTCACGCTGGCGCGGATTTTCTCTTCGGCCGATTCCAGCTGCGGCAGCATCAGAACAAGTCCGACAAGCACCAGCGCCAGAAGCGGCAGCGCCACCTTCATCGCCGAGACGAAGGCCGTGTAGCTGTCATTGTAGTTGCGCAGGCTGGATGCGCCCGCCAGCGCCCGCTCCCCCGCGTGATCGCGGTGCCGGTGCGCGACGCCCGCCCGGGCGACCCGGCGCGGCGGCGGCTTGGCGGAGAACTCGTCCGGGGCGCGGCCGTCCATGGGTCAGGCCACGCCCGCGCGCAGGCAGTCGTGCATCCGCACGATGCCGATCGGTTTGCCGTCGGCAACCACGAAGAGGCTGGTGATCGCCTTTGCGTTCATGTGCCCCAGCGCTTCGGCCGCAAGCGCTTCGGGGCGGATCGTCTTCGGGCCGGCGGTCATTACATCGCCGGCCGTTCGGCCCAAAAGATCGGGCGCCATGTTGCGGCGCAGATCGCCGTCGGTGATGACGCCGGCCAGCGCGCCGTCCGCTTCGATCACGCCAACACAGCCGAACCCCTTGGCGGTCATGATGATCAGCGCCTCGGCCATCGCCAGCGCGCGGTCGACCAGGGGCAGGGCGTCGCCGCCATGCATCAGATCGCGCACCCGCACCAGGCGCTTGCCGAGCCGTCCGCCCGGATGCAGTACCTGGAAGTCGTCGCTGGAAAAGCCCCTGCGTTCCAGCAGCGCCACCGCCAGCGCATCACCCAGCGCCAGCGTCATGGTGGTCGAGGTGGTGGGGGCAAGACCCAGCGGGCAGGCTTCGGCGGCGGCGGGCAGGGTCAGCGCCACGTCGGCCGCCTGCGCCAGCGTGCTGTCGGCCTTGGCGGTGATCGCGATCAGCGGGATCGAATAGCGCCGCGTGTAGCTGACCAGATCGGCCAGCTCTCCGGTCTCGCCCGAATACGACAGCGCCAGGATCGCGTCCGCCCTGGTGATCATGCCGAGATCGCCGTGGCTCGCCTCGCCCGGATGAACATAGAGCGCCGGCGTGCCGACCGAGGCCATGGTCGCCGCGATCTTGCGGGCGATGTGACCGCTCTTGCCCATGCCCGTGACGACGACGCGTCCGGTTACTTTTTCCAGAATGTCGAGCGCGGCCACGATGCGATCGTCGCAGGCATCCGCAAGCTTGCGGATGCCTTCGGCCTCGAGGGTCAGGACGCGCTCGACCGACGCGAGGTCGGGATGCGCTGTCGTGGCGGTCGCCTTGGTTTCCATGGTCCTAGGTGATACGGGGCCAAGGCCCCATCCGGTCCCTTTGCCGTCAGTACAAAACGCGGCCCGGCGGGCTCGTGCCTCACTGGCGCGAAGTATGCCCCGCCCCGCGAGCAGCCGTCAAACGAACGGCGTGCGCATCATTACTGCCGCATTAACAAGATGATGGGCATCGCCGCGCGCTTGCGCAAGGCGTTAAGGACACTCAGGATTATTTGCCGCGGCGCCGGCCCACGCCCCCACCCGGCCACCCAATCAGGATACTCTCGTTGGGTGGCCGGGTGGGGGCGTGGGCCGGCGCCGAAACTAGTTCCTTTAATGCGCGAAGATGTCGACGTCGGGCCAGCCGGCGAGATCGAGCTGGGCGCGTGCCGGCAGGAAATCGTAGGCGGCCTGGGCGAGCTCGCTGCGACCTTCGCGCGCCAGCGCCTCGTCGAGCTTGGACTTCAGCGCGTGCAGATAGAGCACGTCGCTCGCGGCGTATTTGAGCTGGTCCTTGGTCAGCTCTAGGGCGCCCCAGTCGGAGGTCTGTTGCTGCTTTGAGATATCGACGCCGAGAAGCTCCTTGCAGAGGTCCTTCAGGCCGTGCCGGTCGGTAAACGTACGCGTCAGCTTGGCGGCGATCTTGGTGCAATAGACGGGTGCGGCCAGCGCGCCCAGCCAATGCGCCATCACGGCGATGTCGAAGCGTCCGAAATGGAAGAGCTTGAGGACGCCGGGATCGGTCAGCATTGCGGTCAGGTTGGGTGCCTTGTAGCCCGCGCCCTTCTTGAATTGGACCAGATGCACCGTGCCGTCGCCAGCATAGAGCTGGATCAGACAGAGCCGGTCGCGCGGCACGTTGAGCCCCATGGTCTCGGTGTCGATGGCGACGGTGGCGCCGAGGTCGAGGCCGTCGGGCAGATCGCCTTGATGCAGCGTGTGGGTCACGGAAGCTCCCAGTCTTCTAAAAGTTCTTCACCAGTATGTACCCCAGCACCGGTTAATGATCGGTCGCGGACCTGTCAACGCCGGGCCGTCATCAATGGCGCGCGTGGGCCTGCGGCGACACGGCCGATTCTACCGCCAACAATAATGTGCTAAACGTCCGCCATCGACCGGGCGCGCAGGCTCGGGCGCGTTTTTTTTCAAGGAACACCGGATGATTATCACCCGCGTCACCGTCTTTGGCGGATCGGGGTTCATCGGACGCTATATCGTCCAGCGTCTGGCGCGCCAGGGCGTGGTCGTGCGCGTTGCGGTGCGCCGCCCCGACAGCGCGCTCTTCTTGAAGCCGATGGGCGATGTCGGCCAGATCGCGCCGTTCGAAACCGATCTCAACGATCCCGCCGCGGTGGCCCGCGCGGTCGAGGGCGCCGATGCCGTGATCAACGCGGTCTCGCTCTATGTCGAGCGCGGCCGCAAGACGTTCGCATCGATCCACGAGACGGGCGCGCAGACCGTCGCCAAGGCCGCCGCCGAGGCGGGGGTGAAGTGGCTCGTCCATATTTCGGGCATCGGCGCGCACGACAACTCGGCCTCGAAATACGCGCGCGCACGGGCGCGCGGCGATGCCCTGGTGCGCGAAGCCTTCCCGGCGGCGACGATCCTGGCGCCCAGCGCCGTCTTCGGTCCCGAAGACCGGCTGTTCAACACCTTCGGGCTGATGGCCCGGCTCTCGCCGGTGCTGCCGCTCTTCGGGCTGACGCGCATCGACGGCTTTCCATTCGTCGATGGCGGCGCCACCAAGATGCAACCGGTCTATGTCGGCGATGTCGCCGATGCCGCCATGGCCGCGCTCGACCAGGATAAGGCGCAGGGCGCGACATACGAGCTTGGTGGGCCGGCGGTAATGAGCTTCCGCGAGATGATCGAGCTGACCTGCCGGCTGACCGAGCGAAACCGCCTGCTGGTGCCGATCCCGTTCTGGTGGGCGCGGATCTGGGCCTGGTTCTTCAAGGTGCTGCCCAATCCGCCGATCACCGGCGATCAGCTTCGGCTGCTGGAAGAGGACAACGTGGTCGGCCCCGAGGCCAAGGGCCTTGGCGATCTCGGGATCGCGGCGACCTCCGCCGAGGCGATCCTGCCGGCCTATCTTGGCCGCTTCCGCCGCCACGGCCGGCATACGGCGCCGCGCACTGCGTGAGGTGGGCACGGCCTGAGGCGTGCTGGGCGAAGCATTTATTCGTAGGGGCGGGTTTCTGACCCGCCCGTCAGCGCCGCTGCATCGCCGTTCGGGCGGGTTTGAAACCCGCCCCTACTGCAGCACCAGCCACGGCAGCGCGTCTTTGAAAACGCCGTAGATCACGGCCAGCAGGAACACGCCGAAGATCACCCGGTAGATCACGAAGGGCGTGAAGCTGGCGCGTCTCAGCCACGACATCATGGCCAGGATCGCGAGCAGCGCGACCACGAAGGCCAGCACCGCGCCGAGCAGCGCATCGAAGCCGAGCGAGATGTTGTCGGTCTTGTAGATCTTGTATCCGGCAAGCCCGCCCGCCGCGACGATGGTGGGGATCGACAGCAGCATCGAGAAACGCGCCGCGTCGATGCGCTCGTAGCCCAAGGCCCGTGCCGCGGTCATGGTGATGCCGGCGCGGCTGGTTCCCGGGATCAGCGCCAGCGCCTGGGCGAGGCCGACGAAGAGCGCGCTGCCGAGGCCGATATGCTCCATGCGCTTGACCGTCAGCGAGATACGGTCGACGACATAGAGGAGGATCCCGAAACCGATGAAGGCCCAGGCGATAACCTCGACACTGCGCAGCGCGGTTCCGACGAAATGATCGAGCAGGAAGCCGGCGATGATGACCGGGATGGTGGCAAGCACCAATAGTCCCAGAAGCCTGAGCCCCGGCGACGGGCGGCCGCGAAGGGCCAGGCCCAGCCCCCGCAGGATCAACCAGACCTCGCGCCACAGATAGACCATAACCGCGCCCAGCGTGCCGACATGGACGGCGATGTCCATCACCAGCTGCTGCGCTTCAGGCGGTACCGGCTGGCCGGTGCCGTGCTCCAGCACCTGCCAGGCCACAATGAGATGCCCCGACGAGCTGATCGGCAGGAACTCGGTCAAGCCCTGCACGATCGCCACGACGGCGATGTGAAGAAGCGGCATGAACCCCCCTCTATAACCCCCGCCGCGAGCATAGCATCGAGGGGCAGGGGTTCGAAGTTCGTAATTAATTCCAGAATGGTACTAATAATAGTCTGGTTTGGCGTATTGGTCGAATGTGCTACGCCTTATAAGTGCTTCATTAATATTAATAGGACAGTATTACTGTTATTAATGTCGTTTTTGGCTGGATTCCTGTGCGCTTCTGGCTTATATGGTGAACACGTAAGATCGGGGTCGGCGCCCAAATCAACCATAATCAAGCACAATAAGGCGCCCGGTGGGTCTCCGAACATTGATGGCAGGACCAGGAAAGCCGCATGAGCAATGCGATGCTGAAATTCGTCACGGTCGATCAGACGATGCCGCGCAAACGCTCGGCCGATGCGCGCCGTGACGATTTCGACGAAATCTACGACGAGTTCGCCGAAACGAAGGCGGCCGAGCAGGCGGGCCGTTGCTCGCAATGCGGCATTCCCTATTGCCAGATCCATTGCCCGCTGCAGAACAACATTCCCGACTGGCTGATGCTGACGGCCGAAGGGCGCCTTGAGGAAGCCTACGAGGCCGCCTCGGCGACCAACAACATGCCGGAGATCTGTGGCCGCATCTGCCCGCAGGACCGCCTCTGCGAGGGCAATTGCGTGATCGAGCAGGCCGGCCATGGCACGGTCACCATCGGCTCGATCGAAAAATACATCACCGATACGGCGTTCGAGCGCGGCTGGGTCAAGCCTGCCGCCCCGGCGCATGAGCGGCCGGAAACGATCGGCATCATCGGCGCCGGCCCCGGCGGCATGGCCGCCGCCGAGGAGTTTCGGCGCAAGGGGTTTCAAGTCACCGTCTACGACCGGTACGACCGGGTTGGCGGCTTGCTGGTTTATGGCATCCCGAACTTCAAGCTGGAAAAGGACGTCGTCGCGCGCCGCGAGAAGCTGCTGCGCGACGCCAAGGTCGCGTTCAAGCTCAACTTCGAGGTCGGCCGCGATGCCAGCCTTGCCGAGCTGCGCCAGAAGCACGACGCGGTGCTGATCGCGACCGGCGTCTACAAGGACCGCGATATCACCGTGCCCGGCGTTGGGATGCAGAACATCGTGCCGGCGCTGTCCTACCTTGTCGCCAGCAACCGCAAGGGACTTGGCGACGCCGTGCCGGAATTCGAGAGCGGCGATCTCAACGCGGACGGCAAGCACGTCGTCGTCATCGGCGGCGGCGACACGGCGATGGACTGCGTGCGCACGGCGGTGCGCCAGGGCGCCAAGTCGGTGCGTTGTCTTTACCGCCGCGACCGCGCCAACATGCCGGGCTCGATGCGCGAGGTCAGCCACGCCGAGGAAGAAGGCGTCGAGTTCGTCTGGCTTTCCGCGCCGGAGGCCTTCCTCGGCGACGAGACGGTGAACGGTGTGCGCGCGCACCGAATGCGTCTGGGCGCGGCCGACGCCACCGGCCGCCAGACGCCCGAGCCGATCGAGAGCTCATCCTTCACCCTGGAATGCGATCTCGCGATCAAGGCGCTCGGCTTCGACCCGGAGAACATCCCCAAGCTGTTCGGCGAGCCCGAGCTCGGCGTCACTCAATGGGGCACGGTCCGGGTCAACTGGAAGACCATGATGACCAATCTCGACGGCGTCTTTGCGGTGGGCGATATCGTGCGCGGTGCCTCGCTCGTCGTCTGGGCGGTGCGCGACGGCCGCGACGCTGCCGACAGCGTGGCGCACTGGATCGACGCCAAGGCCGAGCGCGGCGAGAGCGCCGATGCCGCCTCCGTGGCGGCTGAATGAGCGGCGGCGCGTGACCCACTCTGTGATTTCACAAGGACCGCGACGATGACCGAAACCGCGAACGACTGGAAAGAGCGCTGGCAGGCCCAGGCCGCGCGCCTCGCTGCCGAGGGTCTCTACGATCCGGCGAACGAGCACGACAATTGCGGTGTCGGCATGGTGGTCTCGATCGACGGCACGCCGCGGCGCGATGTCGTGGTCGCCGGCATCGATGCCCTGAAGGCCGTCTGGCATCGCGGCGCCGTCGACGCCGATGGCAAGACCGGCGATGGCGCCGGCATCCACGTCCAGATCCCGCAGGAATTCTTCAAGCAGCATGTCGAGCGCACCGGCCATGAGGTGCTGCACGGCCGGCTCGGCGTCGGCATGATCTTCCTGCCGCGCACCGATTTCGCCGCGCAGGAGGCGTGCCGGTCGATCGTCGAATCTGAAGTGCTCGGTTTCGGCTACGTGATCTATGGCTGGCGCCAGGTGCCGGTCGACGTCTCGGTGATCGGCGAGAAGGCACGCGCAACGCGGCCCGAGATCGAGCAGATCATGATCGCCAACACCAAGGACGCCTCCGACAGCCAGTTCGAGACCGACCTTTACGTCATGCGCCGGCGTATCGAGAATGCGGTGCTGGCTGCCAATATCAGCGACTTCTATATCGCTTCGCTAAGCTGCCGCTCGGTGATCTACAAGGGCATGTTCCTGGCCGAGCAGCTCACGCATTTCTATCCCGACCTGCTCGATGAAGGCTTCATCTCCAACTTCGCCATCTATCACCAGCGCTACTCGACCAACACATTCCCGACCTGGCCGCTCGCCCAGCCCTTCCGCGTGTTGGCGCATAACGGCGAGATCAACACGCTGCGCGGCAATATGCGCTGGATGAAAAGCCACGAGCCGCGTCTGGCCTCCGACATCTTTGGCGATGCGATCGATGACATCAAACCGATCGTCCAGCCGGGCAGCTCCGACAGTGCCGCGCTCGATGCCGTCTTCGAGCTGCTGGTGCGCGGCGGCCGCTCGCTGCCGATGACCAAGACGCTGATGATCCCGGACTCGTGGTCGTACCGAAAAAGCGTGCCCGAGGACCACCAAGCGCTCTACGCCTACGCCAATTCGGTGATGGAGCCCTGGGACGGGCCGGCGGCGATCTGCGCCTTCGGCGGGCGCTGGGTGCTCGCGGGCATGGACCGCAACGGGCTGCGCCCGCTTCGCTACACCGTCACCGGCGACGGGCTGCTGATCGTCGGCTCGGAGACCGGCATGGTGAAGGTCAACGAGCTTTCCGTGGTCGAGAAGGGCCGGGTCGGTCCCGGTCAGATGATCGGGGTCGATCTGAAGGATGGGCGCTTCTTCCACGACGCCGAGTTGAAGGACATGTGCGCCGCACGACGGCCCTTCGGCAAATGGGTGGAAGGCATCACCGAGCTTGACGGGCTGATCGCGAATGCCGGGCTCGGCGAGGCCAGCGTGCTGGAGCGCGATGAGCTGCGCCGCCGCCAACTTGCCTTCGGCTGGACCATGGAGGAGGTGGAGATAGTCCTCCATCCGATGGTCGAGGACGCCAAGGAGGCGACCGGCTCGATGGGCGACGACACGCCGCTGGCCGTGCTCTCCGACAAGTATCGCGGGCTCCATCATTTCTTCCGCCAGAACTTCAGCCAGGTCACCAACCCGCCGATGGACAGCCTGCGCGAGCGCCGCGTGATGTCGCTGAAGACGCGCCTGGGCAACCTGGGCAACATCATCGACGAGGACGAGACCCAGGTCCGCACGCTTCAGCTCGAAAGCCCGGTTCTGTTGAACGGCGAGTTCCGCGCGATGCGCGACTATATGGCCGACACCGCAATAGAGGTCGATTGCACCTTCGATCCGGCCGGCGGCGACACGGCGCTGCGCGAGGCCATCGACCGCATCTGCCAGGCGGCCGATGACGGCATCCGCGAAGGCGCGGTCCATGTCGTCCTGACCGACGAGCATCTGAGCGAAACGCGCGCGCCGTTGCCGATGATCCTCGCCGTGGGCGCGGTGCATTCCCACCTTGTGCGCAAAGAGCTGCGCACCTTCACCACGCTCAACGTCCGTTCTGGCGAGTGCCTCGACGCACACTATTTCGCGGTGCTGGTCGGCGTGGGTGCAACGACGGTCAACGCTTACCTTGCCCAGGAGGCAATTGCCGACCGCCATCGGCGCGGGCTCTTCGGCGAGATGACGCTGATCGAGGCGCTCAGGCGCTACAAGAAGGCAGTCGGCGACGGCATATTGAAGGTCATGTCGAAGATGGGCATCTCGGTGCTCTCTTCGTATCGCGGCGGCTACAACTTCGAGGCGGTCGGCCTTTCGCGCGCGCTGGTCGGCGAGTTTTTCCCCGACATGCCCTCGCGCATCTCCGGCATCGGCCTGCCCGGCATCCAGACCAAGGTCGCGGCGATCCACGCGATGGCATTCCGCGAGGGTGTGGCGACGCTGCCGGTGGGCGGCTTCTACCGCTACCGGCGCGCCGGCGAGATGCATGCCTTCGAGGGCCGCCAGATCCACCTGCTCCAGCAGGCGGTAGCGACCGACAGCTATGGCACGTATCGGCGCTATACCGAGGCGGTCTATGCGATGCCGCCAATTCATCTGCGCGACCTGCTCGCTTTCGATTTCAAGGACGATCCGATCCCGATCGACGACGTCGATTCGATCACCGAATTGCGCAAGCGTCTGGTCTCACCGGGAATCTCGCTCGGCGCCCTGAGCCCCGAGGCGCATGAGACGCTGACCATCGCCATGAACCGCATCGGCGCCAAGTCGGATTCCGGCGAGGGCGGCGAGGACCCGGCGCGCTACAAGCCGCGTCCCGATGGCGATAACGCGAGCTCGGCGATCAAGCAGATCGCCTCCGGCCGCTTCGGCGTGACGGCCGAATATCTCAACAACTGCCGAGAAATCGAGATCAAGATCGCGCAAGGCGCCAAGCCCGGCGAGGGCGGCCAGCTTCCGGGCATCAAGGTCTCCGAGCTGATCGCGCGGCTGCGGCATTCGACGCCCGGCGTCACGCTGATCTCGCCGCCGCCGCACCACGACATCTATTCCATCGAGGATCTGGCGCAGCTTATCTACGACTTGAAGCAGATCAATCCGGACGCTTCGGTCTGCGTCAAGCTGGTGGCCCAGAACGGCGTCGGTACCGTGGCCGCCGGCGTCGCCAAGGCCAAGGCCGACGTAATCCTGATCTCGGGCCACAATGGCGGCACCGGCGCCTCGCCGCAGTCGAGCATCAAATATGCCGGCATCCCCTGGGAGATGGGGCTCGCCGAAACGCATCAGGTTTTGACGCTGAACGGGCTGCGCCACCGGGTCAAGCTGCGCACCGATGGCGGGCTCAAGACCGGCCGCGACGTCGTCATCGCCGCCATATTGGGCGCCGAGGAATTCGGCATCGGCACCGCCTCGCTCGTCGCCATGGGCTGCATCTTGGTGCGCCAGTGCCATTCCAATACCTGCCCGGTCGGCGTCTGCACCCAGCAGGACAGTCTGCGCGACAAGTTCACCGGCACGCCGGAGAAGGTCATCAACCTCTTCTCCTTCATCGCCGAGGAGGTGCGCGAGATCCTGGCTTCGCTGGGGGCGCACTCGCTCACCGAGATTATCGGCCGCACCGATTTGTTGACCCAGGTCAGCCGCGGCAGCGAGCATCTCGACGATCTCGACCTCAACCCGATCCTGGCCAAGGGCGATGCCGGCGATCTGCCGCAATACTGCACGCTGGAAGGCCGCAACGAGGTGCCCGAGACGCTCGACGCGCGTCTTGTCGAGGATACCAAGATGACCGGCGTGCGCACGGGCGAGCGCATGCAGCTCGCCTACAATATCCGCAACACCCAGCGCGCCATCGGCACCAGGCTGTCGTCGATGATCACGCGGAAATACGGCATGACCGGCTTGAAGGCCGGCCACATCACCGTGCGCCTGCGCGGCTCGGCCGGACAGTCGCTGGGCGCCTTCGCGGTCCAGGGCCTGAAGCTCGAGGTCTTCGGCGACGCCAACGACTATGTCGGCAAGGGGCTCTCCGGCGGCATGATCGTGATCCGTCCGCCGGCATCGTCGGCGCTGGTGACGCAGGACAATGTGATCATCGGCAACACGGTGCTTTACGGCGCCACCGCCGGCAAGCTCTTCGCCGCCGGCCAGGCCGGCGAGCGTTTTGCGGTGCGTAACTCCGGCGCCGAAGCGGTCGTGGAAGGCTGCGGGGCCAATGGCTGCGAGTACATGACCGGCGGCACCGTCGTCATTCTCGGGCCGGTCGGCGACAACTTCGCCGCCGGCATGACGGGCGGCATGGCCTTTGTCTATGACGAGGGGGGCGGACTTGGCACCTTCATCAACGACGACTCGGTGATCTGGCAGCGCATCGCCACCCAGCACTGGGAAGGCGTGGCCCGCAGTCTCGTCGAACAGCACCACCGCGCCACCCAGTCGCGCTACGCCGAGCGCATCCTGCGCGACTGGGACCTGGAGATGCCGAAGTTCTGGCAGATCGTGCCGAAAGAAATCGTGTCGCTGCTCCAGAACCCCGTCCGGCCCGACGACATCGCCGAGAAGCGGGCCTGAACGGCGAGAGGGACCTCCTTCCATCCTTCGAGGCTCCGCCTTCGGCGTCGCACCTCAGGATGAGCATCTCGCCTTGTTCTGCCAACCACAGATGCTCATCCTGAGGTGCGCGCGTTAGCGCGCCTCGAAGGATGGATGCCGGCCCCCGGTACCGCTCAAGATTTCTCTGCTGCCCGAACAAATATTCACGATTTGTACTTGACTTTCGTCCGTCCTCATGATGGGATTATTCCCATATATCTGACATGGCGATCCCTTCACGAAAGGCTGACCGATGCCCCAATTCGGCTCCACCGGTGCGGCTGGCGGCGCGCCCAGCGGCAAGCTCAACGAGGACGAGCGCGACCGGGTGGCCCAGCGCCTCGACCGGCTGACCAGCGACCCCATCCGCACCGAGTTCGGCGACCCCGATCTCTTCGCCTTCGCCGACCGCCAGCGCGACCGGCTGACCGATGACGCCGGCGTTCCGGTGCGCAAGCGCTTCGAGGCCTTCCAGCCGACAGTGAGGCGCAGCGATACGCTGCTCGAAAGCCCGGTCGGCGGCGATGAGCCCAACCATCCACGGGCCGTCTTCAACACCAAGAAGCTGCTCAACGCCGCCGGCTTCCACGGCTTCAGGCCGGGTATCGAGCAGATGGGGGAGGCAAGCCCGCGCTTCCTCGCTGATCTCGAGCGCTTCCAGGCCAGCCATGATCTCAAGATCGACGGCACGGTCCATCCGGGCGGGCCGACGCTCCACATGCTGACGAAAAGCGCCTTTGGGCCGGAAGAGGGCCCGCCCTCCTTCGCCGAAGCCGAGCTGTTCGAGCACCGCTTCGGCCGCGACCCCAACGTAACGCTCTCGGGCGAGCCGATCTTCGGAGGGGCTGGTGACGCCGAGGCCTTGGGCGAAGCGGTCAGGACGCCCACAGGCGTAGACTCGCTAGTTCCGGTCGAGTTTCCTTTGGAGCCCGGATCGAGACTTCCGGTTGAAAAGGAACGTCCGGTCGCCAAGGGACGTGCTCGGCTACCCGTCGGAACCCGGCAACCTACCAATCCCGTCGCCGCGTTTTCGCCCGACGCCTCGAAAAGCGCCGCTGAACGAGGAGAACTGTCGCCAGACGAGCTGCGCTACGTGACAAACGCATTGCAGCGCGGCTCACCATATCAGCGCCCAGGCAGTCGCCTATTTGCGGCGCATCGCCCTTTCGAATCCTGCCACGCAGAAAAAGCTCCGCGAACAGATACCGGATCTTGCCAGCGCCGCGGAGTCGATTTGGGTACGAATAGAGCATTATAAGTTCCGTCGGGAAGAAGCCGCTCGCCTCGGGCTCCACAACGTCATCCACGCGGTCAGCCAACTCGACAATTACCGCAATCTGACGATATCCCAGAAGCGGGATCTGCGAATTTTCATAGAAAACCTGAACAAGAAACACCCGAGCGACATTGTTGCCGGGCGGCTCGATTCGCTGCGTCGGCGATTGGCAAGAGACAAGGAAGCCAAGCCCCCGATCACGGATGATGATCTGGTCAAGGTTGTCATAAAAGGCATTCCAATAGTGCCGACTGTGCCGCCAGCAACCGCTCTCATTACCGTCATGCGTGAGCTGGCGGAAAGAAGCAACAATGCCGAATTTCGTCGACGCTTCGACAATCCGGTGACGCGACGTTCAATCACAAGAGCCTATTCGCGCTGGAATGAGATACAGAAGAACTTCAGACGGCCGAGGTGAGAAAACGCATCGCTTTGATTGCAACGCCAGTGGCGTCGCTATGGGCCTCGCTCACCTGCACGCTTGTAACGCCTTCGCCACGCGTGACTCATCTGCATGGCTTTAGCGACCTGGGCTTCGCTGAGCTTGCGGCGCTCGCGTTCCGGGTCTTCGACAAAGACTTTCTTCGCATGGCGAGAGGCATCGCTGCGATGGGCGGCAAGATAGAGCCACATAAATGCCAGCACCGGATCCTTTGAAAACCCGGCTTGGCCGAGCCGCTGGTAGGTGTAGAGGCTGTAAAGGGCCCAACCGTTGCCAAGCCGGGCCGACTGGCGAAGCAGGGACACAGTTTTTCTCAGATCTTTAGGAACGCCCTCTCCTTTCGCGTGCAGGCTTGCCAGATGCAACATGCCGTTGGCGTTTCCCTGGGACGCTGCACGCCGGAACCAATCGGCCGCTATCTTCGCTATCTTTAGGTCCTGCTCTCTAACGGCCTGCTTGTACACAACGAGCCCCATGGCCCGGTAAGCGCGCCCGAGGCCGGCGCGACCTTTGGGGTGGCCGTTCCGCAAGGCCGCCTTAAACTGTGCGATGGCCCTTTCGACATCGGCGCGCGAGCCACGTTCCAGATAGCGCAGCCCCAACCGATATTGGCCGGACGCATCATTGGCGCGCGCCTGCTGCTTGTAGATCTCGAACGCGATGGCCCGATAGGCGTGGTACCCGCCAACCCAAAGACCGAACAGCAGAGCCAATACCAGGAGCGATCGGCCCGCCAGTTTCTTGATCGCCATAAGCCCCATATGGTGATGCCAGACGGGCATTGCCAAGGTGTCACTACTACTTTAGCGCGAAGTAGTTTCCGATTATCAAATGCTATCTGAGGCGTCGGTACCGGGCAGAGCCCGACGATCCCCCGCAATCGCCCGACCCCCTGCCGATTGGGTTCGAGCCGCTGGGCGGCGGCGACCGGCCGGTCGCGGATGACGGTCTGCCGCAGCTCGCCGGCGCGACGACAGCGGCGATCATCAACAAGCAACTCCGAGAGGTGCGGGACGCGCCAACCCTCACCCAGCTCGCGGCCTTCGATATCCGGCTGCACAACATCAATCCGCTCAGCCCGCTTCGTCCGAGCGCCGGCAAGACCCACGAGGCCGATGCGATCATCAAGGATGTCAACAAGCGCGGCGTCGCCCATCTGACCCACGAGCAGAAGATCCTGGCGCTCAAGCGGATTTGGGCAAACGCGGCGCGCGGCACCGCTGAAGAGGCGGCGAGGGACAAGTTATTGTTGGCGCTGCCGCCGAGCCAGGCGTTCCTCGCCGACCGGGACAGACGCGCCCGCGCCTTCGCCAAGACTCTGTGGAGCGATACCGAAGTGAAGGCGGCGATCAGCAAATGGTCCCGGCTTTCGGATGCCGATCGGCTGAAAGCGCTTCAGACGGCCATAAACCTTCACGCGAAGGCCTACGGTCTGCCGGGCTACAAAATTAGCAATGCCGAGCTCCCCGGCGACACGCTGGGCGCATTCGACCAAAACACTCAGAATCTGAGAATTGACTTGGCGAAATTGCGGCGGCGCGGCCCGGGATGGAAAAGCTCCTTTGCGACAACCCTCCATGAGGCGTCTCACCGGAACGCCTATGCCTTGGCCCGGAAATTCGTTCGAGATCAAATTGACAAATCAGACCCACGTTATCGAAGAGCCCAGATCTACGCCTTGCAAGCCATTCTTTACGTCAGAGCCAAGAGTGGCACAGACCGATCCTTCAAAATCTACAAGCGGCAACCTTCGGAGGTTGACGCAAATGCATTTGCAGATGTCGTGATTGCTTCACGGGGCGCAACAGCTCCACCAACGCCATTGCATAGACGATAGTTCGGACATGCTATGTGGTTGAAATGCTTCTGAAAAATGACCGGAGAGGGGCAATAGCTGACCGGTCGTCCGTGATTGCACCGCGTTGACCTGTTAATCGCTAGTTCCAAGACTCACCGTCTCTTGTCCAAACATACCGGTTGAGTCTTTGCTCATCGGGCGTCCGGCCAGCGGTCCCCTGCCCAAGCAGCCCCTCTGCTTCCGATTTGATGGACGACCGAGGGATACCCCTGGAGACGAAAAACTTCTTAACCGTGGCGGCCCGGCGCTCCGACAGCAATTTGGCGGTCTTCTCGTCTGGCGTTTCGTGGGAATCGGCGCCCGCGGAAAGTATCGTGCCAAATTTGTTCCGCTTCAGACAGTTCGCCTGTTTGCGCAGGGTTTTCCTTGCGATCGGCGTCAGCTCGCTCGAACCGGGTGCAAAATAGACCAAGTCGAATCTCCCACCTTTGTCGCAGAAGAAAGCGCAATGCGCAGGTGGATAACCGCCCTTGCGCTCCCAACAGCAAGTGCATTGGATGGGTTTGGCTTCACCCGCGCCGGCTTCCGCCGCAGCGGCCGTCGTGTGTCCGGCCCCGGTTCCAAGCCCCGCCAGTGCCATCACCAACAACAGTCGATACAACTTGAAACCGTGCGCAAGCATGCTTGCCCCATCATCTGTGTTCGCTCTGCGCAGGTTAGTTGCCCCTATTTCCATGAACTACCGTGGAATATCGTGACAACCCGGTTAAACTTCCGATCTTCCGGCGTCCGACCTTCAGTCGCCGGGCTAAACCGCCCTTGTGCCCGCGTTTGGATCGCCGATGGCGGGATGCCCCTGGAGACGAAAAAATTCTTAACCGAAGCTGCGCGGCGCGCCGACAGCAAATCGGCACGCCTGTCGTCCGGCGTTTCGTGCGGATCTGCCGATGCAAATAGTGTCGCGCTGAATTTGTTACGCTTCAAACAGATCGCCTGTTTGCGCAGGATTTCCATGGTTGCTGGCGTCAGCCTGCTCGAACGAGGCTCGAAAAAGACCCGGTCGAATCTTCCTCCTTTGTCGCAGAAATAGGCGCAATGCACGGGCGGATACCCACCCTTGCGGTTCCAACAACAGGCGCACTGGATGGGCTCGGCCTTGCCCGCACCGGCTTCCGCCACGACGTCGGTCGTGTGCCCGGCCCCGGTAGAAAGCACCGCCAACGCCATCACCGCTAGCAGTCGATGCAACTTAAAACCGTGCGCCTTCATACTTGCCTCGAGAGACAGGTTTCACCATCCAACATCGGGTATCCATCGCAACACCCGATTGTGGCGAGGCTGTGATCTTTCGGCGAGTGTGGGCAAGTCATACACGTCATAATCGCATGCGATCTGCAGCGTCGCTGCCGGGCTGAGCCGAAATCGCAGGGTCCGCGCCACCGACCCGGCAACATGGTTAACATGCTGAAAACCATAATAAAAATCCCGCTTTGCGTGCTCCAAGCCAACCATTCGGAAACCATTCGCGCTTATCCTTGGGGCCATGTCCGGCGCGTTGCACCAACTCAAGCTCGACTATTTCGCGGCAGAGGATCGCCTCGTGCTGCGCATCAGCACGCATGACAAGACCGAAGTGCGGCTGTGGCTGACCCGGCGCTTCACCAAGGCCCTGTGGCAGGGCCTCATCAAGGTCGTCGAGGCCAACCCTTCGGCGCTGCACGCAACCGACCCCCAGTCGCGCGAAAGCGTGATCGCCTTCCAGCACGAGCAGGCGGTCGACGAGGAGCAGTTCGGCCACACCTTCGAGGAAACCGCGACCGTGTTCCCGCTCGGCGAAACGCCTTCGCTCATTGTCGGTCTGACAATCGGCAGCCCCGAGCCCGGCGACCCGCCCCGCCTTGTCTTCGAGACGGCGGAAAAGCGCTTGATCTCGCTGGGCCTCGACGAGCAGATCCTGCATTCGCTGATGCATCTGCTGGCGCTGGCGATGAAGCAGACCGATTGGGATATCATCCTCGACTTCACGGTCACCGCCGCCAGCGAAGCCATGCCCGAGCGCCGGGCCCAGCTTCACTAGGCTCGACTGCTCTCAGGCTCAAAGGCCCCCTCACCTTACCCCTCTCCCGCGAGGGGAGAGGGAACTGGAGCGCGCCCTTGAATTGCCCTCGCCCCTCGGGGGAGAGGGAGGGGCCCGCCGCGCGTCAGTGCGGTGGGAGGGTAAGGGGTCTGAAACACCAAAGGTGTTTCAGATATATGCGCTCTCGGCGTCGCATGAGCTCACTCACCCGCCACAACTCCCTCGCGCCGGGGATCGGCGCCGCCCAGCAGCGTGCCGTCGGGCAGGATTTGGATGCCGTGCAGCCCGGAATTCATGTCGCCCAGCCGCACGCGGTTGCCAAGGCGGCGGAGCGCGCCGGCCATCCGCGCCGCGCGCGTGCGGCGCTCGAGCTCAATGCCGTTGTTGCGCGACAGCGCGTGGCCCATCGCGATCGCGCTCTGTACGTCCATCCGCCAATCGAGCACCGCGACGATGCGCTGGGCCACATAGCCGATGATCCGGCTGCCCCCCGGCGAGCCGATCACCAGCACCAGCCGCCCGTCGGCGCCGAACACCATGGTCGGCGCCATCGAACTGCGTGGCCGTTTGCCGCCTTCGATCCGGTTCGCCAGCTTGCGGCCGCCGCGCGTACCGTGGAAGGAAAAGTCAGTAAGCTGATTGTTGAGCAGGAAGCCGCGCACCATGCGCCGCGAGCCGAAGGCATGCTCGATCGAGCTGGTCATCGCGGCCGCATTTCCGGCGGCATCGACGATGGAAAGATGGCTGGTCGCGGGCAGCTCGGGGCTCACCCCGTCGCCGAAACTTCCCGCGCGGACGCCCGGCGGCGTTCCGGGCTTGGCGCGGCCCTTGACGGCGAGCCCGGTAATCCCGGCGCTGCGCTGCGCGATATAGCCGCGGTCGAGCAGGCCGGCCACCGGCACGGCCGCAAAATCGGGATCGGCCAAATAGCGGTTGCGATCGGCGAAGGCGAGCGCGCCTGCCTGGCCGAGGAGGTGCCAGGCGCGCGGGCTCCACGGGCCCGGTCCGCGCAAATCGAAGCGCTCGACGAGGCCCAGCATCTGGACCACCGTGGTGCCACCCGACGATGGCGGGCCCATGCCGCAGACCTTGTAGCCGCGATAGAGCCCGCAAACCGGTGCGCGGGCCCGCGCCCGGTAGCCGCTGAGATCGGCAAGCGTCATGGCACCGGGCGGCCCCGCCCCGGTCCTGGTCGCGGCCACGATGTCGCGGGCGATGGCGCCTTCGTAGAAGGCGGCCGCGCCGCCGCGGGCGATCTGCCGCAACGTGCGTGCAAAGGCGCAATTGGCGATGGTCCGGCCGGGCAGCTTCGGCCGCCCGTCGAGCGCGAAGTAGAGCTCGCGCGCCTCGTCGTCGCGCGCCAGCATCGAGTAATACGTCAGCAATATGTGAAGCCGCCGCGATACCGGGAAGCCGCGCTCGGCCAACTTGATCGCCGGCTGGAAGAGCCGCGCCCAGGGCAGCTTGCCGTGCCGCTTATGCGCCATCTCCGCCATGCGCACCAGCCCCGGTACGCCGACCGACGCGCCCGAGCCGACGGCGCGCATGAAGCCGTGCCGCGAGTCCGCGAGTTTGTAAAAGACGCGTGGATTGATGGCTTTCGGCGCGGTCTCGCGGCCGTCATAGCTGGTGAGCCTGCGCCGGGCCGCGTTCCAGTGCAGCAGAAAGGCCCCGCCGCCGATGCCAGACGATTGCGGCTCGACGAGGTTGAGCACCATCTGCGCCGCGATTGCGGCATCGACGGCGCTGCCGCCGGCGCGCAGGATCCCGGCGGCGGCGCGCACGGCGTGCGGGTTGGCCGCTGCCACCATGAAACGCTTGGCGCGCACCGGTGCGCGCGCGTCCCGCCCGGTCGCGGGCTCGGGATCGATGCGGCCCTGTGCGTGCGCTGCGGCCGCGCCGGCGAGCAGTGCGCCGGCGATCAGAATTGCATAGATGCGTCTAGCCATCGGCCAGCGCGCGCTCGACCAGGGCCTTGGCGCGGCCCGGAATCTCGATGGTCAGCGCCTCCGCGTGGCCGGCATCCGACATCTTCGCCCAGGTCTTGGCGACGATCGAGACGACTTTGTCGTCATCGTGCTGGCCGGAAAAGGCGGCGAAATAGCTCTCCAGAAAGACCAGGCAGGCGACATCCTCCAGCGTCTGCACCTCCGGGTCGCGCTTGATGCCGCGCTTGCGGATCAGGGTTGCGACGCGCGTCACCGCATCGCTGTCATAGCCCGCCGCCTCCATGATGGCGCCGGCCCGCTCGGCATGGAACTTGGCCAGATCGCTGCGCCAGCGCAGATAGCCCTCGCGGTCCATCGGGTAGCTCTTGCGCGGCATGGTCCAGCGCTCGATGTGCTGGGCGCGCACGGCGATGCGCAGCACGTCCGATGCGTCCGGCGCGATGCGCTCCAGCCAGCGCGTCATGCGCTCGGAATAGATGAGCGCCGCCGGCCGGCTCTTGCCGTCGACGGTCTCTTCGTTCGGGTCGGCCGCGTTCGCCGCGTCGATCCCGCGCAAGGCCGCCTCGAGCCGCCCATCAGCCGCGCCCATACGTGCTCTCCCTCGTTCGCATCAAACTAGGGCGTGTGGACGGTAGGGGACAAGGCGTCAGCTAGTCTCGGCCGCGCGAAAGCCAGCCGCAAAGAAGCGTCGCCAGGATGGCGCCGGCGATCTGGGCGGCGATAAAGGCGGGGGCGTCGACGGGGCGGATGCCGGAGAAGGTGTCGGTCAGCGTCCGGCCGATCGTCACCGCGGGATTGGCGAAGGAGGTCGAGGCGGTGAACCAGTAGCCGGCGGTGATGTAGAGCCCCACTGCATAGGCGACCGCCTCTGCGCGTGCGCGCAACACCAGGAGGATCGTCGCCACCAGCCCGAAACACGCCACGACCTCGGCCAGCCACTGCCCGCCGCCGGTGCGTATTTTGCTCGAGGTTTGCAGCATGGCGGTGTCGAACATGAGGTGGGCGAAGAAGACGCCCAGGACGGCCGCGGCGACCTGCACCGCGATATAGGCCGCCGCATGGACCGGCGTAATCTGCCGGCGCAGCAGGAAGGCGAGCGTCACCGCGGGGTTGAAATGGGCGCCCGAGATCGGCCCGAACATCAGGATCAGCACCACCAGCCCGGCGCCGGTCGCGACCGTGTTCCCGAGCAGTGCGATGGCGTCATTGCCGCCCGCCAAACGCTCGCCCATGATCCCGGAGCCGACCACGATGGCCAGCAACAGCGCCGTGCCGACGGCTTCGGCGGCGAGGCGGCGGCTCAACGCGGCGGCGGACTGCGCCTCGGCCCTGGCTGTATCCCCGGCGCTGCTGCTCTGCCTCACCGGTTCCTCGTTCACGCGTTCTCTTTCAATCTGGGCGCTCGCGCCGACAGGCGATGCCGTCCTTGGCCTAGGCCGCCTTGTAGGGCAGTCCGGTCATCGCCACCCAGCCGGGCAGGTCCTGGACGCGGTTGATCCAGGCGATCACGTTGTCGCGGCCGTCGAGCCGCACCTCGCCCTCGGGCGCCAGCGCGATATAGGGATAGCAGGCGATATCGGCGATCGTCGGCCGCCCGAAGGCGAGCCAATCCCGATCCGCCAGACAGGCATCGAGGATCTTGAGCGAGCGCCCGCCGCGCCGCTGGGCGGTATCGATGTCAATCGACGCATCGCCGGACAGCTTGGCAAAGCGCGCGACGGTGACGCCGTTATTGATCTCGTTGGCGGCAAAGCTGAGCCAGGCGACGATCTCCGCCATGCCCGCCGGATCGCGCGGCAGCCAGCTCTCGTCACCGTATTTCATCGCGAGGTAGACCAGGATCGCTCCCGAATCGCGCATCGTCACGTCGCCGTCGGTCAGCACCGGCACCTGGCCAAGCGGGTTCATCGCCAAGAATTCGGGTGTCCTGTGCTCGCCCTTCTGCAGGCTCACATCGACCCGCTCGTAGTTGAGGCTGAGCATCGACAGCAGCATCCGGCACTTGTGCGCATTCGCCGACAGTTCGGTATCGTAGAGCTTGATCATTTTCCGGTCCCCCCGATGGATCGCGTGCGTTATCGGTCGCCTACGGAGACCACGACCGCCATCGCCGTGTCGCCCGCCGCGCAACCGGTAAAGAGCCCGTTGCCGCCGCCGCGCAGCTTCAGCTCCTCGATCAGCTCGATGACGAGGCGCAGCCCGGTCGGCCCCTGCGGATGGCCGAAGATCAGCGAACAGCCGTAGTTGTTCATATCCTCCAGCGGAAAGCCGGTCTCGTGCGCGAACACCAGATCGTTGACCGCGAAAGGATTGTGGGTCTTGACCGCATCGATGTCGCCGATCGCCAGTCCCGCCGCCTCCAGCGCGCGTTTGGCGGCCGGCACGGGCGCGGCCGGCATATGCGCTTTCTCGACGCGCGCGAGACCGAAGCCGAGGATCTTGATGCGCACGTTTTTGTCGCGCGACAGCTCTTTTGCCTTGTCCGCCGACGTCACGATCATCGCCGTATTGCCGTCGGCCGGATGGGTCTGGCCGCCGAAGGTGACGGTGCCGTCCTCGATAACGGGCCTGAGCTTGGCGAGGCCGTCCTTGGTCGAGGCCGTCACGCCCTCGTCGCCCTCCATCGTGTGCGCGGTCTTGCGATAGCGCTTGTCGGGCACCTCGAAGGGCAGGCGCATATAGGTCTTCTGGAAGGCGTGGTCGTCCTTGACCGCGTCCTGGTACTGCTCCCAGCGCCGCAGCACGACGTCGTGCTGGGCCTCGGTGGTGAACTGGTACTTGCGGGCGACATTCTCCGCCGTTTGGGTCATCGAGGTGCCGCCGTAGGGATCCTTGGCCATGTTGTCGAGCGTCCAGTTCTCGTGGGCACCCGTGCCGCCGAGGCTTTGGGGTTCGGGGTAGAAGATCTGTGGGCCGTTCGACGTCTTGTCGGTGGTCATCACCAGCGCCGTCTCGGCCATGCCCGCATCGACCTCTTGCGTCGCCGCCTGCAGGCAGCGCGCGGAGGTGGCGCAGGCCTGGGCGATGGTCGGCCCGCCGACATGGTCGGCGCCCATCATTCCGGTCAGCCAGGGCAGGCCGTAGAACACGCTCTGCTGGGGGACGGTCGTGCCGAGCACGCCGTAATCGAGCGCCTCCATCGGGATGTCGCGCGCGGCCATCTCGTCCTTGGCGACATGGGCGGCAAGCTCCACCGAGTTCAGATGCGACAGGCTGCCCTGCCAGCGCGCGAAGGGTGTGCTCCAATAGGCGCCGTAGGGGATTTCCGCCTGGTGGGTCATGGATCGGACCTTTCGATTCTGAATGTGTCGTGACCTGGGATGCTGGCCGCGACTCTAACGGTCCCGCGCCCTCGCGCGCAAGGCGCGGCGCTGGCGACAGGGGCCCGATGCGCGCCGCGCATGGCGCTGCCAAGCCAGCGGCGATTGCACTACACTCCGCCGCTTGGCGGGGAAATTCGCGGTGCAGGGGGAAAGTTATGGGCCGGCTGGACGGCAAACACGCGGTCATCACGGGCGGGACCACTGGCATAGGGCTCGCAACGGCGAAGCTCTTCCAGGCCGAGGGCGCGCGGGTCGCCATCGTTGGGCGCAACCCGGAAAACCTGAAGAACGCGGCCGAGACCCTGGGTCCCGACTGCCTGCCGATCCAGGGCGACATGTCGAAGCTCGCCGAGATCGAGGCGATGGCGAGCACTGTCGCCGAGGCCTTCCCGCGCGTCGACATCGTCTTCGCCAATGCCGGCATCACCGCGTTCGCCGCCATCGAGGAGGCCGACGAGGCGCTCTACGACCAGGTCATGGACCTCAACGTCAAGGGCGTCTACTTCACCGTCAAGCACCTGCTGGGCCAGATGGGCGAGGGCGGCGCCATCATCCTCACCACCTCGGTGCGCGGCCGCACCGGCTCGGCCAAGTCGAGCATCTACGGCGCCTCGAAGGCCGCCGTCGCCGGGCTCGCGCGGATGCTGGGGGTGGAGCTCGCGCCCCGCGGCATCCGGGTCAACGCGCTGTGTCCCGGGGCGGTTGTGACCCCGATCTACGGGCGCCTCGGCTGGTCGGACGAGCGTATCGCGGCGATCCGCGAGCGCATCAGCGGGCAGGTGCCGATGGGCCGCGTCGGCGGCGCGGACGAGATCGCCCGCGTTGCGCTCTTCCTGGCGAGCGAGGACTCAAGCTACATGCTGGGCGAGGAAGTGGTGGTCGACGGCGGCTATGTGGTGGCGTAGATCGCCCGGATTTGAACCGTATAAGTTCCCCCTCGCCCGCAAGGGGGGAGGGAATTCTCCGCGCGCCGCCGCCTACTTCTTAACCCCCAGCGTCATGCCGTCGGCAACGGGCAGCATCGCCAAGGTCACGCGGTCGTCGCCCTTGATCTTCTCGTTGAAGGCCCGCGCGCCGTGGGTGTTGCCGATCAGCTCCTCGAAATGCTCTTCGGTGCGGCCGCGGTCGCGCCAGAACTGGACCAGGCGCTCATCGGTGAAGTCCGATGTCACGGTGCCCTGGAACAGCGTGTTGTCGGCGATCATCAGCCCGCCCGGGCGCAGCAGTTCAAGGCCGCGGTCCCAGTATTCCCCATAACTCAGTTTGTCGGCGTCGATGAAACAGAGATCGTAGCTGCCGGTCTCGCCGCTGGCGATCAGGCGGTCGAGGGTTTCGGTGGCGGGTCCCAGCAGCAGCCTGATTTTCTCCGCAACGCCGGCCTTGGTCCAGAACTCGCGCGCGATCGCCGTATACTCGTCGCTAATGTCGCAGGTCGTGATATGGCCGTCGGGCGGCATGGCGCTTGCCATCGCGAGCGCGCTGTAGCCGGTGAAGGTACCGACCTCGAGCACTCGTTTGGCCTGGCTGATCATGATCAGTATTTCCAGGAACTGGCCCTGCATCGATGTGATCTGCATGCGGAACCAGGGCGTTGCCTTTTCCGTCGCCGCACGCAGTTCGGCCAGCACCGGCCGTTCGCGGTTCGAGACCGCGTCGACATAGTCGTACAGCGCCTCATTCATCATGATTTGGTAAGTCGACATCGCCGTCCTCTTATGTTGTTCAGTCGGCACCAGCCCACTCCCCCTCCCGGCCACCCATGAGAGTACGATCCCGTGGGTGGCCGGGAGGGGGAGTGGGCTGGTGCGGGCGCCAGCCACAAAGTAGGGCCGGTGCGGGCCCCAGCCAATAAAGGCATCAGCCAAAAGCCTTCAGGCAGTTCCCGTTGCCCGGCGGTGATACCACAACGGCAGCACGATCGCTGCAAGTGCCAACACCGAACAGGCGAGCATCGTGCCCAGCATCGGGTAGGGCGTGCCGTTCTGGATCGTGCCGACGGCCTGGGCGACGCCGGCGCCGATGAACATCTGGACGAAGCCGGCCAGCCCCGAGGCGGCGCCGGCTGCCTTGGGGTTGACGCTGATCGCCCCGGCCTGGGCGTTGGGCATCGAGATCCCTGCCGCGTAGGAGGCAAACATCGCCGGGCCGAACAGGGCGAGCGGATGCCAGACCCCGCTGGCCATGATCGCAAAGCCGATGGCGACCGTTATGAGCGAGCCCATGCCGCCCAGCACGATCATACGGTCGATGCCGACCTGCGCCGATATCCGTCCCGCCGTCAGCCCGCCCAACATGAAACCGGCGGAGACCATGAAGAAATAGAGCCCGTATTCGGTCGCGGGCCGCTTCATCACATCGACCATGATGTAAGGCGCGCCGGACATGAAGGCGAAGAAAACCCCGAGCACGAAGGAGGCGTGGAGCACGTAGCCACAGAAGATCGGTTGCGCGAGGAGGTGTCCGAAGCCGCCGAAAAAGCTCTTCAGCCCCTCGATGGGCTCGCGCTCGGTGTGGGTCTCGGGCAATCGCGCCAGCACCAGGGCGGTAACCCCAAGTCCGACGCAGCCGGCGAAGACGAAGCTCGCGCGCCAGCTCGCCCAGTCGGTCAGCACGCCGCCGATGGTCGGCGACAGCATCGGCGCGATCACCATTGCCGTCGTCAGATAAGCGATCACCGAGGCCGAGCGATCGCGGTCATAAAGATCGCGCACGATGGCGCGCGCCAGCACCATGCCCGAGGCGCCGCCGGCGCCCTGCAGCATGCGTCCCACGATCAGGGTCCAGATATCGGGCGCCGCGGCGCAGAGCGCGCTGCCGGCCAGAAAGAAAAACAGGCCGATGATGACGATCGGGCGGCGGCCATAGCGGTCCGACAGCGGCCCGTATATCAGCGTAGCCAGCGCGATCGCCAGCATCGAGACGCTCAGCGTCAGCTGCGCCGTGGCGGCGGAGACGCCGTAGCTTGTACGGATCGCGGGCAGTGCCGGCAGGAATATCTGCATCGACATGGGCCCGAGCGCAGTCAGCGCGACCAGGACAAACAGCAGGAATTTGCTCGCGGTCACCGCCATTGGGCGCCCTGACTACAGGCCCACGACCCGCCGCGCAAGGCGGCGGGTCCGGACGATCACGGATAACGGCCGCTCCTGATCGCGCGCATAATCGCCGACGCATATATTTCACTATTTTGCGGCGAGCAACCACGATGCAAGTGATAGATTGTGTCGAAGAAGCAATGGGAAGGGAAATAGTGCTTATCGGACGACGATAGGACATCGATTCTGTTTTTCTTTGCCCACCGGCGAATAATCTTCTCCCACCGTTCGATTTGCAGCCTTGCGTTTTTCGACGGCATTGGCATTACCGGAAATGTCACGGCAAATCGAACGCCCTTTCTTTTGCCGATCCGAATTGCGCGCTCGAGACGTGCGAAGCCTGTGCCTGTTGCCGATTCGGGGGGTTCTGTCGGGCTGGCTGCGTAATTTCTGGGCGTGGCCTTTGATGGCGTGTTGATGAGGATGTCGCCGCTGGGATTGAGTTCCGCTACCGCGCTGAATACTCCGCCTCCGATGGTGGCCTGCTGAATTTTCAGAATTATCGCGTAACCCAACCACCGTTGCGGACAGGTGCGAATCGCGAGGATCCAGTCATCGAGCCTTTTCAATCGCGTCCGCGCTTGCGCAATTTGGTAACAAGCCTCAGTTTCCGAGGGTGTGGGCCCCGTATAGAGACTGTATTCCATCGGTAGAATAATAATATCGCCGGAACGCGCGCGCTTCACGACTTCTTCAACCATGTACAATGCCAAGCCCCAATGGACTGCCGCGTTGGTTACCGGACGACCGATTCGCTGCTGAATTGACATCGAATCGATGCTGTACAGTGCGTTTGAACCGCTCACGAATATGACGTGAGGTTGACGCTGGGCCTGTTCCAGCCGAGCCAGCTTGAATGCCACCATTGAGCGCTTGTAGGTCATCATTGCAGTGCTATCCACTAGCCCAACAACCGCCCCAACAAAGATGACCAACGTGCCAAAGGTGCTCCCGACGAATAGTGAGAGCCATTTGATATGAACGTTCATCTGAATGTTCCGAACCGGCGTCAAAATACGAAATAAATAAACCGCCCCGACCCATCCTGCATCAGAATGACGGCTACGGCGAATAACACGCCAAGGATGAATGCCTGGGCGAAAGGACGGCGGCGCCACAAGGCGAATTGGCGAGTTGTTGGCGCTAACAAGACAGCCGTCATCGCAGCAAAAACTAGCGTCAAGTTCAGCAGATTAAACGCGGCCAACGGCCGAATCTCGGTTTCGACGCCCAGAAATCTGGCCAGTCCGCTGAGGCTAGGCGGTAGCACCACACCTTCCGTCCCAGCCATCATCAGCCAGATATGCGCAGTGTCGCCGATGTTGTTGGCGCGAAATGCGACCCACGCCAGCGTCACGAACAAGAATGTCACAAACCAACCTGCGAGCGGCGGCAGGGTCACTCCGAACTTTTTCCATAGGGAAAGAAAGGCCAGGAATATCCCGTGTAACCCGCCCCATAATACGAATGTCCAGTTCGCGCCGTGCCAAAGGCCACCCAACAGCATCACGATAAAGAGGTTAAGGACGCGCCGCCAAGGTCCATGACGATTTCCACCCAGGGGAATATAGAGATAATCCCGCAAGAAGCGTGAAAGGGTCATGTGCCAGCGGCGCCAGAACTCAGAGATGTTCGTCGCGCGGTAAGGGCGATCGAAATTTTCCGGCAATCTGAGACCGAGAATTAGGCCGCAGCCGATCGCAATGTCCGTATAGGCTGAAAAATCGAAATAGATCTGCAGCCCGAATGCAAGCGTGCCGATCCATGCGTCGAGAAAGGTCAGTTGTGCGACGTTTGTGTAGGCAGAATCCGCCACCGCACCAAGAGAATCGGCGAGCACAACCTTTTTGAATAGTCCAATCACCAGCCAGGCGCCGCCGAGACGCAGACGCCCAAGCGAAGCTTTGAATGGACGAGCCGACTGGAGGCGTCTCGACACTTGGCCGAAGCGTACGATCGGTCCCGCCACCAGCTGCGGAAAGAAAGTGACATAGGCAGCGTAGGTAATAAGGGTCGGGTAGGATTGGATCCGGCCAGCGAACCGATCAACCTGAAAACTGATTTGCTGAAACGTGTAGAAGGAAATCGCCAGCGGCAGTGCAATATTTAAGGTGTCATATCCAGCTTGTGCGATAAAAAAGTCGAAGTATTTAAAAGTAAACAGAATCGCTAGATTGAATGCGATTGCAATCACCAGCGCCTTTTTTCGCTGGCAGACCAAAATCCCCAGGCCATAGTTGAATTGGATTGAAATCAGCAGCAGAAAATAGAAATTTACGCTGTGAAATAGATAGAAGGCCGATGATATTCCAAAGACGAGTAGGCAGAGAAATTCCCGATTAAGCCGGCTCGCCAACAACCAGACCAGGGCTATTGTGGCGGGCAGAAACAGAAACAAGAACCCGTTGCTGGCAAAGTTCATCTATTCTCGGCACTTGTGGCCCGTAGATAGGGTATTCGGCTGGAAACGGTATCACTTGAAATATTTGGAAATACGGTGCCGACCATATTTTGGCAGATCGCAAACCTGTGAGCGACTAACGAAAAGATCAACCATCTCGGCGCTATCATCTAATTTCGATTATCTCTGGAGATCGGTAGGGATCATGCTCTGCCTCGACACCCGGCGAGCAATTGCCGGTGCGGCAGCAGCGACCTTGCCCGGCGCGGCGCCGACAATCGACAAAGCTTGGCGAACCCGTTTGCAGATTGTTAATCAATGTTAAGCGCTTGGTAACGGAGCGAAGCGATACTGGTCGGTCATCGTGCAGGTTTCCACTGCTGCGTTCACGATCGGCGCGGCGGGCGGCTTAGGATGTGGCATGGATACGGCCTACTTATTCTGGTTCAAACGGATTTCCATTGCACTGGCCTTTACCTGGCTTGCCGGTGCCGGCTGGCTGCAATTCTCCGAGGCGATCGGCGACTATGGCCTTAAATCGACGACCTACCAGCGCGGCTCATCCGAATGCGAGGGCACATACGCGAGCCGCTACGATTGCAAATCCTCGATCCTGATTGCCGGCGAGAACCAGGCTTTCTTTTCCTGGCTATTCAAGTTCATGATCGTTTTTCTGCCGCCGATCGGGCTTGGCTACTTGTACGGTGCCGTGCGGCGTCGGCACGAGGCCGAAATCGCCCAGGCCGCGCGCCGGCGAGCGCTTAAGCGCCGCAACGCGGAAACGGCGTAGTGTCCTGCCCCGGAAATTCGTCCCACCAAATTCCGGGATAAGCAGGCCACTAATACCAAGTCTCAGTGATATTGATCCATTTGATGGCGGCGGATTGGCCCTCAGGTTAGGCACGCGGCGCGGCGCGATGCAGCGCATCGGGCAAGCCGCGTAACGCGGCCGGAGGGCAAATCGGCCCCACCGAAGGCCGCCATCTTTTGTCCGCCGGCGTCGTTGCGCGCGGCTTGTGGTGCGCCGCACCACGGCGCAACCCGCGCCCAACCGGCGGACAAAATCTTGGCGGTCAAATGGCTCAATATCACTGAGACTTGGTATAAATATTTGAGGCTAGTGTGATTCAGCCCCCGAACTTCGTCACATCAATGCGGCGAACTCGGAACCATCGCACCAACTCCCTTCTGCTTTCCTATTTCGGATCGGCGTCGAGCCTGACCGCGATCCCTTCCAGTTCTTTCTTCGGCGCGGGATAGCGGTCCAGCACCAGCGGGTCGTGACCGGGGATGACGTTCGCGCGCTCGTCGGCAAGATCGTAGCAGCGCGCGTAGCCGAGGATCATGTCGCCGAGGTTGTAGACGATGGGGAAGGGCGCGGTCGCCTCCATGTTCTCATAGAAATGGCTGGCATCGGAGGCGAGCACCAGCCAGCCGCGCCGCGTGCGCACCCGCACGACCTGAAGTCCCATCGTGTGGCCGCCGACGAAGTGCAGCGTGATACCGGGTGCCAGCTGAACATCGCCGTCATGGAAACGCACCCGACCGTCGAACACCCGATCGATCATGCCCGAGATGTGGCGGGGCTCGAAGGAATGGTTCATCGTCGCCGTGCACATGTGAACGCCGGTCGCGAACTGCATCTCGCGCTCCTGCAGATGGAAGCGCGCCGCCGGAAAGCGTTCATAGCCGCCGATATGGTCGTAGTGGAGGTGCGTGACGATCACGTCCTCGGTCTTGGCGGCATCGATCCCGATCATGGCGAGGCCGTCGGCGGGATCGCGCAGCAGGGTGCGCCCGCGCTTGTCGGCATCGGCTTTCACGAAGCCGGTATCGACCACGAAGTGCCGGTCCTTGCCGACGATCGCCCAGACGTAATAGTCGATCGGCATCGGCGCATCATTGTGCGGGTCGATATACATGAGGTTGGTCGAGCGCGTGCGCTCGGGCATCGTCGCGTATTTGACCGCGTAGACCTCGTAGCTCGCTCCGTCGTCGCTCATGGCGGGCTCTCCCCCTGATTGTCGTTTCCGGCGCAGGCGCCGTTGCCCCGGTGACACGAGAATGCACAAGCACCGAAGGCCGCCTGCGGGGCATATGCTTGTATACTCGCGCGGATGGCAGGCGGACGGAAGGCGGACGGTGCGGCGCCGACCGGAAAACGGGTACCGATCGGCGCGATTCCGGTTACCGTGCGGCTGCGCGACAGGGACAAGAAGGGGCACACACGTCATGGCAGCCGCGCAACCGACCCTGGGCTTCATTGGCCTCGGCACGATGGGCGAGCCGATGTGCCGCAACCTGGCAACGAAGAGCGCGGCGAAGGTGATCGCCTTCGATGTCCGCGCCGAGCCGGTGGCCCGTCTCCGCAGCGAGGGCATCGACGCCGCCGAAAGCATCGCCGAGGTGGCCGGTGAAGCCGACATCGTATTTCTTTCGCTGCCCGGCGGCCACGAGCTGGCCGAGGTCGTCGCCGGCGAGGACGGCCTGATGGCGCACGGCCGCGAGGGGATGATCGTGGTCGATCACACCACCGCGCCCGTGGCGCTGGCCCGCGAGCTCAACGCCGGGCTGGCCGAAAGGTCGATCGACTTCCTCGATGCGCCCGTAGCGCGCACGCGCCGTGCCGCCATCGACGGGACGCTCGCCGTCATGGTCGGCGGCGATGAAGACGCCTTCAGGCGCGTCGAGACTTATCTCGGGCACATGGGGGCGAGCGTCACCTATTGCGGGGCCAGCGGTAATGGCCAGACCACCAAGCTTCTGAACAACATGGTGCTGATCCAGACTGTGGCCGCACTCGCCGATGCGTTGGCGATCGGCCGCCGCGCCGGGCTTGACGGCGAGCTTTTGTTCAAGGTGATGTCGGACGGCTCGGCGGACAGTTTTGCGCTGCGCAATCACGGCATGCTGTCGATGGTGAAGGGCGAGTTCCCGGAGGACATGTTCTCCACGCACTATGCGCTGAAGGATCTCACCTACGCGCTGGAGCTGGCCCGCGAGTTCAGGGTCGAGGCGAACCTCGCCAAGCAGACCGAGCGTCTGCTGCGCCGGACCATCGATGAGGGGTTGGGCGACGCCTACTTCCCCGCCCTCTACGAGATCATCGAGGACCGGGGCGGCGTGGGCTGACGCAGCGGGTCGGCAGCGCGCTTGCACGGCCCTCATGCTTCGACAAGCTCAGCATGAGGATCGGGTTTCTTGCTTCGACGAGAACCCCCGCACTGCAACAAGAACCCCGTCCTCCAACAAGACCCCAGCCCTCCAACAAGACCCTAGCCGTCCAACAAGATCCTCACCCTGAGCCTGTCGAAGGGTGAGCCCGTCGAAACCTGCGCGGGCCCGGGAACCAACCCCCCGGCGCTGATTACGCGCGGGTCTCCTATTCGCGGGTTTCTGGCGGCCGCTCGAATTCCTTGTCGAGGTGGCCGCGGCCCTCCTGGTCGCCGCGCTCGAAGAGCCACGAATAGCCGCCCTTGGGATTGGTCAGGATCTCCCAGGCATTGTCGTCGCCGTCCCAGAAGTAAAAGCTGTAGGTGCCGTGCTGGGTCTGCGGCCGGGTGATCTTGTTCAGTCCGTATATGTCGGCGTGCTCGACGACCTTGGCGTGGGCCGTGTCGACATCCGCCTCGGTCAGCACGTCGATGCCGTTGTGGTTGAGGAAGGTCATCGGGCCCTTCTTGTCGCTCTTCACCACCGCGATGGTGTTTGGCCCGCCCAGCCGGATCAGCAGCGAGATTTCGCTGGTGCGCACGACTTCGAGGCCGAGAAATTCGGTATAGAACGCGCGGCTGCGTTCCAGGTCGCGCGATTCGAGTGTGCCGTGGGAGAGAAAATTGAGATCGAGGATCGGCGCGGCGGCCTTTTCAACCGCCGGAATTGCCTGTGCCTCGGTTTGGGTCTCAGCTTGGGCCATGGCATTCACTCCCGTTCAAATTTTCCGTCTTCTAAACCACCGGCGTCTCCAGCACGCCGCAACCGCCGATCTCGATCCTGATCTTGTCGCCGGATTTGAGAAACGTCCCCCTGGGGAAGCCGACGCCGGCGGGCGTTCCGGTCATGATCACATCGCCCGGTTGCAATGTCACCCGCGACGACAGATAGACCAGGATCTCGACGAAATCATGGATCAGCTGACCGGTGTTTGAATCCTGTTTCAGCTCGTCGTTCACCCACAGCTTGATCGACATCGCGGTCGGATCGGCGATGGCTTGCCTGGGCGTGATCCACGGCCCCATCGGGTTCGACCCGTCGAAGCATTTCTGGCCGAGAAAATCGTAGATGAAGGGCGAGCCCTCGCGTTTCAGATAGTCGCGCGCCGAGAGGTCGTTGACGATCATGTAGCCGGCCACGCAGTCGAGGGCGTTGGCGGGGTCAAGGTCCTTGCCAGCGCGCCCGATCACCAGCCCGACCTCGGCCTCCCAGTCGACCTTGCTGGAGAAGGCGGGCAGGTGCACCGTCTCGCCCGGCCCCGCGATGCTGCTCCGCGCCGATTGCAGGCTGAGCCAGGGGTCGGTCAGCTTTTCAACAGGCGGCGCAACGCCGGTCATCTCCAGCATCGCCGCGGCCATCTCGTGCATGTGGTCCCAGTAATTGGCGCCCGCGAAGTAGAGCGTCGAGGGATAGAGGAGCGGTGCCAGCAGCTTGACCTCGCCGAGCGGCCTGCCCCCGGCAGGAGGGTTGTCGGCGGCCCGCTCCAGGCGCGGCCGCGCCTCCTCCCAATGCTGCAGGATGTCGATGACGCTGCCGGCCGGCCAGCCGACACCGTCAAGCAGCGACGCTGCGTCGTGCACCGTCTCGCCGATCAGCACGCCCGCCGCCGGCGCACTGCCCGCCTCGTAGCTCAGCACCCGATAGTCACCCAAAGCACGACCCCCGACATTTGGCTGCGCGGGCTTGGTGCCCCGCATTGAGGGCGCCAGAGTAACGCTGCGAGGCCAATCGCGGCAATCGCCACGGCCGGGGGCGATGCCGGCGCCCGGCGACCCTTCGGCTTGACCTGCCTCAATGTGGAGACGGGGGGATCGTGCTCAAGTTATAATCGAGCGTATATCGGTGTTCTCGCCTTCTCACACCCTGGAGACGTCATGAGCATACGCGCATCTCTTGGTTTGTCGGCTGTCCTTGCCGTCTGCGCAGCGGTGCTTGCCGGTGGCCTTCAGGCCGCCGCGCCGCAGCGACCCGGGGCATCGCCAGGCGATGCCCAGCGCGGCTTCCAGTTGGCGCTCAAGGTCTGCGAGGAATGCCACGTCGTGGCCGACGGCCGCAGCCGACGCAGCCCGCCGGCGGCGGGCGCGCCGTCCTTCTTCGATCTCGCCAAGCAGCAGCGGGTGACGCCGTTTTACCTGCGTGCCTTCTTCCGCACGCCGCACCGGAACATGCCCGACCTTATCCTGCCGCGCGGCGAGCGCGACGACGTCATCGCCTACATCCTGTCGCTGCGCCCGGAAAAGTAGCATCAGGGAACGCGGCCAGCTCGGCCCGGCAGGAAATCTCGTGTTAAGCGGCGTTCGAGCTGGGCACAGGCGTAGGGACTTCGCCAGCGACAATGCGTTCGGCCGGGAAGGTGAGCCGCACGCGCGTGCCTCGCCCGACCTTGCTTTCCACCGAAAAGCTGCCGCCATGGAGTTCGATCAAGCTCCGGGTCAGCGGCAGGCCGATACCGATCCCCTCATAGCGCCGGTTGAGGTCGTCCTCGACCTGCCCGAACACTTCCATTGCGCGCTCAAGCTTGTCGGGCGCGATGCCGATGCCGGTATCCTTGATCCAGATGCTCAGCGCCCCGTCATCGACAGCGCCCGCGGTCAGCCAGACTTCGCCGCCCTTGTTGGTATATTTAAGGGCATTCGAGAGCAGATTGCTCAGAATTCGGCGAACCAGCCGGGGGTCGGCCGAAAGCGACGGCAAGCCGGGATCGACGATCACGTAGAGCTCGATGCCTTTTTTCGCGCATTCGGACTCGAATGCGCTTTGCATCTCGGCGATCAACGCCGCCAGATCGAAGACGCTTTCTTCCAGCTCAACCGTGCCCTGCGCGGCGTTGGTCAGTTCGAGCACATCCTCCACGATCGTCAGGAGGCGCTTGCCGCTGCCATGAATGTCGGTGACCGCCTGACGCACGCGCCCGTCCGCCATGGGTCCGTAAATTCCGCTCTGCATCGCTTCGGTGTAGCCGATAATCGCGTTGAGCGGGGTGCGCAGCTCATGGCTGGCGATGGCCAGGAAGCGTGACTTGGCCTCGCTCGCGGCGTTGGCTTCCACGGCGAGGTCGGCGTTACGCGCCAGCTCGGCCGTAAATACCTGCTTCGTGAGGTAGTTGCGCCGCGCGAAGAACTCGCGGCCATATCCCGAAAAGACGCCCACCAGCGCATGTGCGAAAACCGCGCAGATGGCCGGAACGTAGGGAATCGGGACCAGACCGGGTTCGATCGAGATCGCCGTCACGGTGGCGCTCACCGCGAGTACCGAGAAGACAAGGGAGCGATTGAACAGGACACGGTTGTAGTGCTGTCCAAACGCAGAGATCGTGGCCATCTCGAACAGGTAGATGAGGTGGTGATCTTTATGCGTGACGACGAACAGGAACAACGCTGTCCCGAAGGACAGAAACATGCCTATGAAATACAAGGGATCGAGAATGCGCTCGAACCGCGATTGAAAATATACTGGGATCTGCGTCAGAAGTAGGAGTGGGATCGTGATCTCGTAGCGGATCCAAAGGAAGTCGTGGCAATACTCGGGCAGGAACACCAACAGCAACAGCGTGAAAACTGCATAAAACCCGAGCCCGATGGTGACCCAGATTTTGTTTGTGAGCGTGGTCAACTTTGTCCAGCTCATCTGAAACTGGCGCTCGAACTTGGGATCGTTGAACGCGAGCGTCCAGCGGCTGACTTCCATCCCGCTCAGCGTGGGCGTGTCGTCCACCGTTCCCCCCGGTCAATCTCGTTGCGTGGCTTACTTCTGGCGATCACCAATTCGAACAGGGAATTACTAAATTTTTTTGAATTAGCAGGGCAATTCCGCACCCGATATGAGAATTTGCGGCGTCTTCGCATATACCGGTATGCAATTGGCTGCGGCGCCGGGTCGAGGCTGGCGCGCAGCGATGTCAACACGGCATCCCGTCGCTGCGATCTGAGACGATCTTGATCTAGGCCGCGTCTGGCTGGGCGAAATCGCTCGGACTGGCCGCCGCGACCACTCGCTCGGGCGGGAAGGTGAGCCGCACATTGGTGCCCCGGCCGATGACGCTGTCCACCGCGATGCTGCCGCCGTGGAGCTCGATCAGGGTCTTGGTCAGCGGCAACCCGACGCCGATCCCCTCATAGCGCCGGTTGAGGTCGTCCTCGACCTGTCCGAACATCTCCATCGCCCGCTCGAGTTTCTCCGGCGCGATGCCGATGCCGGAATCCTTGATGTCGATGGTTATTGGGCCGCTTTCTGCGGCGCCGGCGATCAACCAGATCTCGCCGCCTTCGTTGGTGTATTTGACGGCGTTGGAGAGCAGATTGCTCAACATCCGGCGAACCAGCCGGCGGTCGGCCAAAAGCTGCGGCAGGTCGGGATTGTCCACCACATGAAGCTTGATGCCCTTTTTCGCGCATTCGCCTTCGATCGAATGCACCGCTTCGCTGATCAGCACTGCGGGATCGAAGGCACTCTCCTCCAGCGCCACCGTGCCCAATGTGGCGTTCGATAGTTCGAGCACGTCGTCAACGACCCCCAGCAAATGTTGTCCGCTGCCGTGAACGTCGACGATCGCGTCACGCATCTTGGCGTTCTCCACTGGCCCGAGGATGCCGGCCTGGATCGCCTCGGTGTATCCGATGATCGCGTTGAGTGGCGTACGCAGCTCGTGACCGACGATGGCCAGGAAGCGCGATTTGGCCTCGCTCTCGGCGTTGGCCTGCTCGGCGAGCTCGGCGCTGCGCGCGACCTCGGCCTTGAGGACATTCATCGAGAGGTAGTCGCGGCGCACGAACAGCTCTCGCCCATAGCCCGAGAAAATGCCGACAACCGCATGGGCGAAAATCGCGAAGATGACCGGGACGAAGGGAATGCCAACCAGACCGGTATCCATCACAATTATGGTCAAGGTGGTACCGCCGGCGATCAGTGAGAAGATGATGGAGTTTCTGAACAGGACCCGGCTGTACTGCTGGCAGAATACGTAGATCGCCGCCATCTCGAACAGGTAAACCAGATTGTGATCCCGGTGCGTGAAGACGAAGAGAAAGAGCGCCGTGCCGAAAACCAGGAACGAGCCCACGAAGTAACTCGGGGTCAGTGCGCGAGGAAGCCGCGTGCGGAAGAACACCGGGATCTGCGCCAGTGCAACGAGAGGAAGCATGATCTCGTAGCGGATCCAGAGAAATTCCTGAGAATTTTCCGGCAGGAAGATCACCAGAAGCAGCGTGAAGATCGCCAGGAAGCCGAGCCCGCCGATAACCCATGACCTGTCCACGCGCGCGGTCACCTTGAGCCAGCTGTCCTGAAACTGGCGCTCGAAGGCGCGATCGCTGAACGCGAGCATCCAACGGTTGACCCTGATGTCGCGAAGGTCGGGGCTGTCCGCCACCACTCTCCCCCCGGGAGTTAAGAACTGGCGCATCGTTGCGGTGATGTCCCTGCTTATTCGATCAGGGAATCGCTAAATATCTTTGAATTTCCGCCCAATCGGCGCCGGATTGTGGCGATTGGTGGGTATTTGCATACGATGTGATGTATGGCCGCTTTGCCCTACGGATACCCGGTCTTCCGGTGACCCTGCTTCCGGTCTTGCCGGCCCCAGCCTAAGATAGCGCCCATGGATTTCGAGCTGAGCGAACAGCAGGGCGCCTTCCGGGACGCCGTCACCGGATTCGCCGCGCGTCATCTGGCCGAGGGCGCGCTCGCCCGCGCCCGCGCGCCTGGCTACCCGTGGGATGTGGCCAAGCTGATGGCAGGCCAGGGGCTTCTCGGCATCACGGTCCCGGAGGGCGATGGCGGCCAGGGCGGCACGCTGATGGATGCGGTGCTGGCGATCGAGGCGGTGGCGTCGGTCTGTCCGCGCCGCGCCGACGTGGTGCAGGCGGGCAATTTCGCCGCCATCCGCACCTTCGCCGAATATGCCAGCGACGAGCAGAAGGCGCGTTATCTGCCCGGTCTGCTCGCCGGAACCGCGCTGATCGCCGTCGCCATGTCCGAGCCCGAAGCCGGCTCGGCGGCGACCGAGCTGCGCACCGCCGCGCGCCCCGACGGCGACGGCTACCGCGTCAGCGGCGCCAAGGTTTTCACCACGCATGGATCCGATGCCACGCTTTTTCTGGTTTATGTCCGCTTCGGGCCGGGCGTCGGCGGTATCGGCTCGGTGCTCGTCGAACGCGGCGCGCACGGCTTCAGCCTGGGCGAGCCGGTGCCGTACATGTCGGGCGAGGTTTGGCGTCAGCTCTACTTCGAGGATGTGTACGTCGGGCCCGAGAACGTCCTTCTCGGCCTCGGCGGCTTCAAGAAGCAGATCAGCGCCTTCAATGTCGAGCGTATCGGCAATGCCGCCCGCGCGCTCGCGGTGGGCCGCCTTGCCTTCGATATCGCCCGCGACCACGCGCTCGATCGCAAGCAGTTCGGCAAGCCGCTCGCCGAGTTCCAGGGCCTGCAGTGGAAGTTCGCCGACATGGCGCTCAAGCTCGAAGCCGCCCAGTTCCTGCTCTACCGCGCCGCGGTCAATGCCGACAAGGGCCTGCCCTCGGGCCAGGAAACCGCGCTCGCCAAGGTCGCTTGCAACGAGGCCGGCTTCTTCGCCGCCAACGAGGCGATGCAGGTGATGGGCGGCACCGGCTACAGCGAGGCGACGCTGGTCGACTACTGCATGCGCCGCACCCGCGGCTGGATGATCGCCGGCGGTCCGGTCGAGATCCTGAAGACGCGCATTGCCGAGGGCGTCTTCGACCGCCGCTTTCCCCAGCGCGACCGCCGCCCCGACACGAAATGACGCAACCGGATGACTGAGCGGAATGACCGGGCCGCCGAATAGCGCGAACGCCGGCCCCAGCCTCGCCGAGGCGCTCTTCGCGCCGCGCGGCGTGGCGCTGATCGGCGCCTCGGATGACGAGACCAAGCCGGGCGCGCGGCCGCTGCGCTTCCTCGTCAAGCATGGTTTCAAGGGCGCGATCTATCCGGTCAACCCGAACCGCTCCAGCATCGGCGGCCTCACGGCATTCCCCGATCTCGCATCGGTCCCCGGCCCGGTCGACCTCGCATTCGTGCTGGTCGCCGCCGCCGGCGTGGAGGATGCGATCGCCGCGTGCGGGCAAAAGAGCGTGCCGGTCGCCGCCGTGCTCGCCGACGGCTATGCAGAATCCGGCGAGGCAGCGCGTCAGGCGCATCTGGTGAATAGCGCCCGCACCGCCGGCGTGCGCCTGCTTGGCCCCAACAGCATCGGCCTCGTGGTCCCCGGCACGGGGCTTGCCCTCAGCGCCAATGCCGCGGTCGACGCCGAGCGGCTCATCCCCGGCCGCACCGCGCTCATAACGCAGAGCGGCAGCCTCCTGGGCACGTTGCTGTCGCGCGTGCAGGCGCGTGGGCTCGGCTTCTCCAAGATCGTCGCGGTCGGCAACGAGGCCGATCTCTCGGTCGGCGAGATCGGCGATATGCTGGCCGGCGACCGCGACACGGATGTGATCCTGCTCTTCCTCGAAGCGATCCGTCACGGGCCCGCGCTCGCGCGCTTCGCGGTTGCGGCGCATGCCGCCGGCAAGCCCATCATCGCTTATCTGTTGGGCCGCTCCGATCCCGGCCGCGCCGCCGCGCTCAGCCACACCGGCGCCATCGCCGGTTCCGACAAATCGGCGGATGCCTTCTTCGGCGCCCACGGCATCCTTCGCGTCGATCATCTGGAAGCGCTTTTCGAGGCGGCACCGCTTGTCGCCGGCCGCGCGCCGGGCGTTTCCCCGGCTGGGGGTGCCGTGGCCGTGGTCAGCACCACCGGCGGCGGCGGGGCGATGGTGGCCGACCGGCTGGGCTTGGCGGGCGTGCCCGTCGAGGGCCTCAGCGCGCCGACGACCGCGCATCTGCGCAAGGCCGGCGTGCCGGTGAAGGCGGGCCGCATCATCGACGTGACCCTTGCCGGCACAAGGCCACAGATCATGCGCGCGGCCCTCGATGCCGCGCTGGCGGAGACGCATGTCGGGCTTGTCCTGGCGGTCATCGGCTCTTCGGCGCAGTTTCATCCCGAGCTCGCCGCCGAGGCGGTCGCCGGTTACGCGGGCTCGGGCAAGCCCGTCGCGGCCTTTGTCGTTCCGCATGCGCCCGAGACCATCGCCCGGCTGGCCGGGGCCGGCATCGCCGTTTTCGCCACCCCCGAGGCCTGCGCCGACGCGGTCGCCGCCTTGGGCGCCTGGACGCCGCCGCGTGTGCCCCCGGAGCTGGGCGCCCCGCCCGAGGCAGCGGCGATGCTCAAGCGCGCACCCGAGGGCGACACCCTCGACACAATGTCCGGGCTCGAGCTCTTCGCGGCGCTCGGCATCGAGACGGCCCCGTCGGTGGTCGTGCGGTCAGATGAAACCGCGCCGGCACTGACATTCGATTTTCCTGTGGCGGCGAAAGCGCTGGGCCTCGCCCATAAGACCGAGGCGGGTGGGGTGGTCCTCGATATTGCCGACGAAGCGGCGCTCGCCGCGGCGTTGGAGACGCTCGCCGTCAAAGCCGTCGCCGACGATGCCACGCGCCACGAAGGCACCTCGCCTGGCGCCGTCCTGATCCAGCCGATGGTCGCGGGTCTGGGCGAGGTCCTGCTCGGCTTCCGCCGCGAGCCCGGCGTCGGCCCGGTCGTGGTGCTGGGCGCGGGCGGGGTGCTGGCCGAGCTCTACGAAGACGTTGCCGTCCGCCTCGCCCCGGTCGATGAGCGCGAGGCGCGTGCCATGATCGCCGAAGTGCGCGGCCTGGCCCCCTTGCGCGGATACCGCAACCTGCCCAGGGGTGATCTGGGCGCGCTCGCCGGTGCTGTCGCCCGCTTCTCCCAACTCGCCGCGTTGCCCGTCGCCGAGGCCGAGATCAATCCGTTGATCGTCGGCGAGATCGGCGCCGTCGCGGTCGATGCGCTGGTGCGGCTCGAGATGCCGTCGGGCTGAGCGGCGATCATCCCTGCCATTACGTCATTCCCGCGCAAGCGGGAATCCAGGGATCATGGGGCGATGATGTTTCCGGCATCGCTGGATCCCCGCTCCCGAGCCCGTCGAAGGGCGCGGGGATGACGAGATGGTCAAGTTGACCTGTCCTACCCGCGCTGGCCCCGCCGTGTCGGTTCGGCTAAAATCCAGGCAAGACTGCTGGTGCCATGGAGCGCAGGACCCATGATCGATCCCAAGATCCTCCCCGACGTCGAAACCCTCGCCGCGCGCATCCCCGATGGCGCCAAGCTCGCCATCTTCAAGGATAACGGCGTCGCCATGGAGGCGACGCGGGCGCTCATCCGGCGCGGCGCGCGCAACCTCCATATCGTCACCGTGCCGACATCGGCGTTCCAGGCCGAGCTTCTGATCGCCGCCGGCTGCGTTGCCACCATCGAGACCTCGGGCGTTACCATGTGGGAGCTGGGCCAGGCGCCGGCCTTCGTGCGCGCGGTGCGGACCGGCGCGTTGCGCATCCTCGATTCGACCTGCCCCGCGATCTACTCCCAGATCCAGGCGGGCGAGAAGGGCATCCCCTTCATCCCGATCCGCGGGCTCATCGGCTCCGACCTGCTGGCAGTGCGCGACGACTACAAGGTGATCGACAATCCCTTCGGCGCGAACGGCGAGGCCGATCCGATCGTGGCGCTGCCGGCGATCCGACCCGACGTGGCGCTCTTCCATGCGCCCAAGGCCGACCGGGCCGGCAACGTGTTCATCGGCCGCCAGTCCGAGCTCAAGACCATCGCGCATGCCGCGCATGCCAGCTACGTCACGGTCGAGGCGATCGTCGAAGGCAGCCTGATGGAGGATGAGACAACCGGCGGCGCCACCATCCCGGCCATGTACATCACCGGCGTCGCGCACGCGCCCAAGGGCGCCTGGCCGCTGCCGATGCCCGGCTACTATCCGGGCGACACGGACACCCTCGCACAATACTGCCAGGCCGCGCGCAGCGAGGAGGGGCTGGCCGCCTGGCTTGCGAGCGAAGGCCTCGCGCCCCGCGCGGCTGCAGAATGAGCGCGCCCAGCGCCGCCGCGGAATGAGCGAGTACCGCACCGAGGAGCTGCTGATCGAGGTGATCGCGCGCCTGCTCGACGGCGTGGATAACATTGCCGTCGGCGTGCTCTCGCCGATCCCCGGCAGCGCTGCCATCCTCGCCCAGTCGCGTGGCGGTGGCCCCGATGCGGTCAGGGTTTCGGTGATCGGCGCCAAGCTTCCGGGCTACCGCACCGATGGCGGGATCGATCTGTTCGATCAGGCCGCGCAAGGCCGGCTCGGCGCCTTCTTTCTCTCCGGCGGCCAGATCGACGGCGCCGGCAACATCAACTTGCTCGGCGTCGGCTACTATCCGGGCAGCGAGGCGCGCTGGTCGGGCTCGTTCGGCTCGGCCTTTCTGTACTCGCTGGTCCCGCGGGTGATCCTCTTCCGCGAGGAGCACACGCGGCGCACGCTGGTCGAGAAGGTCGACTTCATCAGCGCCGCCGGCAGCAACGCGCCCAATGTGTACCGACCCGGCGGACCGCACGCGTTGGTGACCAATCGCTGCCTGTTCATGTTCGACAAGGCGCGCGGCCGCTTTCGGCTTGCGAGCGTGCATCCCGGCGAGAGCGTTGAGAGCGTGCGCGAGAATACCGGCTTCGACTTCGACTGCCCGGCCGAGGTGCCCGAGACGCCGCCACCGGATGCGGCGACGCTCAGCATGATTCGGCGGGACATCGCGCCAATGATCGCCGACCCCTACCCGAAATTCGCCGCCGAGGTGCTCGGCTATGCGGCGCCGGGCCACGCGGCGGAGTAGGCGCGGTGATGCTGGGATATTTTGGCGGCCGCATCCTTCGACAGGCTCAGGATGAGGGCGATTGCGCTATTTCAAATGCCCAAACCCAGACCCCCGCCCTTCGACAAGCTCGGGACGAGGCCTTGGGGGTTCGATATGGGGCCTTGTCTGGGATACCCGGAAGGAGGCCATCATGCTGAGCCTGTCGAAGCACGAGGGCTGGCCCACAGCAACCGTCATCGCCCGATGATCGAGCGCCTGGCCGATCTGGTGAACGATGACGCTTGGCTGGTGAAACGCGGGCGTCTCCTGAACGTGACCTTCGCAATCGGTGTCGACGACGACGACTATCTGATCCGGATCATCGACGGCCGCATCGCGGAGATCGAAAAAGGCCCCCACGTCATGCGCTCGTGGACCTTCGCGATCCGCGCCGCGTCGCAAACCTGGGAGACCTTCTGGCAACCGGTGCCGCCGCCCGGCTACCACGACGTCTTCGCGCTGCTGCGCAAGCGTCTCATCGCTTTCGAGGGCGATCTGCAGCCGATGATGGCGCATCTCCTCTATATCAAGCTGTTGCTCGCCAAACCGCGCGAGCTCGCCGCCTGATGACCGCGACACTGGAACCCGTTACCGGCCGGTACCTGCATCTCGCGCTCGAGGGCCGGCCGCACCGGCTTTACTTCGAGGAGGCGGGCCACGGCATTCCGCTGGTGTGCCTCCACACCGCCGGCGCCGACGGCCGCCAGTTCCGCGCGCTCCTCAACGATCCCGAGATCACCGCCGACTACCGCGTCATCGCCTTCGACATGCCGTGGCATGGCAAATCCTCGCCGCCGGAAGGCTGGCAGCGCGAGGACTACCAGCTCACTACCGAGCGCTATACCGGGATGATCCTCGCGCTTTGCGAGGCGCTGGAGCTGGAGCGGCCGGTGGCGATGGGCTGCTCGATCGGCGGGCGCATCGTGCTCAATCTGGCATGGCAGCATCCCGAACGCTTCCGCGCGCTGATCGGCCTGCAGTCGGCTGCCTATGTCGAGCGCTACTACGATGCCGGCTGGCTCAACCATCCCAACGTGCATGGCGGCGAGGCCTGCGGCGCGCTTGCTTACGGGCTGGTCTCGCCCTTGAGCCCCGAAGCGCACAAATGGGAGACGGTCTGGCACTACATGCAGGGCGGCCCCGGTATCTTCCAGGGCGATCTCTTCTTCTATCAGATCGAGGGCGACGTCCGGGACAAGATCAAGGACATCGACACCTCCAAATGCCCGCTCTACATGCTGACTGGCGAGTACGATTATTCCGCTTCGCCCGCCGACAGCGAGGCGGCGGCGGCGCTCATCCCCGGCGCCAAGCTCACCATCATGAAGGGCCTCGGCCACTTCCCGATGAGCGAGAACCCCGAGGGATTCCGCGAATACCTGCTGCCGGTGTTGAAGGAGATCAGGGGCGGCGGTTAGGCCGCCGCGCGCCATCCTTCGAGGCTCGCTAGCGCTCGCACCTCAGGATGAGCGTCAGTGTTTGATCCCACATACCGATGCTCATCGTGAGGTGCGCCGCCGCGTAAGCGGCGAAGCCTCGAAGGATGGCCACCCGCACCGTCGGCTGCCATGCCCCCGCTACTCCTGTCGGCCCAATGACCGCCGCCGCGCTCGCCGGCGCGCCCGCGCCGCGGTGATCTCCGCCTCGGTGACAAGGCCGTCGCCATCGGTATCCATACGGGCGAACCAGCCGCGCAGCGCCAAGGCGTGCTCCTCTGGAGTGATGTAGCCGTCGCGGTTGCGGTCGATGCGCGGGAACAGGCGGGCCCGCCGGCGTCCGCGCCGGCCGTCGGCGCCACCCGGCGCAGCGCGCACGAATTCGTCATAGCTCACCCTGCCGTCGCGGTTGCGGTCGATGGCGTGCATCCGGGTCGCCCGCGCCGCGCTCAATTCGGCGAAGCTGACGGCGCCGTCGGCGTTGCGGTCGAAGCGCCTGAAGCCCTGTGACGGTGCGCCGCCGCGCCGCTCACCGCCCCAGCCGTCGCGCTTTGCGCCTTCCCGGCCTCCGGCGCGCGCGCGTGGACCAGGATGGGGACCGGTGCCGCGCCAGGCCTGCCAGCGCGCCCGCGCCGCGCGCAGCTCGGCCAGGGAAAGGCGGCCGTCGGCGTCGGTGTCGCGCCGCGCGAACCAGCGTTTCAGGCTGGCCTCGCGTTCCATAACATCGATAAAGCCGTCACCGTTCATGTCGATGCGTTTGAAGATGCGGGCCCGGCGTGTGTGATGGAGCGGCGAGACCCGGTCGTTGCGGCCGCGCGGCGGCGCCGACAGGAACTCGGCGCGGCTGATGCGGCCGTCGCGGTTGGCGTCGACCGCCGCGACCCAGCGATCGCGCGCCACGCGCATCTCATCGAAGCTCACCACGCCGTTGCCGTCGAGGTCGAGACGGTCGAAAAAGCGCTGACCGCCGTCGCCGGCGGCCGCCGCATTGGCAGTGCTGGCCCCGCCGGCCAGAATGGGCCAGCCGGCCAGCCAAAGACTTACGCCCAGTAAGGCGGCGTATGCGCGCGCCATGCCAGATCCCTTCCGCTGTGCTCGTCATCCCGTGACGCGGGCTTGGCCCGCTTCACATCCCGCGCTTATCGTCCCCCACGCTGACTGAAATATACGGGCAGACCCCTAACGCCATCCCCCATTTCGGCTTTGACTTTGCCCATTTCGGCTTTGACTTTGCCCATTTCGGCTTTGACATTGTATGTGCGGCGCCCATCTAATGGGACCAATGCGCCCGTAGCTCAGCTGGATAGAGCGTCGCCCTCCGGAGGCGAAGGTCGGGGGTTCGAATCCCTCCGGGCGCGCCAATTATTTCAATATGTTAGCGGATTATCGCTAAGGCATATTTCTTTGTAGTAAGCACATAGTAACCGCGCGAGGAGCATCTCGCGCCCATTTCTTGTGTCTGCGAAGAGCGAGAAATGGGGCCGCGACAACTTGCTCCCAGCGCTCGTACACAGATTTTGTCGATACCCGCTTACGGACCGCCGAGAACGGTGGAGAGAAGACGATCCGGGAAACCCGCCGTCCAACCAACGCCGCGCTGGTCGCCATGGCCAACAAGACCGCCCGTGTCGTCTGGGCCATGCTCACGCGCAACGAGGCTTTCCAGCCCGGCCGGCGGGCAGCCGCCTAAACCACCTCCTGGCGGTGAAAGAATTGCGAAGGTGATGATGACGTGATGGCGAAACAGGGTGACCGGGACTGGCCAAACCCGAGGCTTTGTCCGAGCCTAGGGCTCGATAGTCTGCCTGGGCGTCGGTCCACGGATTCCATCAGGGCCCGCGGTCGAATTGAGCCGCACACAGAGGCCGGATAGATGACAGCAAACCCCAACCTCGCCGCACATCAGAAATCCCTTGGCAAGCAGGGGTGTTCTGAGATGACCCCGCCTGGGGGTTCGCATTAGCCTGACACCACCCTTGGTTGGATTTGCGTATGTCAGGGTCCTGATGACTCTCGAATCGCTTTGGCGATCAGGTCTCGGGTGCTTTGGGGTTGGTTTTCTATGGCGTGCCCAACCATGCGCAGCGTCCGCCGCAACCCGTAGAGCTGGTCCACCAGATCCAAGATCACGGGCAGGGCGTCGTCATTCACATTCATTTCGTGTTTTAGCTGACAGACGAAACGCAGACGCGCAACATCGATCTCATCGTAAACCGGCCCCTCGTCGGCAATCCGAGGCTCAATCCAGCCCTCTTGCACCCAGACCCGGAGGTGTTTGACCGTTAGTTCTTCGATCAGCGCGACAACCTGTTTTTCCGACAGACTCATGATGCACTCTTGATGTTTGTGCGCGGGTCATAGGCGTGGCTTTCGCGCCACGTTTGGATAAATGCTTGAAGTTCTGGATCGATCTCGCTTGGCATGGCGATCGTCAGCTTGACCAGTTGATCGCCGGCAGGGCGCCCCACGGGCTTGACGCCCTTGCCCTTGAGACGCATTACGCGACCGCTGTTCGCGCCCGCTGGGATGGTCAGATTGACCCGGCCGGACACCGTTGGCACCTCCACTTTCCCGCCCAAGACGGCTTCGTCCAATGTGATCGGAAGATCGATGACGATATTGTCGCCTTCGCGCCGGAACAGGTGGTGCGGCTTTACCGCAATCTCGATCAGCGCGTCGCCGGCAGGGCCGTCGCCATGTCCGGGCCGGCCCTTGCCCTTGAGCCGCAGAACGCTGTCGGCCCGGGTCCCTGCCGGAATCGTGAGATCAATTGACTTGGCGTCGGGCATGGTGATCCGACGCTTTGCGCCGTTCACCGCCTCGAGGAAGTCCACTTCCATGCGATAGTGGACATTGGGGCCTCTGGTCCGCATGTTCGCACGAGGCCCGCGGCCCTGCCCGAATAGGTCGACGAAAATATCCGAGACATCTTCGAAGTCCTGGAACCCGGCGGTCGAGTGATACCGCCCCGTATCCCCGGCATCGGCGTACTCACGGTAGAACTTGTGCTGATGCTTCTCGGCGCCGGAAGCGTCGATTTCACCACGATCGAAACGCTCGCGCTGTTCGGGGTCTTTCAGGAGTTGATAGGCTCCTGAAACCTTTTTGAACCGCTCCTCGGCTTCAGGGTTTCCCGGGTTGAGATCCGGATGCAGCTTTTTGGCGAGCTTTCGGTAGGTCTTGCTGATCTCGCTCTGCGAGGCGTCTCTTGGGACGCCGAGAATTTCATAAGGATCATCAGTCACGAATTCACTCCACTGCTGTTGCGTCCCTTATTGGACACGCCCGCCTGACCTTCATATCGTGATGGTCAACGCCCACACAGGGATTGTCAGACTAACGCCAATCAGGTTGCAATTGCGTTCTTGGCGTGACTGTAAACCGTCCAGAAAACCTGCAATTTTCCACAACCTTTCGGCGATCGAAAAATAGCTAGATTTTTAATCTGACAGTGCCGGAGGACGTGTTGAGCGAGCACCTGCGCGACTGGTTCACGGTCCATTTCCGCACCCACGACTCGCGGCTGCACAAGATGGTAAACGCCTGAGGGGTACTGACCTTGCGTCGGCGGCTCACACACTAGTGACTTGTGCCTTCCGAGCGCGTGATCTTGTTGTGGACGTTGTACTTACCCGAGGGCTTGCGCAGGGGGATGCGCGTGACCTCTTCTAGCGTCCGCGCGTCATAGACCACGATCGCCCCATCCATGTGCCAGACGCTGACCAGCGCATAGCGGCCGTCGCGCGTAAATTCGACATGGGCGGCGGTCTTGCCCGGCGCGGGGCGCAGGTCCTTGACGATCTCAAGCGTCGCCTTGTCGATCACATGCACCACATCGCGGTGCGGGCCGAAGAAGACATCGACGAAGGCATAGCGCGACTTCTCGTGGCTGCGCATGAAAAAGCCGGGGCCGCGCGTCTTGATGCGCTTGATCGTCTGCCAGCTCTCCATGTCGATGACGCTGACCGTGCCGGTGCGCAGATGCGGGGTCGCCATCACCCGGCGGCCTTGCCATTTCCAGGTGATGCCCGAGCCCAGATGCGGCAGCCCGTCGAGCTCCAGATCGGCGATCTTGCGGCGGACGTTCAAGTTGTAGACCGCACCGCCCGCCTTGCCGCCGCGTGCCGCGCCGATAACTTGGCTGTAGTCGGGGCTGAAGAAGAAATCGTCGAAGTAGCTCTCCAGCTTGATCCGGCGGCGTGCGAAGGGCTGCTTTTCCGCCACGATGCCCTCGACATGGCCCTTGCGATAGGAATGTACGAGGCCCTCATAGACCGGCTTTGCCTTGGGGTCGTAGGACATCTCCCAGAGTTCTTTGACGTCCTTGAGGGCGACGATGAAGCTCTTGCGGGGGGCAGCGTCGTAGACCGCGCTCACGCGCGAACTCACCCCCTTGCGGCCGGCGACCTTGACGACACGGAACGGCGCGAGGTCGCGGCCATGCAGGATAACGAGCGTGTGCGGCAGGTAGTTTCCGACCATCACCCATTTTCCGTCGGAGGAGACCGCGATGTTGCGGGTGTTGATGCCGGCGCGGATCTCGGCGACGGTCTTCAGGTTCCAAAGGTCGAACTTGGTCACCCAGCCGTCGCGCGAGCCGAAGTATACGAAACGTCCCTTGGGGGAAAATTTTGGCCCGCCATGCAGCGCGAAGCGCGAGCGGAAACGATGGATCGGCGTGAAGCGGTCGCCGTCGAGGATGGTGACGTGATGATCGCCCGATTCGACCACGACGAAAAGATTGAGCGGATCGGCCTTGAAGACCGGCTTGGCCGGCAGCGCCAGCGCTTTGGAGTTGACGACGTGGCTCGCCTTGATCTCTTTCAGCGTCCAGCGCGGCGCCACCTCGGGCTTGGTGTAGATGAATTTCACAATGGCGGCGATTTCGGCTTTGGCGATCACCTTGCCGAAAGCCGGCATTTGGCTTGCCGGACGGCCGCGGGCAATCATGCCGACCGCGTGCTTCCGGCGCAGGCGGCGCAGGTTCTCCGGCAGCAGCGCCGGACCCCGGCCACCCAGCCGGTCGGAGCCGTGGCAAATGGCGCAGTGCATGTAATAGAGCGCGCGGGCCTTATCTTGCGAAACAGGGTCTTGGGAGACGGGCTCGGCCGCCCCTGCGCTGCCAGCGAGGCCCGTCAGCACGGCGAGGGCGAGGCCTGCCGCGCGAGGCGAACACCATAATCGGGAGCGGCCCCCGTCCTTCGACAAGCTCAGGATGAGGGCCTTGTGCGGTTGCCCCAACAGCTTCAGTTTCGCCCAAATACCAAGAGCCTCACCCTGAGCCTGTCGAAGGGCGAGGCCGGTCGCGCGGTGCCACAGCCTCCGCTCAGACGGCGCGCGCATGATCGTCCCTGCGGCTATAGGGCCGGACGGCGCGGCGCTGATCGACCGTCGCAACACCGATCTCAGCGTCGCTCAAATAACAACCTGGATCCTCGTCCCAGGCGTTGCCGGCGAGTTGCAGGGCGCGGATCCGCGTATTGCCGCCGCAGATATCAAAATGCGCGCAGGCACCACAGCGGCCCTTGATTGCGCGCGGCCGCGCCTTCAGGCCCTTCATGATCGGGTCGCTCACGTCCGGCCAGATCTCGGAGAACGGCCGCTCGCGGATATTGCCGAGCCGGTAATGCCACCAGAAGGTGTCCGGATGGACGTCGCCGACATTGTCGATATTGGCAACGTTGACGCCCGAGGAATTACCGCCCCACTGAACCAGCTTGGCGCGCAGATGGTCGGCCGCTTCCGGGAACCGTTCGGCCGCCCAGTGCAGCAGATAGACGCCGTCGGCGTCGTTGTTGCCAGTCACGAACTCTTTGCCGGTTTCGTTGCGGGCGTGCTCGAAGGCGGTATCGAAAAGCAGATCCATCGCCGCACGCGTGGTTCGGAAATGCGCATCGCCGGCCCGGTTCTTGTTGCCGCGCCCGGCATAGTTGAGGTGCGAGAGATAGAACTTGTCGATCGCCTCGCGCTCCATCAGCGCCAAGAGCCCCGGCAGATCGCCCTGGTTGTCCCGGGTCAGGGTGAAGCGGATGCCGACCTTGATGCCATGCGCGTGGCAAAGCCGGATGCCGTTCATCGAGGCGGCGAAAGCGCCCTCCTTGCGGCGAAAGGCATCGTGGGTGGCGCCGATGCCGTCGAGGCTGATGCCGACATAGTCGTAGCCGACATCGGCGATTGCAGCGATGTTGGTCTCGTCGATCAGCGTGCCGTTCGAGGACAGGCCGACATAAAACCCCTTCGCCTTGGCGCGGCGCGAGACATCGAAGATATCCGGGCGCAGCAATGGCTCGCCGCCGGACAGGATGAGCACCGGCACCCCGAAGGCACGCAGATCGTCCATCACCTCGTAGACCTCGGCGGTGGAGAGCTCGTCTGGAAAATCGACGTCGGCGGAGATCGAATAGCAGTGCTTGCAGGTCAGATTGCAGCGCCGGATCAGGTTCCAGATCACGACGGGACCGTTCGGCTTGCGCGGCTTGCCGAGCGGCGTCGGTGCGATGATCTCGTTCATGTACTGGCTGATGCGGAACATATGCGTGCGCTCCCCTCTCAGGAGTTGAGCCTGAGGCCGGTCTTTTTGAGGATGCGCGTGCTGTAGAGCACGTCGTGGCCGCGATCGGCCGAGCCCAGAAGCTCGGCGATGCGGGCGACCTTGCGCTCGACCTCTTCGCTGCAACGGCCGTGGACCATGGCGAACAGGTTGTAGGGCCACAGCGGCAGGTGGCGCGGCCGGCGATAGCAGTGAGAGACGAAATCGAGCGCGCCAACCTCGCGCCCCAACTCGTGCGCGCGCTCGTCGGGCACGTCCCAGACCGACATGCCGTTCGCCTCGAAGCCGAGCGCGTAATGATTGGGCACCACGCCGATGCGCCGGATGACGCCGCGCTCCAGCATCGCGCACATCCGCGCCATGAGGTCTTCGGGGTCAAGACCGAGGTCAGCCGCGAGCGTGTGATACGGCCTGGCTACCAAGGGCAGGCCGCCTTGCGTGGCCTCAATGATGCGGCGGTCGACTGCGTCGACGGGTTTATCAAATCTTTTGGGCAGTGCCGTCATAGCGTGAAATGAAGCCCGATATAGAACTCCTCCTCCTTGGGCATGTCGTAGACGATGAGCCCGGTCTTCGCCTCGATCGCCTCGATCACCGCGCGGGCGCGGGCGGGATCGTCGGTCGCGATCACGAACCACATGTTGAAGGCGTGCTCGCGCGCATAGTTGTGCGCGACCTCGTGGAAGGCGTTGACGATATCGGCGACCTCGTCGTAGCGCTCCACCGGCACGGCGAGCGCCGCCAATGTGAGGGCGCCGCCCATGGCCTCGGCATTGTAAAGCGGCCCGAACCGGGTCAGCGTGCCGGCTTCCAGCATGCCCTCGATGCGCTCGATCAGTTCGTCCTCCTCGATGCCGACCCGCGTGGCTGCCTCGGCGAAGGGCCACTCGGAAATCGGAAAGCCGCCCTGGAAGGCATTGATGATGTGGCGGTTGACGGCGTCCATCAGGCAACGCCCCCGGGCCGGCAATAGCGCGCCCCGCGCTGCTTGAAGCGGCGGCGGCTGAACAGGATCTCGCGCCGAACGGTTTCGAGCCCGAGGTCGTCGGCGAGATCATCCGTAAGCGCCCGCGCCTCGGCGTGGTCCTTGGCGTGGATCATGCAGAACAGATTATAGGGCCAGTCCGGCAGCCGACGTGGCCGCCGATAGCAGAGCGTCACGAAAGGGAAGGTCGCCATCAAGCGGCCGACTTCCGCGACCTCGGCGTTGGGCACGTTCCAGACGACCATGGCGTTGGCCCGGTAGCCGAGCTCGTGATGGCGCACGACCAGCCCGAAGCGCTTGATCACGCCGCGCCGGGCAAGCGTGCCGATCGCCTCGATGACCGTGGCTTCGGGCAAACCAACCTGCTCGGCCAATGCCCGGTACGGCCGCGCCGTCAGCGGCAGGCCATCCTCGATCAGCCCGAGGACCGTCCGCTCGCGCTCGCTCAATCGCTCCATCTGACCTTGAACCCCAGATCGATGTGGTAAGCCTCTTCCAAAGGCAAATCCAAGACCTCCAGCCCGGTTGCCGCATTGATTTCGCGCAATGCCGTTTCAACCGCTGCCGGGTTCGGGGCAGTGACCACGAACCAGAGATTGAAGGCGTGCTCGCGTTCGTAGTTATGGTTGACCGCCTGGTGGCGGCTGACCAGACCGGCGACGGCCTCAAGACGATCGGGGGGCACCGTCATTGCCGCCAGCGTGCTGGCGCCGACCCGGTTGGGCGGAATGACCGCGCCGATGCGGCCCAGCGCGCCGCGCGCCTTGAGACGCTTGACTGCCGCAATCACGTCCGCTTCGCTGACACCAAGACGCTCGCCGATCACGGCGAAGGGGCGTGGATCGAGCGGAAAGCCGTGCTGATAGAGATCGACGATCCGACGCTCCAGCGCGTCGGCCGCCGCCTCCGGCAAGCTCGCGATCGTTTGGGTGGGCTGACCCTCGGGCACGGCCGCTGTCCTCAGAGCCCGGTCTTGTGGGCGCGCGCGGAGAGGAAGATGCCGCTTGGCTTCTCCGCCCGGATCGTCGTCAACCGCTCGAAGGTTCGGGTGTCATAGACATCGACGCGGTCGGCGTCGCGCACCGAGACCCAGACCTGCTCGCCGCGCGGCGTGAACTCCATGTGCAGGATCGCCTTGCCGGGCTTGAAGACCTTGACAATCTTCATGGTGGCAACGTCGATCACCTGCAGCGTGTCGTTGCGCGGATGTGCGAAGTTGACCCAGATTTGCCGCCCGTCGGGCCGCGCCACGGCGAAGATCGGCTGGCCATGAACCTTGATGTGGCCAACCTGTTTCCAGCTGCGCGCGTCGACCACAAGCACTTCGTGTCGGCCGATCGCGGGCAGGAAGAGCTTGCCGTCGGCGGCCGCCCAGCCTTCCAGATGCGGCATCTTGTAGACCGGCAGCTTCTTCTCGCCGCGGCCATAGCCGGCGAGGATGCGTGCCACGCCCTTCTCCGGATACCACAAATCGAGCTTGGCCAGCCCGTCCTCGCCGAACAGCCCGGCGACGTAGGCGCGGCCGTCCGGCGTGATCAGCCCGTCATACGGCAGCGTGCCGATATCGCGGAAGCGGGTGATCTTGGGCTGGGTGCGGCCGGCGAAGTCGGCGATCCAGATCTCGCCGGCATCATAGAGGCTGAAGACGAAACGCTGGCCGGGCGCATCGACGAGGCCAACGACCTTGGAGGGCTTGCCATCGCTGTCTCGCGCCGGAATATCGGCGACCAGCGCCAGCGTCTCGGCATCGAAGACCCGCACGCCGCCGGGCTTGTAGTTGGAGACGGCGACGAGCCTGCCGTCCTGCGAGATCGCGCCGCCGATGGAGTTGCCCGCCTGCATCACCCGCTTGACGATGCGCCCGGCCACCAGGTCGACCTTGGTGAGCCCGCCGTCGCGCCCGAAGATGTAGGCATAGCGCTGGTCGCGCGAGAACACGGCCGAAGCGTGCGAGAGATCGCCAAAGCCGCCCAAGCGCTTCAGCACGGTGCGGCGTGTGGTCTCGATGATCAGGATGCGGCCCTTGGTGCGCTCCACGATCAGGCCCAGATCGCCGGTGCCGCGCACAGCGCGCCATTCCGTGCCGGCGGCGCCGGTCGTAGCAGCAAACATCCCAACGAGAAACGCAAAGCCCAGGCGCCACGCAAAAGGCCGGGTCGGTCTAGCGCTCATTTTTCAGTCCCATTTTCATCCGCCGGACAAGCCAGAACGCCTCGTCGCGGCTCACCTCGAAACTCCATGGCGGCATCGGCCGGCCGGGCATGCCATGGAGGATCACATGGACGAGCGTGTCGTCGTCCTTGCCCTTGAGCGCGGCGGGCAGAAGCGAGGGGCCCAGACCGCCCTTCAATGTGTAGCCGTGGCACGAGCCGCAATCCTGCCGCAACCGATAGATCAGTTCCGCCTGGCGGGATTCAGACGGCCCGCCGGCATGGGCAACCGGTGCCGCGAGCGCGATCATCGCGGCAAGCGCCAGCGGTGCGCGCTCACGCGCCGGCATCACGGCGCTGCCCGGCATCTTCGCATTCCTCGTCGCTGGCCTCCTCGCTGGCACAGACCAGCGCGTCGGCCAGGTCGACGACGCGGCCGATCACGGTGATCATCGGCGCGTCGAGCCGGGCCCTGGCGATGCGCAAGCCGATATCGGCAAGCGTGCCGACGCAGATCCGCTGGCGCTCGGTCGTGCCATTGGAGATCGCGGCGACCGGTGTTACGGCCGGCAACCCTGCCGCGACCAGCTCGTCCACGATCCGGTCGATATTGGCGAGCCCCATATAGACGACCAACGTGGTGTCCGGGTCGGCGAGGCCCGACCAGTCATATTCAAGATCCCGGCCGCCGCGGCAGTGGCCGGCGACGAAACGCACCCCGCTGGCAATGCCGCGATGGGTAAGGGGGATGCCGAGCGCCGCGGCGCAGCCCGAAGCGGCAGTCACGCCCGGCACCACCTCGCACGCAACGCCGCGGGCGGCGAGCACCTCGGCTTCCTCCCTGCCGCGACCAAAAATGTAGGGATCACCGCCTTTGAGGCGCACCACGACCCGGCCGGGCCGCGCTAGGCGGACCAGAAGCTCGTTGATCTCATCCTGCGCCAGATGGTGCGCGCCGCTGGCTTTGCCGGCGAAGATCTTGGCGGTGCCGTGCGGCACCAGCGCCAGCACACCCGGCGATATCAGGCGGTCGTAGACCACGACGTCGGCGGCCTGCAAAAGCTTGACCGCCCGCATGGTCAGCAAATCGGGATCGCCCGGGCCGGCGCCGACCAGATGGACGATCGCAGCCTTGGAGCTAGTTCGCGGGGATCGGGTTCGCGAGGTCACCAACGCCTGTCTCCCATTTTCGTCCCAAGGTTCGTTGGAGCGTTCGGTGGATCGGCGAAACCGGCCAACGAAGGCGGGTCACTTCCGAGAGAGAGTAGGGCCGGGCGGCATGCGCCGCCCGGCCCCGGTTCGCACTAATAGACGTCTTTGCGCGTGTTGAAGACGTTGAACTTGCCGGTCGGCGTGACCAAGCGCTTGTCCTTGATCACCTTCACCAGCTTCAGCGTCTTGTCGTCGACGACAACGATCGCCGATTGCTGCTTCTTGGAGTTCCAGACCGAGAACCAGATCTCGGTCCCCTGCTTGTTGAACTCGCCTTGGACGACCCGCTTGACGCCCTCGGAGATACCCGACCATTCGCCAATCGGCAGAATCTTCGGCTCTTTCTTCAAGTTGCGGATGTCGAACACCGCGATCGAGGATGCGATCGCCGCTTCCGGGTTGAGCGGGGTATCGACATAAAGCCAGTGGGATTTCGGGTGGGTTTTGATGAACAACGCCCCGCCACCCTGGCCTTCGAGCTTCTGCACCACCTTCCAGGCGTATTTCTTATGCTTGACCGGATCGGTGCCGATCAGCGCGATCGTCTCGTCACCCAGATGGCTGGTTGCCCAGACCGGACCGAATTGCGGGTGGATGAAGTTGGCGCCGCGACCTGGATGCGGTGTGGGACCGGTCTTGATCAGCTTGACCAGCTTACGCGTCTTGGTGTCGATCACGGCGATCGTGTCACGCGCATTCGCCGCGATCAGGAAATACCGACCCGTGCGGTCGAAGCCGCCATCGTGCAGGAACCGCTCGGCTGAAATCGTCGTCACCTGGAGGTTCTTCAGATCGGAATAGTTGACCAGCAGGATCTTGCCGGTCTCCTTCACGGCGACGACGAATTCGGGGTGGAAGTGCGAGGCCACGATCGCGGCCACCCGGGGTTCGGGATGGAACTCCTGGGTGTCGACGGTCATGCCCCGGGTCGAGACGACCTTGAGGGGCTCCAGCGTGGCGCCGTCCATGATGACATACTGGGGCGGCCAGTAGGCGCCGCCGATCGCGTATTTGTCTTCCCAGCCCTTCATCTTGGAGGTCTCGACCGAGCGCGCCTCGGCGCCGATCTTGAGCACGGCTACCGTTTGCGGCGTCTTCATCCAAAGATCGATCAGATTGATCTTGGCGTCGCGTCCGATGGTGAAGAGATAGCGTCCGGATGCCGACATCCGTGAGATATGCACGGCGTAGCCGGTGGTGATCACCATGACGATTTTTTTGGACTTGCCCTCGATCAGAGCGATTTGTCCGGTGTCGCGGAGCGTGACCGAGAACAGATTATCAAGGTCGAGCCGGTTCATCTGCCTGGTCGGCCGCTTGGCGACCGGGACGATGACCTTCCAGGTCTTCTTAATGTCCGCCAGGCCGAATTCGGGCGGCTGCGGCGGTTCATGCATCAGATACTTGGCAATCAGTTCGATATCGGACTTGGTCATATCCCCCGACGTGCCCCAGTTGGGCATGCCCGCCGGTGAGCCGTAGGTGATGAACTGCTTGAGGTAATCCAGGCCGAGCTCGCGCGTCGTCTTGGGCGTCAATGCCTTGCCGGTCGCGCCCTTGCGCAGCACGCCATGGCAGCCGGCACAGCGCTCGAAATAGATGCGGCTGGCACGCGTGAACTCGGTATTCGACAGCTTGGGCAAACCAGGCTGGACCCCAGGGCGCTCCATCTTTTCCCCGGGCATGACATCCATGCGCGGCTTGTACTGCTCGCTAGGCTTGGTCTTGTGGCCCTCGAGTGATTTTTTCGACGGCTTCGTCTCGGCGAACGCCGAGGGACCTGCCGCTGACAGCGCAACCGCGGCGGCCAAGCAAGTCACAAAGGTGGCAACACCTGTCCTCATCTTCCCTTCCCCCTTGAACGGGATTTCAATGGGTGAAGGCTTACCAGACCGAGGCGAACCCGCCTTGACCCACATCAAGCAGCGCTCTTTTTTGGCCTTGCCGGGCGCATTTTGACCCTTGTCAATTGCGGCCACGGACCAATCGCCTACGCTGCCCTTCTCGGGTCGCTCGAAGCCCCTCCAGGACACGAGGAGAGGTTGCGTGGGTTTGATCGCTCGCCTGCTGCTGGTTGCCGCGCTTTTCGCCGCGAATGCCGTGCGCGCCGAGGAAACGATGTCGCAGTTTGCAGCGGCGCGGCTCGTGGTCCTGTTCCCGGGTGCCGGCAAACTCGGGCCCGCGACCGGGCAGCCACCGGCGGCCCCGGTCTATCGCGCGGGGACCCTCGCGGGCTATATCTTTTCCACCCACGCCGTCTCCGGCTCCACGGGGTATTCCGGCAAGCCGATCGACATTGTCGTCGGTCTCGATCTTGGCGGCCGGATCACTGGCGCGGTCCTGCGCACGCACCAGGAGCCGATCCTGGTGATCGGCGTGCTGGAGCGCGATCTTCTTGCCTTCGTCGAACGCTTTCGCAATCACGACATCCGCGATGCGGTGAGGGTCGGCGGCCGCACCCGCAAAGGCCAAAAGGGGATCGACGCGATCAGCGGCGCCACTGTCAGCAGCGCCGTCATTTCCGATACCATCCTGCGCTCCGCGCGCAAGGTGGCGCGATCGCGGGGTGTCCTCAAGACCGGCGGCGGCGGTCTACGCCTCGATATCGACCGGTTCGAGGCGCTCGACTGGCCGGCGCTCCTGGAGCGCCGGCTTGTCGCCCGGCTTGTGCTCGACAATCGGCAGGTCGACCGGGCGCTTGAAAATGATCGCGGCGTGCCCGCGTCGGGGCGCGATCCGAACGCGCGTTTCATCACGCTCTATGCGGGCCTGGCGACGCCCGCGCTGGTCGGGCGAAACCTGCTGGGCCAGCGCCTCTACAATCAGCTGATGGCACCGCGGCGTCTCGGCGCCCAAATCGTTTTCATCGCCGCCAGCGGGCTCTACTCCTTCAAGGGAACCGCCTGGCGCCGGCGCGGTCGCTTCGAGCGCGTGCGCATCGTGCAGGACGGGCGCGCGATCGCGCTCACAAGAGCGCAGCATCATCTTATCGAAAAGCTCGCCGCGGCGAAGGCGCCCGAACTGCGCGAGATGGCTTATTTCGTGCTGCCGCCCGAGGCCCGGCTCGATCCGGCAAAGCCCTGGCAGATCGAACTCACGGTGCGCCGCGCGGCTGGCGCTGGCGGCACTGCGGTCGCGCGCTTCACACTCGATTACAGCGTGCCGAAGACACTGATCTCAGGGACCGCCGCGCCGCCAGCCGGTGTGCGCGACGACGTCCTGTGGCAACAAATCTGGCGCGACCGCACTGTCTCGATCGCCATCTTGCTGGCGGCGCTGGCGGTGCTCACCGGCATCCTGTTTTTCCACGAGCCGATCGTGCGGCGGCCCCGTCTCTTCCAGGCAACGCGTATCGGCTTTCTTCTGTTCACGCTGATCTGGCTCGGCTGGTGGGCGGGCGCGCAGCTCTCGGTCATCAACGTGCTCACCTTCACGCAATCGCTGCTCACCGGCTTCAAATGGGAGCTTTTCCTGCTCGAGCCGCTGATCTTCATCTTGTGGGGCTACGTCGCCGCGGCGATGCTGTTCTGGGGACGCGGGGTGTTTTGCGGCTGGCTGTGCCCGTTTGGGGCGCTTCAGGAGCTGACCAACCGTGCCGCCCGGATGCTCAAGGTGCCGCAGCTGGAGATCCCCTGGGGTCTCCACGAGCGGCTGTGGCCGATCAAGTACATCGTCTTCATGGGGCTGTTCGCGCTTTCGCTCGGCTCGATGGCGCAGGCCATCGCCGTCGCCGAGATCGAGCCGTTCAAGACTGCGATCGTGCTGCATTTCTGGCGCGCCTGGCCATACGTGCTCTTTGCCGCGCTGCTGATCGCCGCCGGGCTGTTCATAGAGCGCTTCTTCTGCCGCTATCTCTGTCCGCTGGGCGGGGCGCTCGCCATGCCGGCCCGGGCGCGCATGTTCGAATGGCTGGTGCGGCGCCCCGAATGCGGCCGGCCCTGTCAGACCTGCGCGGTCAGCTGCACCGTGCAGGCGATCCATCCCGAGGGGCGGATCAATCCCAACGAGTGCATTCACTGTCTGCACTGCCAGGTGATCTACAATGACGACCATCTGTGCCCACCGCTGATCGAGCGCCGCAAGCGGCTGGAACGTCGTATGAGTGTGTCTGGGTTGGGCGCGTCGAAATAACCAACAGCCAGCTGCCGCGCGGGCGGCGTTGTCATCTATGGACGCCCCCTGCTTGCCAAGGGATTTCTGATTTGCGGCGAGATTGGGGTTTGCAGGGGCTTGTCAAATTAGCTCACTGATGATCGCGTGTTCGCCTGATACGATCAGCGGATGCAGGAAATCTCGTACCGGCGCCACCGCGGCATTGACACGTTAAGTGTCTGGCCAGGTCAGGCAGGTATCGCTACCGTCGCCGAATGAGCCCCATATCGTTCAAGCGGCATCGCTTTCCACCGATCATCATTCAGCACGCGGTCTGGCTTTATGCCCGGTTCACTCTGTCGATCCACGCCGCCGTCCAGAACGCCTTCTACGTCCAACGCCATCTTGTTCCACGCCGCGTCTTTAAGGAGTTTCGAGCTGAGACGTTTGCCGTGTGGCGGCAGAGTTGCCTCGCGGCCTGACCCAGGTCACGGAGAATTTCGGTCGACCGCGGCAGTTAACGTGATGGTATGGACGCCCCCTGTCGCGGCGTTGGATGCGCCAGAATGGAGAAGTTGCTCACTCACTCCAGACAGAAGGGGACGTCCATGACAGAGATTATGACGATCGGTTTG
>Ga0307379_10000590_pt1 | contig 60833 bp, 47 predicted proteins | sample UN2MG_FD_202237 | JGI IMG/M metagenome (GOLD analysis project Ga0307379, IMG submission 202237) | Soil microbial communities from Risofladan, Vaasa, Finland - UN-2 | ecosystem: Environmental > Terrestrial > Soil > Coastal area > Acid sulfate soil | place: Finland: Risofladan, Vaasa | collected... | reverse complement strand
CCGATACTCACCGCATTTGAGATCGAGTATACTTGATTTGCACAAGATTTGCGTTAGAGAAACATCAATCTTGCATTAGATTTTCGGACCGCACAGGCTCACCTGGCCCGACGTCTGGGTAGTTACAAGAAGACGTAAGAATCGGCCCGGTTGACGTCAACGGAGCGATTCTGGCAGCTTTGAAACGTGCCGATATCCCGCTGGGGGTTACCGTGGAGAAGAGGCTGGACAAGAAGCTGCCTGAGGTAAAGGCGATCCGACAGCACCTGGTCGAGGCCTTTGGGGTCCTCATCAGCAATGCGGTGGGCGCTATGGGCGATAGTGGGCGGTTGACGATCGTAAGCCGGCGCGTCAAAGATTCCGTGGAAGTCTCGATCGAGGACACGGGCGGAGGCATCCCTGACAACGTGCAGGGGCGTTTGTTTACCCTGGGGACGACCACGAAAGACCGTGGGCTGGGGTACGGCCTGTGGTGGACCAAGACGTCGTTGGGCTGGGTCGAGGGCGATATCAAGGTGGAGAGTGAGTTGGGCAAAGGGAGTACTTTCACAGTCAGTCTTCCCATCCCTGGAGAGTCAGCAGTTTAGCCATATCTACGGCAATTGACTACGGCGGGGAGATCTTGTGGAGGTAGGATGAATGCTATGAGCAGCAGAAGAATCCTCATCGTCGAAGACGACGACGACTGGAGTGAACTCATCGCGGAAGCGATCCAAGAGGTTCTCCGTGACATAGGGCGTGAGGCAGATTATGAAACGATGTACGCCAGGGATGAACAGCAGGCGCTGAATCTGCTGGAGTGCCACGCTTTCACCTTGGTGTGTATGGACATAAACCTGTCAGATGCGACGGAAGGAACGTCCGAGGGGTTGGGGTTGTTGGGGTATCTCGAGGCCTCGACTTCTGACACCTGGTCGATTATCGTAAGTGGAGAAGACAAGAGCAAGTACTTGCAGGATGCATTTGAGAAATACAATATCCTGCGTTTCTTTGAGAAGGCCAAGTGGTTCAACCCAGAACGTCCACAACGTCAGGAACTGCAGACTGCAGTGAAGAGCATCCTTCTGTATACGGATGCGTTGATCCATCTCGATGCCGGAGATTGGGAACAGGCTCGCCATAGCTGGGAGAGAGCCTGTGGATTCGTACCGGAACTGAGAAAGAGATTCCAATACGTGGATGTGCTCGTCGAGAAGGCCAAGTCCGAAGCCACTCACCGAATCACCCGTCTTCCCACCGGCGAGATCGTTGAGTCCAAACTCAAGGAATTGCTGAAGGCTGGGAAGCTGTGGGGAATCCTATATGTCCGGGTGGACAATTTGGAAGAATACTATGAGACGTACGGTCACCTTGAAGGTGACAGCGCCCTCCAGACGATAGCCCGGTTCCTTCAGAACCAGGTGGAGCCGGCGGGTTTCATTGGCTACCCTGAAAGGGGGCTCTTCATGGTCGTGGTTAAAGATCGCCCGCGTGCTCAGTCACTGAGTGCAACGTTGCCAGGTAGTCTCCGTGGTGTCTATTCGAAACTGTACCCGTTCCAGGATCTCGACCAGAACGGGAGGGGCAAGGCGGGAATACCCGAGTTGAGACTTGTGATTCGGTTGGTGTCGAATCAGGATGGTCCCTTCACTGACATACGTGAAATCAGTAGGGTGGGCTCTGGGGGTGGTCCCGGAGATTGAGTTCTCTTCACAAAAGGGGGGTGGTTCTGTCGCCCCGCACCTGCCGGAAGGGTGCGGGGCGACAGGCTTTTTTTGTCTAGACGCGCGCTGCCGTCAGGTCATTGCGGTACTTGCCGCCCGATGGTATAATCCGCTATCATGAAACGACAATGGAAGTTGTGGGTTGGCCTGGTGGTCAGCGCGGCCGCGCTGGTCCTGGCGCTGCTGGGCATGGACGTGCGTCAGGTGGCGAGGACGTTGGCCCAGGCGGAATACGTCTACCTGATCCCGGCGGCTGCGGGGATGTTGGTCTACCTGGTCGCTCGCGCCGTTCGCTGGCGGCTCTTGCTGGGATCGCAGGTAGGGCTTGCTCGCTGCTTCTGGGTCACGAACGTCGGCTACCTGGTGAGCAACGTGCTCCCCTTCCGGCTGGGGGACCCCGCCCGGGCGGTGGTGATCGGGCGAGGCGGGGAAGTCTCCACCGCAGCCGCGCTCTCGACTGTCGTCGTCGAGCGGGTGCTGGACATGCTGATGGTCGTGGCGCTTCTGGCGGGGGTGGCCCCGTTCGTGAGTGGGGTAGGGAGCGCCGTGGGCGCTGGCCTGGTCGCAGGAGGGGCGGCGCTGGTGGCGTCGGCGGTGTTGTTGCTCCTGGCCTTCCGGCCGGACTGGGGGCGACGAGCGGTGCGGCGAGTGCTGGGGTGGGTGCCCCGGTTGGACGCGGAGCGGTGGGCGCGGGCGCTGGATGGCCTGTTTGAGGGACTTGAGCCGCTGCGTTCGGGGCGACGCGGGCTGGCGCTGCTGGGGTGGTCGGTGGTAACCTGGGCCTGCGTGGTCGCCTACTACTGGGCGTTGATGCGGGCTTTCCTGCCTCACCCGCCTGCACTGGCGGCTCCCTTCCTCGTCTGCGTCTTGGGACTGGGGATGGCGGTCCCCTCCTCGCCAGGCGCGGTGGGAGTCTTTCACGTCGTGGCCCGCTATGGGCTCACGGTCCCCTTCGGCGTGCCGACAGACCAGGCGGTCACCGTCGCATTCGCGATCCACACTTTCCAGTACGTGGCCGTGTGTCTGCTGGGTCTGGTCGGGCTGGCGCGGGAGAGCCTCTCGTTGGGCTGGTTGCAGGCCCAGGTCGCCAACGTGACTGAGACTCGACCTGAAGGCTCAATCGAGTCGGAGGAGGTTGAGTGACAAAACGCTACCTGATCACCGGTGGAGCGGGATTCATCGGCTGCAACTATGCCCATCGTGTGCTGACCCGGGGAGAACAAGTGACCGTGTACGACAACCTGTCCCGCCCGAGGACGGAGGCCAACGTGGCCTGGCTGCGCGAGCGGCACGGCGAGGAGGCTTTCCGCCTGATCGTGGGCGACGTGCGAGACGATACCACGCTGGCCGAGGCGGCGCAGGGCGCGGACGTCGTCGTGCACCTGGCCGGGCAGACGGCGGTCACCACCTCCGTGGCCGATCCCCGTTCCGATTTCGAGGACAATGCGCTGGGCACTTTTAACGCGCTGGAGGCGGCGCGGCACGCGGGCACGAATCCCATCTTTCTCTACGCCTCGACCAACAAGGTCTATGGGGGGATGGAGGGGGTCGGGGTGATCGAGCAGGGGACCCGCTACGCTTACCAGGACTTGCCGCTCGGGATCCCGGAGACACAGTCGCTGGATTTCCACTCGCCTTATGGATGCTCCAAGGGGGCTGGCGACCAGTACGTGCGTGACTATGCCCGGATCTATGGCCTGCCGACGGTCGTGTTGCGCCAATCGTGCATCTACGGCCCCCGGCAGATGGGCGTCGAGGATCAGGGCTGGGTGGCCTGGTTCATCATCGCCGCCGTCACCGGCCGGCCCATCACCATCTATGGCGACGGCAAGCAGGTGCGGGACGTGCTCTTCGTGGACGATCTGCTGAACGCATACGACGCGGCGATTGGCCACATCGACGCGGCGGCCGGGCAGGTGTACAACGTCGGCGGGGGCCCGGCGCACACGATGTCGATCTGGGCCGAGTTCAGGCCGATCCTGGAGCAGTTGATGGGGCGCTCCATCCCCGTGTCCTACGCGGATTGGCGGCCGGGTGACCAGCTTGTCTGTGTCTTGGACATTCGCAAAGCCGGGCGTGAACTGGGCTGGCGACCACAGATGGGGGTGGAGGAAGGTATCCGGCGGTTGTACGAGTGGATCGTCGCCAACCGTCACCTGTTCACGTAAGCTGAGACCTGGAACCTGAAACCATGAAAGTATTGATCGTTCTCACCTACTATCGCCCCCACACCAGCGGCCTCACGATCTACGCCGAGCGGTTGGCGCGGGGGCTGGCAGCGCGAGGACATCAGGTTACCGTGCTGACCTCGCGGTTTGATCGCTCCTGCCCCATCGATGCGGTGGAGGATGGGGTGCGGGTCGTGCGCGCGCCGGTGCTTTTCCGCGTCAGCAAGGGCGTCATCATGCCGACCTTTGGCTGGCTGGCGACGCGCCTGGTGCGGGAGCACGACGTCGTCAGCCTGCACCTGCCGCAGTTTGACGCGGCGGGCGTGGCGGTGCGGGGGCGCTTGCTGGGCAAACCCACGGTACTGACGTATCACAGCGACCTGAGACTCCCGCCCGGCCCCTTCAACTGGCTGGTCAACCAGGTGGTGCACGTGATGAACCGGCTGGCCGGGCTCTTTTCCGACCGGGTGGTCGCCTATACGTGGGACTTTGCCGACCATTCCCCCTTTCTACGCACATTCCACTCCAAGATCGAGGTGGTCGCGCCACCGGTGGAACTGCCAGGGGCCGGGCCGGGGGCGGTGGCTGCCTTTGCCAAGATGCACGATCTGAACGGGAACAGGCCGGTGATCGGCATGGCGGCGCGGCTGGCGGCCGAGAAGGGCGTCGAGGTGCTGCTCGACGCGCTGCCCCGCGTGCTCGAGGTCTACCCCGAGGCGCGGGTGCTGTTCGCCGGCCAGTACCGGCAGGTGGTGGGCGAGGAGGCCTATGCCCACCGGCTGGAGCCGCTTCTGCGCCAGCACGAAGAGCGCTGGAAGTTCCTGGGCGTGCTGAATCCGCTGCAGATGGCAACCTTTTTCCCAAATCTGGACGTCGTCGTCGTGCCCAGCCTCAACTCGACCGAGACGTTTGGGCTGGTGCAGGTGGAGGCGATGTTGTGCGGTACCCCTTCGATCGCCAGCGACCTGCCGGGGGTGCGCCAGCCGGTGCTGCAGACAGGGATGGGGGAGGTGGTGCCGGTGAGCGATAGCGGGGCTCTGGCCGAGGCGATCGTCAACGTGGTGAGCAACCGGGCCGAATACGTGCGGCCCAGGCAAGAGATCGCAGAGCGGTGGAGCACCGCGCACACGGCGGCGGAGTACGAGGCGCTGTTCGAGCAGTTGTTGGAGGAGAAGGGGGGCAGGGTGGCAGCGTGACAGGGAGGCTAGGTGACGGGGGAGCTGAAGGCAAGCGTCGAGTGCATCTGGTTTCGACAACTGCAGGTGCCGTGGACGACCTGCTCTGGCGGAACCTGCGTGACCTGCCTGCGTTCCGTGCCCTGTTGCGGGCGGTGGAGGCTCGCTTCTACGCCGATCTGCCGCTGCGTCGCCCCGTGCTCGACCTGGGCTGTGGTGACGGTCACTTTGCCTCGGTGGCCTTCGACAGGCCGCTGGCGGCGGGTTTTGATCCCTGGTGGGGGCCGTTGACCGAGGCCCGCGAGCGCCAGGCCCATCGCCTGGTGGCGCAGGCCGGAGGGGCGCAGATGCCCTACCCCGACGGCTGCTTCGGCACGGTCGTGAGTAACTCGGTGCTGGAGCACATCCCGCAGGTGCAGCCGGTACTGGGTGAGGTGGCGCGGGTGCTGCAGCCCGGCGGCTGGTTTTACTTTTGTGTACCAGGCCCCAACTTTTTGCCTTTTCTCTCCGTCGGGCGGGCGCTGGACCGGGTGGGGCTGCGTCCCCTGGGCGAGGCCTACCGCCACTTCTTCAACCACATCTCCCGTCACCACCACTGCGACGGGGCCAAGGTATGGGAGCGGAGACTGGGGACAGCGGGATTGCGCATCGTTCGCTGGTGGCCCTACTTTTCCCGGCGGGCGCTGACGGCACTGGAGTGGGGGCACTACCTGGGGCTGCCCTCGCTCGTGTGGAAGAAGCTGGTCGGGCGCTGGGTGCTGTGGCCATCACGGGGCAACCTGTGGCTCTCCGAGCAGTTGGTGCGGCCACTGTACGAGGAGTCGCTATCACGCGACAGCTCGACGGAGGCTTCGGGGGCGTATCTCTTTTTCGTGGCGCAGAAAGGGGGCCTATCTCCAGCAGGGGGAGCGGCTTGAAGCGAGGGCGCACGGAGCGAGGGCGCACGGAGCGAGGGCGCACGGAGCGAGGGCGCATGGAGCGAGGGCGCACGGTCGACGTCCTGCTATTGCTCGTTGGGCTGGGGTTCGCGCTTCTGGGCCAGTTCTATTTCGGTTTCCGACGCGAGTACGTGTGGGATGGTGTCCTGTTCTGGTGTGTCTCTTTCCTCTCGTTCGGGCTGCTCCGGCGGCGGATCGTGCGGCTGGAGCGCGGGCCATCCGGCCGGCGACTGTCCTCGTGGGTATACCGGCACCCGCTGCGCGCGCTATCCATGATCGGCGGAGCGGTGTTTGCGTTTGCGGCCGGATGGCTGGCGCGGCAGCGGGCCACGACGGCTGATTTCAGCGACCTGCTGTGGCTGTGGCTGACCGGCGTGATCTGGTTCCTGCTGGCCTTCGTGCCACCCGTCTCGGTTCAAGGGATGTGGGCTCGCCTGATCCGGTGGGTCCACAGCCATCGGGGCGAGCTGGCCGGGCTGGCGGTGCTGCTGGCGGCCGCGCTGGCCGTGCGGGCCGTCGACCTGGAGCACATCCCCGCTAACCTGGGCGGCGATGAGGGCACCCAGGGAGTGGCGGCGCTGGAGTTCCTGGGGCCACCGCTGGGTAATCCCTTTTCGACCGGCTGGTTCAGCGTGCCGACCATGTCGTTCCTGGCGTGGGGGCTCTCGATGCGGCTCTTTGGGGAGAGCGTGGCGGGGCTGCGGGCGCTTTCGGCGCTGGTGGGCACGTTCACGGTGCTGACGACGATGCTGCTGGCGCGACAACTGTGGGGCCGGCGGGTGGCGTGGCTGGCGGCGGCAGTGCTGGCCTGCTCCCACTTTCACGTCCACTTTAGCCGCCTGGGCTCCAATCAAATCGCCGACGGGCTCTTTGTCACGCTGGCGCTGTATCTATTCGTGCGCGGAATGCGCTCGAGACGGGAGATCACCTTCGCGTTGGCGGGTGCGGTGATGGGGCTGGGCTGGTACGGCTATTTCGCAGCGCGACTCATCGGCATCATCGTGGCGTTCTACCTGACCTGGCGGTCGGTCGTGGAGTACCGCTTTCTGGCTCGCTATGGAAGACTGCTGCTCATCTTGCTGGGCGCTGCGTTGGTCGTCGTGGCGCCGCTGCTGTTTCACTACGCTGATTACCCAGAGAACCTGGTTTCCCGATCCCGGCAGGTCAGCGTCTTTGCCTCCGGGTGGCTGGCGCGAGAGCAGGAGATCACCGGGCGCAGCGCTGCCAGCCTGCTCCTGCAGCAGTTCTGGAAGTCGATCTCTGCCTTCCACTATACACTGGACACCACTTTCTGGTACCATCCCTCCATCCCGTTGCTGGACTTTGCCAGCGGTGCATTGTTTGTCCTCGGCGTGGCATGGGCGACGGCGCATTGCCGGTGGCCTTCGAATGGGCTGACGCTCTTGTGGTTTTGGCTGGCGCTGATCGCCGGCTGGGTGCTGACGGAGAATCCACCCAGCAGCATGCGGCTGGTCATCGTCGCGCCGGCGCTGGCGATCCTGACGGGCCTGGGATTGAACTGGCTGATGGAGTTGGGCCGCCGGGTGTTCGGCGGCGGGCGAGGCCTGTGGCAAGACGCGGCCCTTATCGCGCTGGTCGCGGTGGCCTTCCTCAACCTGTATTATTACTTTGTCGTCTACACCCCCACGCGGGTGTACGGGAACCCGACCGCCGAGGTGGCCACCGAGTTGGGGCAACAGATGGCGCAGGTCGACGACGGCTACACCGTGTACTTTCACGCGCCGCCGTTCATGTACTGGGGCTTTGGGACGCTGGGCTTTATCGCGCGGGGCGTCGAGGGGATCGACGTGCCCTTGCCAGGAGAAGGAGAGCCGCTGGAACCTGATTTGAGCCGGGGGGCGCGTTTTGTCTTCCTCCCGGAGCGGCTGGTGGAACTGGATGCCCTCCGTGCGCGGGTCCCTGGCGGCGTGCAGACGCCTGCGTATTCGGATGCCGATGGGCGGTTGTTGTACGTATCGTACGAGGTGGCTCCAAGATAGGAGTGGGAGGTTCATCTGTTGAAGCAGACAGAACGAAGCCGTTCACTAGGGCGGGTTGAGAGCGCGCTGCTGTTGCTGGGCCTTTTGCTCGTAGGGGCCGGCTTTCGGTTCGCCGGGCTCGACTGGGACGAGGGCACCCACCTGCATCCCGACGAGCGGTTCCTGACGATGGTGGTGGGGGACATCGAGTCGCCCGACAGTCTGGCGCTGTACCTGGACACGGAGAACTCGCCGCTCAGCCCCTATAATCAGGGCTACGGCAGTTTCTTTTACGGCACGCTGCCGATCTTCCTGGTGCGCTACGCGGGTGAGTGGGCCGACCGGGCGTGTGCGGAGGCGCCATCCCCACTGGCCCAGGCGGCTGTATGGGTTTTCCTCGGCGCCGATGGAGAGTGCAGCCCGGGCACGTACACGGGATACGGCGGCGTGCACCTGGTGGGGCGACTTTTGTCGGCGCTGGTGGACCTGGGCGCGCTGGTGGTCCTGTTCTTCATCGGGCGACGGCTCTACGGTCCTGGCGTGGGGGTGCTGGCGGTCGCGCTGGGGGCGCTGGCGGTGCTGCCGATCCAGCAGTCTCACTTTTTCACCGTCGATACCTTTGCCCAGTTCTTTGTCGTCGTCGCGCTCTACTTTGCGATACGGGCATCCCAGACGGGCGGATGGGGCGCGTTTGCGCTGGCCGGACTGGCGGGTGGCCTCTCAGTGGCCTGCAAGATGAGCACGTGGCCGACCGCGCTGATCGTCGGACTGGCCGGGGTGCTGTGGTGGTCGAAGGGAGCAGGGGGGCAGGGGGGCAGGGGAGCAGAGGGGCGGCTCAGAGTCGGCGGTCATTGGTCGGTACTGCTACGCCTGACTCTCGCTGGAGTGCTCTTCCTCCTGGCCTTCCGGCTGGGGCAGCCCTATGCATTCCAGGGGCCGGGCCTGTTCGGGGTGCGGCTCAACCCGCAGTGGCTCAGCGACATGGGGTTCATCCGCCGCCTGATGAGCGGCGAGGTAGATACTCCCCCTGGCCATCAGTGGACCGACCGCGCGCCCGTCGTCTTTCCCTGGGTCAACATGGTCGTGTGGGGGCTGGGTATCCCGCTGGGGCTTGCGGCGTGGGCGGGGTGGGCATTGACAGGGATCGAGCTGCTGCGCGGTCGTCGGCACCACCTCATCCCCTGGGTCTGGGGGACGGCTTTTTTCCTGTACCAGGCGACGCAGTGGGTCAAGTCCATGCGCTACCTGCTGCCGGTCTATTACGTTTTCGTCCTCTTCGCCGCCTATGCCCTGTGGCGGTTTACGCACTGGGCGCGCGGGCGCTCCAGGATCGAACTGCCCTCCGTCTCCGGTCGCCGCTGTCGGCCATTGGTCATTGGTCATTGGTCATTGGTCATTCCCCATTGGTCATTGGTCATTCCCCATTGGTCATTGGTCATTCCCCGTTGGTCATTGGTCATTTCTCATCTGTCATTGATCGTTGTACTGGTGGGAACGCTCTTGTGGGCGCTGGCTTTCACCCGCATCTACACCCGCACGACGACGCGCCTGGCTGCCTCGCGCTGGATTTACCGTCACGTGCCCGCCGGCGCGACGCTCCACTACGAGACGCCGTCTGGCCCGGCGACGCTCCAGATCCCCGTCCCCACCGGTTATCTCTACGCCGATGACGTCGAGCTACAGACGCCGTTCACGATGCCTGATGACGGCGTCGCCACGGCGGTCACGTTCAATGACCTGGGAGACCCCGAGCGCGACCTGGAGATGGAGGGCTTCCGCGTCGCGTTGGCCAATAACCCGGCTGGGGACGAGATCCTGACCGGGGCGATGGGCGAGTGGGCCATGCCTCCGCTCGCCGCATGGGAGGATGAGACGGGCCTGGCGGGGGAAAAAGTGGGCAACGGCGGCCGGGGAGAGGCGTACACGTTCGCGTTAGATTCGGTGCCGCTCCAGGATGGCCGGACCTATACGTTGATCTCCAACAGCACCCACGGTGGCCCGGTGCGGTCCGGCACCAGCGTCGTCGCGAACGAGCACTGGGACGACGCGCTCCCGATGCGCGTCGACGGTCACAACCCGTTCGGCGGGATGTACCGGGGCCTGAGCACGAGTTCCGACGGCCAGATACAGAACTATAACGAGGACACGGTGGAGAAGCGGATGCAACTGTTCGCCTGGCTCGACGAGACTGACTATATCTTTCTCTCCAGCAACCGGCTCTACGGCTCCATCGCCCGCCTGCCGGCCCGCTATCCGCTGACGACCGCCTACTACCGCGCGCTCTTCGCCGGCGAACTGGGCTTCGAACTGGCGGCCGACATCACTTCTTACCCGGCGCTGGGCCCGTTCCAGTTCCCCGACCAGGAATGCCCCTATCCGCTGATGGACCCGCGCTACGCACACCAACGGGAACCGATCAAGGTGCCGCTTCCCCCGGCCGAGGAGGCGTTCAGCGTCTACGATCATCCCCGCGTCCTGATCTTTCGCAAGACGCCCGGCTACTCCCGCGAGCGCGTGGAGCAGGTGCTGGGCGGGATCGACGTGGAGCGGGCGTTGCACGGCCGCAAGCCGATCGAGGTCACCGCGGCCCCGGATGGCCTGGAGTTCGATCCGCAGACGTGGGCCGAGCAACAGGCCGGCGGCACCTGGTCGGAGATGTTCGACCGGGATGGGCTCCTCAACCGCTACCCGGGGCTGGCGGCGGTCGCCTGGTGGGCCGCCGTGACCGGGCTGGGCTGGCTGGCCTTCCCGCTCCTGTTCGTTTCCACCGCGCGCCTGCGCGACCGGGGCTATGGGCTGGCGCGGGTGCTGGGCCTGCTCTTGGTCGCCTACCTGACGTGGCTGGCGGCCAGCCTGCGGGTCCTGCCGAACACGCGCGGGACGATCGCGCGGATGGTGGCCCTCCTGGCGCTGTCTGGCGGTGGGGTGGGGTGGTTCAAGCGGGAGGAACTGCGCCGCTTCCTGCGCGACCATCGGCGGCTGATCCTGCTGACCGAGGGGCTGTTCGCGCTGCTGTACGTGTCGTGGATCGGCGTGCGGTTCCTGAATCCCGACCTGTGGCATCCGATCGTCGGCGGCGAGAAGCCGATGGAGTTCGCCTACCTCAACGCGGTGATCAAGTCGACCTGGTTCCCGCCTTACAACCCCTGGTTCTCTGGCTCGTACATCAACTATTACTACTTTGGCTTTGTGATCGTCGGCACGCTGATCAAGTTGATGGGCACGGTCCCGGCGATCGGATACAACCTGGCGGTGCCACTCTTGTTCGCGCTGACGGGTGTGGGCGCCTTCTCTGTCGGCTACAACCTCTTCGGCAGGCACCGGCGCGGCGCGTATGTGGCAGGGCTGATGGCGCTCGTCTTTACCGTCCTGCTGGGCAACCTGGGCGTCGTGCGGCTGATCCGCGCGGCGCTCATCGCGCTGGGCGGCGAGCCGTTCCCCAGCACGATCCCCGGTTTTGCCGAGACGCTCTCTATGTTCCGGGGGTTGTGGCAGGTGATCGCGCACGGCGCGACGCTCCCGCTGCGCCCCGAGTCCTGGTACTGGGACCCGACCCGCATCATCCCCGCCTTGCCAGAGGAGGTCGGGCCGATCACCGAGTTCCCGGCTTTCACCTTTCTCTACGCCGACCTGCACGCACACATGATCGCGCTCCCGCTGACGCTCGTGGCGCTGGCGCTGGCGGTGCACTGGGCGCGCAGTCCGCGTCCTCGCTGGCCCAGCCTGCTCATCGGCGGGCTGGTCATCGGCGCGCTGTGGCCGACCAACACCTGGGATTCCCCCACCTACCTGGCGTTGGGCCTGGCCGGGCTGGCGCTGGGGACGTGGCGGCCTCGGAAATCTCTGGGACTCCAGAAAGCTGAGATATGGGCGTTTGCCTGGCGGGCCGCCCTGCTGCTCGGCCTGACGTGGCTGTTATACCGGCCCTACTTTCAGCACTATGCGGCGGGCTACACGTCAGTCAAGATGTGGCGCGGTTCGCGCACGCCGGCCGAGATTTTCCTGTGGATCCATGGCATCGTGCTCTTCCCGCTGCTGACCCGCCTGTCGATCGAGGTGTGCCGGGTGGGGGCACGGATGCGACGAGGGGAGACCTGGCGAGGTCGATTGACGATCGGTCATTGGTTATTGGTCATGGGTCTCCTGGGCCTCACGCTGGTCCTAGTCGCGCTCGGCGTCGAGGTCGCGCTCGTGGCCGTGCCGGTCGGGGTGGCTGCCGCGACCCTGGTCCTGGTGCCGGGGATGCCGGCCAGCCGCCGCCTGCTGTGGCTGACGGTGGGCGGCAGCATGGCGCTGTGCCTGGCCGTCGAGATCGTCGTGCTCTCGGGTGACATCGGGCGGATGAACACCGTGTTCAAGTTCTACCTGCAGGTGTGGACGCTGCTGTCGGTCGCAGCGGCGGTGGGGGTGGCGTGGGTGCACGAGCGGGCGCGGCGCTGGCAGCCGGAGTGGCGCAAGCTGTGGTGGGGGGGGATGGCGGCGCTGGTCCTGGGCGGCGCGTTGTTCCTGCCCTATGGCATCCGCGCCCGCGCGATCGACCGCATGTCGCCGCAGGCGGGCCTGACGCTGGACGGGATGGCGTTCATGGAGCACGGCGTCGTGGTCGACGGCGCACCCGAGCGGGGCAGCCAGGAGGTCCCGCTGGGCGGCGACTATGCGGCCATCCGCTGGATGCAGGACCACGTCCAGGGCTCGGCTGTCATCATGGAGGGGCTGGGGCATCGGGAGTACCTGTGGGCCAACCGGGTCTCGATCTACACCGGCCTGCCGGCGGTGATCGGGTGGCGCTGGCACCAGGTGCAGCAACGTATGGGCGTGCTGCCCGGGACGACGGTGAACTGGCGGCGGGACGACGTGGCCGAGTGTTATAACACGCCCAGCGTGTCCCGTGCGCGGGAGATCCTCGCGCGCTACGGCGTGCGCTACGTCTACGTCGGGGCGTACGAGCGCGCCTACTACGACCCGGCGGGCCTGAACAAGTTCGACGCGATGGTTGCCGAGGGGCCGCTGCGCGTGGTGTATGATGGGCAGGAGGTGAGGATTTACGAGGTGGTCGATTAGTCAGATAGTCAGTGCGGACGGCGTTTGCAGCCTCCGTTCCGCATCTGGGGATGCTCCACTCCTCACGGAAAGCTCAGAGGGATGAGCACGCCCACGTGCGGACGGCACTTGCAACCTCCGTTCCGCATCTGGGGATGCTCCACTCCTCACGATAAGCTCAGACGAGTGAGCACGCCCACGTGCGGACGGCGTTTGCAGTATCCGTTCCGCATCTGGGGATGCTCCACTCCTCACGGTAAGCTTCAGAGGGGGGAGCACGCCCACGTGCGGACGGTGCTTGCAGCCTCCGTTCCGCATCTGGGGATGCTCCACTCCTCACGGAAAGCTCAGAGGGGTGAGGAGCACGCCCACGTGCGGGCGGCGCTTGCAGTATCCGTTCCGCATCTGGGGATGCTCCACTCCTCACGGTAAGCCTCAGAGGAGTGAGCACGCCCACGTGCGGGTGGCGCTTGCAGCCTCCGTTCCGCATCTGGGGATGCTCCACTCCTCGCGGTAGCCTCAGAGGAGTGAGCACGCCCACGTGCGGACGGTGCTTGCAGCATTGGACGCGCTTGGCGAACGCAGGTAGGTGAAGAGGGGACGCGATGGGTTTCCTGCAGAGCGTGGTGGCGGACGTGATCGCGGCGGTGCTGGCCGCCGGCGTGCTGGGGCTGCTGGGCTGGCTGGGCGCGCGGATGTTCCGGCGGCGGCGGGAGGAACGGGATACGGAGGGGGAGCGGGGGAGGCGGCCCCGCCCGCTACGGGTTCTGGTGGCGTTGCCACGGCCACTGCTGACGTTGCTCCGGGAGGAGGCGGGCGAGTGGGTGGCGGCGACGGACTGGGACGTGACCGGCGGCGCGCATCGGGTCCTGCCGCTGCGCCGGGCCTGGAAGGCGGAGGCGATCGAACGGGCGCTGCGAGCGTCCGGTGCGCCGCTGGAGGTGCGCTTCCTGCACCATCCCACCGAGTCCGAACTTCGCGGTGCGCTGGGCGAGGACGAGGGGACCGACGTGCTGGTCGTGGACACCCACGGCGACCGGGACGGCACCCTCTACTTTGAGGGCCCCCGCGGCGAAAGCCATCCCCTGCCCCCGGCCGACCTGGGCCGGCTGCTGGATGGGGGCAGCGTGCAGCTTGCGCTCCTTTCGGCCTGTCACTCGGCCGCCGCCTGCGATGCGCTGCGTGGGGCGGGCGTTCCCGCCGTCGTGGGTATGGCGGAGGGGGTGCCGGAGGATGCGGCCCGCGCGTACCTGGAGGCGTTCCTGGCGCAGTTGGCCCGGGGTGATTCTGTGGGAAAGGCACACGAGCGGGCGTGCGACGCACTGCGCACCCGCTGGTCGGCCCGCCCGGGCGAGGCGGAGCTGCCGCAACTGGTGGCCTCGCGGCGGCAGCGGCGGCGGCGGCTGGTGCGGCCCGGCACTGAGGGGGCCTACGCGCGGCTGGGCGAGGGACCTGCGCCGCCCGCACCTCGCGCGCTGGCCGTCCAGTTGCGTGGTCGCGAGCTCGACCAGGTGCGGGTGCAGCGGGCGTTGCTGGCCCGCCCGCTGCCGGAGGATACGTCGCCGCTGGTGACGCTGGCCGGCTTCGGCGGCGTGGGCAAGACCGCGCTGGCGCTGGCCGTCGCCCGCTGGTGCTGGGAGCGGGCCGTCTTCCCCGGCGGGGTCCGTTTTGTTCCGCTGATCGACCTGCGCGTGAGGGAGGGGGAGACGCTCGCCGACCGGCTCCTGCGCGAATTCGAGCTTGCGCCGCCTCAGGTGGCCCCGGGCGAGGGGGAGGGGGCCGAGTACCGCGTCAAGGTCGGTGCACTCTGTGCTTCGCTGGCGGGCGACCGGCGGATGCTGGTCCTCGACAACTTTGAGACCGCCTGGGCCGAGGGGACCGACGGGCGCCACCGGGCGCTGCTGGCCGAACTGCGGCAGCGCTGCCCGGGCTTGCACCTGCTGGTCACGTGCCGCCGCGCGCCGCTGGGACTGGCGGGCGAGTGGGTGCACTGGCTGCGGCCGCTGGCGGAGGACCCGGCGGTGCAGGTCTTTTGCGACCGGGCGGAGGAGGTGGGCGGCGCGGTGAGCGGGGCGGAGCGGGGGACGGTGGCCGAGATCTGCAAGTTGCTGGACTGCGTTCCCTTGCACGTCCGCCTGGTCGCCAGCCACGCGCGCGCCGAGCGACCGGCTTCGATACTGGCGGGCCTGCACGATACCGGGCGGCGCTACGGCCTGACGGCGGCCGACCTGGCCGACGAACCGGCGCATCACCAGAGCCAGGAAGTCTCCTTCCGCTACACCTACGACCGGCTTGGCGAGGCTGGGAAACGGTTGTGGCCCGTCCTGGCGGCCGTATTCGCCGGGGAGCCGGACCGTGCCGCCGTGCGGGCCGTCTACGGCGCGGGGGCGGACGCGGCGCTGGATGAACTCCTGGCCTGGCTGGTGGCCGAGCGGGAGGACGGGCGGCACCGGATGGCGGAGGCGGTGCGGGAATTCGGGCGAGCGCGACTGGCGGGCCTGGGGCTGGACGAGGGCGAGCTGCGGGCGCGCCACGCCGCGCACTACCTGGCCGTGGCGCGGGAGGCGTTCACGGTCGAAAAGTACCAGCAGGCGGGGTGGGCGGCGGTGGAGGAGAGCGACGGCCCGGATATCTTTGCGGCGGCCGATTGGGCGGTGGCCGAGCTGGAGCGGGCCAAGGGGGCGGCGGTGGAGGATCTGCTGGCGCGCTGGGAGGAGTTGGAGGCCGGGAGAGAGGAAGTGGTCCCGGCGGGTGAGTGGGCATATGTGCTGCACAACTATGTCGTTCGCCGTCAGCCGCCCGGTGGGCACCGCTGGCTGGCGGGAGGGCTGGTGGCCTGGCGCATGAGCGGAGCGGAGGAGACCCGCGCGCGGCAGGCGTTGTTGTGCAACGAGTTCGGCCTGATCTACGACGCACGGGGGGAGTACGGGGCGGCACTGGGGTGGTACGAGAAGAGCGTAGCGCTCACGGAGGAACTGGGGGACCGGGCGGGGCTGGCCGCGACGTACAACAACATCGCCAACATTCACTACGCGCGGGGGGAGTACGGGGCGGCGCTGGGGTGGTACGAGAAGAGCGTGGCGCTGCAGGAGGAACTGGGGAACCGGGCGGGGCTGGCCACCTCGTACAACAACATCGCCTCCGTCCAGTACGCGCGGGGGGAGTACGGGGCGGCGCTGGGGTGGTACGAGAAGAGCGTGGCGCTGAAGGAGGAACTGGGGGACCGGGCGGGGCTGGCCGCGACGTACAACAACATCGGCGAGGTGCACCGCGCTCGTGGGGAGTACGGGGCGGCGCTGGGGTGGTACGAGAAGAGCGTGGCGCTCACGGAGGAACTGGGGGACCGGGCGGGGCTGGCCACCTCGTACAACAACATCGGCCTCATCTACGACGCGCGTGGGGAGTACGGGGCGGCGCTGGGGTGGTACGAGAAGAGCGTGGCGCTGCAGGAGGAACTGGGGGACCGGGCGGGGCTGGCGGCCTCGTACAACAACATCGGCAGCTTGTATTTCTCCCAGGGTGACTTTGAGCGTGCCTTCGAGTGGCAGAAAAAGGCCCTGGACATAGGTGTGGAGCTTGGTGCATCTGGCGACCTGATTTTCAGCTATTTCAACGTGGGTACGGATCTGTTGAAGCTGGGCCGTAGACTTGAGGCGACGGAGTACATCCGTCGGGCTTTCGAGTTGTGCGATCAACTCGGACTGCCGCACCTGGCCGGGCAGTTGGTGGGTGCCTTACGTTCGACGGATGCCGACATTGCTGAGGTCCAGGGATGGATGGGGGACACAACAGCGGATTGAGAAAGGAACGGACAGGTAAATGGGACGAGCGGACGGTGTTGCTCCAGGTCTCCTTGTCTCCCTGTCTCTTTGTCACGCCTCTCACAAACTCCCCGCTGGCCGTGTACATGGTAGTAGACTGACGAAGCGATAGACCGATGACGCAGATAAGCTCGGACGCCGAGACGATCGCGCGCGCGATAGAGGGGGACGAGGCGGCGCAACGGGCGCTGTACGAGGCGCACCACGCGGCCGCGTTCCAGTTGGCCTACCTGCTCCTGGGGGATCCATGCGACGCCGAGGAGGTGTTGCAGGATGCGTTCGTGTACCTGTTCCGCAACCTGCGCCGGTACGACGCCGGGCGGGGTTCGTTCTGGGCCTGGCTGCGCGTCGCGCTGGTGAGCCGCTGTCGCAACAAGCGCCGCCGCCGGCGGTTGCCGCTCGTCTCGCTGGAGGTGCTCGACGGTGCGGGACAGGTTCCGGTCGACCCGGCACCGGCGAGCGACCCGGCGGACGTGCTGGAGATGCGGGGCGTGCGCCGGGCGGTGTGGGATGCGCTGCAGCGGGTCAGCCCGGGGGCGCGGGACGCGCTGATCCTGCGGTATTATGAGGGGCTGTCGTACGCGGAGATGGCGGTGGCGTTGGGCTGTTCGAACGACGCCGCCCGGGCGCGGGTGGCCCATGGTAAGGTCCAACTGCGGCGCTTGCTCACCGCGCCGGAGGAGGGGGCGGTGGGTGAGAGGGGAGATGGAACCCTTGCGAAGGTTTGGCGGTAGCTCGAGAGGCAGAGGTGTCTTTGCCCGGCGGGTATCGTCGGGTTGCCAGGGCTGTGTGCAACCCTTGCGAAGGTTAGGTGGTAGTTTGAGGGGCGAAGGTGTCTTTGCCCGGCGGGTATCGTTGGTCTGCCAGGGTTGTGCGCAACCTTCGCAAGGGTTGGGGGTAGAGGGATGAGCCAAGTCCATCCGGGAGAAATCGAACTGGTGGGTTCCGGTGAGGGGGAGGGCAGCGGCGACGTCGCGGAGCACCTGCGCTGGTGCGCGCGTTGTCGCAGCGTCGTCGCCGATCATCGCTGGCTGGAGGGAGAGATCGGAGCCACGTTGGCGGCGGCGGCGGACGCAGTGCCCGTGCCGCAGCCCAGGTGGTGGGTGCTGCAGGGGCGCCTGGACGCCGGCCAGCGGCGGGTTGCGGGGTGGCGGGTCTCGGCCGTCGCCGGTGCCGTGCTGGCCTTTTGCCTGATGCTGTCACTTTCTCCAGTCCTGGGTACGGCCGTCGCGGCGCGGACGCTGCCCCCCGAGGCGATGGTCGCGCCCGCACCTGCCACGGCCGTTGTGACCAGCGGGCACGTGGCCTCGCTGGCGACGCCCACGCCGGCCATCTCGCGAGGCGAGTCGACGCCCTCGCCAACGCCCGCCTTCATGCTGCCCCCGACGCCGCCCGAGCCCGAGGTCTGAGGCTTGGGCTGGGAGGCGGCGGACTGTGGTCCGCCTGGAGCCAGGTGAGCTGGGGTGGGCGCGCAACCTGAAACCTGAAACCCATCATGAACCAGGTTCTGCTTGCACTCCGCTGGTACGTCGCCGTCCAGGCATTTGGCCTGGCGGCGCTGCCGCTGTGCCTCCAGTTGTTCCGCCACCTGCCGGATCGCGGCTATGGCGTCTCCAAACCGCTGGGCCTGCTCCTGGCCGGCTGGGCGTTCTGGCTCCTGACCACCTTCGGCTGGCTGCACAACACGGCCGGCGGCATCCTCGCCGCCCTGGCGTTGCTCATCGTCGCCGGCCTGGCGCTCACCACCCGGCCACCCGACCAGGCGACCAACGGACCACCCGACCCCCTGTCCTGGCGCACCATCCTGGCGACCGAGGCGGTGTTCGCGCTCGCCTTCGCCGCCTGGTGCCTGGTCCGCGCCCACCAGCCGCGCATCCAGACGGCGGGCGGCGAAAAGTGGATGGAGATCGCTTTCCTGCGCGCCATCCTGCGCTCGGATACCTTCCCGCCCCACGATCCCTGGCTTTCGGGCTTTGCGATCTCTTACTATTACTTTGGCTACGTCATCGTCGCCATGCTGGCGCAGTTGGCGGCGGTCCCGCCTGCGATCGCGTTCAACCTGGGCATCGCCACGCTCTTTGCGCTCACGTGCACGGGGGCCTTCAGCCTGGTGTATAACCTGGTTGCGTCGGAGTCGAAGCTAAACCCTAAGGGTTTCAGAAAACCCTTAGGGTTAGGGTTTGCGTTGCTGGGGCCGCTTTTGGTGGCCGTGATGGGCAACTTGGAGGGGCTGCTGGAGGTGTTGCACGCCCGGGGCATCGGCCCGGCCGCTGCGTGGGCGTGGCTGGATATCAATCGGATCGACGCGCCGCCGGTGCCCTTTGCGCAGGGCAGTTGGGTGCCCACGCGCTTTTTCTGGTGGTGGCAGGCGTCGCGCGTGCTGCAGGACTATACGCCGTGGGGGGCGGAGCAGCACGTGATTGACGAGTTCCCCGCCTTTAGCTTCACGCTGGGCGACATGCACCCCCACGTCCTGGCGCTGCCATTCGTCCTCCTCGCCATCGCGCTGGCGCTCAACATCTACCGCCGTGCCAACCTGAAACCCGAAGCCTGGAACCTGAAACTGCTCCATTGGACAGTCTCGTTCCCACTGCACCCCTGGGAGCTACTCACCTACGCCCTCTGTCTCGGCGGCCTGGGCTTTCTCAACACCTGGGACTTTCCCATCTACCTCTTCCTCGTCGTCGCCGCCTACACCCTGGCCTGTCTACGCACCACGCACCACGCACCACGCATCACGTTTCATGCATCACGTTTCACGTTTCACGCATCACGTTTCACGTTTCACGTTTCACGTTTCACGTTTCACGCATCACGTTTCACGCTTCTCTCCATCGCCCTCCTCCTCCCCGGCATCCTGCTCTACCTGCCCTTCTGGCTCGGCTTTCAGTCCCAGGCGGGTGGCATCCTGCCCAATTTATTCAACGCGACCCGCCTGCCCCAGTTCCTGGTGATGTTCGGGCCGCTCGTCTTTATCGCGGCCGCCTTCGTCGTGGGCCAGGCCCGGCAAGGCCGGGTAGAGGCCCGGCGAGGCCGGGTAGAGGCCCGGCGAGGCCGGGTAGAGGCCCGGCGAGGCCGGGTAGAGGCCCGGCGAGGCCGGGTGCGGGTCCGCGAAGTGGCGAGATGGACGGCCACGGTAGCATTGGGCATCCTGGGCGTGCTGGCGTTCGCGCTGCTCCTGCTCGTGCTCCTCATTCGACTTGGCGTGGTCGCTCCGCAGGGGCCGGCGGGCTACCTGGCGGCCTGGATGCGTGGCGCGCCGATCCCCGGGCTGGAGGACGTGGCCGACGCGCCGGCCCAGGTCTCGCGCAGCCTCCTGTTGCGGTTGCTCAACCCCTGGACTGCGCTCGGCCTGATCGCCCTCCTCGTCACCATCGCTCTCACCGTCATTCACCGCTCCACAGCGCCCAATCTCCAATCTCCAATCTCCAATCTCTCATCCTCCCAATCTCCAATCTCCCATCTCCCATCCTCCCCATCTCCAATCTCCAACTTTGCCCTCCTCCTCTTCGCCACCGGCGCGCTCCTCACGCTCGGCGTCGAGTACGTTTACCTGCGCGACATCTTTGGCACCCGCATGAACACCGTCTTCAAGTTCTACTTCCAGGCCTGGGTGTTGTGGGGCGTCGCCGGGGCCTACGCGCTGGCGGGTTTCATGCGGCGGGGTCGCGTGGGCGTGGTCGTCGTCGCCGCGCTGCTCATTGCGGCCGGGTTGGTTTACCCGGCGCTGGCCATCCCGGCCCGCGCCCGCGAGTACGGCGGTCCCCCCACGCTCGATGGCACGGCCTACCTGGCCGGGGTGCAGCCGGACGATACCGCCGCGATCGCCTGGCTCAACGACAACGTCAGCGGCGCACCGGTCATCCTGGAGGCGCCGGGCGATGGCTACCGGGCCTACGTCTACGAGGGGCGGGTCTCCGCCCAGACCGGACTGCCCACGCTTCTCGGTTGGGCCGGCCACGAGCACCAGTGGCGCGGGAATTACGACGAACAGGCCCGCCGTGAACCCGACATCGAGACGCTGTACACCAGCGTGGACGCGGACGAGGTCTTGGCGCTGGTGGACGAGTACGGCGTCGAGTACGTCTACGTCGGGCCGTTGGAGCGGACGCGCTATCCGGCCGCTGGCCTGGCCAAGTTCGCCGCGTTGATGGACGTCGTTTACGACACGCGCACGGTGACGATCTATCGCCGTCGAATGACCAATGACCAATGACCAATGTCCAATGTCCAATGGCGAATGGCACATGACTGACGAAAAACTGGCCGGCCGGCAGACCCAACCGGTTCTCACCGTAGAGGTGGCGGTGTGGATTCTGGTCGCCGCTATCGCGCTCGTGCTGCGGTTGGTCCACCTCGACGCTGCCCCGCTCAACGCGGGGGAGGCCCGGGAGGCGATGCTCGCCTGGCGGGCCGCAACCGGCCAGGGGATGCCGGGGTCGGGCTACAGCCCGTTGTTGCTCGGGCTAGATGCGCTGCTCTTTGCGCTCTGTGGGGCGAGTGACTCGCTGGCCCGCCTGTGGCCGGCGCTCCTCGGGGGAGGGCTGGCGCTCACGCCCTGGCTGCTCCGGCTGCGCATCGGCCGCGTGGGCGCGCTGGTGGCCGGCCTGTACCTGGCGCTGTCCCCCACGGCGCTCGTCGCTTCGCGCCAACTGGATGGTGCGGTGGCCGCCGCGCTGGGGGGGATGGCATTCCTGGGCGGATTGGTCCGTTTCCGCGACACGGACAACCGTCCCTGGCTCACCCTCTCGGCCGGGGGCCTGGCGCTGGCTGTGACGAGCAGTCCTTCGGCGTACGGGCTGTTGCTGGCGATGGGGCTCTCCTGGCTGCTGCTGGCCTGGGCCTGGCCGGATGGGGGGATTCAGCGGCTGCGGGAACTGGTGGGCCTGCACCTGGGCCACAACCTCCTGGTGTTCGTGCTCGTTGGGCTGGCGTTTTCGACCGGGATAGGCTGGAACCCGGCCGGGCTGGGGGCGGCGGGTGGCTTGCTGCCAGCCTGGATCGCCCGCTTTGACCGGGTGGCGAGCTCCGTCGCGTCGCCGCTCACGCTCCTGGCCGTCTACGAGCCGCTGGCCTTGCTCTTTGGCCTCGGTGGGCTGGTGTGGGCCATCCAGCACGGCCACCGGCCCGGCGTGCTGTTGGGGCTGTGGGCGGGCCTGGGGGCGCTGCTGATGGCGCTGATGCCGGGACGGACGGTGCTGGACACGCTGTGGGCTCTCCTGCCGCTGGCGATGCTCACCGGCGTCACGACGGAATCGCTGGTGCAGAATTTGCGCGAGCGAGGGGGGTGGCTCAGCGAAGGGCTGTACATCCCTGTGGTCGTGATCCTGTGGGTTCATCTGTACCTGATGCTCGGGCGATACGCGGTTTCCGGCAGGTCCGAAGACCTGGCACTGGCGCTGCTGACGGCTGCGCTACAGGTGTTGCTGGTGATGATGTTTGCACTGGCGATGCGGGTGGACGCCGCGCTGCGCGCGTTGGGCGTGGGCACGGGGGTCGTGTGCCTGGCAGCCACGATCTCTGCAGGGTGGGGAAGCGCGTACGCGCGTCCGGCGGATCCGCGAGAACTGCTGGTGAACGAACCCACTGCCGTGGAGGTACGAGACCTGGTGGAGACGTTGCGCGATCTCTCGTGGCGCGAGACAGGGCTACCGACGACGCTGCCATTCACATTCGAGGCGGCTCCCGACTCGGTCCTGGCGTGGTACCTGCGCGATTTCGGCGCGGCCCGCCGGGTCGAGGACCTGGAGGGAGAGGTGGGCTCCGTGTTGGTGACCGCGTGGGGCGACCTGGGCGGGCCGACGCTGAGCGGCGGGCCGGAGGGCGTGGATTTCGTGGGCCAGGATTTTGCGCTAGGCCGCAGTTGGAGCCCACTCGAGATTGGATGCACGTGGGAGTGGCCGCCACAGTGCAGCGCTGGCGTCAAGTGGTTGTTATTCCGGAGTACGCCGGTCGCGCCTGTGGTCGATCAACGGGCGGCGCTCTGGCTGCGCCCGGACGTTGCGAGCGAGTAGTTCGACAGTGTCAAGCCTACATCGCGAGTCATTTGATAGCTTCGCATAGTCATTAGGGGCAATAACTTGGCTGAGCTCACTGTACTCAGACTGACATTAGGCTATGCGAAAGCAAGACCTGGCAGGTTTCGGAAAAAAGTACAAGTGAGGAGCATACGTGAAGCAGATTCTACTCGACAAACCGTTAGGCAGCCTCGTCAGGTTGGACTGGGAGAAAGGCCTGTACGTCGTCCTGATCATCCTGGCGCTCAGCACGCGGCTGTGGGGGTTGGGCGACCGGGTCCAGAGCCACGACGAGAGTATACACACCAAGTACTCGTGGAACCTGTACGCCGGTTACGGCTTCCAGCATAACCCCTTGATGCACGGGCCGTTCCTGTTCCACGCGACGGCGCTGTCGTACTTTCTGTTCGACGACAACGATTTCAGCGCCCGGCTGCCGGTGGCGCTGATGGGGGTGGCAATCGTTGCCTTTCCCTACCTGCTGCGCCACTGGCTGGGCCGGGCCGGCGCGCTCGTCACGTCGTTCTTCCTGCTGATCTCTCCCTCCATCGCCTACTACTCGCGCTACATTCGCCACGACATCCCGATCATGCTGTGGGCACTGGTCGTCGTTTTCGCGATTCTGTCCTACCTGCGCGATGGACGCGAGCGGTGGCTGTACCTGATGGCGGCCGGGGTGTCGTTGATGTTCGCCACCAAGGAGGTGGCCTTCATCTACAGCGCCATCTTTGGCCTCTTCCTCGTCGGGCTGTTCGCCGTCCAGGCCATGGGGCGGGAATGGTCGAGCGAGCGTTTGAGACCGGCGTTCCTGGTATCGGTGGCGGTGATGGCAGCCGGGGTGTTCGTGCTCGGGCTGGGGCTGGGGCTGAGGCAGGAGGATCAGCCGGGGCTGGCCCGGTGGGCGATCACTGCAGGCATGGTCGCCGGGCTGGCGCTGCTCGGCGCGCTGGCGTGCCTGCTCGGCGGCACGTGGCGGAGCCTGCGCGACGACCGCGTGTTCGACCTGATCGTCGTGCTGGGCACACTGTGCCTGCCGTTCCTGTCGCCCGTCCTGATCCAGGTCGCAGGGCTGGACCCGATGGACTATAGCGGGCCGGCGGTCTACACCTCGGGCGCGATCGTGGGGGCGGTGCTCGTGGTCTCGGCCGTCGTAGGGCTGGTGTGGAACTGGCGGCGGTGGAGCATCGCGGCGGCGATCCACTATGCCATCTTTGTCGTGCTCTTCACCACCGTCTTCACGAACGGGACGGGCATCGCCAGCGGGATGGTAGGGTCGCTGGGGTACTGGCTGGCGCAACAGGAGGTGGAACGGGGGGGGCAGCCGTGGTACTATTACATGGTGATGGTGCCGCTGTACGAGTACCTGCCGCTGCTGTTGACGCTGGTCACGCCCGTCTACCTGGCCCTCCGGCCTGCCGACCGCCGACGGCCGACCGCCAATCTCCAACCTCCGATCTCTAATCTCCAATCTCCCTTCATTCCGTTTGTCCTGTGGTGGGCCTTGCTGGCGTGGATCGGCTACTCCTATGCCGGTGAGAAGATGCCCTGGCTCACCGTCCACCTGGCGCTGCCGATGATCCTGCTGGCGGGGTGGCTGGTGGGACAGTTGATCGAGGGGACGGATTGGCGGCGGGTGCGCGAGCGGAGGGCATGGCTGCTGGCGCTCGTCGCGCCGCCGTTCGTGATGGCGGTGGTGATGGGGGTCCACGCGGCTCGCGCGGGCGCGTTCCAGGGGTACGAGCTGGGGCAACTGGACGCGACCGGGCGGTTCCTGGGTGGGCTGGTGGGGGCGCTCGCCTTTGGTGCGGGGCTGGGCTACCTGGCGTGGCGCAGCGGATGGCGCGTGGCCGTGCGCGTCCTGTTGCTCATCGCGCTGGTGGTGCCGGTGCTCCTGACCCTCCGCACCGCCTGGCGCTTTTGCTACGTCAACTACGACTACCCGACCGAGTTCCTGGTGTACGCCCATTCGGCTCCGGCGGTGAAGGAGACGATGCGCCAGATCGAGGATCTCTCGCGCCGCACCGCCGGCGGCCCGAACCTGCTTCCGGTCGCCTATGGCTCGGACGGGTCCACGCTGTTCTACTGGTTCCTGCGCGACTACCCCAACGCCAGGTTCTACAGCGAGACGCCCTCGCGGGAGCAGATGGAGTCGCCCGTCGTCATCGCCGGGCGGGACCAATGGGAGGCTGTGACCCCCTATCTGGCGAACGACTACCTGGTCAACACGTACACCTACCTGTGGTGGCCGATGGAGGACTACCGCAACCTGAGCTGGGCGAGCATCACGCGGGCAATCACCGACACGCAGACGCAGGCCGCGCTGTGGGACATCTGGTACGATCGCGACTACCGTCGCTACGACGAGCTGACCGGCAAGAAACACACACTCGACGAATGGCCGCTGCGCGCCGAATATCGTCTCTACATCCGCCGGGACGTGGCGGCGCAGACGTGGGACTTGAGCACGACCGGGCCGACGGAAATTGGCCCGACCGACCCATACGCCGACGGCTGGCGGGACGTGGCCGCGCGGCAGGAGTTCGGCAGCCCGGGCGTGGAACCCGGCCAGTTGCAGAGCCCGCGCGGGATCAAGGTGGGGCCGGATGGCTCCGTCTACGTCGCGGACTCGGGCAACCACCGCATCCAAAAGTTCACCGCCGACGGAGAGTTCGTCGCCGCGTGGGGGCGGAACTCTACCGTCGAGGCGGAGATGGGGATGGTCGAGGGGTTCAACGAACCCTGGGACGTGGCGGTCGCGCCCGGGGGCGAGGTGTACGTCGCCGACACCTGGAACCACCGCATCCAGAAGCTGGACGCCGAGGGGAACGTCGTCACCGCCTGGGGGCTGTTCGGCCAGTACGGGCTGGGTGACACGGCCGGCCAGGGCGCATTCTATGGCCCACGCGGCGTCGCCGTCGGCCCGGATGGGCAGGTCTACGTGGCCGACACGGGCAACAAGCGGGTGCAGGTGTTCGAGCCCGACGGGCGGTTCGCATACCAATGGGGCGGGGGTGGCGCGCTGGAGGGGTACCTGGACGAGCCGGTGGGCATCGCGCTGGCCCCCGACGGTGCACCGGCGGCGGCGGCGGGTGTCTACGTCGCCGACACGTGGAACCGGCGCGTGCAGGTCTTTGACGAGGATGGCACGTTCCTGCGGGAGTGGCCGATTCACGGCTGGGACGCGGGGTTGGCGGAGGAGAAGCCCTTCCTGGCAGTAGACGGTGCGGGGATGGTGTACGTCACGGACCCGGGTCACTACCGGGTGCTGGTGTTCGATCACGTGGGCAACTATATGTTCTCCTTCGGCCAATATGGCTTCGACGAGCGCTCCTTCACGTTGCCGATAGGCGTCGCCGTCGCGGAGGATGGCGACATCTACGTGACCGACAGCCAGGGCGGCCGCGTCCTCGTATTTGACCCGCTGGACCTGGAATAGCAAGACCTGACAGGTCTTTGGACTGGCTGAGACCTGTCAGGTCTTGGTCACCGTAGGTGTGCGATCGCTCGTTCCGCCGCTGTGTCCGCGTCGGGCAGCGGCATGAACTCGCCGGACACGTAGCGCTGGTACCCGGTGGCGGAGAGGGTACTCAGGATGGACTCGAAATCCAGGTGCCCCGCGCCCGGATACCAGCGGTTCGAATCAGCCACGTGAAAGTGAAAGATGCGGTCGCCGCAGGCGCGGATGCTCTCCTCGATCACCGGCTCTTCGATGTTCATGTGGAACGTGTCCAGCAGCAGGCCGAAGTTGTCGGCGCCGACGCGCTCGATGAGGTCCAGCCCCTCGGCGACCGTGTGGACGAGGTCCGTCTCGTAGCGGTTGAGCGGCTCCAGTGCAAAGCGTACCCCTGTCTGGGCAGCCACCGCCGCGCACTCCTGGAGGGCTGCGACGAGATAGTCCATCGATCGCTCGTGCGTCTGCCCTGCGGGCGTGATGCCCCGAATCAGGCCCAAGATGATGACCGCGTCGAAGCGCGCGGCCAGTGGCACGTGGCTCTTGATCCGTTCAACAGCCGCAGCCCGCACGGCCGGGTCGTCGCTGGTGAACGACAGCCCCTCTTCGCCCCAGGCCTGCCCCGTACCGATGGCCGGCACGACCAGCCCGTGCGCCGACACGACGCGCGCCAGTTCGTCACCGTCCACCAGCCGGGGGTCGCGGATGGCCAGCTCGACGCCGTCGTAGCCCCAACGTGCGATCTTGGCGACGTTCGCCTGTAAGTCCCCCTTGAACGCCACGGCCTGGAATTGAGCGCTGTGGGTTGAAAGAACGATACTGAGTTTCATAGGATTTCTAGGCCAAACCTTGCGAAGGTTACGAAGGGGCTCAGCCATTGAGCTATCCTGGGATAGAACAGGCGCTGTGGGCTTTGGAGTCCCTGTGAAACCTTCGCAAGGTTCACTGGACCTCTAGGCCAAACCTTGCGAAGGTTACGAAGGGGCTCAGCCATTGAGCTATCCTGGGATAGAACAGGCGCTGTGGGCTTTGGAGTCCCTGTGAAACCTTCGCAAGGTTCACTGGACCTCTAGGCCAAACCTTGCGAAGGTTACGAAGAGCCTCAGCCATTGAGGTATCCTGGGACAGAACAGGCGCTGCGGGCTTTGGAGTCCCTGTGAAACCTTCGCAAGGTTTACCAGGTTCATTGGATTTGACAAGTGATCTTGCATTCGGTCCGGTTCGTCTGTAGCTCGATGATGTTTTCGGGCACTTTTTCCAGCTTGATCTTTTTCGTGATCATGCGCGTCATGTCCATGCCACTGGCCATGCAGTCGATGACCCTGGGGAACGTACCGTGCCCGGAATGGCCCTGGGCGCCGACGATGCGCGCTCGCCGGACCTGCAACACCTCGCCGGTGACGGGCATCTTGGCCTCCGCCCGGGCCGTCACGACGACCGTGCTGTTCAGCGTGCGGCCTTCCCAGATGATGCGCTCGATGTCCGGGTAGACGACCTCGGGCAGCCCGGTCGCCTCCATGAACAGATTGGCCCCCATGCCATCGGTGAGCTCCAGAACCCGGTCCGCAAAGTTCTCCTTGAGCGGGTTGATGGCGAAATCGGCGCCTACGTTCAACGCCAGTTTGGCGCGCGCTTCCTGGGGCTCGGAGATGATGACCTGGGAGGCGCCAGCCTGCTTGAGGACCGCGCAGGCGGCGATCCCGACCGGCCCGCCGCCCAGGATGACGACCCGATCGCCCGGCCGGATGCCGCCGCCCCGCTCGATCACGGCGTTGTAGGCCACGCTCGTGGGTTCCACCAGGCTGCCGGCCAGGAAGAGATCGTCGCCCTCGTAAATGTGGGCCAACGGCTCCAGGCTCCACAGGGTCCTGGACGGCACGACGATGTACTGGGCGAACGCGCCCTTGACGTTGAACCCGACCTCGTCCAGCCGTTCGCAGTGGTTGGGATACCCATCTGCACACGGTTTGCACATGCCGCACCACAGCATCTCCTCCGAGGTGACTCGCTCGCCACCCTTGAAGGGCTTGTTCGTGCGCTTGTCGAAAGCCTTCTCGCCAGCTTTTATGACGATTCCGGAGAACTCGTGTCCCAGAATGCAGGGGAACCCCGTGAGCCCCGGATAAAAGATATAGCCTTCGTCGTCGGCCTGGGCCATGTGGACGTCTGAGCCGCAGATGCCGCAGGCCTTGACCTGCATCAACACTTCATAGGGTCCAGGCGTGGGAATGTCATACTCCCTGATCTCAATCCGGGGATTCCTCCACACCAGGCTGCCCAGGTACGTCTGGCGACCATCGACGTCCTTCGAACCCAGCTTGAAGCCCGGTTTAGGGTCCCACTCCGCAACCAGCGTCACACCCTGCATCTTGCCGTTCATCGCATCGCCTCCTGAAGTAAGATATGGAAACTGCGCAATAAGCTCCAGTACTATTGGGCACGTGTTGCGTGTTACGTGTTGCGTATTCTTCACGCATCACGTTTCACGTTTCACGCATCACGTTTCACGCAACACGAAATACGTTACACCAGCGTGTTCTGGCCGATGGCCGGCAACCCATAGACCGGTTTCCAACCCTCGCTCAGCGGCTCGCGGAGGTAGGGTTCCATCTCCTCGGCCGTTCGGAGCGTGACCTCCTCGACCGGCGGCACCTCACCCGGCGGGAAGGCCTCCAGGATCTGGTCGTTGAGCAGCGTCAGGTAGCGCAGGATCGCTGCCACGGGGCGCTTGGCCTTCTCGGCCGAGCCGTGCGTGGCCAGGCCCACGACACCCTCAGGCGTGGCCGCGATCTCGATGGCAAAGTGCCCCTCGCCCTCCGACCAGCGGCTGGGCCGGCCAAAGGGGTCTACCGACTTGTCAAAGTGGCCATCGGGCAGATAGCTCTTGCCCTCGGTGTCCACGGCATAGTCCATGTCGACCATCTCGGGGTGGAGCAGGAGCCCCAGCGAGGTCTCCGACTCGTCGGCGTGGACAAAGTTGGTGTCCCACTTGCCGCCCTTGTCGGTGGTGCGGAAGAACTCGCGCACGGCGCGGTGCCAGTCGATGACGCGAAAGATACCCGGCAGTTGATACCGCTTCTGGAACTGCTGGATGGCCGACTCCAGCATCCACAGATGGCCGTGGTTGTTGATGATGATCTGCTTGCGGAAGCCGTCGTTCCACAGGCCCAACATGACGTCCAGCAGCAGCTCGCGGGCCACGTTCTCGCGGACCGGGATGGTACCCGGCATGCCCATGTGATGGTAGGGGTGGGACCCGTACATCAGGGGGGGCAAGGCCAGGTTGGCCGGCGCGCCGCGCCTGGCCGTGTAGCGGCGCACGCCCTCCAGGATCTGGCTGACGTAGAGCGTGTCGGACGCGCTCGGCAGGTGCCGCCCGTGCAGCTCGGTGCAGCCGACGGGGATAAAGACGACGTCGTTCTTGCGGCGGTTCTCCTCGACCTGGTAGCGAGTCGTGGTCTGGATGTAGGAGCCGGGCTTGCCCCACTCGACGGGTGAGGGAACCCCATACTCTGCCAGAATGGCGTCGATCTGCTCGTCGCTGGCGTCCCACACTTCTTTCTTCAGGCGACCAACGGTGTTATCCTCGAAGAAGAGGTCTGGTTGGTCGGTGGCGAGTAATCCTGCTGGTGCTTCTTTAGACATATCACAGTTCCTTTCGTTTTTGTGTACCTGGCCAATTCCTCCCAATCCACCAGTCCCCAATTTGCCAGTTTACCGGATCGGCTTGACCATGATCTTGCCGTCCATCCGCCTGGTGGATTTGGCGATGGCGTCCACAGTCTCGTCGAGCGTGTAGCGGGCGGTGATGATGGGACTCAGGTCGAGCCGACCGGCGGCGACCAGGCGGATGACGTTGGGGAACGTCTCGTGGCCGGAGTGCCCCTGCGCGCCAAAGACCTGGAAGCGGCGAACCTGGAGGGCCTCCAGGTATATGGGCACCCGCTGGGCCGCCCGGCCGATCTGGACCATCTTGCCGTTGATGGCCAGCGCCTTCTCCATCTCCGGGATGGTCAGTTGGGGAGCGCCGGCGGCCTCGACGTGAAAGTCGAATCCCGCGCCACCGCTCAACTCCATCAAGACCTCGCCGGCGCTGGCCTCGCGCGGGTCGACCACGTAGTCGGCGCCGACCTGCCTGGCCAGCTCACGTCGCTGCGGCGAGGGCTCAAAGGCGGCGATGGTGCCGGCGCCGGCCGCCTTCGCCAGGCCGATAGCCGCCAGCCCGATCGGCCCCGCGCCAAAGACACTGACATAGTGCCCCGGCCGGAAGCCGCCCGCGCGCTCGAACATGGCGTTGTACGAGACAGAGGTCGGCTCGGTGAGGGCACCTACTTCGTAGGCCCTTTCCTCGTCGCCGAACCGCTCGGCGATGGCGTCGATCTTCCAGCAGTACTTGGCGTCGACGGCGATGTAGTTGGCGTAGGCTCCGGGGATGGTGAAACCGATCTCCTCCAGGTTGGCGCAGTGGTTGGGGTAGCCGTTGCGGCAGGGAATGCAGCGACCACACCAGATCATCTCCTCCACCGTCACCATGTCGCCCACCCTGAGATCGGTGACTTCCTTGCCCGTGTCCACCACCTTGCCGGAGAATTCGTGGCCCAGGATAGTGGGAAATTTGGTCAGGCCGGGGTACAGGACGTAGTCGTCCTCGTCGGTCTCGTAAAAGTGCATGTCGGAGCCGCAGACACCGCAGGCCTGCACCTCGAGCAGGACATCCTGGGGGCCGGGCTGGGGATCGGGCCAGTCGCGCACCTCCAACGTGGGGTGCCGCCAGATGCTGTTGCCAGTGATCGCCTTGCCCGTCTGTTTCTCCCATTCGGAGACCTCGTAGTCTGGTTTGGGGTCCCACTTGGCGTCGAGTACTAGGCCTTTCATGAGCAACCTCCTGATGGTGATGGTCGCAGGAACTAGGGGATGCTCCCGCGTGTACGCACACGTTTGCAAAGAGTTTGCAAAAGATGTGTGCAACAGATGACCAGAGAAAAGCGCCCCTGATGTGGCGCGCTGGATCGCTTGCAGTGGGTTTGCAAACGTGTGCAAAAGCGAATATACCACACTTGATGGCCCTTGTCAAGCATCTGCGGGTTTAGGGGGTGCATTTCAATCTAGGGGCAGGCTTGCACAAGCCGCACCGGCCTGGAAGAGCCGGTGCTGGGTAGAGTTCAAGGCCGGCAGGTCGCCCAGCACCGCCTGTTCCACGGCGGTGCGGCCCATCGCGAGACCTGTTGCCCTCGAGGTGAAATGCACCCGGGTTCAGGGGGACGCGGAACAGCCCTGACGGACAGCCGTCTTGGGTTTTAGATGGGTTGGAAAAGTGCCTGGCACCTAAACTACACATGACGCCTGCCTGCCAGCACAGCCTCGACGTCGTCCACGGTGCCGTGCCAGGGACCGGGCTGTTCCTGCTTGAGCGTGGTGACGGCGGCGGCGAAGTGGCAGGCTTGCTCAGCGGGCGCGCTCAGCCGCCGGCCCACGTACGTGGCGAAGCAGGTGTCGCCCCGGCCGGTGCGCCCGGTCAGCGAGCGGGGGGTGAAGGGCGCTTCGTAGAACCGGCCATCGGCGTAGACGGTGACGCCGGACGACTGGGTGACGACGACCTCGCGCGGGCCGCAACCGGCCAGTTGGCGGGCGGCGGCGCGCACGCCGGCTTGGCCGGTGAGGAGTTCCGCCTCCGCGCGGTCGACCTTGAGGTAGGTGACCACCGCCAGACCCTCGGCCATCTCGGGCCACCGGCGCGAGACGAGGCGGCCACTTTCGCGAAAACGGGTAAAGCCCTGCACGTCCAAGCCCAACGGGCCGCCGACCGGACCCCGCTCCGCCAGCCAGCGGAGGAGCGGCAGGTCGACCTCGCCCGCGATGATCGGCACGACCAGGATCACGCGGGCCGACAGGTCGGGGATCTCCTCCCGCCGGAAGGGGCCGGCAAAGCCCAGCGGCCGGCAGGTCCGCCGGTCCATGTCGTCCGGGTCGTAGACGTTTTCGATCCCGGAGGTCTCTGGCGCGGCCGTGGCGTAGACCTGCACGCCCTCCCGCTTGATTTCGTCGAGCCGGGAAAAGTCGCCGGGATGGAGGCGGGTGACGACGGCCACGCGGAGGCCGATGCGCCGCAGCGCGACGCTGCCAGAGTAGACGCCGCCGCCGGAGGCGACCTGGCTGGTGTCGCCCACCACGATCTCGTCTTTGGCAAAGTGGCCGATCATCAGGATGTCGACGTCGGGCATGGTGGTTTGACCTCTGGGAAACGTGATGCGTAATACGTAATACGTAATGCGTGATGCGTAATGCGTGTTGCGTGTTGCGTGAATCTGTGAACTCCAAGAAACCGGGTTTTTCCCGTCTGAGCGAGCAGGTGCTCGCTTGAAGGGTGCCCCGGGACCCTGAGAGTGCTACCTCATCAACCCCAAAAACCCGGTTTCTCGATCGGTTGGCTACACCAACGGTGCAGGATGTCGACGACGCCATCGCCGTTCGCGTGGGGCGAGACGTAGCGGACACTGGCTGTGACCTCGGCGGTCGCGTTGGCCGGGGCGGCGGGATGGCCCACGAGGCGCAGGAACTTGAGGTCGCTGGTCGAGTCACCGATGCCGCCCAGGCCTGCCAGCGGGATCCCGACCTCCTCGGACAGCCAACGCACACCGGTGCCCTTGTCGATGCCCGCCGGCGTCACGTCCACGCAGGTCACGGACGCCTGGACGGCGACGAGGTCCGCCACGTCGTGGCCTGCGAGCGCCCCGGCGACGGCCTCGTGCAGGCGATGGACGCTCGTCCCGGGCAGCGGGTAGAGCGTCAGTGACGCCTCTTTACCCGGCTGAAAGTACCCCAGTCCCGGCGCGACGACCTGGCGATAGAGCGCTGCTTTGGCGGCGGCCAGCGCCTCCCGCAGCGACGGCGTGATGGACGGGTGTTCGATGAAGCGGTATCCGTCCGGAAAATACAGCCCGCACCCGTTCTCGTAGATGCCCGGAAAGAAAGCCCCGATGGCCTGCATAAGCACTTCGACGTAGGGCTCCTGCCGCCCGGTGCACAAGGTGACGGCGGGCACGGGCTCGCCCTGCCGGGCACGGCGGTTGAAGGCGTGGATGGCTTGCAGCGCCGTCCAGTTCCAGTCGCGGGCCTCGCCGGGGGTAAGGCAGCCGTCTATGTCGACGACGGCGAGACGAACCGGGTGGTCCATTGCCAAAGACTCTCCTACCCGCCGTATTTGTCCCGGATCAGGCGCTCGACCTCGCGGACGTTCCGGCGGAAGGGGCCCTCGGCCTCCATCTTGAGGCTGGCCACGGCCGCCGCCCAGATCGTGGCCTCGGCGGGCGACCCTATTCTTGGGTGTTGGATGCCCGAACTTGTTCGGGTCTTGCCCACCGCCTCACGTGTTCCAACGAGGTCTTCCACAGCCGCCAATCGCCGCGCCACGTAGGCGGCGACGCAGGTGTCGCCCCGGCCGCTGCGGCCGACGAGTGCGCGGGGGAAAAAGCCCGCCTCGTGGAACTGGCCCCCGGCGTAGACGAGCACGCCGTCGCGATGGGTGAGCACGACCTCGCGGGGGCCGAGGCCGGCCAGCGCCCGGGCGGCGACGCGCACGTCGGCCGCACCGGTGAGCATCTCGGCCTCGACGGCGTCGGTCTTGAGCACGTCGACGTGCGCCAGCACCGCCCGTCTCTCCGGCCACGCTTCGTAGACCAGCCTGCCGTCGCGGGCCACCCGCACGAACCCCTGCACGTCGGCGGCGATCAGGGCCCCTTTCTTCGCCAGTTCTTCGACGACCGCCAGCCCTACCTCGCCCCGTATGGACGCGCCGACGACGAACACCCGCGCCCGCAGGTCCTGGACCTCCTCGGGCGTAAAGGGGCCGGCGGAGCTAGTGACGGTGATGACCCGCTCGTCCACGTTCGACGTGGGGTAGTCGATCTGCAGGCAGGTGGACGCGGGCGTGGCGCGGGCGAACACTTCGACGCCCAGCCGCTCGAGTTCCTCGATCACGGAAAAGTCCTCGCGGGCCAGCCGGGTGACGGCGGCCACGTCGAGCCCCATGCGGGCGGCCACGTGCGCGCCATAGTTGAACGCCCCGCCGTCGACGACCCTCGTCCCTGCGGCAGAGACGATCGTGTCCTTGGTATAGTGGCCCAGGAAGGCGATGTCGTAGTCCATATCCATGTCCGTTCGATTCACCACCCTGTCATTCCAGGACCAGGCGACAGAGATCCATGGGGAGATGCACCTTGACCCGCTCACCCACGTCGAACCGGACCTTGCCGTCGGTCTGCACCCGCAGTTCCAGGCCCTCGCCCGCGGCGATGCGATAGTCATTGCGATCGCCGAGGTACGTCATCTTGTCGACCACGCCGGCGAAGACGTTCGTCCCGCCCTCGTAAGAGGCGGGCAGCAGTTCGACGTTGTTCGGGCGGATGAAGAGCAGGACGCGCTGGCCCGGCGACATCTCTGGCGTAGCGGGGACCGCGATGTCCAGCCCTTGTGCCGTGACCACGGCTTTCCCCAGGTCGGCGTAAAGCTCGCTCACCGTGCCGGCGATGAAATCCGAGAGACCGATAAAATCGGCGACGAAGCGGGATGCGGGGCGGTCATAGATATCGTCGGGCGTGCCCACCTGCTCGATGCGCGCGAGGTGCATCACGGCGACGCGATCGGACAGCGCCAACGCCTCCGCCTGGTCGTGCGTGACGTAGACGGCCGTGATCCCCAGCCGGTCGATCAGGTCCCGGATCTCGAAGCGCATCTCCTCGCGCAGTTTGGCGTCCAGGTTGGAGAGGGGCTCGTCGAGCAGGAGCACCTTGGGCCGGTAGACGAGCGCGCGCGCCAGGCCGACCCGCTGCTGCTGGCCGCCGGAGAGCTGGCGCGGATAATGGGTCGCATATTCCTCCATGCGGATCAGGCGCAGCGCCTCCATCACCCGCTCCCGCCGGGCCGCCTTCTCGACGCGGCGGATCATCAGCGGGAAACCGACGTTGTCGGCCACCGTCATGTGGGGAAAGAGGGCGAAATTCTGAAACACCATCCCCAGCTCGCGCCGATGGGTGGGCACGTCGGTCACGTTCTGGCCATCGATCCACACCTCCCCCTCGTCGGGGATATTGTGGCCGGTGATGCAGCGCAGCGCCGTCGTCTTGCCGCAGCCGGATGGCCCCAGCAGTGTCATCAACTCGCCCGATCGGATCTGCAAGGTGATGTTGTCGTTGGCGACCAGGTCGCCGTAGCGCATGGTGACATCACGCAGTTCGATCATATAGTCAGGCATCTAGACCCCCTTGAATCCACCCACCAGCTTCTCCGGCGCGACCTGTCGCTGGATCATGAGCAGCATGATGATCGACGGGATGACCAGGAGAATGCTCATCGCGCTGGTCACCTCCCAGTATCCCTCCCCGATGGCCAGGTACGTCCGCACGGGCAGCGTCGTCGTGTCCTTTCCATAGGTCATGAGCGTGAGCGTGAACTCGTTGTACGAGGTGGTGAAGGTAAAGATCATGGAGGACAGGATGCCCGGCAGGATGAGGGGCACGATCACGTGAAAGAAGACGCGCACCGGGTTGGCGCCGCACACGGAAGCCGCCTCGAGGACACGCTCGTCCAGTCCCTCGAACGTGGCCGAGAGCACGAGGATGGCGTAGGGAGCGCAGATGGCCACGTGCGCCAGCGCCACGCCAAAGTGGGTGTTGACCAGGTGCAGGCGGTAGAAAATCTGGGCCACGCCCAGCGCGTAGGCGATGGGGGGGATCATGCGCGGCAGGAGGATCATGGACATCAGCAGTTCCCGGCCGGGGATACCGCGGCGGCCAAAGGCCCAGCCGGTGGGGATGCCGATCAGCGTGCTCATCGCGACGGCGAGCGCGGCGATGACGAGCGTGTTCTTGGTGATATCGACGACGTTGGTCACCTCGATGGCCCACTTGTACCAATCGAGCGTCAGCTCCGGCGGCAGCCACAGCCGGCCAAACCACCCCCGGCCGATGGACCGGAGCGCGATCATCGTAAAGGGCAGGTAGATCATCAGCGCAAAGCAGAGCAAAAAAGTATAGATCAGCAGCTTGCGGGCGCCCAAGATGGCCCTGAGGTACTGGCGGATCAGAGTCATACCGACGGCCTCCTGAGAATGCGCATGTAGATGGTCAGAAAAGCGACCTGGAGCGCGGCCATGATCATGGCCCGGGCGCTGGCCGCCGACCAACGCGCCGGCGTGAAGTTGATCTGCCGGTAGATCTCGACCGACAGCGGGCGATGGTTGCCCCCGGCGATCAGCGGGATGCTAAAGGCCCCGAAAGCGGCCATGAACGTCAGCACGGATCCGGCCAGGATGCCTGGCATGATCAACGGGATGACGACGTGACGCAGCACCTGCCAGCGGTTCGCGCCAGAGACGTCGGCGGCCTCCTCGATCGCCGGATCGAGGCTCTCCAGCGTGGACAGTGTCGTCACGGCGGTGAAGGGGAAATACAGCCAGGTGTAGAACAGGATCAGGCCCGGGATAGTGTAGTTGATCGCCACCGGCTCCTCGAGGCCGGGGAGGAGCTGGAGCAGCAGGAGGTTGACCCACCCGCGGGAGCCGAACAACAGCAACAATCCCAGCGCGCCGATCAACCCGGGCACGACCCGCGGGATGAGCATCGTCAGCCGGAAGAAGCGATGCCCGCGCGGTTTCCGGCGCAGCACGAGGCACAGGACCAGGCTGAAGAGGATGGAGCAGAGCGTGGCCGAGATGGAGAGCACAAAGGTCAGGACGATGACGCCGCGCGCCCTCGGCTCGCCCAGGAACTGGACATAGTGCTCCACCGTCCAACCGACCGTCTCTCCCTCCGGGCGCAGGCTGCGCACGACGGTGATCATCATCGGGTAGAAGAACAGGCCGAAAAACCCGGCCAGACCGGGCAGCAACATCAGGAGCGTGACCAACGTGGACCGCGCCCTGGAGCCACGTTTCATCATAATCAGACCACCTCCCCCACAGGGCAGGGAGGCCCACCACATGGGCCACACTTCCGTGGCAGGCCTCCCCTGGGTCGTAACATTCAGGCCCGACGCAACCTCGCACAAGACGCCAATAAGTTAGCGCATCCGTGCACTATTGCAGGGCGCGAGGTGCAGGCTAGGGCAAGAGTTCGTCGGCGCCGAACTCTTTGATGTACTCTTTGACCTCGTTGTTCGCGATCCGCAACCGGGCGGGCTCCATGTCCTCCCAGGCCGGGATGGTGTCCCACACGACACCGGGGATCTTGTCCCAGATATCGGTGCCGGTGTACTGCCACATGGTGGTGATCAGCCGGATCTGCTGGTCGTCGGAGAGGAGGAAGTTGACCACGTCGTAGACGACCGGCTTGTACTCCTCGGGGATGCCCACCGGCACGATCAGGTAGCCGTCGGAGCCAGCCGCCATGCCCTCCTCCAGGAAGCTGGATTTGATCGTGGGCGGCATGGTCCCCTGGTGGCGGGACCACAGCGCATAGTCCATGGCGTAGAAGCTGATCCAGGTGTCGCCGGCGTTAAAGTCCTCGAACATGTTGGGCGGCTCGGCCGGCAGGGGCTGCCTGGCGTAGGTGTAAAAGTCTTGCAGCTTGGCCCAGGCATCCTGCCACGCCTCGTTCGCCTGAAGCGCGTCGAGCGGGATGGCGTTGCCCTCCTCGTCGGTCATGGCGACGAAGGCGTTCAGGAAGCTGTAGGGGATGCGGTAGGACGAGCCGGACTTGGCGTCCGGGCGGACAATGCCGATGTGCCCCTTCCACTCTGCCCGCCGGTCGTAGAATTCCTTCCAGGACGTGGGCGGATCTTCGATGTACTTTGAGTCGTAGATCAGCGCGTACTGGCTGCGCCAGTAGAGCGCGCCCTTGCCGTCGATGGCCGTGCCCAACACCGTCTCCAGGTAGGCCTTGGGGCACTTGTCCAGGTTGGGAACGACGTCCAGTTTGTCGGGGTAGAGCGTCTCCAGCTCGATACCCTCGCCCAGCGCCTTGGGGATGGTCTCGGGCTTGACGAACAGCAGGTGGGCATCCCCCTGGCCCGCCTCCCAGGCCTTCATGCGCTCGATCACCTCGGCCTCGTTGGAGACGACGTAGTCGACCGTGACGCCCATCTGTTCCTCGATGGCCGGGATCACCTGTTGCTGCCAGTACCACTGGAAGTTGGCGCCAGAGTTGGTGTCGATGAGGGTGATCGCGCTGGGCCGCTCCGGGACGGGCTCCGGCGTGGCGACGACGATCTTTTCCACCTCGACCTCGACCGGAACCTCGACCTTGACCTCTTTGGTGACGACGACCTGTTCGGTGATCACCTCGGGCGTCGGCTGGGCGCAGGCCGACAGGACCAACGCCAGGACGCCGACCAGCCCTACGACGATCAGCATTTTGTGACGCATTTGTCTCCTCCTTCGTCTGAGTTAAGTGTGAGCGTACCCGCTATCTCACTGTCTTGACGACGAACGCACCAGTTCTGTCTCGGCTATCACCCCCTTTCCGCAAACCTTGCGAAGGTTACACAAAAGGTATCAGGCCGGAAGCGCCTTTGCCAGTCGGAAACCACCCCCACAGCCAGGGCGATTCGGAACCTTCGCAAGGTTCAGAAGGTATCAGGCCGGAAGCGCCTTTGCCAGCCTGGAACCACCCCCACAGCCAGGGCGATTCGGAACCTTCGCAAGGTTCAGAAGGTATCAGGCCGGAAGCGCCTCTGCCAGCCAGGAACTGCCCCACAGCCAGGGCGATTCGGAACCTTCGCAAGGTTCAAAAGGTATCAGGCCGGAAGCGCCTCTGCCAGCCAGGAACCGGCCCCACAGCCAGGGCGATTCGGAACCTTCGCAAAGTTCAAACCGCTTCAAAGTAACTTTCCACAGCCGCGAGCGTGGCCGCCCGCGCCGCGGCCGCCAGCTCGGCCGGATCGCGCTCCCAGTACTCGGGACGGAACAGCTCGACGGAGCACAGGCCGTCGAAACCGGTGTCCCTCAACCGGCTGAGGATGTCGTCGAGCGGAATGACGCCCTCGCCCGGCAACAAGCGGTGGGCGTCCTCGATCGTCTCCAGCGGGCGGTCCTCCACGTCGTTGATGTGAAAGATGAGGATCTTTTCAGGCGGTACCTGTTCGATGGAACTGAGCGTGGACCCACCGGCGTAAAAGTGGCAGGTGTCGATGACCAGGCCGACGTTATCGCGCCCGGTCTCACCAACGATTTCCCAGCACTGCGCCAGCGTGCGCACCGAGCACCACGAGAAGCCGAGGAACTCGAACGCGAGTTGCACGCCGTACGGAGATGCGACGTTCGACAGCTCGCGCAGCACGCGCACCGACTCATCGCGGATCTGGTCCCACGCCACGCCCTCGGGCGTCGGGCTGGGCACGACGACGATCTTGGCGCAACCGAGCGCCTGGGCCAGCGCACACAGCTCCCGGCAGCGGGCGACGACTGTCTCGTACTCCTCCGGTGGCCGGAAGGTGATGAACTCGATCGAGTTGATGCTGGCCGGCTGGAGGCCGGCCCGGTCGAACAGGGCCCTCAATGCCGCGACGGAATGGGCCTCCAGGTAGGCGTCCATCTTGGCCGCCCAGATCTCTAGCGCCTTGAAGCCAGCCGCGCCCGCAGCAGCGATGTCCTCGGGCAGCGTCGCGTTCATCGTCGTGGCTCCGTTTATGGATAGCAGCATGGGCACTTCTCCTTAAGGGTCTCAGAAGACCCTAAGGGTCTTCCGAGACCCTTAGGGTCTTTAGGGTCGGTAGCGATTCGGCCGCGTAGCGCCGCACCTGGTCGCGCCAGCCGGGCCCCTTCACCGGCGTGAAGGGATCGGGGCCTGCCGCCGTGCACTCGATGACGATATCGCCAGCGTAGCCCACCCGCCGCAGCGCCCCCATCAGCGCGAGGAAGTCGGTGTGGCCGCGCCCGACGGCCTGCCGGTTGGAGTCGGCCGCGTGGAACAGGAAGAGGTGCTCCCCGGCGTCCAGGATCGCCGCGGCCGGATCGGCCTCCTCGATGTTCATGTGGTACGCGTCGAGCAAGATGCCGACGTTGGGCGTGCTGACGTCAGCGACGTCGGCAACGTCGGCGACGAACTGGACGGCCTGGGCCGCGGTGTTCAGGAGGTGGGATTCGTAGCGGTTGAGGACCTCCATCGCCAGGCGCAGGTTCAGCTCGACCGCTCGCGCCGCGATGCGCTGCACGCCGGCGAGGAGGTACGCGTATTCCTCCTCGATGGCAGCCAGCGCGCGCACGCGGCCCACCGCGCCGTGGCAGCTCACGACCGGCGCACCGACCGCCGCCGCAAAGTCGAGCAGGCGTAGGTAGTAGTCGAGCGCTTCCTCACGGACGCGCGATTCGGGATGGGCCAGGTCGACGTCCTCCGGCGTCAGCGAGAGCACGGCCAGCCCGTGTTCGCCCAGCACGTCGACGACGTCGGCGGGCCGATACAATTGCAGATCGCCCTTCAACTCGAGGCCATCGAAACCGGCCTGGGCCAGAAAGGCCGCCGTCGCCGCCAGGTCCTCATCGCCAAAGATCCAATTACAGACGCCGTATCTCATCGGTCGTTCACTCCTGACGTGCTCCGTGTTCGGCGGTCGGGCATCTGGACTGCTCGACCTGACCGGCCGACGTGCCTGGCTTCGAAGTGGACCTGCTGGGGAGGAAACGTGTGCATTATACAACGCACCCACGGACCTTGTCAAACTGCGACCTCGCTGAGCTTGACGGGGCGGTTTTCGGCGTAGGACCTTTGCGCCGCGTAGCCCATGACCACCGGGATGCGCCCGTCCAGCCCGGACACAGGCGGCTCCATGTCAAGCTGGACACACTGGATGAAGGCCTCCATCTCGGCGACGTAGGAATCGACGTAGCGCTCCATGAAAAAGTTGAGGGGCAGGTCGCGGTGGACGCGCCGGCCGTCGCTGACGACGGCCGTGTTGGGATAGTTGTTATCCGCGCTGACGCACCCGCCGCTGCCAAAGACCTCGACGCGCTGGTCATAGCCGTAGACCGCCTGGCGGCTGTTGTCGATCGTGCCGACGACGCCGTTCTCGAAGCGGAGCGTGATGACGGCCGTGTCGATGTCGCCCGCCTGGCCGATCGCCGGATCGACCATGACGCCACCGGCGACATAGATCTCCTCGACCTCGCTGCCGACGAGGTAGCGGGCCATGTCAAAGTCATGGATGGTCATGTCGAGAAAGATGCCGCCAGAGACCCGGACGTATTCGATCGGCGGGGGCGCGGGGTCGCGGCTGGTGATGCGCAGGATGTGCGGCTGGCCAACCTTGCCCTCCGCGACCAGGTCGTGGACGCGCTTAAAGTTGGGGTCAAAGCGCCGGTTGAAGCCGATCTGCAGCTTGACGCCGGCATCCTCCACCGCCGCCAGCGCCCGGTCGATGCGGGCCAGGTCAAAGTCGATCGGTTTCTCACAAAAGATGTGCTTGCCGGCGGCGGCCGCTTCCTCGATCATCCGGGCGTGGGTGTCGGTGCTGGAGCAGATGACGACGGCCTCGATGTCGGGATTCTCCATGATGGCGCGGTGGTCCTGCGTGGCGGTGGGAATGCCCAGCGTGGCGGCGCACCGCTGCGCTGCCTCGGCGACGATGTCGGACACGGCCAGGAGGTCGGCCTGGGGGATGCGGAAGGCCAGGTGCTCGGCGTGGAGCCGGCCGATCCGCCCGGTGCCGATAAGCCCAACGTTGACTTTAGGGGTCATGTGTAGCTCCTTTCTCTGTCGTTCTGTATTCAAGACGCCAACAAGGCGGACAACAAACGTCCGTTGGCGCTTCCAATCTCCGGGTCTGGCGGAAGCCACAGCTCGTTGCGGTGGCCCCGACGGACGTTCAACGCTCAAGACGCCAACAAGTCTTCGGCGAGCTCAGCCGAGCCGTTGGCGCTTCCAGTCTCCGGGTGTGTTAAAAGCTGCCAGACCAGCCACAGGCCGGCCAGGAAGGCGAACGTGCACAGCAGGTAGGCCCATCGCAGGTCTGCGACCGACAGCAGCGCGAACGCCAGGAACGGCCCGGCCATGCTGCCGACGTCGCCCGCGGTCGCGTACGCGCCCATCACGACGCCCTCGCTGCCAGGCGGTGTCAGGTCGCCGACCTGGGCCGCCAGCGTCGCCAGCGCCGCACCCCCGCTGACGGCGCTCAACACGACGCCCAGGACGATGATCCCCAGCGACGTGGCGAAGGACAGCAGGCCGAAACCGGCGATACCTGCGACCAGGCTGCCAGCGATGACCGGCCAGCGGTTGCCCCGGAGGTCGGACAGGTGCCCGGCGAGCGGGCCGATGGCGCCGGCGAGGAGCGAGCGCAGCGCAAGCAGAACGCCGCTGGCCGAGGCCACGCCGAGGACCAGGCTGCCAAGATGCACCGCCGTCCCCAATCGCTGTTGAAGCAGCAGGCTGATGGTCGAGAACACCACCCCCTCGCCGGCGAGCTGGGTGATCAGGAACAGGCCCGCGACGGCGGGCAAGCGCCGGTCGGCGCGCAGGATGGCCCCGACCTGCCGCCGCCAGGCATCGCGCAGGCGGTGGCGCAGGCCGGTCAACGGCCAGTGGGGGTCAGTGCGCGTGTCCCGGGCGAGAGGCGGCGCCGTCTCGGGCAGTGCACCGAGCGCGATCGCCAGCCCGATCGTCGTGATGCCGGCGCAGGCGAGCAGGCCGGCGCGGAAGCCGAACAGGTCGACGAGGACACCGCCGACGAGCGGGCCCAGCGCCAGCCCGACCAGCATCCAGGTGTTGTAGAGCCCGGTCAGGCGACCGCGGTCCGCGGCCGTGCTCACGTCGAGGACCATCGCCATGCCGCCGACGTTGATCAGCGTCCAGGCGATCCCCCAACCCAGCCGGGTGGCAAGGAACGGCCAGAAGCCACGCACCAGGCCGGACGCGGCGACGGAGAGCACGCCCACCAGCATGCCAAGGAGGAACAGCGGCCGGCGGCCCCAGCGGTCGAACAGCAGCCCTGCGAACGGGTTGCCGGGGACACGGACGAGCCGGTTGACGCCCAGCATGACGCCAGCCGCGCCCAGGCTCAGGCCGACCACGTCCAGTTGGGTGACGAGCACGGCGTAGAGCGTCAGGTCGCCGAACAGCGAGAGGCAGACGGCCAGGCCGAGCGGGAGGAGCACGCGGGACGGCGGGGGTGGCTGCGCGATCACGCGAGTGCCTCCGTCACGACGCGCCCGGTCCACTCGGGCGGCATCGGCAGGCCGAGCAGGTGGGCGATCGTGGGCGCGGTGTCCGTGATGCCGACGGGGGCGGTGACCGAGTGCCCGCGACGGACGCCCGGCCCACTGATGATCCAGGGAACAGTCAGGTCCTCTGCCAGCCCGGCACCGTGGTCGAAATCGTGGCCGCCGTGGTCGGCCAGCACGAGGCAGGTGGTGTCGGCCAGGCAGCCGGCCTCCCGCAGCGCGCCGAGGACAAGGCCGATCGCGCGGTCCGCCTGGTGGATGGCCTCCAGGTACGATTCCGACATCCAGCCGTAGCGATGCCCCACCGCGTCGGTGGCACCCAAGTACACGAAGGCGAAGGCTGGCCTATGTTCGGCGACGTAGGCGGCGGCGACGGCGCCAATCTCGAGGTCCCGGTCGACCGGCGGCTCGCCCAGGCGGTGGTAGTAGGCAAAGTCGAGCGCGCCGGGGCTGGACAGGTCACGCAGTTGCTCCCAGTTGTAGAAGGCGGCCGTGCCCGCGCCAGCCCCGTGGACGACGTCGATCAGGCCGGGCAGCGGCGACTGCGGCGGCACCCACACGTTGGTGACGACACCGTGGCGGGCCGGCGGCACGGCGCAGAACAGCGAGACGTGGCAGGGCAGGGTGACGGAGGGCGTGACGCTCTGCGCCCGCCAGGTGGCCGCGCCATCGGCGACGAGCCGGTCGACGTGCGGCGTGGCGGCCTGCTGCAGCCCGTCAGGGCGCAGGCCGTCGATGAGGAAGAGGATGATGTGCTTGGGTTTGGGCATGGGACGAATCGGCAAATGGGCAAATCGGCAAATCAGCGAATCAGCGAATCGGCAAATCACAGGTCAACGAGATGGCGTTGGCATACCTGCGCCCGGGGCTGGCGGGGCACACGAGGCCCGTTCGACCAGGTGGGGTGTGAGCACGATGTCGCCTGTTTCCTCCTGTCCGTCGAGGATGGCGAGCGCCAGGTCCATGGCCCGCTGTCCGAGCGCGCGCTTGGCCTGGGCGATGGTCGTCAGCGGTGGGTCGACAAAGACGGCGAACGCGATGTCGTCGTAGCCGACGAGGGACAGGTCGCCGGGCACGCGCAGGCCGGCCGCTTTGGCCGCCCGCAGCGCGCCGATCGCGGTCATGTCGTTGTAGCAGAAGACGGCGGTGGGGTGGGGGGGGCGCTGGAGGAGGAGATCGACGCCGGCCTGCCCGCCACCGGTGCGGCCGTCGCCGGGCAGGGCCAAAGCGCCGGGAATGTCCAGCCCGTGTTCCCGCAGTGCCGCGCGGCAGCCCTCCAGCCGCTCTACGCTGGAGTGGGCGTCGGGCGGGCCGCCGACGTAGGCGACGCGGCGGTGGCCGAGCGAGGCCAGGTATTCGCCGGCGAGCCACCCGCCCTGCCGGTCGTCGTTGCGGACGGAATAGACGTAGCGGCCCGCGTGCTGATTGTTGATCAGCACGATCGGGACGCCCAGTTGCTCGAGGAGCGGCACGTAGAGGCTGCCGACGCGGGACGAGGTGACGATGATCGCGTCGACGCGCTTTTCCCGGAGCGTGCGCACGCAGGCCAGCTCGCGCTCCGGATCGGCGTCCGAATCGCAGAGGATGACGCTATAGTCGCTGTCGAGCGCGGTCTCCTCGATGCCGCGCACGACCTCGGCGATGAAGGGGTCGGCGATCGTGGTGACGACGAGGCCGATCGTGGCGGTGCGGCGGGTGACCAGGCCGCGGGCGATGGCGCTGGGGGTGTAACCCATCTCGCGGGCGATGAGCTGGATGCGCTGCTTGGTGCCAGCGGCGACGAGGGGGCTATCGGCGAGCGCGCGGGAGACGGTCGAGTGCGAGACGCCGGCCGCCCTGGCGACGTCCTTGATTGAGACGGGCTTGGCGGAGGGAGACATACGGGTGGCATCAACCCCCTGTGTGGATGGCTGCACACGTGTGCAGGGGGATTATAGCACAAGCCAGCAAATCTGCAAATTGCAAATTGCAAATCTGCCGCTCCAGGTCGGTGATCAGCGAGTTGGTGAGGCGACAAAGAGACAGGACGTGGGTTGCGGACGGATGGCGGTGGAGCGAGTCCCGGTTCCGTTAATTGTCTTGTTCCAGTAATTGTTTTTTGAGGTTTCTGAGCAGGAGCAGCTTTCCTTCCGGGGAGTCGCGGGGGACGGACTGGTGGATCAAGGCCCGCAGTCTGGCGTGCCAGGCAGGGGGGAGGTCGCGGAGGAGGGCCTGCAGCTCGGCGGCGAAGAGGCGAGTGGCGACGATGGGGATGAGCTGGGAGAGGAGGCGGCGGAGGGCGACGAGGGCCATGAGCGGGTCGGCGGTGCGGGCCTGGAGGGACTGGACGGCGAGGCCGATCTGGAAGGGGAGGTCAGCGGGCTGTTCGACGAGGTGGCGGGCGAGATGTTCGAGGTCGGGTGGGGGGAGGGGGTGGGCGTGGCGGCCGTGCTTGAGGGCGTTGAGGTTACCGTGGGGGGCACCGGCGCCGCGAGGGCCGAGCTCGGCGTCGCGGTGGGCGCGGCAGCGGGTGTGGCCGCGCATGGCCCAGGAGCGGCAGCCGGGGATCTGGCAGTGGGTTTTGTCCGGGTTTCGAGGCATGGCGAATCAGCGAGTCAGCGAGTCAGCGAGTCAGCGAATCGGCGAGTCAGGAGTGGATGATTCGCGCGCCGCATTCTCGGCGTTTATTTCCTCCCAGAAGAGGTCCAGGGCCTGGTCCATGATGACATCGATGGGATCGGGCGGGGGACCATAGATGGCGGCCCGGTCGCGCAGGAGGCGGCCGAGGCGGGTGGCGTTGCGGCTATAGACGGCGAGGAGCGTGTCGGGACGCTCGGCCTCGGGATCGTCCCAGCGGGAGTCGAGGTACCGGGCGAGCCGGGTCTGTCTTTCGGCCAGTCCACGGATGACGTCGTCAATGTCGGCGGGGGATTTGAGGGAAACGGAGTCGCCGGGTTGGTCAGGCGAATCCGCGGGCTGCGGGGGAGCGGAGCTTTCGGCCGCCTCGTCTGTTTCGGCCATGGACTCGAGCTCGCTAAAGTATGTGGCGAGAGAAGCGGCGATTATCTTGTATCGCTTCTCGGTGTCGCCATAGAGGGCACGGCGGTCGCGCAGGAGGCGACCCAGGCGGGTGGCGTTCTGGCCATAGAGCGTGAGCAGCCGGGCAAGCCGTCCGGCGTCGAGGCCGTCCCAGCCGCCGTCTATGTGGGCGGCAAAACGGGCCTGTTGGCCGGCCAGTTGGGCGATGACGTCGGCGATGTTGATGGGAGGTGGGCTGGCGTAGGACGTAGATGTGTCGTCGTTCATTGTTTCTCCTGTGAAACGGTGATATGTGGTTAATATGCAGAGAGGGGGTGCGCCCCCAATTTGCGCCACCCCCCTCCGGCTTTATTTTAGCACAAGGGTTCTATTGTGTCAAGCAAGTCAGCAAGTCAGCAAATCTGCAATTGGTCAATCGGTGAGTTAGCGAGGGATGCAGAAGAGGGCAGGCAGGGTGGGGGAAGTTTGCGCTATTCGACGCGGTGTGCTATAATATGAAGAGGTTCAACAAAGAAAGCTGTGCGCGATTTGAACGATGAACCAACGGAAGTCGAGGCCGGGGTACGGCCTTGGGGCACGGGGGAAGACAGCAGTTTGCAGGCAGGCCGCTGCGTGTTTGGCGGGCTGCCTTTTTTTGTAGGTAGCGGCGAGTCAGCGAATCAGCGAGTCAGCGAATCAGCGAGGCGGCGAGGGAGGACTGGAGGACGTCTGTGGCGACCTGTTGCGGCTCAACGACCTGCCGCGTGGGCGAGCGGTTGGCGTTGGAGGAAGGAAAAACGTGAGAGGTAGGAGCCAAAAAGCGGGCACTCGCTGCCAGGACAGGAGGAATTTGTCCCTGGTCACTGGTGTGAGAACTAGAGGGTTCCCGTTCCTGTGCTACAATGGGTACGAAGAGCAGGGGAGTTGACAGGTGAAGCTTGAAGAGACCAAACGGACCTCGCGCATTCTAGAGATTGTGCAGATTGTTGCCACAGCCCCCAGGCGTTATCTGCGCCGCGACCTGGCGGCCCGCTTCGAGGTCAGCGAGCGGATGATCCAAAAGGACCTGGAGGTGATCCGCCACGGCCTCAAGTTGCCGCTGCTGCACTCGCCGGAGGGGTACTATTTTGAAGAGATGCCTCATCTGCCGGCGTTACAGTACACGTTTGCCGAGGCACTGGCGCTGCTGATGGCGGTGCAGGCGGCGCGGCAGGTATCGGGGGTTGGTTCGGCGGAACTGGCAGCAGCGGCGGCACGGCTGGAATCGCTGTTCCCTCCCGAGTTCGCGCCCCTGTTGCGCCAGGCGGTCAGCCGGTCGGTGGTCACCGCCCAGCGGGAGCACCGGCAGCAGATGTTGATGCTGCTCAACCAGGCGTTACTGGAGGAGCGCAAGGTGCGTATGGTCTACGAGACCCGCTCCCGAGGCGGCGCGGCGAGCGAGCGGGTGGTGAGGGTCTATCACATCATGCCTTATGTCCGCTCCTGGCAACTGGTGGCCTACTGCGAGGTGCGGGAGGCTGTGCGCATGTTCAAGGTGGACCGCATCCAGGAAGCGACGCTGCTGGACGAGCGCTACCGCATCCCCGCCGACTTTGACGTGGACGCCTACATAGGGTCGGGATGGGGCGCGATGCGCAGCGGAGCTGGAGAGCCGGTGGATGTGGTGTTACGCTTTGAGCCGGAGGCGGGGCAGTGGGTGGCGGAGGAGTACTGGCATCCCAGCCAGAAAGCAGAGCGGCAGTCCGATGGGTACGTAATTTTCAGGTTGCGCATTGCCGCCATCACGCCCGAGTTTGTGAATTGGGTGCTGTATTATGGCAGCCGGGTGGAGGTGTTGGAGCCGCCGGGTTTGCGGGAGCGGGTGGTGGAGGAGCATCGGAGGGCAGCAGAGATGTATGTGGAAAGTTGAAATTGGCAACAGTCGAGCAGTCACTGCAAAATCAGGAGGTGCTCATGCTCAAATATACAGGACATCCATTAGTAGACGTGGGGGTGGCGACGATTGCGGCGTTCGCTGGCAAGCGCGACCCAACCAGATTGACTGAAGACGATTTGGACAAGATGGCCAACTACATCACGCGCGAGTACACCCGACCGCCGCTAAAGTCGTTCTTCACCGTTGCATTTACCGTCAACGCCGGTTTTTTCCAGCCAGGCTACAACAAACAGCCTGAAAAGCGCCAGATTTACATGGAGCGGGTGCTACGCTCCTATCGTGCCGATACACCAAAGTTGGACGAGCGATGTGTCTTCACGGGAGAGCCTGCTGTTGCAGTTCCTTTTGACGTAAAAGGGGAACTACCACCTGGCTATACGTTTCGACAGCATATCCCGCTCCTTACCGGTGAAGGTGTGATCAACTTTTATCCTTATGGGATAGCCGGTCTTCCTGTGTCGGGTGAAGTTATGCTGGCCTTGCAAGCCTTTCCTCTCGGTTGCGCCAAATGCGGTGGGCGATTGCTGGCCGTTCACTCTGATAATGACGAACTGACTTACCACTTTGCGGAAACGTTCTTGCTCGGAAATCGCAAGGCAGTGCAGATGACTCAGGCGGCTAGCAGCAAAAAGATGCCTGCGACGCAGTTTTCCCATCGCACGCTGTTAATTGACGTGTTGCTCCAGGCGAATGAACTGCAGCGCGAAGCGCGTGAGGACGAACGCCTGTTTTCTCTGACTGCTTACCACTTGAGCAACAGTGGTCAGGGGCCTAAACTTGACATTTACCCCCTGCCGATGGAGATAATAGGCTTCCTGCGCGATATGCAGACCGCCGATTATCGTGATGAGTGGAATGCCATCGTCCGCCGGGCGTGGGAGGTAGCACCCAAGAAGAAAAGGGGGAAGAAAGACGACAAACCTTTCCAACCGCGCTGCAACTGGCTGTACGAAGACTTGTTCGACTTGCCGGGCAACGCGCCGAGATTCCTGCGCACCTACTTTTTGCGTTTGGCGGTGCGCTATGCCAGGGGCAAAACAGACCCGCGAGTGGATTATTCGTTGCAGAACGAGGCCAATCTGGTCTCGTGGAAGATTACCGAGCAATTTCTAGGGAGGATTATGCATATGGACAAGGAACGTGTCGAACAAATCCGCGCCCTGGGGGACAATCTGGCCGATTATGTCAGCAGCCAGAATGACCGCCGCTTCTTCCGCAACTTTTTCACGGTGCAACGTTATGGCGATTTCCGCACCGCGCTGATCAAGGCCAACCTGGCTCACGTGAAGCGGGGTCACTCGCCTATCATCACTCTTGATCCCTACATAGCGGTCTTTGAGGAGGGTGACGAACTGGCCCGCACAGACTGGAGACTGGCCCGTGACCTGGTGTTGATTCGCATGGTCGAGCGGTTGTACGGACAGGGCTGGCTGGGGAACAATGTGGACGTCATCCCCGAAACTGCTGAAGAAGAGGAAGCCGAGTCGGACTGAAAATTGGAGATTTCACACATTTAAGGAGGATTTTGTCATGTCATTCGTAACCGGTTTGCTGCTGATTGACGCTCCGGCGTCAGCACTGAACAACCTGGGGAGTATCCCCGGTGCTCGCACCGATAACACGGTGGGGGTCAAACTCATCCGCGCCAAAGATGGGGCTTACCCTTATGTCTCCGCGCAGGCGCTCCGTTACTGGTTGCGCACCACGTTGGAAGGTGCAGACCTGGGCTGGCAGAAAGCCCCTATCTTCCGGGAGAAAAAAGTGGCCTATACCGATGCCAACCCGATCCTGTATTGGGACGATGATCTGTTCGGCTACATGCGGGCGCCGTCCAAGCGCACCGATGCCGTCAAGGCCCGCGAGGCGGACAAGTCACGGGCCAACGAAACACCGACGACGGACACTGTGACCCGCGTCTCGCCGTTCCGGGTCAGCACGTTGGTGTCTATCGCGCCGGTCAATCCCACCAACGATTTTGGCACGATGTCGCGCCACGAGGGCGACCCTGTCCCTCACGAGCACCAGTTTTACCGTACCACGCTCAAGGGGTTGTTCTCCCTCGACCTGCACGCCAGCGGCACTTTTTCCTATCGCCAGAAGACAGGATTTCGCAACCTGGATGATGTGCGTATCAAACTGGCCGAAGAGAACGGCCTGGAACCTGTGGAAGATGACAAGTCCTATCGCCTGCCACTTGATGAGCGCGTACAGCGGATTAGCGCCCTGTTCGAGGGACTGGCCCACCTGGAAGGCGGGGCCAAGCAAGCCCTGCACTATACCGACGTTGCCCCGGCGCTGGTCATCCTGGCAGTGACAAAGGGTGGCAATCACATCTTTGGTCATGTCATCGGCGCTACCGGTCGCGGCCTGCCCGAACTCAAGATCGACGCGCTCAAAGAGGCGCTGACCATTTTCAAGGACGACATCTTGTCGGATGTGTACGTCGGTTGGGTAAAGGGCTATCTGGATGGCGAGCGAGCCAAGTTCGAGGCCGCGCTGGACGACGAGGGACAACTTGCTGGCTTTGCTGACCAAGTGAAAATGGGCCACCCGCGCCAGGCGTTCCAGGCTTTGGTGGCCGATCTGCAAAAGCCCGAGAACGCACACTGGTTGGACTGAGCAGTCTCCTGGATGCCAGAGACTGCCGGGAGGCTTCACCATAAGGAGGCGACTATGCGCGTACTCAAAGTGGTAGCAGAAGGTCTGACTACATCCTTCCGCTACCCACACTTTATGCAGCAGATTCACCCCAGTTTCCAGATGCCACCACCGGCGACCATCTACGGGCACATCTGCAGTGCGTTGGGGGAGTGGTTCGACCCAACCGATGTGCAGTTCGCTTACCACTTTACCCATCAGGGCCAAGTAAAGGATGTCGAGCACATCATTGTACTGAGCCAATCGAGCGGCTACCTGCCAGGCACAAAAACTCCAAAGGTGCTTCAGGGAAACGTAAACCCCTTTGAACGAGAATTGCTCTTTCGGCCCCGGCTGACGCTGTACGTCAACCGGCCTGAATGGGAGCCAGCCTTCCGTAGCCCACGCTACGCTGTAGTACTGGGCCGCTCGCAAGATCTGTTCACCTACACCCACGTCGGCGTGGTCGAGTTGGAGCAAGCGGATCGCGCTTACTTTGAACATACCCTTGCGCCGCACGAGATGGCACTGCGAACGATGCGCGGTATAACAGTGCTGATGCCGCGTTACCTGGACTATGCTCGTAACAGAGCGCCGACATTCAGCCGCTACGTGGTCATCGGCAAGCAGGTGATGAGTGACGAGTTCATCCAGTTTGGCGACTGGTCCAACGGTCCTTACTGGGTAGACCCGACCACGCCCGAGGCGAAAGGCGCGCACCTGGGGTTAGCCTTCCTCAGCTTCACAGGAGACGACAGTGACCGCTTCACACTGGCCTGACTGGCTGGACGACGCATGGGCCAAGAGCGCAGAGAAGGGCGCAAGCGGCCAACCGGAGAGCCTGGCGCAGCACACCTGGTACGTGCTCGAACGGCTGACCGAGTTCATCCGCTTGCGCCCCGACCTGCCGCAGACACTCGGCGTTCCACGCCTGTGGCACATCCTGTTCTGGGCAGCCTTCCTGCACGACTTTGGCAAGGCGACCAGTGGCTTCCAGGCCATGTTGCGCGGCGGCGAACGCTGGCCCCACCGGCATGAGGTGCTGTCGTTGGCTTTCCTGGATTGGATAACCGCCGGGTTGACGCCCGACGAGCAACCCTGGGTGGCAGCGGCTATCGTCTCTCACCATAAGGACGCGGCTGAAATCCGGCGTCTCTACGCACTGCCCGATGACCCGGACGATGATCAGCTCATCGCGCGGGTGGCCGAGTTGAACGAGACGGCGTTACGTGGCCTGTGGCGTTGGCTGGCCGAGTGTTCTGCTGCCTGGATAGACGACCTGGGATTGGGCGATGTTGGGGTCTCGGTGCCGACCCTGCCCAGCCCGGAGAGTGCGGTAGCGATGGTGCAGCAGCAAGGTGTGGCCCGTATCCGTTATTGGCTCAAGGTCTACCGCCGCTTTGCGCGCCGCGTTGAGCGGAGCGACGAACGGTCGCTGATCGTTGGCACGCTGGCGTTACGTGGCTACCTGGTCAACGCTGATCACAGTGCGTCGGCTCACGCCGGCCCACTGCCACGTGCCACGTTCGACGCTGATGCTATCCTGGGCAGCCAGGGAATCTCGCGTGACAAGTTGTTCAGGCATCAACTCGCGGCGGAGACAACTGACCGCTCAGCACTGTTGACCGCGCCGACCGGCAGCGGCAAAACCGAAGCGGCCTTGCTCTGGGCTGTACGCCAGGCTGCAATCAGTGGGGGACTGCCCCGCCTGTTTTACACGTTGCCCTACCAGGCCAGCATGAATGCGATGAAGATACGACTGGAGAAAAGCTTCCGCGGTAAAGTCGGCTTGCAGCACGGGCGCAGTTTGCTGGCATTGTACCGGATGCTGATGGAGCACGACTACGACCCAAAAGAGGCCGCCCGACAGGCCAAGTTGGCACGTAACCTGGTCAAACTCAACTATCCGCCGGTGCGCGTCTTTAGTCCCTACCAGATGCTCAAAGGTATGTACCGGCTGAAAGGTTACGAGGCCATGCTGACTGACTATCACGGCGCGGCATTCATCTTCGACGAGATTCACGCCTACGAGGTCAAGCGGCTGGCGCTGATCCTCAAGACCATCGAATATCTGGAGCGAAACTATAATGCCCGTTTCCTGGTGATGTCGGCCACATTCCCCACGCTCATCAAGGATTGGCTGCGCGACGCACTGAATGATCCGGCAGAAATAACTGCTGAACCGGCTCTGTTCGATACCTTTAAGCGTCACCGGCTGGTCCTGCTCGACGGCGAGCTACTGTCGGATGAGGGGCTGGCGCGTATTGTCAACGATGCCCAGGCGGGCAAGTCGGTGCTGGTAGTGTGCAACTTGGTGGACAGGGTGCAGACCACCTACCGCGAACTGCGCAAGCGACTAAAGAAAAGCGGTGTCCTCGTTGAGTTACTTCACGGACGCTTTACCGTGCGTGATCGGCTGGACAAGGAGAAGTTGGTGCGAGAGGCTACCGGTTCGACCAGCAAACAGCGACGGCCCATCGTGTTGGTGGCGACTCAGGTCGTTGAAGTAAGCCTGGACATTGACCTGGACACCATCTACACCGACCCGGCGCCGTTGGAGGCACTGGTGCAGCGCTTCGGGCGGATCAACCGGCAGGGGAAGCAGGTTGACTTGGCCCCAGTTCACATTTATCGCCAGCCGGACGACGGGCAGAAGATCTATGACGAAGCGCTTGTCACACGCACCTTGGCGATTCTAGAACGTGAGAAGGGCTGGCCGCTGGACGAAAACGCTATCGGCGGCTGGCTGGATGAAATCTACAGCGGCGAGGTAGCCAGACGTTGGCAGGAGGAGTACATCATCGCCGCCGATGAGTTCGAGGCCACTTGCGTCCAGACCTTGCGCCCCTTCGCTGCCGACGAGGACCTGGAGGATCTGTTTTACCGGGCGTTTGACGGCCTGGAAGTGTTGCCCAAATCATTGTACGACGAGTATGAGAAGTTGAAGGAAGAGGAGCCTATCCGAGCCAACGAGTTGCTAGTGTCCATCAGTTGGGGACGCTATCATGCATTGGCCAACGAGGGGCGGGTGTTGCCCCGTGAACGAAGAGAGCCATACATCGTCAGAGCAGCGTACAGTTCGGAGGTCGGGTTGACCTTCGACGAGGTGCCCGATGAAGAAGACAACGACTGGGTCTGATCGGAAGGGTTGAATATGCCCACCTGGAAGGCCACGGCGCGCTGGACGCCAACTACGACTGGCCTCCGCTGCCTGGAGGATCCTATCGAAGAAGGATTCGAGGAGTTGGACTGGTTCTGCGACCTGCCCTTCATCCATACCCGTAGCAAGAAGCCGCCTGAGGACTGGCCGGGGATGGTGGTGGACTATATGAGACCAGCCGTATTGGTTTCAACGCCGTCACGCGCCGCTACGTGCTGGACGACGCGGCCCGGCAGGCTCGCTTCAGCCGGGGTTTTACCCTTTATGAGCACATATAGGTGTACCAGGCAAGACCGCGGGGCTTCTCTCGGAAAGATTACCACGGATAAGGAAATCCACGATGAGCGGGACTAGGAAATCGTGTATTTCTCGATCCGAGGTTATCTCTTTGATGGACAGGATTAGCAGGATTAAGACGGATCATCTCGTATGCCTCGCGGGGCGGGAAAGCCATCAGGCCAGCTCCAGCACTGGTTCCTGTGGGGTCAGTTGGATCGGTTCACTGCCGGCCTGGCGCCGTAACTGTTCGACGCGCTGGCGTGACAACTGTTCCAACGCTGCTTCTCGCTTGAGCCTGAGCTTGTAGTGACCGGCCCACTCGGCAAAGTCTTCAGCGTGAGAACCGTCGTCCAGAATGCCCTGGGAGTAAAGCTCGTAGAAATGTGCGGAACTCATCCAGTAACGGCGCTCGAATTTGTGGAGTCCCGTCTCCGCTGCCTGGAGGTCGTCCAGGATGTCGCTGAGAGTGATTGTAGCCATCGCCCTTACCTCTGTGTGTTTGAACGAACTCGATCCTGTATAGATTATACGCCAGAATGCACTTTGAGACAAGAGATGTGGCCGTCTACTGTGTCTCGACTAACCGCTCCAGGAACTGGCGGACGGTGAGGATGGGGATGGATTCGTATGCGCCCAGGTCCAGCAGGTGGCGGTCGCCGCTGACGACCAGGTCGGCCTGGGCATCGAGCGCGCAGGCCAACACGATCTCGTCCGAGGGGTCCTGGGGAACAGCGCCACCGACGTGGGCGTCGCCCGGGACGAGGAGCGCGTCGTGTTCCAGGAGCGCAAGCAGTTGCTCGACGTCCTCGTCGGTGATGGGATACTTGCGCCGGATGCGCGGGTAGTGGAGCGTGACACGGATCTCGGAGATAATGGACGGTGAGGTGATCAACAGATACCGCCGCTCGCGCCAGGCGTCCAACACCTGGGCCGGCAGCCCTGCCGTCACCAGGAGGCTGCTGACGAACACGTTGGTGTCAAGCACCACTTTCAGCACGGTCAAGCCTCACGGCGGCGATGGCCTCGGCGACGTCGTGCTCGACCTCCCCGGCGGGTACGTCCGGCAGCCGGCTGCGGATGCGGTCCAGGACCTGGAAACGAGCCTCTCGCTCGGCGATGAACCGCTGATACATCTCGGCCGGAATGACGGCCACCATCGGGCTGCCGAAGCGCTCGACGATGATCACCTGTCCACCGTAGTGGACGTTGCCCAACAAATCGGCAAACCTGTTGCGCGCCTCGCGCGCGCCCATGCGCTCGACCATTGGCCTGTACCTCCTACCTTCGAGTCGACGGCAGTATACCACATTAGTGACACTGTGTCAACTGTGTACACAATGAGTATGACCGGAGGCTGACATGCACAATTTTACCGCCCACCGGCTGCGCTTCGCCACCGAGGTGCGGCGCACGATCGAACTGAACGAGCACCAGGGCTCGGCCATCCGTGGCGCGCTGTTCCACGCGCTGCGAAACCGCTTCTGCGGCAACCGGGAGGCGGGCGAGTGCGCGGCCTGCCCGCTGGTCGCCACGTGCCCGGTCGCGACGCTGGTCAGCACGCTCAGGCCGGGGAGCAGGCGGGGCCGCGACGTGCCGCGCCCGTACACGGTCCAGCCACCGGTAGCGAATGAGCGAGTCAGCGAGTCAGCGAATCAGCGAGTCAGCGAGGAGGCGGCGAGGCAGCGGGGTGGGCACCCGGTTGAGGGCAAGGATGGGCGGGTTTTCTTCCGCTACGAGCCGGGGGAGCGGTTCGAGTTCGGGCTGACGTTGTACGCGCAGGCGTTGCAGCTTTTCCCCTACGTCGTCCTGGCGGTGGGCGAGTTCGAGCGGGGCGGGATCGGGCGCCGGGTCCAGCAGCCCGGCGGTCGCTGGCGGCGCGGCACGCTGGCGGTGCAGGAGGCCTGGGCGGAGAACCCGCTGACGGGGGAGCGGCAGCCGGTGATGCAGGCGGGCGACCGCATGGTCCAGGTGCCTGACGTGCCGATCACGCACGCGCAGGTGGGAAAAATCCAAATCCCAGATCCCAAATCCCAAATCTGGATCCGATTCCTGACGCCGGCGCGGATCATCGAGCAGGGGCGGCTGGTCAAGCCGGACCGGTTCCGGTTCCAGCCCCTGTTCCAGCGGTTGATGGAGCGGCTGGAGGCACTGAGCCGCGATTTCTCGGACACGCCGCTGGTGTTCGAGGACCCCAGGGGGCTGATCGAGGCCGCCGGGCGCGTGCGCGTGGTCGACAACCAGTTGGCCTGGGAGGAGCTGCAGAGCTACTCGACCCGCCGCCGGGCCGCGTCGCCGACGTCGGGCCTGGTGGGCCGCGTGGTGTTGGAGGCAGACGACTGGTCGCCGTTCTGGCCGTGGCTGGTGTGGGGGCAGTTCGTGCACGTGGGGAAGGACGCGGTGAAGGGGAATGGGTGGTACGGGGTGCGAGTCGGCGAGTCAGCGAGTCAGCGAATCAGCGAGAGAGCGAATCAGCGAATCGGCGAATCGGCGAGCCAGCGAATCAGCGGGGCGATGGTTCGGTGAGCCGGCAGGATAGTGAAAGGAAAACGCGGATATGACGTATGAAGAGTGGGAGGCGACGGTGCATGAACGGGTGAAACGAGAGCCGGTGTGGAATTTCCTGGGCTATCGCAAGGCGTTGTTTTTTTACGACCTGGCCTGGCAGGATTGTGAGAAACTGGTCCACGATGCACGTGGGCGGGCCGTGGCCGGACAGTTGATCCGCAGCGCCGGTTCCATCAGCGCGAACGTCGAGGAGGGACATGGGCGCGGTTACGGCAAACAGCGAAACTGGTTTTTCACAGTGTCGATTGGGTCGGCGCGCGAGAGCAAGGGCTGGTATTGGCGCGCCAGGCGGCTCTTGGCCCCGGAGGTATTGGATCATCGTCTCGCTCTGGCTGACGAAGTGATCGCCCTGCTGGTCACCGAACTCTCCCACCAACGCTCCCGCCAACGCTCCCGCCACGTCGCTGATTCGCCGACTCGCTGATTCGCTGATTCGCTGATTCGCTGACTCTGGAGGTGACAATGCCCATCATCCAACATCTGATCGTAGACGAGTACGGTGCGTTCATCGGCAAGCACAGCGGGCGCTTGCGGGTGACGAAGGACAAGGAAAAGCTGGCCGAAGCGCCGCTCCTGCACCTGGAGCAGGTCCTGGTGACGGGAAAGGGGGTCGGCCTGTCGGCGGACGCGATCCGGGCCTGCTGCACGGCCGGGATCCCGATCTATTTCGTCGACGGCCGGGGCCGGCCGTACGCGGCGCTGTACTCGGCGGGGCTGACCGGGACGGTGCTGACGCGGCGCGAGCAACTGCTGGCCTACGCCGACCGGCGGGGGTTGGAGCTGGCGGTGGCGTTCGCACGGGGCAAGATCACCAACCAGGCCGGGTTCCTGCGCTACGTCGCCAAGTACCGCCAGGAGACCGACCCGGACCTGTGCCAGGAGCTGCGCTGGTGCGCGGACGAGGTGCGGGACCACCTGGAGGAACTGCGCCACGTGCAGGGGAACAGTGTGGACGAGGCCCGGGGGCAAATTCTGTCGACCGAGGGGCGGGCGGCGAAAAAGTACTGGGGCGCGCTCAAGCGGGTCATCCCGGAGCCGTATGGCTGGCCCGGGCGGCGGGGACGCGGCGCGCAGGACCCGGTCAACGCGGCGCTCAACTACAGCTACGGCATCCTGTACGGCCAGGTGGAGCGGGCGCTGGTCCTGGCGGGGCTGGACCCGTACGGCGGGTTCATCCACACCGACCGGCCGGGAAAGCCCAGCCTGGTGTTTGACCTGATCGAAGAGTTCCGGCAGGTCGTCGTCGACCGCACGGTGGTGGGCATGGCGAACAAGGGGATGAAGCTGGAGCTGGACGACAAGGGTCTGCTGGTAGAAAAGAGCCGGCGGGCGATCGCGGAGAAGGTGTTGGCGCGGCTGGAGGCGGCGGAGCGGTACGAGCGGAAGCGGCAGCCGCTGCGGGTCATCATCCAGAGCCAGGCGCGGCACGTCGCGACGTTCGTGCGGGGCGATCGGGCTGCGTACGAGCCCTTCACTGCCAAATGGTAACCCGCTCGCTCTTTCGCTGATTCGCTGATTCGGTGCAACTCTTGGTTGGCCTATGAAATGCCTGTTGGTGTACGACATCTCGCACGATGCGACGCGGACCAAGATCGCGGACTTTTGCCTGGATTATGGGCTGGACCGGATCCAGTACTCGGCGTTCCTGGGGGACCTGGCGCGCACGCACCAGGAGGAGCTGATCTTAAAGATCGGGGAACGGCTGGGAGATCGCGACGGAAAGATCCAGTTGTTCGTCATGTGCGACAAGGACTGGCGCCAACGGCTGGAGATCATCCAGGAGAACGAGGAAGATGGGGCGTGAGGTAGGGGAGCGGGTGATCTTTACAGTGACCGATCTGAAGCAGTACACGTACTGCCCGCGGGTGGTGTTCTACACCTACTGTCTCCCGCTGTTGCGGCCAACGACGTACAAGATGGAGGCGGGGATCGCGGCACACGAGAGGGCGGGAAAGCAAGAGCGGCGGCGCACGCTGGCCGCGTATGGGCTGGAGGGGGGAAAGCGGCATTTCGACGTGGAGGTCGCCTCACAGGAGCTGGGGCTGCGAGGGCGGGTCGACGTGGCGATCGAGGTGGGGGAGGGGGAGGAGCGGGAATGGGTGCCGGTGGATTACAAGCAGACGACGCGGCGGACGGGGCAGCACATCCGCCGCCAGTTGGCGGCGTACGGGATGATGCTGGAGGAGACGTGGGGCGGGACGGCGCGGCGGGGCTTTGTGTACTCGCTGGTCACGAGAAAGACGGAGGAGATCGCATTGACGGCGCGGCTGCGGGGAGAGGTGCAGGGCGTCGTGGGGGCGATGCGGGAGATGGTCGAGCGGGAGGCGATGCCGGAGCCACCCGGATCGCGGCGGCCGTGCGTCAACTGCGAGTTTCGGCGGTTCTGCAACGACGTGCTGTGAAGGCATCCGATCGTTCGTGGCGGTCGCAAATCGACGGGGTTTGGGTGCAGAAAACGATTTGCGCGTGGAGGAGGATTGATGGTCGGGGAACGTAGCACCAGCGCGACAAAAACGCCCTCCAGGAGCCGTTCTAAGCCCCAAAACGGCCTTGGGATGGGGTTGGAGGGCCGTACTTTTACAATCTGAGGCGGGTTACAGTGGGTTCGATCCGATTGAGGATACTGAAAGAAGAACAGTACGGCGTCGGCACCATGACCGCAGGTGGTTACAGTGGGTTCGATCCGATTGAGGATACTGAAAGTTGACAAACTCATCGCCCATCTGGAGCACATCACCGGTTACAGTGGGTTCGATCCGATTGAGGATACTGAAAGTCGAAGTATAGCAGCCGCTTCCGTTGGGCGCAAGGGCAGTTACAGTGGGTTCGATCCGATTGAGGATACTGAAAGCACGTACAAACCCCAGACCCTCAACTCCATCATGCGTGTTACAGTGGGTTCGATCCGATTGAGGATACTGAAAGAAGTTTATTCCTCATCTGTGATGCTATATAGTTCAAGTTACAGTGGGTTCGATCCGATTGAGGATACTGAAAGTGGACAGCCGCTGCTGGCGTGGTGTCAGAGTGCGTGGTTACAGTGGGTTCGATCCGATTGAGGATACTGAAAGCACCCAGCCTTGGAATGCACGGTATCCAGCACGCCCACCAGTTACAGTGGGTTCGATCCGATTGAGGATACTGAAAGGCTCGCATCCGTCGCCAGGATGCTCGCCGCTGCACCTGTTACAGTGGGTTCGATCCGATTGAGGATACTGAAAGGCCGTCACCAGCGTAGGCCACACCGCGTTCGCCTCGGTTACAGTGGGTTCGATCCGATTGAGGATACTGAAAGCGCCACACGGCCGGCGCGACGACCGCACCGACACGGGGTTACAGTGGGTTCGATCCGATTGAGGATACTGAAAGTTAGTCACGCTGCCTGTGTCAACATTTGGCGTTAAGGTTACAGTGGGTTCGATCCGATTGAGGATACTGAAAGTCGGTGGCGGTCACGGAAGCCGAAGTGGCAAGGAGTGGTTACAGTGGGTTCGATCCGATTGAGGATACTGAAAGTGAATAGCATTGGGAATCTTAACAGTGAAAAAATCGGTTACAGTGGGTTCGATCCGATTGAGGATACTGAAAGTCATTTCCACTGTGGGAACGGTAGTGGGGGCGCTCAGTGTTACAGTGGGTTCGATCCGATTGAGGAGGGTTGGAGGAGTCCCGACTGCTTACGCTGTGATTACGCTTTAGCGTAAGCAGTCAAATCACTGCTTACGGTTGCGGCGGTCTGAAAACACGGCGCGAGCGGACTGCTTACGCTGGCGCAGCAAAAAGCGTAAGCAGTCAAATGACTCCTTACGCTTGCGGAACCT
>Ga0307379_10000583_pt1 | contig 61054 bp, 46 predicted proteins | sample UN2MG_FD_202237 | JGI IMG/M metagenome (GOLD analysis project Ga0307379, IMG submission 202237) | Soil microbial communities from Risofladan, Vaasa, Finland - UN-2 | ecosystem: Environmental > Terrestrial > Soil > Coastal area > Acid sulfate soil | place: Finland: Risofladan, Vaasa | collected... | reverse complement strand
GTAAACCTTTATCTCCCAGGCTTTTATCGAGTCTCCCAACACAGGTTGACAGGGATTCGGCCAACATGCACAATCACCGCCCGTGGGCGGTTAGCTCAGCTGGGAGAGCGCCGCGTTCGCAACGCGGAGGTCGAGGGTTCGAATCCCTTACCGTCCACCATTATTACTCCCCTGCAGAAAAACGTGAAATTTTTTCCATTTCCCGTGAACTTTCCCGGTAGTTATTTCGTTTAAAAAGTTGCTGCTAGTCAGTCTGGTTTTCCCTTCTATCACTACCGGCTGAGCTTGACCCACTCAGCCGCTTTTTTTGTACCGCGTACAGCATCAAAGACCCGCGGAGTTCTGCAGGCCTTTTGTCTTTCGAACAGGTGTGCTTTCAGTAGAGGCGGCTGCCCTCGATGAAACTCTTGAGCTTGCGGCTGCGCGAGGGGTGGCGCAGCTTGCGCAGCGCTTTGGCCTCGATCTGCCTGATGCGCTCGCGGGTGACCGCGAATTTCTTGCCAACCTCCTCCAGGGTGTGCTCGCTGCCGTCGCCGATGCCGAAACGCATCTGCAGCACCTTCTCTTCGCGCCCCGTGAGAGTGCGCAGCACGCGCGCGCACTGCTCCTTGAGGTTGAGCTTGATCACCGATTCGCTCGGGCTCTCGGTGTTGCTGTCCTCGATGAAGTCGCCGAGGTGGCTGTCCTCCTCCTCGCCGATCGGCGTCTCCAGCGAGATCGGCTCCTGGGCTATTTTCATCACCTTGCGCACCTTGGAGATCGGAATGTCCATATGCGCGGCAATCTCTTCGCATGTCGGCTCGCGGCCCTTCTCCTGAACCAGCTGGCGGGAGGTGCGGATGAGCTTGTTGATCGTCTCGATCATGTGCACGGGGATGCGGATCGTGCGAGCCTGGTCGGCGATCGCGCGGGTGATTGCCTGGCGGATCCACCAGGTGGCGTAGGTGCTGAACTTGTAGCCGCGGCGGTACTCAAACTTGTCCACGGCTTTCATCAGCCCGATGTTGCCCTCCTGGATCAGATCGAGGAACTGCAGGCCGCGGTTGGTGTATTTCTTGGCGATGGAGACTACCAGCCGCAGGTTGGCCTCGACCAGCTCTCGCTTGGCCTCGCCGGCCATCATTTCGCCGCGCTTGATCCTCAGCAGCATCTGCTTCATCAGCTCGGGGCTGCTATCGGTCTCCTCCTCGATCTTCCGCAACTCCTCGCGGACGGCGTTGAGCTTGGTGTTGATCAGGTCGATGTACTCCCTGCCGTAGTCGACATTCTTAAGCTTCTGCTCGTATTCCTTTAGATCGCGCTCGAGCTTGATGATACGCTCCAACGGCTTCTTGATCAGGTCGACGAGCCGGTAGTAGGTGGCGTCGTTGAATGGGATCGAATTGATCAGGCGGGCTATCTTGATCCGCTGTCGCGCCATCTGCCAATATGTCTCCCTGGCCTTTCGTCCGTCAGGCTTGAGGCGGGATAGGCGCTTTTGCAGCTTTACCCACTCCTCTTCGAGCCGGCCGACCTCTTCCATCTTCCCGATTATCTGGGAGAGGTAGTCGTCGGCTTCCTCCTCTCCAAAGGCCTGATCGATGGGCTTGAGGAAGGCTGTCGGCTTGACCTCCACTTTGTGCAGAGCTTCACCCATGCGTGCGACTTTCAGGGCGACCATGCGGGTCCGATGCAGGGCCTTGGCGACGATGATCTGGCCGCGCTCTATTTGTTTGGCGATCTCGACTTCGCCCTCGCGGTTGAGCAGGGGAACAGTGCCCATCTCACGCAGGTACATGCGCACCGGATCGTTGGTCTTGTCGAGGGGGCTTGAGGGAATCGTGATGGTGGGCCGCTTTTTCTTGCTGCCCTGATCGCCCTCTTCCTGATCGGTTCCATCGGGCTTGGCGGCGACTTCATCGCTGGTCTCGGCGATATACTTTTCCTCGGAATCGTAAACTTCGATCCCCTCTTCTCCGAAGCGGCCGAAGATGTCATCCAAATCATCGGTGTCCACGAGTTCATTCGGCAACAACTCATTGACCTCGTCGTAGAGAAGGTAGCCCTTCTCTTTACCGATGGATATAAGCTGGTCCACTTCCTCGTAGTGTTTCTCGATCGGCTTTTTTTCGGATTTTTCAGTCATACTGTCTTTCTCCATGCGCGGCGGCTTACGCCGTCTGGTTCCAACTAATACGGCAAAATCTTAAGATAAGTTCAGTGTTGCGCGTCACTCCTGCGATATTTCTCCAGCGAGATGATTTTCTTTTTCAATACAACCTTTTCCACGTGCAGCGCGTTGGCCTCTTCCGCGCTCGTGCTCTCCAGGGTACTCAGCCTGTCGCCGAGCTCCCGCATTTGCCGTTGTAACGAAGTGATGGCAATGGCGACGGCACACTCCCAAGCGCTCTCCGGAGATTCGCGATCGCATTCCAGAGCGATCGCCGCAACAGCCTTGCGTTCCTCTGCGTTGCCTCCGAGCTCCTTGAGGGCTGGAATACTTACGGGGCTGCCGGCGGTATCATTCCTGAAAATTTCCTCCAGCAGAGTGCAGGTGAAGGGGCCAAGTTCCTTGGTAATTGCCATCTCCTCCACGGCGGCGCGGGCATCTTTGGGATCGCGTATTGCGGCGATAAGCAGTTTGCGCTCGAAAAGCGGCAGCCAGGCAAGATCGCTCACTTCCGGTTTGCTGCTCGAATAGTTTGGACCTCTTCGGCGCCGTCCAAGTTCCGATGCCACTATGTGCTCCTCGATTCCGAGCGCTCGCGAGGTTTCGCTAACTGCGTAGGAACTCTCGATCGGATCGCCGATGCGCTCCAGCAGGGGCAGCAATTCCTCCAGAGCTTCCCGCTTGCCCACAGGCCTGTTTGTCTCGTGTTTTGCCACGGTTGCATCGAGGATATGAACGTAGGCCGGGCGCGAGCTTTTCAGGAGCAGTTTGAAAGCATCTTTTCCCTGCTGCCGGACGAAGGAATCGGGGTCCTCGCCTTCGGGCAACGGCACGATATTGACGGCAAAGCCCTGCTCAAGCAGCAATCCCGCAGCACGCACCGCGGCGTTGCGGCCCGCCTGGTCGGCGTCCATGCAGATGATCGTTTTGTCGGCGTAACGGCGTAACAGCTTTGCCTGCTCTTCGGTCAACGACGTCCCCAGCGGGGCTACCGCGTTTTCAAAGCCCGCAGTGTGCAAGACGATGGCGTCGAAATAGCCCTCGACCAGGATCGCGAAATTACGGCGCCGGATGGCACGCGTGCCGTTACGCAACCCGTAAAGGCTGCGGCTCTTGTGGAAGAGTTCGGTCTCGGGACTGTTAAGAAATTTAGGCTCACCCTGCCCGAGTATCCTCCCGCCGAATGCGATAAGTCGCCCTCCGGCCGAGCGGATGGGGAGAATGATACGACGGCGAAAGCGGTCGATCGTCTCGCCCGCTGATTCCGAAATCAGGCCGGCGTCCTCGAGTGTTCTGCTGCTGAAGCGGCTGCCGAGGTGCTTCTGCAATGCTGTCTTGGAGTCCGGAGCGAAGCCGATTTCGAAAGCCTCGATCGCGTCCTCGACGATGCCCCGGGAAGCCAGGTACTCCCGCGCCGCGGATCCTTTCTCGGAAACCAGGTTGGCGCGGAACCATTCGAGCGCTGCCTCATTGGCCTCGACCAGACTTTCCTGCTGCTCGTCCTGTCGACGCTGCTGCCCAGTGCGCACGGGTATCTTGAGGTTGGCTTCTTTGGCCAACTCAACAACGGTTTCGGCAAAGTTCATGTTCTCATGACGCATCATAAACTCGAAAACGTCGCCGCCGGCGCCGCAACCGAAGCAGTAGAACATCTGACGATCGCTGCTGACGTTGAACGACGGTGTCTTTTCATCATGGAAGGGACAAAGCCCGACGTGGTTCTTGCCGCGTTTGCGCAACTTGACGAAGCGGCCGATCACACGGGCCACGTCGGAGGCCGACCTGACCTCCTCGATGAAATCCTTCGTCAAGTTATACTTTACTGTCATTTCAACTCACTAATTCCACGACGGTTACTGCATCGCCGCCACTCTCGTGATTCGCTGCATTCCAGCCGCCGACGTAAGGCAAACCCTTTAGATGCTCTGAGATAGCTTTGCGCAGCGCACCCGTGCCGTGGCCGTGGATGATCCTCACCCAGGGCATGCCCTGCAGCATGGCCTTGTCGAGGAATCGATCGACCTCCGTGAGGGCTTCGTCAACCGTCATCCCAATAACCTTCAGCTCGAGCTGGGCAGGGCCTTCCGCTGTGGAAGAAAGTACTTTCGTCTCGCCGCGGCTTTTGCGCCTTGCCTTTTTCTGGCCCGCTGCAGCCGCTCCCTTGGCGACCACGGCTGAGCGGGGAAGCGTCAGGCGCTTACCCTCGATCTCCAGCACCACGCCATGACCATCCTGCGGGCTCCAGTCGCGCAGTATCGTGCCGGTGCGCTTGAATCCGGGCACCTCCGCTCTTTGGCCCTCGACAAGCGGTCCGCCGCCGTCCGCGAACGGCTCGGGCTTGCGCCTGCGGTGGAGGCTGAGGGTCTCGAAGGAGGATTCCAGTTCTTCGCGAGCGACGCCGGCCGCTTCGCGCGCCTGCTGCCGGCTCTCGGCCTGTTTGATCCGCTCCAGGGCTTCGGCGAGGGACTTTTCCTGGGCACGCCGGAAATCTCGCCATTCGTTCTCTATTTGCTTGAGACGCTGCTGCTCTTTGGCCTCCGATTCATCAAGGCGCTTGACATAGTGTTTGCGGGCTTCCTCGAGCGCGGCGCGTTCCTGCTCGATCTGCTCACGTTCACTACGCAAAGCGTCCAGCTCTTGCTGTAGCTTTCCGATCACTTCCGAAGCGCGCGAACCCGTACCCCCCATGAATTCATGCGCCCGCCGCAGCACCGGTTCGGGCAAGCCGACTTCGCGGGCGGTCTCGATCGCGTTGCTCCTGCCCGGCAGGCCGTAGCGCAGCCTGTAGGTCGGCCGCATCGTATCGGGATCGAATTCAACGCTGGCGTTGCTCATCCCCTCCTCGGCGTAAGCGAAAGCCTTTATCGCATCGAGGTGGGTGGTGGCGACCACGAACGAGCCTTCTTCGCGCAGCTGCTGCAAAACCGCCATCGCCAACGCCGAGCCTTCGCCGGGATCCGTTGCGGCGGCGATCTCGTCCAGGAGAACCAGCGAGGGATTCTGCATCGTCGTGAACAACTGCTTCAGGCCATGCAAGTGGGAGCTGAAGGTGGAAAGGTGGCTGATGATATCCTGGTAGTCGCCGATGTCGGCGTAGATAGTTCTGAACACCGTCGAGCGGTACTCGCTCGCCGGCACCTGCAGTCCCGCCTGCGCCATCAGAGCAAGGAGCCCGGCCGTTTTCAGCGTGACGGTTTTGCCTCCGGCGTTCGGGCCGGTTACTACCAGAACCTTCCATTCGCCGCCGACGCGGACATCGATCGGCACCACCTTGTCCGGAAAATCTTCATCCGTAACGATCCCTGCTTCGTGCTTTAGCCCGTCGAGCCGCTCGTCGAGAAGCGGATGCCGCGCGTCGCGGATATTGAGGGCAAAACCGTTGTTCTCCTCGAAGGACGGCTCGACACCCTGATAGGCGTCCGCGAGCCTGGCCTTGGCCGAAAGCAGATCCAGTTCCGCGAGTGCCCTGAGCACGCGCGTGACATCGTCCCAATTCTCGTAGAGTAGTTCTGTGAGGCGGGCGAGTATGCGCGCCTCTTCCAGCTCGACTTCGCCCTGAAGCTCGGCCAGGGAGTTGTTGAGCTCGACCGCGGCGAGCGGCTCGAAGAAGAGGCTGTCGCCGGTGCGCGAGCGATCGTGCACGATCCCTCGGAAGCGATTGCGATGCTCGATCTTGATCGGGATGACAAGCCTGCCGCCCCTGATGGTGACAAAGTCGTCCTGGACGTAATGGGGGAACTCCGATTCGTCGAAAAACTGCTTCAAAGCCTTGTTAATCCCGACTCGAGCCGTGCGGATTGCTTTGCGCAACCTGGCCAGCTCGGGGCTAGCGTCGTCAAGCAGTTCCCCGCCGGAATCGATTGCCGAGAGAATTTCTCCCGCCATCCACTCCTCGACGTCGAGCCTTTCGGCGAGCGGAGCCAATGGAGCGAGGGCGGAATCTTCCTCCAAGGCGGATTCGAGCAATTGCTTGCTCCCTGCGGCATCCCGAAGCGCAGCAGCGAGAAAATAGAGCTCAAGCGGCTCGAGCACCGGCTTGTGCTGGGGAAAACGAGGCACCGAAACGTTGAGATTGGCAAAAGAGCCGAAATCGAAATGAATACCTCTGTCTGAGATAAGCCGCCACGCTCGAAGGCGTGCATGCTCCACCTTCAGATCATCGATTGCACTGATCGGCATAACGGCTTCTGCCAACTCGCACCCCATGGGTGTGGAGGCGCATCTTGTCAGCAGAAGCCGGATTTTGTCGAATTCCAGGGCCTGCTCGCTGGCTAACTGCATCTAAGCGGCCACCCGGCTAAGTTTAAATGTCAGAATAAACAAAACCACCTGTTAGCAACTCAGCTGAAAGTATGGGTTCTCATGCATGCAGTGTAGTTTGTTCGGTGAATGATTCTGCCTTTGATCCGTCAAACTGAAATGGCCGTTCCTGCGGTGATCGTGCCTACCGTTTTCCAAATAAAATAATCACCCCCGGCTTCCGTCGCGAATGGCCATCGCCAGCCGTGTGGGGGCGTCTAACAGCACCTCTATAATATAGTACGCAGGGCATTAAAGGTCAAGGGAAGTGGCTGAAAAATTAGTGAGTTGCGGCGATTGCCGGGCCTGGACGGCCAGGATAAAGAACAGTCTCTATTACGTCTCTCGCCAACATTGTGCCCGCGCGCAGGTTAATCCGATTGCATCTGCAAATTTTTTGCTTTCCGGCACTCTCGGATTATGTTGAAATGCTCGTATTTGCAGATCGCTTGTACTGCCTATGTTATATATAATATTTATTCATTTGGTTTCTTTTGTGACGGTCTTCGATTTGGAGGCTGATAACAGACAGGCATCTTGAATTAATGTAATGATTATGTTATATTTGGCGAGGATTGGAGTAAACATTCCAGCAGAGTGACCGGAGAAAAATCGACATAAACCCCCTTTATCCGGAGAGTTGGTAGTGCCTGATATTCCCCCTGACACTTCTAAAACGATTTACAACCGTGATGGTCTTCAGGTTCGCACGGACAGCGAAAAGATGTCGGCCTTTCTCTCTTTCAATCCGGCTTTATCCAAAGAACCGCTTACCATCGACAGGATCAAATCAGCCTTGAAAGAAGCCGGTATCGTGTTCGGCATTGACGAAAAAGCTCTTTCCAGCGTGGCCGAGAGCACAGAGGTTGTGAAGAACAAGGTCGTTGCGCAAGGTAAAAAGCCTGTGATAGGCACGCCGCCCAACCTCGATTACAAATTTCCAGTTGATCTCACCAAACGCATTGGCCAAAAGAGCGAGTCGGGCAGGATAAACTATCGAGAGAAGGGTGAACTGCCTTTCGTAAAGGTTGGCGATGTTGTAGCTATCCTGATACTTGGGGCGGACCCGGTTCCCGGTCGTAAAGTAACGGGCGAGGAGATCCAGGCCTCTGTCGAGTTGGCCACAGGATTCGAACCGGGCGCTGGTGTGGAGGTACAGGGCGAACGTTACATCGCCAAAATCGACGGCGGGCCGCGACTTGATGAACAGGGTCGGATTGCGGTGATCGAAATCTGGACTATCGATAGGGATATTGACAACCACACCGGTAACATCCGCTACGCCGGCCCGGTGAGAATAAAAGGTGTAGTCAATCCCGGCTTCGAGGTCGAGGCGAAATCGGTTCATTGTGAAGGCATCGAGAAGAACTGCGTTGTCAAAGCCGCGGAGGACATTTCAGTCGACGGGGGAATTATCGGGGCCAAGGTCATGGCCGGGAGGAATGTCAGCGCCCGCTTTCTCAATTGCGCGACGGTCACCTGTATTGGGGATATCGAGATCAAGCTAAGCGCGATCAACTCGGAAGTAAACACCAGTGGAAAGATGCGCGGCCAGACCATCATCGGTGGAACCATCACGGTACTGAACGGCCTGGAATGCCTGAACTTGAGCAGCGAGGCGAGCCGCTCAACCGTGATCTTCGGTGTCGATCCGATCAAGCAGCGGCAGATCAAGGAGTTGGTCTCTAAGAAAGTCGACATCGAGGGCCAGATTGCAAAACTGCAGGAAGAACTCGCCCCCCTCTACGAGCTTCGGGAGCAACAGGAACAATTGAAGAAGGAAATAGCGAATTCTGAGGCCGAGCGGACCGCGTTGATTCGACGTCGCGCTCAGATAGATGAGGGAGACAAGAATTCTCTGGAGCTTTTCGACGGCAGAATTGGGGATTTGGATTCACAGATAAGCGAACGCAGAGGCAAAATAAGTGAAATCGCGTCACAAATAACCGCCCTGGGGAGTTTTGCCCCAAAGGAGCGCGAGCTTGTTAAGTTGGGTAGCAATCTAGAGGCCATGGATAAGAATTACACACATCTTCTTACTAATCTCGATAGCATTGAAGTCTCTCCCAAAGTTACTGTCAGAGGTCTCGTGAAGAGGGGAACACGGCTTTCCGGCGTTCACGCCCAGCTTGTTCTCAGGCAGGAACTGCGCAGGGTAATCTTCCGCGAGAGAAAAGTGCGCGAAGCGGATCGCATCGATAAAAAAGCCGCCAATCAGGGGATTATCAGGCGCCGCCCAAAGTGGTTCATCGACAAGGAGAGGCTGTAATCGGCTCCGTCAGGAAGCGCTGTTTCGCCTATTCCACTCCTGACTCGATCCTAAAGCCACTGTTTACAAGATATCTTGCCCTCCCGGAACGGCAATTAGTATCTCGTGCGCGCGCTCCGCTCCAGCACGATCAAAGACGAGGCTTTGCGGTTGAAACCGAATTCTTCCAGGAGGAAGAATGGGCGGGCGTCCCTCGGATAGGGCGGCAATGACAGCGAATTACCGCGGAACTCATCGTGCTCGAAGATAACCGCCTCGACATCAATTTCACGATAGCGGCTGCCGGCGCCACGTGCGATGAAGGCCCATTCGGCTTGGTCGTTGAAGTCCTTGAGGAAATCGATCCTCGTTTCGATATCCTCAAGACTCTCCGGTAGGGGGTAGAAGAGAGAAGGTTCGGGGTAGAGGCCCCGCAGCAGGCTGTCCTCGCTCACGGGCCCCTGGCCGAGCAGCGCTCCCATCGGCTCGCCGAAATCGCGGTCGAAGATTATTATCGAGGAAGCCTCGTCGTTGAAATCCGGTTCGAGCAAACTGGTCGTGTCGAAGAAGATTTTGGCTCTTCCGCTGAAATCCCTGTGGTAGAAGAGAATAACACCGACGCGGTAGCCGACCCTGATCGATGAGATGCGGTCGTTCATTCCCCAGCCGACAAAAGGAACAAGGTTCTGGCGCATGTTGTCCTGGAGAATATACTTCTCGCTTCTACCGCGGTGGTTAGGGCTGTCGTAAACAACAACTTCAAACGCGTCGTCGCGGTATTCTACGCCCCCGCTTTCGTCTGCGGGGCGGGGCGATGTCGCAGCCGGAACGGTGGTTATTGTAATGGCAATAAGAATCGCCGGGACCAGCAACAGCATCCTTAACCATGATTTGCCTGGCATTCCTCCGACCTCCAACTCCATTCCTTGGGTTTGCGATTGTTGCGAAGTTATTTCATGAAGACTATGGGGCAGTTGCCCCCGTTAATTATCTTGATAGCTTTGCTGCCGAAAACGAGTTTCTTGAGAGCGCCGTGGCGCGAGCGGCCGATGAAAGCGATGTGATCATCCCCTGCAGCCTTAATAATTTCTTTAACGATATTCCCCTCGGCGGTGACGGCACTGCAGGGGACGTGCTTGAGCTCGCAGAGATTGTTCATCCTCTCCAGATGCTTTTTCATGAACTCGCGCTCTTCATCGTTCCTGACAACGGTGAGGAACTTCAGTTCCATCTTGAGGAAGCTGGCGGTTTTTATCGCCAGTAGCTCGGCTCGGTGAGCGGCCGGGGAGGCATCTGTCGCGACCAGCACCTTGTAGCGAATATCGAGCGGATTCTTCACCACCAGCACAGAGCTGGTCGAAAATTGCAGCAGCCTGTCGACAAGGTACGAGTGCCGCGCGCCGGCGCCGATGACCAGCAGGTCGTAACGATGTGTTTTCATCTCCTCGAGAATCTGCTCGAGAGCGTCTCCCTGGCGGAAGCGGAAGGCGACATGCTCGCCGTCGCGCCCTGCCATGCGCAACTCCAGCGCTCCGCCGGCTCCGGGTTCGAGAATGTCCGGGTAGGCATTGCCGTTGTCCTCGGAACTGATCAGCCCCAGGCTTTCGAGGTGATCGCGAGCGGCCTTGATGACTCCCATCCCCGGCGAGTCTATGGCCCATTCATTCATTTTTTCGCGAGCGAGGTCGGCCTCCTGGGTGAATTCCCGCCGCACTCCGGGTGCGACAAAGAGGACCGTCATGTCGGTGCTGAGGCGGCTGGCCATCAGGGCCGCGAAATGCAGCGTCGGCCGCGATAGCCTGTCCCCTCGCAAGCAGATTAAGAACCTCATTCTATTGTCCTCCCGTGGGGCATATCAGGTGGCAGATCAACTGCAGGTAAGTGGCGGCATATACGATGAGGATGATTAGGCAGGCGAGAGCGATTTTCCAGCCGTGTCGCAGGAAATCGCGCGCCGGCAGGTAGCCCGCGGAATAGATGATGGTAATACCCGGATGGCTGGCGATGCTGAGGAAGCCGAACGCTGAAGCAATGGCCGTGACGAATCCCATCATCAACGGATTCAGGCCTGAGAGCATCGCGATTTTGAGCGTAATCGGGGCCAGCACGGCGACGGCCGCGCCGCTGCTCATGGTGTTGGTAACCAGGGTGATCAACACTGCCACTGAGATCAGCAGTGCAAGGCCGCTGCCCAAGCCGATGGCGGTCATCATGCCGAGATAGGTGCCGGCCACCCACTCCGCGGCTCCGGTGCGCACCATCGCTGCGCCGATGCTCATCGCAGCGGCATAGAGAAGCACAACTCCCCAGTTGACCCCATCGTTGTAGTCCCGCCACTCAACCAATCCCAATATCAGGAAAAGCACTGCTCCGATCAAAGCCACGATGCCCAACCCAATGGTGCTGCTTGCAGTCAGCCACAGGATCAGGGTGAACGAGAAGATGGCCAACGTGAGCCACTCCTGCACGCTCATCGCCCCGGCGCTCTCCATTTCTACACGCAAGCGTACCAGGACTCGGGAGAGATTGGTTACTCGCGGTTTGAATGTCAGCCGCAGGATCACCGCCAGCACAGGTATTATCAGCAGCAGTATCGGATATGCGGTGATCACCCAAGCGAGGTAATCTACGTGAACCGCTGGTTCGATCAGGTCCTTCCAATACTGGATGATTATTGCGTTGCGCGCTCCGCCGCTGGGAGTGCCGATGCCGGCGATCGTACAACCGTAAGCCAGCGAGAACAGCAGCAAACCCGTGAGCATGCGGTCCTCACCCTCCCGGTCGCTGACCGCACGAATGACGACGAGACAGACCGGCAACATGATCGCCGCCACCGTGTGTTCGCCAATGAGGGAAGCTATTAACGCGGCGGTGACCATCACTCCGAGAGCGAACCTGTCGGTGCGGCCGCCGGCGGCACGCAGCAGCATGTATGCGATGCGCCGGTCGAGCTTCTGTTTGACGAAGGCGACGGCGATCATCAGCGAGCCCATGATGAAGAAAACGCTGTCGCTCATATACGATTTGGCGACAACCTTCGGGTCGGAGATGCCGAGCAGCACTTGGACGATGGCGATCATCAGGGCCACGGTCGGCAGGGGAACCGGCTCGGTGATGAATATGATGACTGATCCCGCGGAAATCGCGAGCACAAACAGGCCCTCGCGGGTCAGGCCCTCTGGGGCGGGCAGGAGTGCGATCAGTGTGCCGAGTGCGAAGGCGACGAACAGCCACTTGCGTTTCCAGAATTCGTACAGGAAAGTCGCCATCTGTTCGCGCACCTGTATCAAGATCTCCTTAGGGCAAGCCTAACCGAGCCATGGCGCGCGCGCAACAGGAGTTGCGTCCGGAACATTTCCCGAACCGGGGGGAAAACAAACTAAAAAGACGAAGAGCGCAGCCAAGCAACCGCGCCCTCCGAGATACAAAATTGCCTGACGATCAATAACCTTCGGCCTTTATCTCCTTTTCGCTTAGGTCACCGTACTTGCTGACAGCCTCCTTGATGTCGGCTGCCTTGCCGACAAGCACGAACTGGAGGTTCCCGCGCGGGAAGTAGTTGCCGATGATCTCGCGAGCTTTTTCGACAGTGATCGAATCAACGGTCTCCTCGAAATTGTTGATAAAGCTCTCGTCGTAGCCATAAACGAACATCGAAGTCAGGAGCCCGGCGAGCTGGCCGGCCGTCTCGAAGTCCGGAGGGTACTGGCCCTTGACGTATGCCTTGGCCGAGTCGAGGGTTTCCTGGTCGACACCCTCGGTGAGCAGCCGGTCGTAGACCTTTAGGGCCAGATCGATCGCCTCGACAGTGGTCTCGTTTCGCGTAAACGATGACATGCTGAATGTGCCGGCGTGCTGGTACGCCGCAAAACTGCTTCGCGCGCCATAAGTAAGTCCGGCGTTCACTCTGAGTTCGTCGTTAAGCCAGGAAGTGAAGCGTCCACCGAGGATCGTGTTGATGACCATAATCGGGATGTAGTCGGGAGTTCCTCGCTTGACACCCTTGCCTCCGATCAGGAAGGTGGTTTCTGTCGCGTCGTCCTTGTTAATCAGCAGTAAACGCGGCTTGTCGAACTCAGGCAGTCCGGCGCCCTCAAGCGGGTTTCCAGGCGCGTCGCCCAGAGCCTTCCAGCCGGAGAGCATGCCGGTGATTCGGGCTTTCATGTCGGCTGCTTTGAAATCGCCAACCACAGCAATTGCCGAGCCCTCGGGCCGGAAATGGATGTTGTAGAAGGATTTCAGGTCTTCTGCGCTCAGCCTGGATACCGTTGTTGGCGTGCCACCGACGGGGTTCCCATAAGGGTGGTCGCCGAAGACGAAGCGGTTGAAGTAGGAACCGATCACTCTGCGCGGGCTCTCTTTGGCCTGGGCCAGCTCGGCGAGCAGGCGCATCTTGCGCTTGGTGAGTTCCTGCTCGTCGAAAACAGGCTTTGTAATCACTTCTGCGAGGATCGGAAAGAGGATTTCTACATCCTTGACGGCGCAAGAAACATTGACAGACGCGGTCTCCAGCGACGCCCCCGTGCTGATGCCTGCGCCGTAGAAATCGAAGGTCTCCTCGATCTTTTCTTTGCTGTAATTCTCGGTGCCGAACAGCAGTCCCTCGCCCGTGAGGTTGGCCAGCCCGAATTTGTCGCCGTCGTACACCGCGCCTGCCGGGAAGACGACCGAGACGTACACCAACGGCACCTCATGGTGCTCCATGAGGTAAACGGTAAGGCCGTTGTCCAAGACAAACTTGTCGTATGTCGGCAGAGTGAATCCGGCCTTTTCCTGGGCCGGCGAGAGTGCGGCGAGAGAGCAGACCGCGGCCACAACGAGCAGAGACGAAAGAACTTTGAGATCGCGCATGATCACTCCTCCTCCGCGCGGCGCATGATGCCGACCGTTCTGTTTTTCTTGACGAAGTACTTGGCGGCGACACGCTTGATGTCGTCGCTGGTCACCTTGCCATAGTCCTCCGGGGCGCTGAAAAGCTTGCCATAGTCACCGAAGAATAATTCGTAGGTGCCGATCGTGTTCGATTTGCCGTTGATCGTCTCCATCGCATGGTAGAACTGCATCAGCTTGATATTCTTGGCTTTCTGCAGCTCATCATCGGTGACGCCGTTGGCTTTGATGTCGTCGAGAATGTCGTAGATCTCGGCCTCGATATCGTCGGTCGAGCCCTTGCCGCTGCTGATTGCGTAGATGTAGTAGAGGAAGGGATCGAATGCCATGGGGACGTGGGTTACGGCGGCGATCGCAAGCTGCTTTTCGTCCACCAGCCGCTTGTAGAACCTTGATGTGCGGCCGTCGGAGAGGATGGTGTCGAGCAGATCCAGTGCGTAGTAATCGGGGCTGCCTGTCTCGGGCACGTGGAAGGCGATCAGGATGTTCGGTTGGAAGACCTCCCACTCGACTTCGAGCCGCTTCTCCCCCATTTGCGGCGGCTCTTCGGTGTGGATCTCCCGCGGTGGATCGTTAGCGGGTATAGGTTCGAAATACTGCTTGGTAAGCCGCTTGACCTCCTCCAGCTCGACGTCGCCGGAGATGACCACCACGCAGTTGTTGGGCGCGTAATAGGTGTCGAAATACTTCTGCAGGTCCTCCTGTTTCCAGTTGAGGATGTCCGACTCCCAGCCGACCACCGACCAACTGTAGGGATGGGCGATCATTGCCGCGGCCGTGACCTGCTCGCCGAGGACTTGCCAATTGCTGTTGTTGCGCCCGGTGGTCCACTCGGAGTGGATGACACCTCGCTCGCTCTCAACAATGTCTTTTCGGAGTGCGAGGTTGGCGATGCGGTCGGCTTCCAGGTCGAAGATCAGTTCCATAGAGCCCTTGGGAAACCAGTCGGTGTAGACAGTGGTGTTTTCCGTGGTGTAGGCGTTGTTGCTGCCTCCCGCTGCTTCCATCACGCGGTCGAACTGCTTGAACCCGTACTTCTCGGCGCCGTTGAACATCATGTGCTCGAAGAAGTGGCTCAGCCCCGTAATACCAGGGTACTCATTGCGCGAGCCGACCTTATAGAAGAAATACATATTGGCGTTGGGTATTGAATGGTCCTCGTGGACGATGATCTTCATGCCGTTGTCCAGCGTGAAGGTGACGATATCATCCATGTCTGCCTGCGGTGAGAGCAGCGAGAGGACCGCCACCAGAACTGCTGCGGTTGTCATTTCGATTTCCTCACAGAGGGTTTATCAGAGCCCTTCGAGTGGGCTACGAGGATTGACGTTGCCCACCTTCTCATTGTTCTTTGTGCGAGCGCGGCCGTCAAGCGCGGTAATGCTTACCTGAATGCCTGAATTCCCGTCAGTGCGGCGCCTATCACTAGAGTGTGGATATCGTACGTACCCTCGTAGGTGTCGACGCTGATCAGGTTGGTTTCGTGGCGACCGGAGCTGAATTCGTAGGTGATGCCGTTGGCGCCGAGTATCTCGCGGCAGGTGCGCGCGGTGTTGAGTGCCATCCGCACGTTGCGGCTCTTGGCCAGCGAGATCTGCTCCGGCTTGATTGTTCCGGCATCCTTCAGCTGGGCCAGGCGCAGGTTGATCAACTGCGCGGCGGTGATTCCGCTGATGATGTCGGTGAGCTTCTGCTGGACCATCTGGTAACCGGCGAGCGGTTTGCCGAAGGGCGCACGCGTCGAGGAGAAATCCAACGCTTCCTCAAGGCAGGCCGAAGCCGCGCCGACGGCGCCGAAAGCGATGCCGTAGCGGGCTTGATCGAGGCAGCTGAGGGCAGCGCGAAGGCCGATGTCGCTGCCGGGCAGGAGATTCGCGTCGGGGACGCGGCAGTCCTCGAAAACCAGCTCACCGGTGTCGGAAGCCCGCAGGCCGATCTTGCGCAGAATCGGATTTTGGAGAAATCCCGGCGTGCCCTTCTCGACAACGAATCCCCGGATGTCCTTCGGCTTCTCGCCGGTTTGCGCGAAGACGATTGCTACATCGGCAATCGTGGCATTGGTGATCCACATCTTCGAGCCGTTCAGCACCCAAGTGTCGCCGTCGCGCACCGCCCGCGTACGCATGCCGCCTGGATTGGAGCCGCCGTCGGGCTCGGTAAGGCCATAACAGCCGATTTTCTTCCCGGCGGCCAACTCGGGGAGCCAGCGCCGGCGTTGCTCTTCGTTGCCGTAGGTGAAGATCGGATAGATTACCAGGCCGTTCTGGACCGACGCGAACGAACGCAGGCCGGAGTCGCCGCGTTCTAGCTCCTGCATGATCAGGCCATAGGCCAGAGCATCGAGACCCGCACCGCCGTATTCTTCAGGCAGGGCCGCTCCCAACAATCCCATCTCGGCCATCGGGCCGATAAGGTGTTCCGGAAACCTGCCTTCCACGCACCATTCCCCGATATTGGGCAGCACCTGTTCGTTGACGAATTCCCTCACTGTGTCGCGAATCAGGCGCTCTGTGTCGCTCAGCAACTCGTCAATGTTGTAAAAATCAACCATCTTTCTTCTCCTCAGGTTGCAACGATTATATAGCAGTGCCTCTGTAAGGACGATTCCGCACTGCCTTGCATTCCTTAAACCGGTGCCATATATTGGATGGAACATTAATAGTGGATGGAAATGGAAGAGGAAAACGGACAGCATTTAAGCGAGACGTTTAGAAGTCTTTGCCTCGACAATATAAATGGTCTATACAGCGCCGCGTTACGGATGACCCGGAACCCCGAGGATGCGGAGGACCTTGTTCAGGAGACTTATCTCAAGGCAGTGCGCAGCGCCCACCTGTTCGACGAAAGCCTCAACGGCCGCGCCTGGTTGTTCAAGATACTGACCAACTCATTCCGAGACCGCTACCGTAAAAAGGTCAAGTCGCCGCGGTCGGTCGAGATCGACGACGTCGGCGAGTTTCTGCTCTACGATCAGATAAGCGAGTATTTTCCGGAGAAGAAGCCCGGGCAGTCGATCGAGGAGTTCATGCACAAATTTCTCGACGATGATGTCAAGGCCTCTATCGAGCACCTGCCGGAGCAGTTCCGGCTGGTGGTGATTCTCTCCGACATCGAGGGATTCTCTTACAAGGAGATAGCCGAGATCATCGACGCGCCGATCGGCACAGTGATGAGCCGTCTCTTCCGCGGACGCAAGCTGCTGCAGAAGGAACTCTGGGAGTACGCCCGTAAGAAGGGAATCATTAAGCAGAAGCCCGAGAAATTGCACTGATCGGGACCTCTCAACGAACTCGCCCGGCGGCGGGCCGCAATTATTTTTGTCTGACCTGGAGTAATTCCTGAAGGGTTGCCATGGGCAGGGGAGAAAGACTGGTTGCCATAGGGGGAGTGGCCGCCGGCTTGAGCGCCGCCGCCAGAGCCAAGCGCGTCGATCCCTCTCTTGAAATCACCGTGATCGAGCGGGGCGCCGGCATTTCACACGCCTCCTGCGGTCTGCCTTTCCTGATTGCGGGCGACGTTCGTAATGCCGAAACCCTCGTTTCCTCAAGCCCGCAGCAGTTCGAGCGCGAGCGCGGCATCCGGGTGCTGACAAATCACGAGGCAGTCGAAATAGTCCATAGCGGCCGCCAATTGGTCGTGCACGATCTGCAAGTCGGGGAGCGCAAACGTGTCGACTACGACCGCCTGGTGCTGGCGACGGGCGCGTCGCCTCGGATACCGTTTGAAGTAGGAGAGAATGATCGCGGCGTTTTCGCCGTGCGCAGCCTCGACGACGCTCTTGCTCTAAATGCCTGGCTGGAGAGTGAGAAGCCGAGTGAGGCGGTTGTCATCGGCTCCGGCGTGCAGGGTCTGGAGTGGGCGGACGCTCTGCAAAAGCGAAGCTTGAAGGTCACTTTAATCGAGCGGCGAGGTTTTGTGGCCACGCGCTGCGATCCCGAGATCGGCGCCCTCGTGCGTTCTGCTTTGCAGGAGGCCGGTGTTCGCGTACTGACTGGGTCGGCTGTCCTCGGCGTGGAAACGGGAACCGGCGGCTCGATCTCCTCGGTGATAACCGATGCGGCGGTGGTTCCGTGCGGCGTCGCCATAGTTTCCTGCGGTGCCGAGCCGCGCGTGGACCTGGCGCGGCGGGCGGGAATAATCCTGGACCGCTGCGGGGCTATCGCCGTAGACGAAACGATGGAGACCAGCGTCAGGGGTATATTTGCCGCCGGGGACTGCGCCTGCGTCAAGCATCTTGTCACCGGCGCACCATACTACCAGCCGACCGGCGCGCTCGCTGTAAAGACCGGTCGGATCGCCGGAGCCAATGCGGCGGGGAGGTATGCCGCCTTTCCCGGCGCGCTCGCGACGCAAGCGGTTGTAGCCTCGGATTACGAATTGGGTATGACGGGATTGAATTCCGAGGAGGCGGAGCGCGGTCGCCTCAAACCGGTTGCGGTTACGGTCCGCGCGCCGGAGAAGGCTCGCTATCTCACGGGTGCGGGCGACCTTACCGTGCGGCTGATTGCGGATGCCGACTCGAGGCGTCTGATCGGGGCACAGTTGTATGGTAAGCGAGGTGTCACCGGCCGGTTGGGTGTGCTGGCGGCGGCCGTCGCCTCGCGCTTTCCTCTCGACGAACTGGCATTGCTCGACTTGCCTTACGCGCCCAAGGCTTCGCCCGTGTGGGATCCGATTCACATTGCAACGGGGGAATTGCTGAAGAAACTCTAAGACTTGTCAGGATTTACCCCGAGCAGACCATCAATCTAGGCACTCGAAGAGTGCGTCGTACACCTCATCGGGTTTGAGGCGGCTCACATAATCGGGGTGGCAGTAAATGCGCACCTGCTGGGCGGCCTCATTGAACATCTTGTCGAGCGCACCGGCGACGGGCGAAACCTCGGTGATGTCGCGTATCAATTCTTCGCGCGGGAAATAGAGCGGGTAGGTTGTGCCGCGGTCGCCGAGTAGAAGCGTGTCGATCAGGATGTGATGCTCGCGGATGTTGGCGATGCCGGCGCGCTTGCCAACCTTGCGCGCGAACTTCCGTCCCAGCGCCAGCCAACTGTCGAGCCCGGAGTGGTAGGACTCGATCAGACGGCGGCAGATCAGCTTGGCTTCGTACTGCCGCCCGCCGGGCTCGCCCTCGCCGCGGAGCGTGATCAAACGCTTGTAGAGCCCGGCGCGCCCGGCAGCGATTGCGGTGAGCATATCCCGCGCCACCGCTGTGCGCCGGCCGCCCTTGGAGGCGAGCTCAACGATGTGGCGGAAACTCTCGAAATCGCTGTAATACTTGCAGCCTTTCTTGGTGTAGATATTCTCGCCGATCAGCGCTTCCACCTCCAGGTCGGTTTTCACCAAGTCCATAAAGGCGCGGCGGAACATGGCCGAGAAGCAGCGGGCGGTGTGATGCCAGTAGACTTCGGTGAACATTACATAGCGGCTGAAGATAAAGACCTCGGCACTCGCCTTGCCCTTCTCGCGCAGAAGGATGTTTATCCGTTTCTTGTTCTGGTGCTGGATCATGAACGAGCTAAGCAGACGCGCAGCGTCGTAATTGCGGCCGTAGGGGACCCCGGTGTGGATCGAATCGCGCTCGAGATAGTCCATTTTGTCGACATCGATCGGACCGTCGAGCAGGCGGTAAAGCTCGCCGTCGAGACCGCCGCCGTGGTTTTTGCCGAAGACATAATCTGCCAGCTCAGCGGGATCGATGCCGAAGCCCTCTTCGAGCGCGGCGCCCACCTCGCTGGCTTTCGATGTGAGCAGTCGACGGCCGACATCGAGATGGTTGTACTGCCCCAGCCTGCCGGCATAGTCCTTGGTCTTGCCAAGTTCCTCGATCACATGGGTGCCGTAGTAGTGGCCGATGTCGTGAAGCAAGCTGGCGAGTAAAAGCCTTTTCACCTGGTCTGGACTAGCAATCTCGAGCAGGCCTTCGACCTCACAGAGGTGCTTGATGAGTTGGCAGGCGCGAAAGTAAACGCCCAGCGAGTGTTCGAAGCGCGTGTGTTGGGCACCGGGGAAAACAAGGTTCACGAAACCCAGTTGCCTGATGTTGCGCAGGCGCTGCATTTCGCGGGTATCCAAGAGCCTGCGTATCGCTGAGGTCACGAAGACCGAGGTGTACTCCGGCACGCGGATGTTGGTTTCGAAGGGACCGAATATCTCCGGCAGCTCTTTGAATTGGCTCTGCATCAATTAATTCCTCCGGGGTCGGTCAGTTTAACATGCGCGCACTTTCGAGCGAAGTATTTATCTTTCCGGCGGCTTCACGGCGGATGTGTTTCTGTTAAAATCCCCTGCGTGGCTTCGACACGTTTTTAACTGAAACAAAATGGAAATAACCTCTACTGACGATCTAAGCAAACGGGTACGTGCCTTCTTTTCGCCCGGCGGCGCCCTCTCGAAGCGGCTCGACGGCTACGAGGCGCGGCCGTCGCAGGCGAAGATGGCGCTCGCCTGCCTGGAAGCGCTGGTGGGGGACGGTGCGCTGATCGCCGAGGCCGGAACGGGCACCGGCAAGACTCTTGCCTATCTCGTGCCGGCACTGGCTACCGGCAAGAGGATCGTCGTGTCAACCGGCACCAAGAACCTCCAGGAGCAGCTTTTCTTTAAGGATCTGCCTTTCCTCGCCAGCCTCGGGGGTAGTTTCAAGGCTGCTGTGATGAAGGGGCGAGGAAATTATCTTTGCCTGCGCAAGCTGCAACTCTACCGGCGGCAGCCGTTGCTCAAGGGAATGGAGGAGGTAGACCAGTTCCGCTTAATCGAGGATTGGGTTGCCGAGACGGAGACCGGCGAATTCGCGGAGCTTAGCGGAATCCCGGAGGGCACTGCGCTTTTCTCGTCGCTCTCCTGCAGGTCGGACAATTGTGTCGGTCGCAAGTGCCCGCACTACGAGGAGTGCTGGCTGGTGAAAATGAGGTTGCGCGCCGCCGACGCCGACATCGTTGTAGTGAACCATCACCTTCTCTTTGCCGACCTGGCCGTGCGCGACGAAGGCTTCGGGGCGGTGATCCCAGAGTACAGCCGCGTGATCCTCGACGAGGCGCACGAGATCGAGGACGTCGCGACATCGTATTTTGGCGTGGAGGTGAGCAATTGGCGTTTCGAAGAGCTGGCACGCGACGCCGATCACGAATTCTCCAATGAGAAGATCAAGGACACGCGCCTGCTGAATTGCACGGCGGAGGTGCAGAAAAAAGCCCAGGCCCTTTTCTCGCGCATCAAGCCGGGAGCGGACCGCTTCAGGCTCGACGAGATACGCAGTGAGGCGATCTCGGGCGCTCTGCAGCGCTTGCAGGATCAGCTCAGCGATTTTGAGGCTTCGATCGGCATGATCACTGACCGCCCGGAAAGCCTCTTCGCACTGGCGCGGCGCAGCGCGGAGTTGCGCAATGCGTTGACGATTGTTCTGGAAGGGAACGACATCGATTTCGTTTACTGGGGTGAGCGGCGGGGGAGGGGGATATTCCTGCGCGCCAGCCCGATCGATGTTTCGAACAACCTGCGCCAACTGCTCTTCGACAACATCGAGACCGCGATTCTCACCAGCGCGACCCTGGCGGTGGAAGGCTCTTTCCGCTTCGTCCGCGAGCGCCTGGGATTGGAATACGCCGAGGAGATGCTGCTGCCCTCGCACTTCGACTTCCGCAGCCAGACCAGGCTTTACGTTCCTGTAGACCTGCCAGATCCCAACTCCGAAGGCTTTCTGGAGGGCGCCGTCGAGGAGATAATCCGCATACTATCGCTCACCGAGGGGCGCGCGTTCGTCCTGTTCACCAGTCTGAGGAATATGGAAAGGGCATTCGAACTGCTGGAGGGGCGGATCGCTTATCCTCTGCTGCTCCAGGGCACCAGCTCGCGGCGCGACCTGCTGGAGCGTTTCCGTGCGGAGGAGGGCTCGGTGCTGCTTGCCTCGGCCAGCTTCTGGCAGGGAGTCGACGTGCGGGGACCGGACCTCAGCTGCGTGATCATCGACAAGCTGCCGTTCGCCGTTCCCGACGATCCGATTGTGCAGGCCCGAATTGAGCGGATACGAGCGGCCGGCGGCAACCCGTTCAATGATTTTCAGCTGCCTTCGGCGGCGTTGATGCTCAAGCAGGGGCTTGGGCGGCTGGTGCGCGGCTCGAGCGACCGCGGCATCATGGCCGTGCTCGACAGCCGCCTGCTGACGCGCCGTTACGGACAGGTTTTTCTCCGAAGTCTGCACGGCAGCCCCGTGTTGAAGGTATTCGATAGGTTGGCGGATTGGTGGCACAGCGAAGGCGCATGATGAGCCGAGTATTAACCGGGAATCTATCCCAGGTGCATGCCCAAGAGAATCAGATCGTGCTCGCGGCCATGGAGGTCGACCACGAAGTTCTTGAGGACGCCTTCTTTCTCGAAGCCGAGCGGTTCGAGCACCATCACCACGCCGGTCTGCGTTTCCATACAGGTAGCCTCGAGTTTGCGCAGTCCCTTCTTGATGGCGACCATGAAGATCTCGCGGGCGAGTAATGTGCCGAGGCCGAGGCCACGGTAATCGACGTCAACCACGAAGCGGATTTCGCCGGTTTTGCGAAACCAACCGCGCTGCGCCACGTAGAGCAGCGCGTCGCCGACGATTCTGCCTTCATCCACCGCTACAATGACCGTTGACAATCCGTTCTCGATCTCCTCAATGCGTTTCTCGATGACGCTCCGGTCGGTAACGTCGCGGCGCAGGTAGACCCGGTCGCTATCGGGTTGCCTGCGGAAGAACTCCAGTGACGATTCGAAGTCTTCGCGCCCAAGGTATTTCAGCCCGATCTTCTTCCCGTTGGTCAGGCTTACTTCCTTCAAGAACTCTGACATTTTCCCGCCCCCTCAGTACTCTCTTGGAGAAGCGATGGACTCCAGGATCGCATTCTCGATGTCCTGCCACATCCCGCTAAGACTGAAGGTCATCAGATGGACATCGTGTTGATTGTCGTGGAGGTCCACCGCGTGACGCTTCTGGGTGGCCTCGTGTTTGAAGTGAAGTTTCTTGAGCGTATCGTACATCCAGGTTTCGCCATCCAGGACTCTGGCGATCAGATTATTCAGACCTCGTCGAGCGGCGTTTAGAAAGATCTCGCGGGTGATGATGCGGGCAAGGTCGGTATCCCGGAATTCCGGCAGGATGAGAATGCGGATCTCTCCGGTACGCCTCATCCAGCCATAGCGCAGATCCTCGAGGATGGCTTCGCTGATGAACTTGCCTTCGACCTCAGCCACCAGCCGGAAGAAGTTGCCTTTCTCGATTTCCATGAGGCGGCCTTCCACCACCGAGCGGTCCGTCACATCAATGCGCATCAGCTCTCGCTCCTGCTCGGGCATCGAGGCGTAGAACTGCATTGAGGCATCGAGATCGTCAAGCGTTTTCTCACGCACAATGACCGCTGTGCCGTCTTTCAGATACTTGGTTCGAGATGATTCAGAAACCACTCTTTCACTCCTCCATCCATTCAAGCGTTCTAATCTTTCATCGAGGCGGTAGTAATAACAACATATATTTCCTTTGTTACATTATCCAGCGTCTCACCGGTTTTGCTTGCATGTGGGTGAGTGCGGAATTGTGCAATAACAATAGATGATCGTCCCTTGGAAGGGCTTGCTTAAATATCCGATGGAACAGCTGTCCTGTCAAGGAGTATAGGATAAAGTGACGATTAACTCGCGCCGCAACCACTTCTAATTTCAGGATAAACTCTGCACGGTAAACGAAGGCTCCGTGATACGATTAGCCGCAAACCTGCCGAAGGAGGGCAGCGCGGAAGGGGGGAGTTAGTGATTAATTTTCAATTGAGCCTGCCGACCAGGATTGTTTTCGGTCCCGGCCGCTTGGACGCTCTCGGAGATATTGCGGCCGAATTCGGTTCCCGCGCCTTGATCGTGAGTTACGCCCAGCCTGGCCCGTTGAAGGCGACAATCAGCAAGGCACGTGAATTGCTGAGAGCCGCAGGTATAGAAGTGGTTTGTTATGAGGCAATTGAGCCGAATCCGCATCACGACACTTGCGACAGCGGGGCTGAACTGCTGCGTGAAAGCGGTTGCGATATGATTGTGGCTATCGGGGGCGGGAGCGCGATTGATGCATCGAAAGCGATCTCCGCCGCTGCGGCGAACGACAAAAGCTGTTGGGAATTCTGCCGCCGTCCGGGCGGCCTGGCACCGATAGAGGCCGCAGTTCCGATAATCGCAATACCCACTACAGCCGCTACCGGCAGCGAAGCGAACGGCGAGGCGGTAATTTCGAATCCTCACACGCACGAAAAATGCGTGCTGGCCAGTTCGCTGGTCGCTCCCAGGGTGGCTGTTTGCGATCCGAAGTTGCATCTCAGCATTCCTCGCGAGGCGACTGCCGACGGCTGCGTGGACATCATCAGCCACTGCCTGGAGAGCTATCTCAGCGGCGAGAACGACTGCGCACTACAAGATCGCCTGACCGAAGGCGTGATGAACACGGTTTTCGAGTGGGGGCCCGTGGCGGTCGAAGACGGCGGTAATTTGAGAGCCAGGCGCGAGTTGCAGTACGCCAGCCTTTGGGGCATCTCGGATTTGATTCACAGCGGCCGTGGCGGCTCATGGCTGATGCACAACATCGAGCACGCGATCAGCGGCCACTACGACATCCCGCACGGCCGCGGCATGGCGATTGTAATTCCGCGAGTTTTGCGCGAAGTCTTCCTCGAGAACGCGCCCGAACGCCTGGCGCAGCTTGGTAAACGCTGTTTCGGTCTTCAGGGCGGAGAGGTGCGGGAATCAGCCTCCGAGGCTGTCCGGGCCTTTGTCGGCTGGCTGGGGGGCGTTGGCAGAGACCTGTCCCTGGGCGATGTCGGCATCGGCGACGAGCAATTCGAAGCGATGGCCGAAGACATTATTCGCAACGACGGCGATGGCCGTTGCTACCACTCCGTGGTCAAACTGGACCGTGCTGCGCTCGTCAGAATTCTTGAGGCTTGCTTGCGGCGGAATTGATTCCGCAGCCGCGCACGTATGAACTCATGTGTCAGACTTGAATAATTACAAAGAGGGTTATCAGTAACTTGACGAAAAGGAGCCTGATTTGCAGAACTTCAGACTGAGCATACCCACAACGATGGTGGTTGGTCCCGGGCAGTTTTCCACCCTGGGGGAGGAGGCTGCGGCGATCGGCAAGAAGGTACTGGTCGTCACCGGCCGTTCGTCCGCCCGCAGGACGGGACTGCTAGACCGGGCGGTAGACTTATTGAACGAGGCGGGTGTGGAATCGGTCGTCTTCGGAGAGATCGAGCCCAACCCTCGCCACACAACCTGTGACCGAGCGGCAGAGATCGCTCGTGCCGAGGGCTGCGATGTGATTGTGGCGCTCGGCGGCGGGAGCCCGATGGATGCCGCCAAGGCGATCGCCGCCTCGGCGGTGACGGGTCGTAGCTGCTGGGATTTTGTGAACCGGGTCGGCGGGCGCGCGGAGATTTCCGGGGCGTTGCCGATCATCGCAGTGCCGACAACCGCCGCCACCGGTAGCGAGGCCGACGCCGGGGCGGTGATCACCAACTGGGAGACCAACGAGAAATGCCCGATGTTTAGCTTACTGACAATTCCAGCGGTAGCCATCCTCGACCCGGAACTGCACCTCAGCCTCCCGCCCGACGTCACAGCCGACGGCTGCGTCGATATCCTCAGTCATTATCTCGAGAGCTATCTTGCGGGCGAGGGCGACTGCGGTGTTCAGGACCGTATCACCGAGGGCCTGATGAACGTCGTGTTCGAGTGGGGGCCTGTCGCCTATCGAGACGGGAGCAATTTGCGCGCTCGCAGGGAGTTACAGTACGCAAGCACGTGGGCTCTGACCGGCCTGCCGAACAAAGGCCGGGGTGGCGCGTGGCCGATGCATGCCATCGAACATGCCCTTAGCGGTCACTATGACATCGCTCACGGGCGCGGCCTGGCTATCGTAATCCCCAGGATAATGCGCTTCGTCCACGAGGCTGTTCCCAACCGCTATGCACAATTCGGAACGCGCTGCTTCGGGATTCCTCAAGGGAATCAGAATTCAATGGCGAAAGCCGCGATTGACGCGTTTGTCACCTGGCTTGAAAGCCTCGACCGCAATCTCACGCTTGGCGATGTGGGAATCGGTGAAGAAAAATTCGAGGTGATGGCCGAGGATGTGTTACGCAATTACGGCGACGGCAGGAAATTCGATTACGTTGTCGAACTGGATAAGAAGGCGATCATCGAAATACTGGGGATGTGTCGGAAGCCTAATTAATACTCGGGATCGTTGAATATTAAAGGGGGGCCGCTCGGCCGCCCCCTTCCGATCAACTGTCGTCCGGGATTACTGATCCGACGCCAGGCGTTGGATCAGGTCCATTTTGTTGCGCGCGATGTCGTCATCAGGCTTGTATTTCAGCGCCAGGGCAAACTGTTGCAGCGCTTCTTTACCGCGACCGAGCTTGAGGTAGAGCTTGCCGAGCCTGTGGCGGGCTTCGGTGTAGCGCTTATTGATTTTAAGCGCTTTCTTCAGCGTTTCCTCAGCACCGGCATAGTCCTCTTTCTGAATCAGCATGCGCGCCAGGGTGTTATAGGCGAATCTGTTGCCGGGTGATGCCTCTATCGCTTCCCGCACCAGCCGGATTGCTTCGTCCAACTCGCCCTTGCGTAAGTAGATACTGCCGAGGTTGTTGTAAGCGGCGAAATAGCCTGGGCGGATGGCCAGCGAGCGATGGAAGTCCTGCTCCGCCTTGTCGATGTTACCCAGCTCCATCTCGATGACTCCGAGGTTGTTGTAAACCTGCGGTGAGTCCGGATAGAGCTTGTAGGCGATGGTGTAGTATTTAATTGCTTTTTCGAGAAAGTCCGGTGTCTCTCGACGGAGGAAGATGTCGGAGCCGATGTTGTTGTAAAAGCATGCCGCCGCTTCGAGGTCGCTGATTGCGCGCCAGCGGTGGTACTGGGGATAATCGGTCAGCGAGAAGTCGATCAGATAAGGTTTCGGACCGTCGTAGACCACGGCGCAGATATGGCTGTTATAGACAATTGTGTCGCCTACTTTCTCGAAGCTGTCGACCTCGGTGACCTCGGCGTACTGAGCGTTGATCCTGATCGCCCTGGCCATGCCGATGAATAGGTTGGTGTAGGATATGCAGTTGGCCTTCTTGTGAGCTACCACATCCAGGGCGCTATAGTTGCTGTTGCGGCTGTATACGATGCCCATATCCTTGCCGGTGAGCAGCATAACTGCCAACTGCTTGGCTTGCTGATACTTAGTCCGGCCGAATGTCTCCGCCATGTGGGCGGTTCTCACGAGAGAGCGATCTATCTTGAAAGGAACCTCAAACAGTTTTAATTCGTCGGATTCCAGAACGCTATTCGCGTAATTCTGAAGTTGCTGAGGGCTGAGACGCTCGTGAGGAACCTTGAGATTCTTCACAGAGCCGCAGCCGGTCAGCAACGCCACGGAAACTAGTGCTGCTACAAACGGACCCCAATGCTTAAGCATTACTAAACCTCGATGCGTATTCAATGTCACCGCGTAGATTGTGAAGCGGGATAATCCGCAAGGCTGTAAGGTTGGTTACTGGCCGGCCTCGGCAAAATGGATCCTGACCACTTCTGGATCAATTAACCTGCATGTTTTGCAGCAAAGGAAATCTTGTAGATGTCGGTCAAGGCTGCGGATTTTCGGGGTGATTAACCGCCAAGCTCTCAATCATATCGATTTTGCTCTGCGCAAGTTTATCATCGGGCTGGTATTTCAGTGCCAGGGCGAACTGGTCGAGTGCATCTGCCAGGCGGCCCGAGCGCAGAAACAAGCGGCCGAGGTCGTGGCGCGCATCGGTGAAACGTTGATCGATAGCTAGAGCTTTCTTGAGATTTCGCTCCGCTTCCTCGTTGTAGCCCTTACGAATCTGCAGGCGCGCAAGGGCGTGAAATGCATACTTGTTTTCCGGAGACGCTTTAACTGCCCCTTGGTAAAGCCGTAGTGCGTTGTCGAGCTCTCCGCGCGTGAGATAGAGCGAACCTAAATTACTGTAGGCAGCGAAATAGCCGGGCCTGTGTTCGAGGGCCATGTGGAAATAGCTTTCGGCTTTCGAGATGTTGTTGCGATGGAGCTCGAGCACACCTAAATTGTTGTAAACCTGGGGTAATTTGGGTGCGAGTTTTCTGGCCAAGTAGAAATAGGTTAACGCCTTATTGACTCGAACCGACTCATCTTCCTCGAGATACTCCCGCGCGCCGAGGTTGTTGTAAAACACGGCTGCCGCCTCGGGATCGCTCATTGCGCGCCAAAAGTGGTAGTTCCTATGCGGGCGGAGCGAGAAGTCGATGAGATAGTGCTTGGGACCTTCGAAAACTACGGCGCAGACGTGGCTGTTGTAAACGACAGTATCCCCGATCTTCGAATAACTCTCTACCTCCGTTACTTCTGCGTACTCCGCGTTGATGCCGATGGATCGCGCCATCCCGACGAACAGATTGGTGTAGGAGATGCAATTAGCTTTGCGCGATTCGAAGACCTCGATGGCGCTGAAGTTACAGTTGTGACTATATGTAATCCCCAACTCATCGCCGGCCAGCAGCTTAAGGGCCAGTTGCTTGGCCTGGAACGATTTGCTCCAGCCGGGGCGTGCTATCTCCTTGGCGATTTCTCTGAGCTCGTCGGTGATCTTGTAAGGCACCTTGAAGAGAGCGAATTCCTCATCGCTAAGGACCTTACGAGCGAACCTCAGCATTTCGGTGTCGGAAAATACCTTTTTATCGACTTTCTGGACAGTGCCACAGCTTGTCAGTGTCGCTAACAGGGCCACGAGACCGAGAATCAGAAACCAAAGGGGGAATCTTTTCATAGCCGGCACCCTATCAAGTTTCACCTAAAATGTGCACCACAATCCTAACTTACGCTGTAATAGCACTTACTTAGGTGCGCGGAGCAGGCCCCGACTCTCTGAACGGTAATTTATTTCCAGCGATTCTCGTAAATCGGGAACTTGGAGCAAAGCTCGAGCACCTGCTTGCGAACATTTTCCTGAGCCGCTTCACGCTCATCTTTTTCGACGTCGAGGACATCGCAGATCAGGTTGCCGATCTGCTCGAATTCCGACTCCTTCATGCCGCGAGTGGTGCAGGCCGGAGAACCGAGACGGATGCCGCTGCAGACCCACGGCTTCTTGGTGTCGAACGGAATCGTGTTTTTGTTGACCGTGATACCGGCCGCCTCCAGGCGTGCCTCTGAGCCCTTACCGGAGATTCCGCGGCTGTTGAGCGTGTCGACCAGCAAGAGGTGATTGTCAGTGCCCCCGGAAACGATGCGGTATCCGCGCTTGGCGATCACGCCGGCTAGCACCTTGGCGTTGGCGACAACCTGTTTCTGGTAAGACTTAAAGCCGTCGCTGAGCGCCTCCTTGAAAGCTACAGCCTTGGCCGCGATGATGTGCATCAACGGCCCGCCCTGATTACCCGGGAAGACGATCTTGTCGAGCTTCTCGGCCCATGTCTCCTTGCACATGATGATGCCGCCGCGCGGTCCTCGTAGGGTCTTGTGCGTCGTGGAGGTGACAAAGTCGCAGTGGGGGATCGGCGATGGATGAAGCCCGGTGGAGACCAGGCCGGCGATGTGAGCGATATCTGCACAAACCACGGTTTCCACTTCCGCCGCCAGCTTTGCGATGCGCTCGAAATCGATGAAGCGCGGGTAGGCGCTGGCGCCCACCATGATCAGCTTTGGCTGGCATTCCCGGGCGATGCGCAGCATCTCGTCGTAATCGATTTGCTCGGTTTCCTTGTTAACGCCGTAGGGTACGATGTTGTAGGTAATGCCGCTGAAATTGAGCGGGTGGCCGTGGCTGAGATGGCCGCCGTGGCTGAGATCCATACCCATCACGGTATCGCCGGGCTCGCAGGCCGTCATGTAGACGGCGATATTCGCGGTTGTGCCGCTGTGGGGCTGGACATTGGCGTGCTCGCAACCGAAAAGCTGCGTGAGGCGCTCTATCGCGAGGCTCTCGGCCGTGTCGACGTTCGTGCAACCGCCGTAGTAGCGCTTGGCGGGATAGCCCTCCGCGTACTTGTTCGTCATCACTGAGCCCATCGCTTCCAACACGGCCTCAGAGACGAAATTCTCACTGGCGATAAGCTCGAGACCCTCATGCTGGCGCAAGGCCTCGGCCCTCATTGCATCGTATATTTGCGGATCAACTCGTTTTAACTCATCGTTCATCTTTGTCTCCCCGATTTCAAAGCCGAATTACCACTGTACATCAGAGGAAGAATTTTACCACAGTGCCTTCAATGCCGCATGAGGGAGTGCCGATTCTCAAAGGTATTTCCCGACTTTTCCTGAGCAGTTCGGCTACATTTCAGCAATTGATGGACGGCCTGAAATTTGCCTTGAGGCCAGATCGTTATTAGCGTAAATTAATTTCTGCCCATATCTAGAATGTAAAATTATAATTCGCGATTAACTGCCTTGCTTTCTTACTGCATGTTGTGAGTGGCATGCAGAGCTGAATCCAAGAACTCGAAGGAGGTAGAGATGTCAAATGGGAAAACCGTAAAGGCTGGGATAGGGGGATGGCTGATTTTGCCCGCCATCGGGTGTGTAGTTGCTCCAATACTGCTGATAGTGGTGATATTTAATAACTTCAGCGTGATGGACACCTACGAATATTCCATCGTTATCGACAGGTTTGAGGGATTTGAAACTCTGGTCTGGTTCGAAATAATCGGCTGTTTCGTGTTTCTGTTCTTCGTCCTCTATCTTGGCTTCAGGTTCTTTACCAAACATCCGACTTTGCCGGCATTGTGGATTACTTATCTTTGGGCTCAGCTTGGTTTCTCTGCAATCCGCTTTTTCTGGGGCATTGCGATCTTCGGGGAATATGCCGAAGACGTAATGCAGGAACTCATCGCGGGGACAGGTATTGTGGCCGCAATTATCGGTGCGGCGATATGGATACCCTATTTCATGAAGTCCGAGAGGGTCCGTCTCACATTCGCCGCGGCGGGGCAGTCGCTCGCCACGGGAGATCCCGAGGGCTTGGATGTACTGGGAGGCGAAGATGCGATGCCGCCCGACAGCGACTCCGTGCTGTAGGGTATCCGATAGCCGGGCCGGAGCAACGTTACTTTGCAGTTTCCGATAATTTTTTTATGGCGTCCTGTGCGCTCGTTCTGGCGATCTCATCGAGATCGAAGAGCAACTCCTTGAGCGAGTCGATTACGCTCTCATCGCCGATGTTTCCAAGCGCCTCGGCGGCGCTCGAGCGCACGGCCCAGTAGCTGTCTTTCAGCGCTGCCTTGAGCGGCTCGATTGCCGACGGGTGGTCGATCTTCAGGAGGGCGTCGACGGCGCTCTTCCGCACTCCCCAGCTCTCGTCGCGTAGCGCTTCGGCCAGTGGCTCGACGGCCATGTCGCCGCCGATCTGGATCAGAGCATTGGCGGCACGCGCCCTGACGGCCACCGCATTGTCGTACAGGGCTCTGATGAGAGGCTCGAATGCCGGTTTGCCGATTTGTACGAGCGCGGCCGTAGCGTCCCATACGCAGTCACAGAGTGCATCGACGAGGCACTCAGCCGCCGACGGAACGGCAATCTGCCCAAGCGCGATTGCAGCGTTGTCCTTGACGTAAACATCCTTATCCTTCAACGCCTCGCAGAGGGCGGGCACGGCGGCGGGATCGCCGATCTTACCCAACGCCAGGGCCGCGCGCCGTCGCACGGACACATTGACGTCGTTAAGAACGCCTTCGAGCGGCTCCCGAGCGAGGCTGCCAAAGCTACCCAGCGCTTCGGTGGCGATCGAACGAACCTTTATATCCTTTTCCTTCAGCATCTCGATCAAGGGAGCAAGGGCGCTCTCATCGCCGATCCTGCCCAGAGCTTCGGCGGCACGGATGCGCACCCTGTCGTTCTTGTCGCGCAGTCGGTCGATCAGGGGCGCAACTGCCGGCCCGCCTATCGCCGTTAGCGCATCCTCGATCTTGTTGCGGACGTACATACTGTCCCCTTCGCGCATCAAGGCCTCGATCAGGCTCGACACGGCTCGCTCGTCAGCGAGTTCGGTCAGCGCGTCGGCTGCGGCGCGGCGCACCTCATCCGATTCACTCTCCAGGGCGGCGGCGATTGATTTCCAATCGCGTTTTTTAGCATAACCCTCCAGCTTGCCAATGGTCTTCTTATCGCTAATCATTTCACAAAACCTGGTTAGAAAGGCCGCTTGCTTGTGATCACGCAAATGAATATCGCCACTACAAGTATAATTTGTATTGAGCACGAATAGCAAAAAAAAGCGATGTTCGGGCAGGCACGGCCGGGACCGCCCGAGTAGTGGATGCTCAGTGCCCCTCGATCAGGTCCTGATAAAGTCCTGGAATTTCCGCGGGATCGTGGCCGAACATGGTGGCGAACTGGAACAGCAGTGGTCCCAGGATATCGATGGTGGAAATTCCCAGTGCCTTGGCTTTGTCGGCCATCGTTGTGCGCTCGTCCGCGCCCACCAGCGTGTAAATCACGGCCGCTTCGAGTTCTTTGGCTTCGCGAAGAATCCTTTCGACCTCCTGTGGGGTGCGAACGAATTTTTTCATGTGAATCTCGGCCTCATGTCCCTCGAACTGCGCCAGCGCGGCCTTGGCGACTCGCTCGCAGGTCTGGCCGGTGGCATCTGAGACCACGAAAACATGTTTGAGGCTGGCAGTCATATCTATCCTCCTTCGTCCGCCTCGGGGGGCGAGACTATCCGGATTCCATTTTTTCGAGTCGCCGGATGTGGCGACCGCCCTCGAATCCGGTTTCGAGGAATTCGCGCAGGATTTCGTCGGCGAGCTCTTCGCCGATCAGCCTGCCGCCCATAACGAGGACGTTTGCGTTGTTATGAGCGCGAGCCATGCGCGCCGAGAAAGGCTCGCTGCAGAGCGCGGCGCGGACTCCCGGAACCTTGTTTGCGGTCATGGCCATGCCCTGACCGGTGCCGCAGCAAAGAACAGCGAATCTCACTTCGCCCTCGGCGGCGGCTTGAGCGGCGGGCCGGCCGTAATCGGCGTAGTCGGTGCTCGCTTCGCTGTCTGTTCCGAAATCCAGAACTTCGTGCCCCAGGTCCAGGAGCTTCTTCTTGAGGTGTTCCTTTAGCCGAAAGCCGGCGTGATCGCTGGCCACAGCAATCTTCATCCTCCACCTCCTCTCGAGCCTCCCCGGCGTCAGCCGTGGAACGGCATGATCAGCTTCTCGTATTCCCGGATCGCGTAGGTGTTGCTCATGCCCGCGATATAGTCGCAGACGAGCCGCAGGAACTCCGGGCGGCCGTGATAGTTGGCTGCGATCTCCCCCTTAAGCTGCTCCTCGGTGCTCCGCTTGGACATGTGTTGAAGGTGCTCGATCTTGTTGTCGGCGCGGTATCGCTCGAGGGCGTAAAACGGCAACAGCCGCGGATCATTGTAATAGATGCTGAAAAGCTCGCGGATCAGGTAGCGCCCCGATTCGTCGTTGAGTTGGACCTGCCGTGAGCGAATGACGCGGCCGACGACGAACTTTTCCAGCTCTTTGAAGAGCGGATGCATCTCGCTGCTGAAGTCGACGCAACGGCTGATGGCATCCTGCTTTTTCGCGAAATCTGCATGGGAGTTCATCTTGTGCCTTTTACACCAGGCTCTCAGTCGCCGTTCCGATTCCTGAATGACATCAACGATGAGCACGTGAATCAAGCTGCGAATGATCGTGTTCTGCTTGACGTAGCTGCCCACTTTCTTGTCGCGCAGCAACTCGTTCTTCGCGGCGATGCGCTTGACCAAGTCCAATTCCATCACGTCGCCGAACGGCACAATCCGCCCGCGCAGGCCGTCCTCGAGGTCATGAGTCTGCTGCGCGATCTCGTCGGCTGAGGCCACTACCTGGCCTTCGAAGTGCGGCTCGGACCGCTCGAGGTGCAAGCCCTCCTTCTCCAGGCCGGGATAATCGACCCACTTCTTCCAGCGCGTGTGCTTGAGGATGCCTTCGCGAGCCTGGTCGCTGAGGTTGAGGCCCGGGTGGCCGTATCGCGATTCGATCTCGTCGATCACCTTGAGGCTCTGTAGGTTGTGCTTGAAGCCGCCGCCGGCGGAGGCCAGCTCGGGGGGGATGCCCTCCGGTACGTCCTTGCCGCGCATGACGGCATCGAGCGTCTTCTCGCCGACGTGGCCGAACGGCGTGTGGCCGAGATCGTGGCCGAGGGCGATCGTCTCGGTCAGGTCCTCGTTGAGCCCGAGGCAGCGGGCGATGGTGCGGCTGATCTGCATCACCTCGACCGTGTGGGTGAGGCGGGTGCGCTGGTGGTCGTTGGTGTAGGGGATAAAGACCTGGGTCTTGTGCTTGAGGCGGCGGAAGGCGCGGGAGTGGATCACGCGGTCGCGGTCGTGCATGAAGGCAGTGCGCGGATCCTGTTTGCGGCCCTCCGATTCCAGTTCGTAACGCCGTGTCGCCCACGCAGAGAGCTGGGCGCAAGCGCCCGTGGAGGCTTCCTCACGGCGCAGCAGCGATTCCGCGTCGAGAGCGGAGAATTCGGGAGATTTGCCTTTTGCCATGTCCAGATATCCGGCAGAAGTTTAGCCGACTTGGGAGTCTCCACGCAATTGCTCAACGGCTTCTCGTGCAGCCCTCTCCATGCGCTCACGTTTGACGCGCGCCACCTCGTCCTTCGGGCTCGCCTGGGCCGTGCCTGCGTATAGGGCGAAACGGTCCATCAGGGTTGCAGCTACTACCAGGTAAGGCACAAACCACGGTGCGATAAAAACGAACGCCGCGGCCAGAGCGCTGCCCACCAACAGCCGGGCGAGGTAGATCCGGCGGGTGGGTGCTTGCAAGGCGGGGAACAAAGGCGATACCGTCTTCAGGCAGGCGAAGCGCCGGCGGCGCAGAATCGCCAGGGCGAGATCGATCACCAGCAAGGGCCAGAAGATCCAATGAGACCATGCCGCGCCGATACAACCCAGGAGGATCGCAGACGAGAGATACAAGGTCGTGATAATCGGTCCGAGGGCATTTTCCACACCGCTCCAGCCCTCCTGGCCTGGGAGCCTGTAGACAAAGCCGACGGCGAGCGCGGTTGCCAGCCCGAGAGCGGCGGCGAGCGCGAGGAGCGCGGCAGTCCATTCATACGCCAACCACAAGGCTGCAGCCGAAACGATTATTGAAACCGTAAACAGGGCAGCCAGCACCGCTTCGCGGCTGAGCCAGGAATGGGTGAATCCGAAGGCGGCCTTGAAAGCGCGCCCGGCGCGACCCAGATGCAGGAAGGATATTAGTAATCCAGCACATGCCAGCGCTGCCGACCACCAGAGCGCCGTGGGCAGGTCGGGCCAGTCACCGGCTCCTGAGAAGATCGCTGCGGCGCTCGCGAAGACCACGCCGACTGACACGATGATTGCCCACGTGAAAATCAGCAGGGGGACGAGTGTTGAGAATCGGTTCTCCATCGCGCCAAACCGCCGGCCGTTGACCGGGAGGCTCTCCTTGAATACGATTTCAGCATGAATCGTAGCGTACCGGGATGCCTCCGGCAAAGGAAGGAATACATGGGCGGGATACCGAGAGCGCTTGCAGTTTACGGGATAATGTTTGGATTCTTTACTGCGTGGCTGTTTGCCATCGGTTGCGCGACGGAGAAAACCGAGCGCTCGACAGCGATCATGGGCACCGTGCTCACCGTGACCGTCTACGGATTATCGAGCGAAGTCGCCGACGAGGCTGTCGACTCGGTATACAGTGAGATGGAGCGGCTCAACAACCTCCTTAGCGTGTGGGACAGCGAGAGCACTCTGTCGCGTCTCAACCGAGCGGCAGCCGGGGGCTGGGCGGAAGCCGATCCCGAGATACTCGGACTGATTCAGCAGTCCTTCAAATATTCTGAGTTGAGCGGCGGAGCCTTTGATGTCACCGCCGGGCCGTTGGTCAGGCTGTGGGGATTCCTCCGCAGAGGCGACAAGCGGCCGCCGACGGAGACGGAATTGATGGAGGCGGCGGCAAGGATCGGATTCCGGCAAGTCGAGTTGGACGAGAGCCGCTCGATGGTCCGCTTCGGCGTGCAGGGTATGGAAATCGATTTCGGCGGTGTGGCGAAGGGCTATGCCGTCGACTCGGCGATAAAGCTACTGCATGAGAAAGGGGTGGAGAGCGCGCTGGTCAACCTGGGGGGCAACTCGCGCGCGATTGGTACGCGCCCCGGCCGCGGAACATGGCGCATCTCGGTCCGCGATCCGCGGAAGCAGGAGGGGACGATCGGCGTCCTGGAAATCGCGGGGCAGGGGGTGGCGAGCTCGGGGCAGTACGAGAACTACTTCGAGTACGATGGCAAGCGCTACGGCCACATCATCGACCCTCGCACCGGTTATCCCGTCGAGGGGGTGCTGGGCACGACCATCGTCGCGCCCGACGCACTCACGGCGGACATTCTCTCGACGACTGTCTTCGTTCTTGGCCCGGAGAAGGGGCCAGAGCTGATCAAGTCGCTGGAGGATGTCGAGGGCATAATCATCCTGCCGCGCGCCGACGGCGGCATGCTGATCAGGGTTTCCGAAGGGCTGGCGGACGATTTCCAACTTGACACGGCGATCTCCGACGCGACGGTGGAGACCTTCTGAGCCCTCGGTCAGCCGGTTTTGGGGAGAATCCAATGTTGTCTACAGTGCCAGGACCGGGCAAATTGCGCGACCAAGTGTTTACCAGTCCGGTATAAACACGAGATGTCAAGACAGCATGCATCTATACCAGTTTATACACTACCACTCACTACCGGCTTTGCGGCTACTACTGCGTATAAGGTAGTTAATAGTAGTGATAAGATCAGACACTAAGATAACACGCGACATATCATAACCATATACAACTATATAAGCATATCATAGTTGATGGTCGTGGCGTGTTCTACAGCTACAACACTAGTTCCATATAGAGGGCGTCTTCGGTCGGGCTGGGGCGGTACTTATCGATCTCGCGGAAGCCGAGGGATTTGTAAAGCGCAATTGCCGACTGCATGCGGTCGGGGATGGTGTCGAGGCGCATGCGGCGGTAGCCGAGTTTTCTCGCTTCGTCGATGATCGCCAGCGAGAGCCTGCGGCCGAGTTGCAGGCGCCGGAATTGCGGCCGCACGTAGAGCCGTTTCATCTCGCATATGCCATCATCGTCCCATCCACGCAGGGCGACGCAGCCCGCCGCGTTGGCCGCGTAGTACTCACGCTTGCACGATCGGCGGTCGTCCTGCCGGGCGATTGCGGTTTTTGGCGAGGAGACATTCCAGGCGATCAGCAGGCAGCCGTCGGGCGAAGCGTAATCGCCGGGCAGGTCCTTCAATTCCCCGGCGATGTTGGCGTAACAGATCTCGTAGTCGAGCCACTCGGCGTACTCGTGGAACAGTTCGCACACAGCCGTTGCATCGGCCGGTAAGCTGGCACGCTTGATGTCGACAGACGCCATCGAGAAACCGTTTGAGCTCGGAAAACGCTCTTTAATTGGTCAATCATGTATTAGTTTCCAGCAGGCCGGCAAGCTGTAGTGAGGATCACATTTCGTAATAAAATCTTAAGCTTGTGCCACATCAACTAGAGATACAGGATCTTCGAATCGAACAATGCAGTGAAGTAACTGATTGCCTGTGCCAAGTTTATTTGGATAACCACGGTCGCCCGTCGAAAATTCTGAGGATTTAATTGTGGCTATGCGAGCTTCAAGACTTCGTAAACCAGCTTTTCAATGCCGTCGGCGACTTCGTTGATGCGCGTGGCGAGCATGTAGGCTGGTGTGGTGACGACCTTGTGATCGGCGTCGACGACGCAGTCGCGCACTTCGCAGTTAACGTGCTTGGCACCCATCGCCTCGATAGCACCGGCGGTCTCCTTGTCGCTACCGATGGTCAGCTTGACACCCTCGATGCCCGCCCTGCCGTAGATCTTTGCAGCCAGAGCCGGAGCGATGCAGATGAAGCCGACCGGCTTGGCCGCGGAGTGCATTTCCAGCACGAGGCGGGAGACATCGGTATTGACGGTGCAGTCGGCACCCTTGACGGCGAAGTCGCAAAGGTTTTTTGCGGCGCCGAAGCCGCCGGGAATGATGAGAGCGTCGATGTCGGCGGCAGTGATACCGGCAATGTTTTTGATGTCGCCGCGGGCGATGCGGGCCGATTCGACGAGCACGCTGCGGCTCTCGCCATCAGCCGGCTCGCCGGCGATGTGATTAATCACGTGCATCTGCGGGACGTCGGGCGCCATGTAAAGAATCTCGGCCCCGGCGCGGTCGAGCGCCAGTATCGCGGCAACGCTCTCATGGATTTCTGCGCCGTCGTAGACGCCGCAACCGGAAAGGATCACTCCCACCTTCGGCATAGCTGTTCCTCCATTCCGAGCAGGTTCGGTTTCTCGGCGGCGGAAGCGCGATCAAATGCCGACAAAGGCGCCACCACCGCGCGGTTCGGTTCGATTGCCAAAACTATATCAGGAAGCACTCTCGCGCGGAAGGGCGGCTACTTCGATCTCTTCCAGCAGCGCGAGAATCTTCTCCAGCACTTCTTTGTTGAATGTCAACGCCACATGGCTGGCCTCGACCAGCAACACCTCAGTTCTACCTATCCCTTTCGGGATCGTGGCGTATGCCAGCGGTACGATGCCATCGTTGGGATTGGGCATCGGCATGCCGAGCCGGGCGCGAATTCGGTTCAGGGTTTGGTAGTGCCCGAGTATTCCTCCGGCAGCGGATGTGCCGGCCACCACTAGATAGCGGACGTTTTCGGGCAGGGGGCGGCTGTTGAGGTCGGCGATCAGCGGGGAGTCGGTCGTAAGCTGGAGGGCGCCCTTCTCGCCGTATTCCACCTTGAGGCTGGTGACCATCGTTTGTATCAGGATGCGCTCGGGGGGCTTCAACGGCTTGCCGCCGATGCGGGCCGTCTCGATGAAGTTGTCGGCGAACATGGTGCGCATGTCGTCTGAAGAGGTGGTGCCGCGATTAGGTGTGCCTAGCAGCACGAGAGCAGCGGTTGTCTTTTCACCCCCGAGCTTCTCGACGTAATAGCGGCTGATGATTCCGCCCATGCTGTGCGCGATGATCACCGTCTCGCGGTCCCCGGCTTGCGAGCGGATAAATTCCGCCAGGCGCTCCGCCGTCTCCTCGATCCACTCGTCGCGGCAATCATAAGAAAATCTGCGCTGGGCGGTCCAACCGGCCTTGGCCAGGTTTGCCGCGAGCCAGTCGAATCGCTCCGGGTAAGAGGCTGCGCCGTGGACGAACACCAACATCGGCCCGTCGTCGCGCTCCGCTGCAGGCAGGGCATTTCCAGTCGTTCTTTTCTCACGGGGAAAAAGCAGGACAAACAACGCCAGCAGGGAGAGTACGGCCGCCATCGCCAGCCAGTTTAACAGAGACTGCCGTTTCACTCGCTGCGCCCCGGTTTCAACGCGGAGAAGACAATCTTGCTCTCCGTCAGGGTACGATGGCCTTCCTTGAAATTCTCTTCGATTGTTCTCAGCCGGCCGTTCTCTCTCCAATTATCGACAATTCGTTGGGGGAGGTACTGAATCACCAACTGCTCGAACGACTCGAATTCGATGACGCGTGTGAAAACCTCGAGACTCTCGATTTCCAGGCCTGCGGCTTGCAGCACCGCCTTCAGCCTGCTTTCGCTGTACGAATGGTCGATCGGGAGCCCTGCTTCCTGCCACTGACTCTTCTCGAAACAGGTGATGGCGAGGCGTCCGCCGCCGAACAGAGCCTCGACGGCGCGCCGGATGATGACGTCGGTGAGGCAGAGATTAGCGGTGATCAGGTCGAAAGCGCCGGGTGGCGCGAGCCCGACATAGCTGCCTGATTCGGCATCTGCAACCAGAAAACGGACGTTCTCACGTCCCTCCAACTCGGCACGCTTTCTGGCCTCGGCGATACGCTCGGGTTTCCTGTCGATTCCCACAACCCAGCGGACGGTGGACGCGAGCAAGAATGCCACTCGACCGCAGCCGCAACCGATATCGAGGCACCACGACTGCGGCTGCGCGGCGGACTTGAGGATGGTTTCGAATTGGGGCAGCAGTTCTTCGTGGGCGTCCTTCAGGCCCGGCTTGAAATAGATACTTTCGGATGCCATTGAAAGACTCCTCCGCGGTAGAGTACTTTAGCGCGAACGGCGCGAAAATTCCAGACAATGGCTCCGAGGCGAACCACTTGGGATAGCCGCGCGTTTTTGTAGCGTATGGATTACGGAGAGAAATGGATGCTATACTGCCCGTCCCCAGCTGGAGGGAAGTAATGACCGGTACACAAAGATTTTTGGTAGGTTCGGGCGCTGTAATACTGATTTCGGCGCTTATAGCAATTGCCTACGCGCAGGATACGGGCGTGACCGCTACTCCCGAGGACACAAAGGAGTTCGAGCGGCTCACCCGGCTCTATTCTATTATCGAGCAGAATTACTACGTTGAGTTCGACGTCAAGAACGCCTTTACGGGAGCGCTTAACGGCATGCTCAACCAGCTCGATCCGCACTCCACCTTCATCGATATCAGCGATTACGCTCTGATGGAGGAGCGCTACCGAGGCGATTACCAAGGGATCGGCGTCAGCTTCATTATGTTCGACGACAAGATCACGGTAATGGAGGTGATGGCGGGCGGCCCGTCGGAGCGCGTCGGCGTCCACATGGGTGACCAGATTGTCGAGATCGAGGGCGAGAGCGCCATCGGCCTCGACAGCGAAGAGGTGCAGAGACGCCTGCGAGGGCCCGACAGAACGCAGGTGTCAGTCAAGATCCAACGCCCGCATCACGAAGAGCTGGTACCGGTGACGATCACCAGAGGACAGATCCCTATTGCCAGCGTCGAGAACTCATTCATGCTGGACCAGCGGACTGGATACATCCGCGTGACCCGCTTTGCGCGCAAGACTTCGCGTGAGCTGGAGGCGGAGATGGAGAGCCTCAGCAAGCAGGGGATGGATCGACTGGTGCTGGACCTGCGCGGCAATACCGGGGGCTTCCTGGAAACCTCGATACAACTGGTGGACAAATTCATTCCCGGCAGGCGGCTGATCGTCTATACCGACGGCCAGGCCAAGGGCTCGCGTGAGCGGTTTTTTTCTTACGACGGAAATAAGTACTGGGATTTGCCGCTCGTCGTCATGGTCGACCACGTCAGCGCCAGCGCGTCGGAGATCGTCGCCGGAGCGCTTCAGGATTGGGACCGCGCGGTAATCGCCGGGCAGACGTCCTTCGGCAAGGGCCTGGTCCAGACCGGATTCCGGCTGGTCGACGGATCGCGCCTGCTGCTGACAACTTCCCGCTACTACACACCCTCCGGCCGACTGATCCAGCGGGATTACAAGGGTTTGGACCTGGAGACATATCAGGTCCAGGGATATTTCGATTACGATTCGAGCGAATTCAAGGTCTCCGAAGTAGAGGGCGAGAGACCCGTATACCTCACGGCCAATGGGCGCACCGTTTTCGGCGGCGGAGGCATCACCCCCGACGAAATCATCGACGGCGAACTGATGTTCGATCCGCTGGTCTACTCGCTTAACAACAGTCTCATAACATTTATCTACGGCCGTGATTATTACTGGCGCCATGCCGGAGAGTGGAACGATCTCGGCAGGTTTATGCGTGATTTCGAGGTCAATGATGAAATGCTGGCTGGTCTGCTGACAATGTCGAGGGAGCGCGATTATGTCTACTACCCGAGGCAGGGCGAGGCTCTCAGCGACGCCGAGATGGAACAGCGGTTCTGGGAACTTGAGGACCAGTTGAAGGTCTTTATAAAGGCTGAGATTGCACAGTTTTATTACGACCGCAATGCGGGCTTCACTATTAGGCGCCTGGCCCGCGACAGGCAGCTCTCGCACGTGATGGATCTTTTTGATGAAGCGGTAAAACTGGCCGTCGGCCAAAGCGAAATCAGTCCCGAGACTTTCGCAAATCGGGCCAATCCGGGAGGGGACAATGAATAAGAAGGAGGCTCCCGAGGGAAACCAGGCCGATCTGTTGAATCGGGAAAACCGCGAGCTGAATCTCCAGTTGAACCGCCTGGAGGAGAAGAACCTGTCACTACGGACTACCCTAGAGCAGGCCAAGGAAGAGATAGAGGCGATCAAGCAGGAAGTAGCCAAACTCAAAGCTCCTCCGCTGCCCTACGGCACCTTCATCCGCGTCAGCGAGAATCCCGAGATGGTTGTAATCGCGGTTGACGGTAAGCTCTTCGAGGTCAACGTCGCCAACACGGATGTCGACGCCTCAAAGCTGAGGTCGGGCCAGCGCCTGCTGCTCAACCCGGCATACAACGTTCTCGAGCTTCGCGAGGCCGAACCGACCGGCGAAATTTGCAAGCTGATAGACTTCCTCCCCGACGGCCGTCTTATCGTCAAGTGCATGGAGAGCGAGGATCACGTAGTGGTTGCGGCGGATGCTCTCTCGGCCTCAAAACTGCGCGTGGGCAACAACCTGCGTTATGACCGTGCCAGCAATGTCGCTTTTGAGAAACTGCCGAAGAGCGAGGTCGAGGAGGTAGTTCTGGAGGAGATACCCGATGTCACCTACGACGACATCGGCGGCCTCTACGAGCAGATCGAGCAGTTGAAGGACGCCGTCGAGCTGCCTTATATCTACGGTCACCTCTACAAGCAATTCAGCCTCAAGCCGCCCAAGGGCATCCTGCTCTACGGCCCGCCCGGCTGCGGCAAGACCCTGGTGGCCAAGGCGGTGGCGAACAGCCTGTCGCAGCGCATCCACCGCACCTTGCGCGAGCTCAAGGAAGCGCTGGAGCTGACAATTGCCCTGCACAATCCTAAGACCAAGTACCGCGACATCGCCGAGCGTTTCGAGAAGTTACGCTACGAGATTTACGAGTACCAGACGATTTACCGCTCGCTGCCCTCGGATGACATCGAGGCGATGTACGAGAAGCTCGATAAGAGCGGCATCCTCGGCAACTTCATACGCCGTACCGAGGGCGACCGCGAGTCGCCCAAACTCGTCTCCAACATCAGCGACTGGTACGATCTGCTGATCGAGTTGAAGGAGAAGAGTTACGGCATGCTCACCGATCGCAAGCGGATCGGCGAGTTGCTGGAGCGCAAACGGAAACACTACTTTATCCATCGCCAAAGCGTTTCCGACGAGCAGTACGCGCGCAACTGGCTGGAAGATTTCCTTTCCAGCAACGGCATCGATCCTGAGGATAATCTTGAGGCCGAACTCGCCCGCACCGAGGAGAAGCTGGGTGGCGGTGTGGAGAGTTACTTCCTCAATATCAAGGGCCCGGAGCTGCTCAACAAGTACGTCGGCGAGACGGAGTACAAGATCCGTGAGGTGTTCATGGCCGCGCGCGAGAAGGCGCAACGCGGCTTGCCCGTGATCGTCTTCTTCGACGAGATGGAGAGCATTTTCCGCACCCGGGGCTCGGGCATCAGCTCCGACATCGAGAGCACGATCGTGCCGCAATTCCTCTCCGAAATCGACGGCGTCGAGAGCCTGGAAAACGTCATCGTCATCGGCGCCTCCAACCGCCAGGACCTGATCGATCCCGCCGTCCTGCGGCCGGGTCGTCTCGACGTAAAGATCCGCATCGACAGGCCGGACATGGAAGCCGCGCGCGACATCTTTTCCAAGTACCTCAAATCGGATGTACCGCTGCACAAGTCGATGCTCGAACAGTATGGCGAGGATTCTGAGAAAACGTTTAACGAGCTGATCGACGCCGCCGTCGAGGAAATGTACGCCGACAAGGTGGAAAACCAGTTCCTGCGCGTGACCTACCGCAATCGGGAGCAGGAGATCCTCTATTTCAAGGACTTCGCTTCTGGCGCGATGATCGAAGGAATCGTTTCCCGCGCTAAAACCTACGCGATCAAGCGCACCATCCTGACCGGCGAGCGGGGCCTGAGGTTCGACGACATCGTCGAGGCGATCCGCGACGAGTACAAGGAGAACGAGGACCTGCCGAACACCACGAATCCCGACGACTGGGCCAAGATCAGCGGCAAGAAGGGTGAGAAGATCGTCTCCATCGAGCCGATGCTGCCCAAGCGCAAGAAGGAGCCTGCCAGGGAGGTCGACGACGTCGCCGTCTCGCGCAGGCTGCTCTAGACGGGGTCTTCACCAGAGAAGTTGCGCGATATCTATAATTCAGCTATTCGTTAATCCAGGTCTGCCACCGGGCAAACACTCAACATCGCTCCTTAGTGCGGGCGGAATACAATGAATTAGAACAAAAGCAGGTACCGCGGCTGGCGGAATGGCCCGGAAATTTCACGCCCCTTCTCGCAAAGTTATAAACCGGTGGTTTGCTGAGGATTGTTGTACGGTTTAAGGTCGAATCACTTTTTTCCGTTAGAGTTTCAACTGTCCGTCGAGGAGCAGGGGTTTACCGTCGAGTTCGAGTGTCGGTGCGAAGATGATGCCGTCGAGATGCACCTTCACATCAATGGTGCCGCCCATCGATTTGTTGTTTCCCACGGCTACGTGGACCGTTCCCATGACCTTCTCGTCCTCGAGAATGGCTCCGATCACCCTTGCAGCGTGGTTTGTGCCGACTCCAAGTTCAGCGAGGTTGCGGCCGGGCCGCCCGAAAGGCTCGAGCAGGGACTCCAGCTTTCGAGCGGCCTGCTTTCCTTCGATACCGGTCACGAATCCGCCGTCGACCAGCAAGGTGATTGTTTCGCCCCCTTCGAGCAGTCCGATACCCGCCATCGAGCCGTCGACGACGACCACTCCTTCGCTGGCGCCCTCGCGCGGCATAAGGTATGACTCGCCGGAAGGCAGGTTTCCGAAGCTGCCAGGCTCGCGGATCAGGCCGGTGCTGCTGATGGCTTCGATGCCCTTAATCGGGATTGTGATATCGGTGCCGGAGGGTGAGCGGAGTCTGGCAACGGACGCTTTACTGAGAAGCCTCGAGACTTCATAGGTGCGCTCTGCGATTTTTTCGTAGTCTGCGTTGAGGCTCCGCATCAGCGTCTCAGGCAGGATGCCGGGCATGGTAGCCACGCGCGCGCCCGCCTTGCACGCAGCCCGGCGTGAAGAGGTGTGAGTGAAGGAGGTCGAGGTGGGCATGACAACCACATCGGAGGCCGCCATTGCGGCCGCCACAGCATCAGGCGGCTCCATCCCGTGGCCGCTGCGCGGTGTGATCTCGATAATGGATACGTCGCCGCAGATTTCCTTGCCTGCGTTGCAGAATGCCCAGCCGATTCCTCTCAGCGGTTCATCAGTAACAATCAGTAGTGATTCGTTTTCACTTAAAGCCATGCAGTCGAGCAGTGCAGATTTTGCTGCCACACGAAGGTCTTTGGAAATATCCACGTCTTCGCCTACCTTTCCGTCATCAGGCCCAGTGCCTCTTCTTTGCCCAGCTCACGGGCGATCCTGGTCAGTTCGTCAGAAGCTGAGCGTGCAGCCGCCAGTCGTGCATTCTCGCTGGTTATGGATGTTTCCAACGCTGCAAGTTGGCGGTTAAGCTGTGTTCTACGCACCTCATTTTCCTCGCCATCCCTCTCGGCGACCACCTGATTGTATCGCTCACGCAATGCGGCCAGGCGGTTCCCGGAGAAATTGATTATCTCTTCGAGGCGGCTGCGTTCTCGCGACCACCAGGCATCCTCGACTTCTCTGAGTTCATCGACGCTGTAGGATGGTATCTCCTGGTCCTCTGGGCTTTCGCCGCCACCCGTGTTGGGAGAGTCCATGTCCTCATCGATGACTGCAGAACCTCCGGCTGGAAGCAGCCAGTCGAGGGGCTTTCCCAGCTCCTCGGCGGCGATCGAGAGGTCGGTCAGCCGATTCCCGACCAGCCTGGCCCGCTCGCGCTCTGAGAGCAGACCTTGCCTCACCTGAGCCAGTTCTTCCTGCAGGGGCTTTGCCTGGTCCTCGGTCCTGGCTCGGTTGATGGCCAGGACCAGCGCATCCTGCCGTTGCTCGAGATCGGCCATGCGGGCATTGCTTATATCGAGAGTCGCGAACAGCCGGGCCGCCTCGTCGCGCCACCACGCCTCCGGCTCAGCCGCGAGCCGATTCATCTCGTAGGGCGGGAACTCCTGGATTACTTGAGCCTGGCCGGCTTCGGGCTTCTGCTCTTCGGTTACGGTGACGCCTGCTTGGGTGTTGATCAATACCGGGCGGTTCTGAACTTCCTCCAGCAGCCGCCTTCTCCGCTCCTCTATCAGGCGGTAGTAGCGCTGCTGGCGCTCCCTCTCTCTGCGCAAGTGTTCATTCGCACTTTTTGTTGCCTCGAAATCGACCATCTCCGTGCTAATTGATGAGTAGACAGGATGACTCCCCTGGTCGAGATAGAAGAGGACAAGACCTCCCTCTACCCGGAATTCGCCGCGAATAACAAGCTGCTCACCGTCATTGAGAATGATTACGGCGGTGGGCATCTCCAGCAGCTCTTCCCTTGTGGGTCTTTGCTGAGCCTTGACCGGAGTGGTTAGAAACAGCGTCACCACAGCGGCCAGCAGTAGTGCTTTTCTCATCACTTGCCTCCCAGCCGCGCAAGCACCTCGACTTCCCTCATCAGCTCGCGGGCTGTTTTGTTCGAGCTGTGGAAGGGATTCATCAGGTTGACCTTGCGCAACTTGACGTCATGCACTGATATGCTGTCCCAATTGACGGCGCCTTTAATGTTCGCGCCGGCAAGCAGGTTAATGAATTCGCTTCGAATCTTCGCGCGGGTGTTGGCGGGCGGCTCAGTCCGCGCTCGCTGGACCTGCTCCTCGAAGCCGTCCCAGTTGAATGCTGAGGTCAAGCCGCGGTCGCTCATGCGGTGGTAAAGGCCGCGGTCGCGACGGACATCGTGGAAGTTAATGTCTATCTTTAACAGCTTGTGGTAGATGCTGTGGAAGCGGAAGTAGTCCTTGAGATCGATCTCGCTGTAGCGGACGTGGCTCTTGATCTCGATGAAATCGCCCTGGCTGATGCGATTTCGGAGGAAGTTCTGGATGTCGAAATCGGGATTGTTGCGACGGTGGAAGAACAGCGATTCCTCCAGCCGCAGGCTCTTCATTCTCTTGATCAGGTAGACCCACTTGTTGAGGTCTTGATAGCCGATTTCATGCCGCTCGAGAAACCGGTTCGTCACCCAGCGTTTGGCGATCCAATCGATATCTGCGCGCAGTGCCATCGGGTCGCGCTCGAGCGCCGTCAACGCCCTGTCCCACTGCTCGATAATAAATGAATTTTCGCCTTCTCCAAGCTCCCCTTCCTTCTTCAGGAATTTTCTCACACGGTCGAGATATGCTCGCTGGATCTCGATCGAGCTGCGGTAAGTGCCGTCGAGCAGCTTGACCTTGATGCGGCAGGTGGGATCGTGGGAGATCTCTCGCAGCGCCAGTATCGGATCTTCGATTGCAAAGGAGTCCCCGAAACCCTTTTCCTCTATCACCCGCAGGACGAGCATGGTCGTGCCCACTTTCAGCAGCGTGGCAAGCTCGCTGAGGTTGCTGTCGCCGACGAGGATGTGCAGCCTGCGGAAGCGATCGATCTTGCTGAGCGGCTCGTCGCGACTGTTGATAATTCCGCGTCTGAAGGTGGTGTCGCTACTGAGCTCGGAGTCGATGAAATCGGCGCGTTGGCTGATCTGGAAGCCGAGTTTGTTGCCGGTGATCACCTTTCCGGAGCCACAGAAAATCTGACGCGTGATAAGGAACGGGATCAGCTCGCGGATTACCAGCTTGAAAAACGAGCTTTCGTTGTGACGATTGTTGCGGCGGGGGATGAGATAATTCTCGTGGCATCCGTAAGTGTTGCCGCGGATGTCCATATTGTTCTTGCAGACGAGGATTTTTCCCGGGTTGCCGTCTTCGCGGATGCGCTCTTCAACGCGCCGGCCGAGGTCTTCGATGATCCGTTCGCCGGCCTTATCGTAGGCGACCAGGTCGAAAGGGGAACGGCATTCGGGTGTGGCGTACTCCGGGTGGTCGCCGGTGTCAAGGTAGAACCGCCCGCCGTTGGAGAGGAACATGCGGTTTTTCTTCATCGAGTAGCGGCGGCGGTCCTCGAAGCTCGAGAAAGGTTCGCCGCGCGTCTCGGGGTAGAATTTTTCCTCGTAGAGGCGGACGATGCCCGCCTCGTCCATCGCGGCGTTGAACAATTCGAAGATCTCGGTGCCGGTCAGAATCTTCTGGCGGTTGGGATCCACGGGGTAATGCAACAGCGCGAACTCGGTTTCAAGCCCTATTATCCGGGTCTTCATGGCATGTAATTATATCATAGATATGGGGTTTTAGCCTCAGCAGATTCGGCCCGAAAGAGCCGCTTTGCCCATTCTTACCACGTAGTTTTGCCGCGTTTCCCAGTAGCTCATAGCCTAGTTTCCACCAGCGTAACAAGCAAGGAAAACTGTAATTTTCGTTGCTGCAAGGCGTTCTACCTTTGCATAAAATAACTCTCAAAGTGAAAGCAGGCTTGCTTTGCAGCGGCAAAATCCGGTAGAGGATTGGTACAGGGTCCAGCGTGATTAGTAATTAATTCAGGGTGGAGCTGCTTTTCTCTAATTAACCAATTGGCAACATATCTTTATCGTGACACAGACGTTCGAGAGGTTAGTGGTTAAGATTGCATTTTGGCTCTTCACCGCAGTTTTTTTCTGTTCTCTGGCCGTTTTACCAGCCCAGGATTGCTATCGTCTGCACTTCAACTTGAGGAACGGCACGAGAGGCTGTTCCGCCGCTACCGACACTCCGTTCGTAGTGCTGGAGGGGTGCAAAATGGGCTGAGTCGACTGGACACGGATAATAATGTGATTCATTATTGGGTCAAGATATCAAGAGGTGATTCATGTTTATTAATTCAGGGGAAATCAGCAAAAAAGCAATGGTTTTAGTCCTGACTGCAGTGGCGCTGCTTTTGTTCCTTGGACCTGCAGCAGTGATGGCTGCGCAACAGGAAGAGCAAGAAAAAATACCGTATTACCACGCCGAGACGAGGCTTGTGGCAATTCCGGTTTACGTCACCGGCAAGGATGGAACACCGGTTCGCGGGCTCACGACTAAGGATTTCGAAGTGCGCGAAGGTCGGCGGACCTGCACGATAAGCTCAGTGGAATTCATCGATCACATGCAGGCAACCACCGACACATACTCGATCATCCCTCCCGAGAGCAGGCGGCAGTTCCTCCTGCTCTTCGATCTCAGCTTTTCTAACATGACGGGTGTGCGCAAGGCGCAACAGGCCGGCTACGACTTCCTCACGCAGAAGACCGCGCCGAACGATCTGATTGCGGTGGCTACGATTTCCGGCAGGGGCGGCATACGGCTGATCTGCCCGTTCGGTCCGAGCCGTGCTCAGGCGGCCTACGCTATCTCCACCCTAGAGCTTGCCAACCAACTGAAGTTCCGTGATCCCGCCGGCTTCGCCTTCGACAACATCCTGGCACAAGTTGAAAAGGAGATTCTCGATTCTTCCCAGATGGAAGATATATCTGCTAACAAGGATACAAACCGAGCCGAGGCGGAGATGATGGCGATGGAGCAACTCCGCGATGCTCTCCGGATGACGCGCAGGGCAAATGACAAGATCTACAGCGATCTGATCGGCCGCTACGTCGCCGTTTTCAATATGTTATCTCAGGGGCTTGCGAGCTTGCGCGGCCGCAAGAACATCGTTCTGTTTTCCGAGGGCTTCGACCAGGACGCTGTGACCGGAATGAACATGTCCGAACTGGCCAACCAGTCGGAAGCCTGGTCGACACTGAGTGCCGAAAACGTATCCCAGTCCGACATCTCCGTGCGCCAGAGCCAGCAGGACCTCCTCGGCGCATTCCAGAAGGTGCTGCGCGAATTCAGCCAGGGCAACACGATCTTCTACGTTGTCGACGTCAGCCGCTTTGGGGAGGACTCGACATCCACCACAGGTCGCCGCAATACCCAGAGTTCATTGCTGCAGTTCGCTGATGAGACGAACGGCGAGCTTTACAGCAACCTCAACGATCTGGGCGTCGCGCTCGACGACATCGCCGAGAAGACCAGCGTGGGCTACCTGGTCGTATTTGAACCATCGAAGCCTGGTAAGCCGGGGGAATTCCGAAAGGTCGGTATCAGCGTCAAGCAGCAGGGCGTGAAGGTCAATCACCAGATGGGTTACTCCTTCGAAAAGGAATACAGCACGCTCAATCCTGCGGAGAAGCAGTTGCAACTGGCCGAATTCGTGGTGAAGGACATCCTCAGCAACCGCATCCCGTTCAACTTCGACGCCCAGGTGTTCGACGGCAACGAGCAGTTCGCCCGAGTGCCCGTGATTATTGAGATTCCCGGTGCAGCCATTACCAACAATAAACTGGAGCGGAAGGCCGAAGGCATTCAGCTCGAGGTTTTCAGCTATCTGCTAAGCGAGAATAACGCGCCCGTGGATTTCTTCTTCGATCTGCTGATCTTCAAGACTCCCGAGGACCTAAAGAAACTCTCAGCCGGCATGATCAAGTACTACAACCTGCTCACGGGGCCTCCGGGTCGCTACAAGGTAAAGTGCATCGTGCGCGACAGCGAGATGGGGATGATCAGCGCCAACATCAGGACAATCACGGTGCCCGATTTCAAGAAACGCGAACTGCATTTCAGCGGCCCCGTGTTCATCGACCTCAGCTCCGATAATATCAGCCTTTTCCATAATGTGAACATGCAGGCAGCCGGCCGCCGCGAGGGACACCCCGTGGATTATCCCTATCAGTGGGGGCAACGCACGCTCGCACCGTCGATCAATCCCGAGGTCAACAACAGGATGCCCGACCTGATGCTGGTACGTTGCCACGGCCTTAACATGTCGAGCGGGGCTCCGAGAATCGACGCCAAGTTCGAAGTAATTGATTCAGCGGGGAGCGCCCGCAAGATCGATCCGGAAGCACTCTTCGACCGCAAGCAGGACCTGCGGGCCGGCACATGCGACTTCATCTTCCAGTTCCGGCTCGCTCAGCTCGGTCTCAATCCGGGGCAATATCGCTTGCGCATGAAACTGACTGACACAACGAACAACAACAGCGGCGCGGCCGACGTGCCTTTCGTGGTCCCGGGAAGATAATTCTGTCACAGCTAAGACCACCGGGCCGGATCCGTCCGGCCCTTTTCTTTGCTATCGGGGCTGTCGAGAGTCTGCGAAGTGAATCCCGGTTTGATGCCTGGTTTACCCTTTGCCCGGGCGTTGTTACAATTCATTCCAAGAACTGATTCTGATCGGACGCAATTATGGCTGTCCCCAAGATCTGCGGCATTGAACAGGAATACGCAATCGCGCTGGCCGGAGGCATCTCCTACGATCCGATACAGCTTTCGTATCTGGTCGTCAACTCGTTCGAGCGCGCGGCCGCGCAGACGGCCTGGGATTATGCCGAGGAAACACCTTTCCTCGACGCCCGGGGTTTTTCTTACGACGACACCGCCATCCAAATCAGCCGCAACGACAACCTGAGGATCAACAACCTGCTGGTCAACGGAGCGCGGTTCTACGTCGACCACGCCCACCCGGAATTCTCCACCGCCGAGTGCCTCAGCGTGCGCGACCTGATCGCCTTCGACCGGGCGGGCGAGCGAGTGCTGGACATTGCTCGCGAGGAGGCGGCGAAACAAATCACCGCCGGCCGTGAAATCCTGATCTTCAAGAACAACTCCGATCACAAGGGCAACTCTTACGGCTGTCACGAGAACTACCTCGTTTCCACGGAGCTTTACCAGCGCTTGTTCATGCCGATGAAGACACTTAACGGCTCCCAGCCGGTAATGGGGGTGCTCATCCCCTTCTTTGTCTCGCGCCAGATCCTTTGCGGCGCAGGCAAGGTAGGCAGCGAGAACGGCACGCCGCATGTGGACTACCAGATTTCGCAGCGTAGCGACTTTTTCGAGATAGCCATGGGCGCAAACACAACGGCCAATCGCCCGATCATCAACACACGCGACGAGCCTCATGCTGACAAGACGCTTTTCCGCCGCCTGCATGTAATCGTTGGCGACTCCAACATGTGCGAGGTGGCCGGCCTGCTGAAGGTCGGCACGGCCAGGCTCGTGCTCTCGATGCTCGAGGACAATGCGATCAACCTCGATTTCGCTCTGGAGCAGCCGGTGAAAGCGATGATCGATGTCAGCCACGACATCTCCTTGAAGCAAGCACTGAGCCTGGAAGCGGGGGGGACGATAACGGCGCTGCAGATCCAGCGGGAATTCCTGGCCGCTGCGGAGGAATATTGCACCAAGCCTGAACAGGACACCGAAGAGAACCGGTTGGTCCTCCAGTATTGGCGCGAGGCGCTCGACGCCTTGGAGAAGGAGCCGATGCTCCTGGTCGGTAAGCTCGACTGGATCACCAAACTCCACCTGCTGCAACGCTATATCAAGAGAAAGGAACTCGGCTGGCATCACCCGCGTGTCAGGCGGATGGACATTCTCTACCACGATATCACGCCCGATCGAGGCTTGTTCCACATCCTGGAGCGGGAAGGAAAGACGGAGCGGATTATTGACGACTCCGAGAGGGTTAAATACTTCGTCGGCAATCCCCCTGATGACACCAGGGCATGGTTCCGAAGTCACTGCATGAGAAAATTCGGCGATGTAGTGGTCGAGGCGAACTGGGACGTCCTCACTTTCAGTGCCGGCGGAAACCGATTGCAGCGTATTACTCTCGGCGATCCCTCCAAGGGAACGCGTGATTTGCTTGAAGGCGTGCTGAAGGAATCCGATACAATCGGTAAGCTGCTGGCAAATCTGCAACAATAGCAATAGGGCGGCCGAATCGGCTGAGAAAAGGAATCCCCGCCGAATCCGCGGCGGTCAGAAGATAAGAGGCGAAAGATATGGCCGAAGAACAGAAACGCAAGAAAGGCAAGCAAGGCAAAGAGGCTGACAGCGATGAGCGCGCTGAAGACCTCGAGCAAAAGGGAGAAGAGCTCGAGGAGCGCCTCAATGAGCTCGACGATCTGATCGACGATGCACTCGACGAGGACGAGGAGGAGGCAGAGGAGCAGGCTCAGCGCTTTGTCGACGGCTTCAAACAGGAAGGAGGCGAGTGATGCCTTTGCACCTGGATCACAGCGATCCCAGTTTTCTCGGTCTGCTCAGACGGCACTATGCCGAGCTGGTGCCGCGCATCGAGTCGCTGCCGCCGGGAGCAGTGGCGGCGGTCAGCGCCACGACGATTGTGGCGCTCACCTACAAGGATGGTGTGCTGATTGCGGCCGACAGGCGGGCGACTCTCGGCGGGCATATCGTGATGAGCGAGGACGTGGTGAAGGTCTTCAAGACCGACGAGCAGAGCGCCATCGCCATCGCCGGGACATTCGGGCCCGCCGTCAAGATGGCGAAGCTGTTCAAGACCGAGCTGGAGCACTACGAGAAGATCGAGGGTGTCCCTCTCAGCCTCGAAGGCCGGGCGAACAAGCTCAGCCAGATGATCGAGATGAATTTCCCGGCGGCGGTTCAGGGGCTACCGGTGATGCCGATCTATGCGGGCTTCGACAAGGAGAGGGGCGAAGGGGTGATCTTCGAGTACGACATCACCGGCGGAACTTTCGTAAAACCGCTTGCCGAGCCCTATGCGGCCAGCGGTAGCGGCGGCGACCGCGCCAGGGCGACCTTCGAGCATTTCTTCAAGGACGATATGACGTTCGAGGTGGCGCGCGACCTGGTGATCCGCGCGCTCGGTTTTGCCGCGGAGAAGGATACCGCCACAGGCGGTAAGCGATTCATCGTGATGAACATAACCGCCAAGGGGGTTGAGGACGTCTCCCCGGGAAAGGAGGGTTGAGATGTTTGACCTGAGCAATTTCATCAGCCCCAAGCAGCTGCTGGTGATGAAACAGGAGATGGTCGAGGACACCCTCGCGATGGCCTACCCGATCGTCGCGCTGCGTTATTGCGACGGGATAATGATGCTCGCGGAGAATCCTTCGATCAGCCTGCAGAAAACCTCCGAGATATACGACCGCATCGCCTTTGCCGGTACCGGCGTATTCAACGATTACGAACGCCTGCGCAAAGCCGGCGTGCAGCTCGCCGACATCAGGGGTTTCCAGTACAGCCGCTCCGACGTCTCCGCCCGCTCAATCGCCAGCGAGTACAGCACTGTCCTGGGCGATATCTTCGTGCGCCAGCAGGTGCCGATGGAGGTCGAGATACTGGTTGCCGAGATCGGGAAGACTCCTAAGGACAACCGGATGTATTCAATTCCCTTCAGCGGTGGCCTGATCGAGGAGCAGGGGATGGCCGTAATCGGCGATTACCTTAACAAAGAGGAAAGCATTCTCAGAGGACAAATCAGGCAATTTATTTCTGAGCAGAATCCTCCGGCCGACCTGCCCCTGGCCGATGCGGCCAAGCTTGCGGCGGCGGCGATTGGAGCGGTGAGGGAAGGCGGCGCGATTAATATCGCCAACATTGAATTGGTTGTGCTGGATCGTACCATTGAGATCGAGCGCAAATTCCGCCGCTTCAGCAGTGAGGAGATAGTGACACTGATGGGCTGAGTTCATTCAGTCGGGCTATTGATACTAAAGGGGCGGCCGGACGGCGGCCCCTTTGTCTTATTCTTCGAAATGTAGAAACAACCGGCTGATGGTGATTTCCAGTCTTCACTGCAAGGCAAGTTAATCCGGTGCAATGAAATCCTCGATCGCATCGAGAATTGCACTCGCCAGCCTTTTGCGATATCTCTCGCCGGCGATAGCGATTTCTTCCTCGGGATTACTGATAAAGCCGGCCTCGACGATGATCGCGGGAGGGTGTGTGTGGCGCAGGACGTAAAGGTTTTTTCGAGGTTTCACGCCGCGGTTTCTGACATCGAATTCCCGGCCGACCGGTTCGAAGCGCTCCGATATCAACTCGGCCAGACGCTTGCCGTTGCTCGAGGTGTGCCAGTGCAGGACCTCGAAGCCGTTGGCTGTGGGCAGGTGAAACGAGTTGTAATGAAGGCTGATAAAAAGATCAGCGTCCGCCTCGTTGCAAACCCTGCATCGCTCGGCAAGATCGCGACGCAGTGCGCCGCTATAACCCGCGAGGTCCACGTCCGTTTCCCGGGTCATGATGATGTCGAAATCGCCCGCTACGGCCTCACGCAGGTTGAGGGCGAGTTGCAGCGTTAGGTCCTTTTCCACGAATTGCGAACCCACCGCGCCGGGAAAGAGGCCGCCGTGGCCGGGATCGAGGCATACCAGCACGTTGTCCGGCATTTTTTTGCCTCCGTAGCTTTGCAGAAGAGAAATTCAAACGGGTACTAACGGGCCGGCGAAATTATACCAGCGCGCTTTCCAGACCTGAGTCTTTTACGAAGAGGCAGGACGACTGCGCCCTCTCAGCAATATCCCTGACGGCGGGGCAGTTAATCCCCGGTGCGAGGCCGAAGATGTTGATATCTCCTCTGGGTGCAGCTTCCAGCGCTTCCTTGAAGTTGCCGACCAGCACGTGCAACTCGGTCATCAACGGGAATCGAGCCACGTCGCCGAGCTGCTCCATGAAAGAGCGAAGCCGCTTCGTTTCTCTCTTGTTTTCAGCGACTGTAATCAGATTCAGCGTTCCGTCCCAGTTCGTCTGGAGTTGCAAGGCCAGGAGTGTTGCAAGGTTCCAGTTGGGGCTGCGGTCGCGCAGCCAGAGGTTGACCGTGTTTTGCATGCCGAAGGCAACCCTCGAATGCTGCCTAAGAATGACGACGCCCATGCCGTGGCTTGTTGCGTGCTCTACCAGCTCTTTGATCTTCGGATCATTCTTGGCTTCGCTACCGAGGGTGAGAAAGAGAGTGTTGGGACGGAAGGCGCCGCCTTTGAGTGTCTGGATTACCATTTTGGATCCGTGCACAAAGTTGTCGTCGTCGATCGCGGCCGTACTCACCAGCACATTCCTCTCTTTCAGCGGCAGAAGCAGATCGTCGAGGCTGGCGAGAATTTCCGCTTCTTCACCGAGCCTGACTGTGAAGGCGAAGATGCTGCCGGAGGGGGAGACGATATCGTTGATGAACAGCAGCGGACCGGGCCAGACTCTGGGATCGTCGATCGGGATCAGCAAATCCGGTTTCCATGAAATCTGGTGCCTCGGGAAGCGGGCGGCGATCCGCGAGGCCTTCTCGGCGATCGCCAGAAATATCCCGCCGCGGATATCCCCCCAGTCGGACTTCAGTCCCTTGCGCTCCAGCCAGACGTAAAGGGCGATGATCGTGATGATGGCCACGATGCTGAACACGGCATTGATCAGGAACATGATTAAGGCGCAACCGAAAGCTCCGAGCAGCGAGACGAACCGGGGGATTCTGAAGGTCGGCCGGAAAGATATGATCCTCATGCTCTGCTGGATAAAAACGACGAGGTTGAGCATGCCGTAGGTGATGAGAAAGAACATTGTGATCAGCGTGGCGAGTGCGTCAAGGTTGCCGAACACTATGGCGATTTCCACCGCGATGCCGGTAACGAAAATGGCGTTGCGCGGTTCTCCTTTCTTCGTTTTCGTCGCGAAAAAAGGCGAGAAGGGAACGGTCTCCTGCTCCGCCAGTGCTTGCAGCACTCTGGGGCCGCCGACCATGCTGCCCAGCGCGGATGAGAAAGTCGCGGCAAGGATTCCGAGGGTCACCGCAGGCGACCAGAATGCTATCTTCTCAAGCACTATTTCATCGGTGTTGAGCAGATCGGCCGTGGGGACCACAAATGCCAGAAACACGGCAAGGCCGATGTAGATGAACAGAGTCACGGCGATGCCGGTAAGCGTGCCGTTGGGAATCGCCTTGCGGGGATCCTTAAGCTCACCGGACATGTTGGCGCCGGCCATGATGCCGGTGACCGCCGGGAAGAAGATGGCAAAGGTGGTCCAGAAGTCGGCCTTCCCGAAGTCCCCCAGCAGCGGCACGTCCTGCGTTGGGATCGGTTTGTTGGGAGTAAGAAATATCGAGATCAGCGATATGGCGATAATTACCATGATCACGTACTGCACCCGGATGGCGAAGCGGGCGCTTGCATATGAAATCGCAAGCAATACAAACCAGACGACTGAGGAGACGATTAACGGCTCGTGGTTCGGGAAAAACAACAACCAGCCGGCGGTGAAGCCGATGATATAGAGCGCCGCCGAGAGGGTCAGAGAGATGTAGAAGGGTATGCCGACGCTGCCGCCCGCCTCGAGCCCTAGGGATTTGGAGATGATCGAGTAAGCGCCGCCCGCGCCGATCCTGATATTCGTAGTGATCGACGACATCGAAAGACCTGTGCAGAGAGTGACCGACTTGGCCAGCAGAATGATCGCGATCGCTCCGATCAGGCCGGCGTTGCCGACTACCCAGCCCAGGCGCAGGTACATGATAACGCCGAGGACTGTGAGAACCGTCGGCGTGAAGACCCCCCCGAATGTGCCGAATCGGCGGTCGCCTCTCTCGGCGTGGGTTATGGCTCTCAGCGCTTCGAGAATATTCCCGCGGATTGTCATGTCTGATGCAATCCCTCAGCGAAATTCAAACGCGTGGGGCTAAAGATGCTTTTACGGAATTCTAACCTCAGACGGGTTCACGGTAAAGAAGCGCGGGCCGAACTGATATGCAGACGCGAGAAATGCGGATTAAAGGTCTTAATCATCCACAATTCATAGACCATTCGGTTGGGACCGGGAGTGCTATTGAGGTTCTATCCTTTGCAGCCTCTTCACACTGCCGTTGACCGTGAAACGGATGCGGTCGGCCTTGCCGGCGGAAAATGAAACGAATTCCACCTGACCGTCGAACTCCTTGGCGAAGAACTCGCGCTGCGACTCCGGGAAAAGGATGTATTTGAAGTTCAGACCAGCGGATGAATATGTGTTGTCCTTGGTGCCGAGGATGATGCACAAGTGATCGCCCTCGACGCGGATCCAGACAGGGCTGCCGTCTTCACCTTTATAAGAACCTTCGCAACGTTGGAGGATCGCCGGATTCAGAGCGACTACCTTTCGTAGCTTGGCAATGGTATATGCCCGGCCCAGTGCGATGGCGGTGAGGTTCGACACCATCCTCCCGATGGAGATGTTGCCCAGATTGGAGAAAATGATGATGGTCAGATCTTCGTCGCGCAGGTTCGAGACACTGCAGATGTATCCTGTGGAGCTTCCGCCGTGAAAAATCAGTTTACCGCCGTTTTCGACTGTGGTGATGTACCAGGCGTAGCCATAGGACTGCAGGTTCGGCGTCAGCATTCTTTCAACGGATGCAGGGCTGAGGATTTTATTGTTGAGGATGCCGCGGATGAAGCGGAAGTAGTCCTCAACTGAGGAATAGTAAGCGCCGCCGTCCATTGGCGAATAATTGCGAGCGTTCTTCAGACCGTCGAAATCGACGTAATAGCTCTCCGAGCGACCTTTGATAACCGATCCGATGTTGAAGACGGTCTCAGTCATTCCCAGCGGCTCGAAGATGTTCTCCCGTATGTAATCGGGAACTGCCGTGCCGCTGGTTCTGGTGACTATCTCGCTCAGCAACATATAGTTGATGTTGCGATAAGCGTGTTTCGATCCCGGCGCAAACTCCAGCTTGATTTTATTGAGACGCTCGATCCAGTTATCGCCATTGTCTTTCCCCGCCGACCTGGTGAAGACAGCGGTTTCCGGCAGTTCCGGTACGCCGGAGGTGTGGCTGAGCAATTGGTGAATGGTTATCTTGTCGCCGTGGCGGTATTCCTTGATGTGCTTGCGGATGGGGTCGGCAAGATCCAGTCGGCCCGATTCGTGAAGGCGGAGGATTGCGACGGCTGTGAACTGCTTCCCCAGCGAGCCCATTTGAAAGAGGATATTTGGCGAGTTGGGCACGCCCAGTTCATAGTTGGCCATCCCGTAGCCCTTGCTAAGGAGAATCTCATCGCCCTTGCCGATCAACACCACACCGCTGAAATTGCCCATCTCAAGATACGGCGCGAAGTAGGAGTCGACCTTTGCCTCAATGCTCTCGTCAGTTCCGCGAGAAAGAGAGGGAAAAAATGCAAGGACCAGTAAAAAGAAAAAGAAAACGGCTGATTTATAAATTGAATTGCTTGCCATAAATTAGTCCTCCGGCCACCATCGAATTTTCACTCCTGTATTAACTTCATATCCGTAATCCAGGCTACAAATTGATGAGCGGGCAGTCGAATAAACCCGGCTGGCTGTTCCGCCTGGCCACGTAGTGCTCGATTATGGATGTGATGTCACTCCTGCAGCAGATATCCGAGCCGTGCGAGGATCGCTGCGTTGACTTCGATCGAGTCATAGAGATTCTGCAGGCGCAGATTTTCGTTCGGGCCATGCTGATTGTTGTCATGATTGGCCATCGGCAGGCCGATTACCGGGGTCCGGAACTTGTCGATAAATAGGTACAGCGGCAGCGAGCCGCCCAGCGAAGGGATTGTCACCAACGGATCGGCTGTTGCGTCTTCTATCAGTTTGATCACGGCGCGCGAGACCGGCAGGTCCATCGAAGTGCGCGCTGCCGGATAACCGTCCTCCCACACGAGCTTCACGATTCGGGGATGAGCCAGCCTCGTCGCCATATCGGGGTCATCGCTGACAATGTAATAACCCTGCTTGCGCAGGTGATTTTCCACAAGTTCCCGGACAGTCAGGGGATCGAGATCGGGCACCAGTCGGAAACCGATGTTGGCCACAGCTTGAGTGGGCACCGCGTTCTTTGCCTCGCTGCCGATCTCGCCGACGCGGATGCCCCGGATATTAAGCGCCGGCAACTGGATGCGATCGATCAGCCGGGCGTTGTCGGCTTCGGTTTGGGCCATGCCCCACGTCTTTCGCAATTCGTCGTCGGGATCGGGGGCGGAGTCGAGAACCCTGCGCTCGAATTCGCTGAGCGGACGGACATGATCGTAGAAACCATCGATTAAAATGCGGCCGTCGTTGTCGCGCATCGTGGCGAGCAGATTGGCAAGCAACGCGCCCGGATTGGGTGCCCAGTTGCCGTAGTGGCCGCTGTGCAGAGCGTTGGTGGGGCCGTATGTGGTCATCTCCACACCCGTGATGCCGCGAACGCCGAAGAATAATTGCATGCGCCGCGATTGGTGCACGGGACCGTCGCAGATGAACAGGACGTCGGCTTTGAGGAGATCCTTGTGTGATTCGAGGATCTCTCCAAGGTGTAGTGAGCCGGCCTCTTCTTCACCCTCGAAGAAGAACTTGACGTTGACCGAGAGCGGTATATCGGTAGCGCCGAGCGCGTCGATGGCTGTCAACCATGCGATCACGGGAGCCTTGTCGTCGCCCGAACCGCGGGCATAGAGGCGCCACTCCCCATCCAGTCGGTCGGGGATATCGCTCCAGCGAATTATCTGCCCCTCGAGCTCGAGCCGCTTGTCGCGAAGCGTCGGTTCCCAGGGCCCCGTCACCCACAACTCCGGAACTACAGGCTGGCCGTCGTAATGCACATACACTGCTATTGTCTTGTCGGCGCCTGGTGTGAGTCTTTCGCCGTAGACAAGAGGTGGGCTGCCGGGCACTTCCAGCAGCCGGACGGAGATACCCCGTGCCTCCATCATCTCGACAATTTTCTTTGCGTTTCGTCCGATGTTCGCACTGTCTGAGGCGACGCAGGGTATCGAGAGCAGATCGGCGAACTCCAGAACGATTTTTTTCTCGTAGGCGATTCTGAATCCCTTCACCTTCTCCCTGACCGCCTCGGCACCCGGATCGGTGGCTTGGGCCTGGACGGCAGTCTGATATGAGCAGATCAGGCTAAGTGATACAATCATGAGGGCTGCTATTTTCAACTCGGATTTCATCACGGGCTCCTCTTTTGAATCTAGCTCGTTCCTGAACATCGAAATCATATTCTTGCATGTTATATCCGAACCGGTGTTGACAACAGCATAACCGTTGATGAACCGGCGCAATATCGGCACGTTGTGGGTAAGTTATTCCTTCGACCGGCTGACCGCCGGCCCCTCGAGATTGCCGTTCTTGAAGCACTGAAAATAGAGGGCGCACTCACACCAGCAGGTTGTGTTACTTGCCGCATAATCTAAATTTAAGAGCGTCCTTGTCTGCGTTAAGGCGATCTTTTCTTCATCATGCCTTATCGGAATTGTAGCCCTGTCCAGGTAATAAGTGAAATAGGAGCAGTGTTTGCGTCTGGTGTTATATTTCTATGAGAGCAGTTTAGCCGACAGCGCGGAAATCACAGAGTATGTCAATAATTTGCAATAGTATCCCCGTGGTATTTGCAGGGGAATGGAGCATTTCAGGCTGTATGAAGGATTATACGTTTATTTCTAGGTACAGAACTCGAGCCAAGTCACGTTATCACGAAGGAGAGGCCGTTTCGTCGCCGCAGACGGCTCAACTCAGGTGTAATGCCTTGTGGGTGACTTGAGCCTGTTTGTACTTTGTCGAGACGGCCTTTGGTCTTTGATCGAAGCGGAGGTCCCGCAATTGGGATTCGATCGAGATTGCAGAGCTTTTTCGATGCTGTCGATCAACACGACACGCTCCTCGAGAAACTCCTCCTTGCTGCAGTAATCGTCGGCACCGGCACGCCGCGCGCTCTCGACAAGATCATCCTCGAAAAAGTGCGAGAGCATAATAAATGCGGTGTTCTGGCCTTTCGCTCTCA